>Ga0209517_10000723_pt1 | contig 54768 bp, 45 predicted proteins | sample PeaSoiMetSII2010_FD_187695 | JGI IMG/M metagenome (GOLD analysis project Ga0209517, IMG submission 187695) | Peat soil microbial communities from Weissenstadt, Germany - SII-2010 (SPAdes) (version 2) | ecosystem: Environmental > Terrestrial > Soil > Wetlands > Peat | place: Germany...
CGCATCGCCTTGCCTCTCCCGCAATCGCAACTTGGTTTCCAGAGCACTTTGAAATTCACCGCGGCTCTTCAGATCCATCGCCAGCGCGAGCATTTCCCGGAGGAAGCTATTGCTGGCTTGCTTGATTCCCGGCTCCATAGCCAGTAGTCCGTTGATTCGGGCGATCCTGATGTAGGAGATGATTTCGTTTATCAGCTGTTCCCGATTAGTGACGGGCTGCCGGATTAGTCCCAGCACGCGGCGAACTGCATGACGGAGGGAATTTCGCGGGGTCGTCACCAGGGTGACGCCCAGTGTTCCTCCCAAAACAATCCACGCTGCGGTGGGCTGAAAGAAGTAACGGAGGTTGACTCCAGTCGAGGCGATCCCTGCGATGGTCGTCAGCACGGCGATGGCAATTCCGGCCAGTATCCATCCATCCAGCGGAGTTCGCCGGGCCGTTTCGCCTGCGAGTAGTGTTGGCTCTGTACGAGTACTTGAGGGTGAGAACACCGATAGCTCCCGGACTCCCCGAAGCAATTGGAGAACCAACCTGCGCCCACGCCGGATCAAGGCTCTGCAAACACCATCAAGTGTTCCCCTGTCAGGATCTTGACGGTCCAGTTAAGATTTGCACGAACTATGGCTCTCAACTGCCCTTACTTTGCCACTCATGTAGCGGTGAGAAGGCACTCCGGGCCAGCCGCGCCGATCCGCCTGACGACCTGCGATCTGAGTAGGAAGAAGGTGTACCGTCGAGGTTCCGGCGAAGCGTAAAATGTTGAACAGGACGAGTTGTGAGGACTCTGACGCGTACTCTTTTTTTCTGCGCGGCGGCCGCTCTTTCAGCGGCACAGACGAATCCTTCGAATCCTCAGCCGATCACCGCAGGCGGCAGGTTTGAATGGGCGATCATGAACACGATCAACCTACCGAGCTTCGGAGCGGGCCTGATCAGCTCTGGACTGGGCACGTATACAGATCATCCCCGCGAATACGGCACAAGCTTGAAAGGCTTTGAAAAGCGGTTCGGGATCCGTCTCTCAGGCGTGGCGGTCAGCAACACCATGGAGTCGGGTCTGGGAGCGTTTTGGGGCGAAGATCCACGCTATTTCCGCGCAGAGGGCCAGCCATTCACTCATCGGATCGGCCACGTGGTCAAGATGACCGTCATGGCATCCGATCGGGACGGACAAATCGTGCCGGCATATGCGCGATATGCGGCCATCAGCGGCAGCAATGCTCTCTCCAACGCCTGGCGCGCCGACAGCGATGTGACTTTCGACCACACGGCGATCCGCATCGGGTTCGGATTCCTGGGCCGCATGACGTCCAACGCTTTCTTCGAATTCTGGCCCGACGTCAAGGATCGATTCCTGAAGCATGAGTAGCCCATGGTCCTCATTGGGCCGCGAGCAGGCTCATGCTGGTGACGGCGTACGCGCGACGTTCTCTCTCCGCCTCTGGCGCCTTCCCGGCCCGGTCGTAGTGCCGGGCCAGCACCAGATGCGCGTCGGGACTTTCCTGGGCCGCTGCCTGGAGTTGCTGGATCGCCTCCGCGTCGTGAGAGCCTTGCTGGAGAAGAAGCATCCCTAAAACCAGGCGAGTCTTCGGCCTGCCTCCGTCCATTTGGATCGCCTTGCGCACTTCCACCAAGCCGCGCTCGGTTTGTCCCGTAAGGTAAAACGCGTAGGCCAGGTTAGAGTGGGTTTCGGGCCGGGGCAGCAGGTGGACAGCTTGCTCCAGCTCATTGAGGGCCGTGTCCAATTGTCCGGCCTTCAGATGCTCGACGCCCAGCATGGTGATCGCGTAGGGCATGGTTATGGGATCCTTCAAGGCTTCCCGCAGTTCCTGCATTCCGTTTTCGTGCTGGCCGGATTTCAGGTGCTCCTGCGCCGTAAGGATCGCTCGCAAGGGCTTGCCCGCCAGGGGATTCCGTAATTCCTCGATCGATACAACGCCCGCGCCGGTCTGCGCGGATAAGTTGACCGCGAGACTTGAAAGTACTACTAAATGAAAAAAAGATGACACTTTTCCCTCCGAATTGCGCCTACAGTGAATCAATTCACTTCACGGTGGGACACTGACGGGGGGTGCCGGATGGCTTGCCGGGTAGCGTCCTGGATAACAAGGGCCAGCGACGCTTTCGCTGCGCTACAACAGAAGATTAACCCGAAAACGCGGGCGAGTCCAATCAAAACTCTTTATCGACTCATTCCAGTCGACTTTCACACCGACAAATCCTGTTAATGGACGTGCACGGTTGGAGTTACGGACATGCCGGGACGCAGTGTGAGGTCGTTGTTCTGGCCGGCGTCAAAATCGATAATCACCGGAATTCGCTGGACCACCTTCACGTAATTGCCGGTGGCGTTTTCGGGCGGCAGCAGGCTAAAGCGCGCGCCACTGGCTCCCGCAAGGCTCTCGATGTGGCCAGTGTAGGTGCGGCCGTTGGCATCCACCTCGATGTCGGCGCGCTGTCCGACCTTCATGTCCTTGAGTTGAGTTTCCTTAAAGTTCGCGACCACCCAGACTTTGCTCAGATCGACAATGGCCAGCAGCTGTTGTCCCGGTTCGACGTACTGTCCGACCTCGACCGCGCGCCGAGCCACTATGCCGGTCGCGGGCGACGCGATGGTGGTGTATTTGAGATTCAATTCGGCCTGCTCCACTTCGGCCCGCTTCTGGGCGACCTTGGCGGCGGCAGCCTGGGCGCGCGCTTCGGACGATTTCACTTGCTGCGGTCCGGTCATGGCGCCTTCCACCGTGGCATCGGCTTGACCGACTCGCGCGCGGGCCTGCTCGACGCTTTTTTCGGCGGCCAGCACGTTTTGTTGCGCTTCGGTTACGGCCGCTTTTTGCGCGTCAACAGCAGCGCGTGCCGCTTCGGCGTCCGCGACGGCTTTCTCGTACTGTTGCCGTGGGATGTCGTCGCGGGCCACCAGGACCTTGTAGCGCTCCACGTCCTGAGCCGCATGATTGGCGCTCGCTTCGGCCACGCGGACATTGGCTTCCGCGGTCTTCAGCCGGGCCCTGGCGGCTCCTAGCGCCTGTTCGGACCAGCTCACTTGTGCGGTCGCATCCTGAACGGACGAACGAGCGCCGCTAAGCGCGCTGGCCGTCGATACCGACAGAACCGGAATATCGCTACGGGCGCTGGCCAAGGTGGCCTCGGCATCAGCCAGCTCAGCGCGGGCCTTAGCCACGGCGACCTCAAAATCCCGTGGATCCAGCTGAACCAGAATTTCATCCGCCTTGACGGCCTGCTGGTCGTGCGGGTTCACTTTGATCACGTGGCCGGCCACGCGCGGACTCAGGGGATAAATAGCCCCGTCGACCTGGGCGTCATCGGTGGTCTCGACGCGCGAAAGTCGCTCCCAGACGGTGTAGCCCCCGAAGACGAGCCCGGCCAAAACTAGTACTCCAACAACCCACTTCAAAACCTTCATGTATATGTTTCCAGGGTAGCTTAGGTTCTTGGATGCTCTGGCGCCGTCCTTGGGTTCGTTTTGTCATACGCTGCGCAGCCCGGTCCGTGTACGCTAAGTAGAAGTGACTGCATATGCCGCGTTTTCTTCGCGGGCCTTCCGATTCCAACTGATCGCCGTCACCCTTTCCATGTTCGCCCAGCAGATGCTGGCGACCGTGGTGGGGTGGGATCTCTATCTCGCCACGCACTCTCCCGTGGTGCTGGGCAACGTGGGGCTGGTCCAGATCGTTCCGGTGCTGCTGTTCACGTTCGTCGCCGGGCACGTGGCCGACCGCTACAATCGCAGCCGCACCGCCATGGTGACGCAGGTGGCCCAGGTGCTGGTCGCGTTTGCGCTGGCGGGCGCGGGAAGCGGGCGAGGCGTCGTGCTCATTTATGCAGCCCTGTTTTTTACCGCGACAGCGCGCGCGTTCCAGTGGCCGGCGACGTCGGCCATGCTTCCGCAGACGGTTCCTCCCGAAAACTTGACGCAGGCGATCTCATGGAGCGGATCGGCGAGAGAGATGGCCACCGTGGGCGGACCGGCGCTGGCAGGCGCGCTCATCGCGGCCTTCGGCAGCGAGGCCGTATACATCGGCCAGGCGATCTGCTGCGTGTTGTCCGCGATCTGCTTTGCGATGATGCGCGTGCCGGACCGCGCCGAGCATGAGCGGCCCGAAATCGGGCTTAAGGCGGTCGCGGAAGGCGTGCGCTTCGTGTGGAAAGAAAAAGTGATTCTCTCCGCCATGAGCCTGGACCTTCTCGCCGTGTTCTTCGGCGGCGCGACCGCTTTGCTGCCGATCTACGCCAACGACATTCTGCGCATCGGCCCGACGGGTTTGGGCTGGCTGCGGGCGGCCCCGGCTGTCGGCGCGGGCCTCACGGCCGTCTGGATCGCGCACCGGCCAGCGTTCCGCAACGCAGGCGTGGTGCTGCTGGCCACCGTGGCTGCGTTTGGAGTCGCCACCATCGGCTTCGCGGTTTCGACCTCCGCGTGGCTTTCCTTCTGGATGCTGTTCCTGACCGGAGCCTTCGACAGCGTCAGCGTGGTGCTGCGGATTTCGCTGGTGCAATCGCGCACGCCGGATGCGCTGCGGGGGCGCGTGTCAGCGGTGAACGGATTGTTTATCGCCGCCTCGAATCAGTGGGGCGCGGTGGAATCGGGCGTCGCGGCGGCCCTGATGGGCACGGTCCCGTCGGTGGTGTTCGGCGGAGCCGCGACCATCGTGGTGGTGGCCGCCGTGGCCGCGCTGTCGACGAGCATGCGGCGCTGGAAGAACTGATGGCCACTCGCTAACGCTCGTGGTTCGGTGCTGAAGCTCCTCCACCGAACCGCGAACGGCAGAGAGCGGCCGGCACTACAAGTGCGCGAGCCAGACATCGAGAACCGCGCAGCGTTTTTCCTCGCGCACGACCTTCAGCGCTTCGGCTACCGCCGATTCCACTTCGTCCACCTTCTTGACGATACGCGCAAAAGCCCCGCCGGCAGCGGCCGCGATGCCGGAATAGTCGGGCGGCGGATCGAAGGCGACGTCGATATCCTGCGCCTTGCTCGCGTACCCCTGGGGATGCACGGCTAGCATGGAGAACTTGGGCGCGCGCCATCCGCGATTGTTGTAAACCACCGTCAGAAACGGTGTCTGATACTTGCGCGCCATCCAGTGCACGGTGGAGGGCACCGAGAACATGTAGGATCCGTCGCCGGTGAGGCACACGACGGTCTTATCCGGACACGCCAGTTTCATGCCGATCGAGGCCCCGCCGTTCCAGCCCAGGGAACTCGCCCCGCTGGTAAAGCGCGTCCCGGGCTGTGTACGGCCGATGTGGTTGTTGATCGCGGAATAGTTGGTGATGCCTTCGTTCACGATCACGGTGTCTCGATCGATCTGGCGGCGAACGCAGGCAGTCAGGTACTCGGCGGTGATGACGTCGGTTGGCTTTTGTTCCCGGCGGGTCAGTTCGGCGACCCATGCAGCATGTCTCTCGCAGTAGAGAGCTTTAGGTTCTCCCGTTAAACGCTCATTAATCTGCCGTAACGCGGTGGCGCAATCGGCGCGAAAGACCTGAGCGGCGGAAATGTACCAGAGCGGCGTGCGTTCCTTCAGCGGATCGATATCGATGTGGCAGATTTTCGCCCCGTCGGCTGGTTTGTTGAACGCCGGGATCCAGGGGACGTCGCTATCGAGCACCAGAACCAGGTCGGCTTCGGCCAGCGAAGGGTTCTGCATGTGCTCATTCCCCTGCTGTCCGACGTAGCACGCGTGATCGGAGGGGAAGTTCAGGTAGCTCGGGCATGACTCCAGGACGCCGACCCCCAGGCGATCGGCCAAGCGGACCAGTTCCGCGACCGCCTCCGGCTTGCGTCCCAGGTAGCTCGTTACCACCAGCGGACGCTTCGCGGCAAGAAGACTGCTGACAAGCTCGGTGAGCCCGGCTTCAGGCAGTGGCTGCGGCGCGATCGGCTGCCAGCGCGCGGGGTCGATAGATACCGGCGGGACTTCTTCCTCGAACACTTCGCGCGCGGCCATCAGATAGGCGGGGCCCTGGGGATCGCTAGAGGCGATCTGGAGCGCCCGGTGAATCATCTGCTTGATGTTGCGGCCGGTGCGCAGCTCATTCTCGTATTTCATGTAGCCGCGCAGGATGCCTCGCTGGTCGGGTACGTCCTGGAGCCAGTGGATGAACTCGTTGCGGCTGCCCTTGAGCTCGCCTTCCTGGGTATAGGGCGACGCGCCGGCAAAAATCAACACGGGGACGCGGCACTTGGCGACGTTGTGGATGGCCCCGGCCATGGCCTGGGTGCCGCAATCGACGTGCACCAGCACGGCCTGGGCGCGCCCGGTGATCTGGACGAAACCCTGGGCGCAGGTGAGCGCGACCATTTCATTGGGGCAAGTGATGACCTTGGGCGCGGGCTTGCCGGTGGCCCGGGCCTGCGCGATGGCTTCGACGATTCCCGGATGGTCGCTTCCTAGATTGACGAACAGATACGAGACTCCGGCGTCGACCAGGGCCTCGATCATGGCGCTGGCGCCGGTGTACATGGAGGGTTGGGATTGGGCTGCGGACACGAACACAAGGCTCGCATATTTTTGACGAAAATACTTGCGCCATCGTGCGGCATCGGGCATAGTGAAAATAGCGCGTCGCGACCTTGTGCATATCAGGCGCACGCCAGCAAAGTATGGGCTTAGGCCGCCAATGCCAGATCAAAGGCTGTTCTTCACCGAGCTGCTCGGCCTCAAGGTCTTTGACCTTAAGGGGCGCACTCTCGGTGTGGTCAAAGACGCCGCCATCGTGCCCCTGCTGGACCCGGTCCGCGTCGATCGCTATCTGATCGGCAGCGGCGCGGCCTGGCTCACGGTCCGCCACGACCAGGTTCGCTCCGTATCGCTCGATGGGATCCATCTGCGGGACGAGATCCTGACTCCGTATCATTCCGACGAATACATGCTGCGGGTGGTCCGCGACCTTCTCGATCAGCAGATTATCGACGCGCAAGGGCGCAAGGTGGTGCGGGTCACCGACGTCACGTTCGAAATCCACCAGCAGGATGGCGGCGAAGTTCTGTGGGTGCTGGACGTGGATATCGGCCTGCGGGCGATTTTCCGCCGCCTGGTGCAGGGAGTGCTGCCGCCGCGCTGGACCCGGCGGCTGCAGGGGGGTATCCCGCCGCATTCCATCCGCTGGGAGTTTTGTAACATTCTGGAGCCCGATCCGCAGCGGCGTCTGCGCCTCAACATTTCCAACCGGCTGCTGGAAGACATGCATCCGGCCGACCTGGCCGACATCGTAGAAGATCTGACGCCGGAGCATCGCGAGGCGATCTTCGAGAATATCGACAGCGAAGTGGCGGCCGACGCGCTGTCGGAAGTCGAGCCAAACATCCAAGCCAGCATTCTCGAATCGCTGGAAACGGAAAAGGCCGCGGAGATCGTGGAAGAGATGGCGCCGGATGAAGCCGCCGACGTCCTGGCCGAGCTCGAGCCGGAGACGTCGGACGAGATTCTCGAAGAGATGGAGCACGAGCCCAAGGAAGAGGTCCGCGAGCTGCTGGAGTTCGAAGAAGACTCGGCCGGAGGCATGATGAACACGGAGTACGTCGCGCTTCCGGAGAACGCCACCGTCGAGGACGCGATTTTAGCGCTCAAGAGCAACGAAGAGTTGATGGAGACTCTGAACACGCTATTCCTGGTGGATGCCGGCGAGCGCTTGACGGGCGTGGTTCCCCTGGCGAGGCTGTTCCTGCACGATGGCACGATCCCGTTGCGATCGCTGGCAGTGGAGACGCTTATTGACGCGCCGGTTACGGAGCACCGGGACCGTATCACCGAGCTGTTCGACAAGTACAACCTGCTCGCGCTTCCGGTGGTGGACGAAGAGGGCAAGCTGGCCGGCGTCATCACCGCCGACGATATCATCTCAGTCCTGCGGGAGAAGTAAACCATGGAGCCCCCGGAACATGTGGAAACGATTCCGCTATCACATCGCCATCTTCTTCGCGGTGATCGGGCCGGGGTTCATTACGGCCATGGTGGACAACGACGCAGGCGGCATCCTCACGTATTCGCAGGCCGGCGCGCGGTGGGGCTATCTACCTTTGTGGACGCTTCTGCCCATCACCGTGCTGCTGATCGTGACTCAGGAAATGTGCTCGCGCATGGGCGCGGTCACTGGTAAAGGGCTGTCCGACCTGATCCGTGAAGAGTTCGGCTTGCGCATCACCTTTCTGGTGATGGCGGTGCTGGTGCTGGCCAACCTGACGAACATGATCGCGGATTTCTCCGGGATCGCGGGGTCGCTCGAGATCTTCGGCATCCCGCGATGGGTGAGTGTACCGATAGGCGCCGCTGTCGTCTGGCTGCTGGTGGTCAAGGGCACGTATGCTTCGGTGGAAAAGATCTTCTTGTTCGCGTGTCTCGTATACGTCGCCTACATCGTTTCCGCGATTCTGGTGAAACCGGATTGGAAAGAAGCAGCCATTTACAGCGTCCGTCCGGTGCTGATGCTGCAAGGCGCGTACATCTACATGCTGATTGGGATGGTGGGCACCTCCATCGCACCGTGGATGCAGTTCTACCTCCAAGCGGCCGTGGTGGAAAAGGGAGTGACGGCCAAGGAATACAAAGAATCGCGGATCGAAGTGATCGTCGGGTGCATCGCCATGTCGGTGATTGCGTTTTTCATCATCGTGGCGTGCGCGGGCACCATCTACGCGGTGGCTCCCCGGGACCTCCAAGTCCCCGCCGACGCCGCTGCAGGACTGCGCCCTTTTGGTACCTACGCCTACCTGTTGTTCGCAGCCGGGTTGTTCAACGCGTCTTTATTCGCAGCCTGCATCTTGCCCCTTTCCACGGCCTACTCCGTCTGCGAAGGGCTGGGCTTTGAATCCGGAGTCAATCGTCGCTTCCGTGAAGCGCCAATCTTCTACTGGCTATTCACGTTACTCATCGTGATCGGCGCGGCGGTGGTCATGTGGCCGCGATTCCCACTGGTGAAGATGATCCTGTTCTCGCAGGTGATCAATGGCGTACTGCTTCCCTTCGTCCTGATCTTCATGATCCTGCTGATCAACAAACAGAAACTGCTGCATGAGTGGACCAATTCGCGCTTCTATAACTTCGTGGCGTGGGCGTCCGTGGCGCTGATGATCGGTCTGACCATGGCTCTGGTGGCTCTATCGATTCAGGACATGATGCGAGGCGCGTCATGATTTCTTCAGAAAGCGCTCGACGCCGCGTTTGAAATCGTCAGTCATACGCGCCTGGACGTTGGCCTCGACGCCGGCTTCAATGGATGCTTCGAAGCTCATCCCATCCGTCTGGTAAAGCAGGGTCTTGCTCAAGCTCATGGCCGTCGCGGATGTTTCGGCGAGCACGGTGACGTAGCTCTCGACTGCGGCATCGAACTCGGCATCGGGAAGAACGCGGTTAATCAGGCCGATCGCGTACGCACGGGGCGCGCTGATGGGCTCGCCAGTGAGAGCGAGCTCCATCGCCTGCCGTTCGTTGACCGCTCGCCGCAGCATGGTGGTGACGATGGCGGGAATGAAGCCCAGCTTCACTTCCGGATAGCCGAATTGCGCGGATTCAGTCGCAAGGATCAAATCGGATGCTGTGGCGATTCCTGCGCCCCCGCCTAGTGCTCGACCATGTACTGCAGCAATGATGGGCTTGGGATGGCGGCGCATAGCGATGTACAGGTCGCCCAGCCGCCGCGCGGAGGCGATCGATGCTTGCTCATCTTCGGCGCTCTCCAGCACTTCGCTCAAATCGAGGCCCGCGCAAAAGTCCTTACCGGCGCCGCGGATGAGCAGGACGCGAACCGAGGAATCGCCGGCAGCCCGCTGCAACATTTCGCGCAGCGTGAACATCATCTCACCGGTAATCGCGTTGCGCTTGTCGGGACGATTCAGCGTAATGCGGGCAATGCCGCCCGCCGCGGCGTACTCAATCGACATCGATTTCCATCCGTAATAGAGCGGTGCTGTAGGTCTTACCTTGCGGATCGGCCTTGAGCGCCATGGTTCCTCCGCCATCCAGGGCCTGGTGCAGAAGGAAATTCAAGGCTCCCAGATTCGGTAGTTCGAAACGCTCCACCTTGCCCTGGCACACGCCGGCAAAATGCTGCTTCACGCGATCGGCGGTTACCTCGCGAACCAGAATCGGATAATCCTCGGGTTTCCTGGCGATCAGGCCGATGTTGACGAGGTCGCCCTTATCGCCGGAGCGGGCGTGCGCGATCTCGATCAACCTTCGCTTTATCAACTCGCGCTTGGCCATATGGCCACCTCCGGGCGGACTTCGGATTTCGGGATCAGCGCGGGCCAGAACGCAACGATTTCCTCGACGCGCGGGCGGCCCAGGCCGAGACCGGAAACGCCCGGTGGTCCGTTCAGCACCAGCGGCGCGATCTCCCGCGTGAACCGATCCACCGCGGCGCGATTCTCCGAGCGCACGCCGACCCGCAACACCACCTCCGGCAAGTGTGGCTCGATCTGGGGTGAAGGTTCGGCCGTCGGGATTCCGTGGCAGGCGTTTGCGCCGAGAAACTCCGTGCGGATTTCGTCGAAACGCAGGCCCAGGCGGGTGAGACGCTGGCGCAGGATCTGGTCAGCCGCGCGGGCTTTCCTGTAGGCGTCCGGCCAAGTGTAGACCAGCGACCCCATGGCCTTGTACCCGGCCGTGTAGCTGATCGAGACCTTGTAATAGTTCGTGGCGGGACGGCCCTCAATGCCACTGAAGCGCACTCGATTCTCCCCAGCCTGATCAAGGTGTACCGTGGTGAAATCCGCCACGCAGTCGGGAGTGATGTACTGCGTGGGGTCGCCGATTTCGTACAAAAGCTGTTCTTTCACCGACGCGACTGTGACGCGTCCGCCGGTGCCCGCGTGCTTGGTGACCGAAAACGTACCGTCCGGCTCGGCTTCCACGATCGGATAGCCGATGTCGGCCAAGTCCGGAATGGTTTCCCAATCCACCTGGCAGTTGCCTCCGGTGACTTGCGCGCCGCATTCGATGGCATGCCCCGCGACGATGCCAGCCGTAAGCTTGTCCCAGTCGGTTTCCTTCCACCCGAACTCGTGGATCATCGGACCGAGCGCGAGAGCGGCGTCGGCCACGCGCCCGGTGATGACGATCTCCGCGCCAAGACCCAGCGCCTCGGCCACTGGAAAAGCCCCGAAGTACACGTTGGCCCTTTCCACCTGCGCGCGTATGGCGGCTAGGGGCTCACCCGTGTCCATATTTTTGAACTCGATGCCGCGCTTCAGGAACTGGTCCAGCCGATCGGTGATGTCATCGCCGGTGACGGTAGCGACCTTGAGAGTTATGCCCTGTCGCAGCGCTGTATTCAACACTGCATCGCGGCAGCCCATCGGGTTGATGCCGCCGGCGTTGGCGATCACACGAATCCGGCGATCCTTGAGATCGGGAAGCACGCGCGCGATCAGATCGACGAAATCGCGGGCGTAGCCGGCCTTGGGATCGCGCATCCGCTGCTTTTGCAGGATGGACATGGTGACCTCGGCCAGATAATCCAGGGTGAGGTAGTCAATGGGCCCGCGACGGATCTGTTCGACGGGCGCTTCGAGCGAGTCGCCCCAAAAACCCTGGCCGTTGGCAATTCTAATCATGAGCAACCGCTCCATGACTGTCGCGGCTCGGAAAAGATGATCATACGACGTACTTCCCGGCATGCAGCAAACGGCCAGCGATCCGGCGGCGCAGAGCGATCGAATTCACCAGTTCATACGCCGTCAAGCCACGGAGCAAGGCCAGATTGGTCCGCAGCGCGTCGCCTTCCGAGCAGGCGGCCAGCACGGTTTTCGCCGAAGCCTTGATGTTCTCCATGGTCTCGTCGGCGAAAACCGCGGCCATGTCGGCGGCGTTTTCCTTCTGGATCTTTTTCGCACGCGCCGTGGCGGATTCCAGCGCGAACGCGTTCATCAAGACATCGGTGATACCGGCGACCACCTCCTGCTGGTCCTCGATCGATTCGCCGTATTTCTTCGAAGCGATGCCTAGCAGGAACAGACCGACTTTCTTGGCGTTCGCGACTACATCCGCGGTCCCTGTAGTGGAAAGATTCTTGAACGCAGCAGCCAGCGGCAGGGTTCCCTTTTTGGCGCGACGCAAGAGCATACCGGTAGCCAGCAGCCGGTTGATCTCATTCGTGCCTTCGAAGATGCGGTTGATACGCGCATCGCGATACGCCCGCTCCACTGGATAATCCTGATGATAGCCGTAGCCGCCATGGATCTGCAGGGCTTCGTCCACTACGTAATCGAGCGTCTCCGAGCCGAAGATCTTGAGGAAGGAGCACTCGGCGGCGAACTCTTCGCCGGCTTTCATCAAAGGCTGTCCGGAATCTTGAATGTGGCCGATAAGGCGATACGCCATGCTCTCATTCACGTACATCCGAATCGCCATTTCGGCCAACTTGTGCTGGATCAGGCCGAATTCGGAGATGGACTTCCCGAACGCGCGGCGCTCCCGGGCGTAGCGAATCGCACCGGCCAGCGTGTGTCGGCATTTACCGTGCGCCGAAACAGCCAACGACAGTCTTCCGATATTCAGGATGTTGAACGCGATGATATGGCCGCGACCGATCTCGCCCAGGACGTTTTCCACGGGGACCTTGACGTTATCAAAATAGACCGCGGTGGTGGAGCTGCCCTTCAATCCCATCTTCTTCTCTTCCGCGCCGGAGGATACGCCTGCCCACGCCCGTTCCACCAGAAACGCCGTAAACTTCTCGCCGCCCACCTTGGCGAACACCGTGTACAGGTCCGCGATACCCCCGTTGGTGATCCACATCTTCTGACCGCTGAGGACGTAGTGCGTCCCATCCGGCGAGAGATCGGCACGGGTGCGCGCGGCCAGGGCATCCGATCCGGCCTGCGGTTCCGTGAGTGCGTAAGCGGCGATCAATTCGGCCGACGCGAGCCGGGGAAGATATTTCTGCTTCTGTTCTTCGGTGCCGAAAAAGAAGACCGGCAGTGCGCCGATCCCAGCTTGGCCCCCGTGACAGGCGGCGTAGGAACCATCGCCCCCGATGCTTTCGGCCACGATCATCGACGAAACTAGATCGAGATCCATGCCGCCGTAGCGCTCGGGCAGCAGGACGCCGATCAGTCCCAGCTCGGCCGATTTGCGTAAGGTGCGTTTCAGAACATCGAAGTCCTGGTGCTGGATCGCATCGAGATTAGGTTCCACTTCACGAGTCCAGAAATCCTCGGTGGCTTTGGCGATGGCGCGGTGCTCGGCCGTGAAGTCCTCGGGCGTGAATATGTCCGATGGCGTGTCGAGCAGAAAAGAGCCTCCGAAAGGAGTGGACATATTCGATATGCTTGAGTTTATGAAATCCCTTTCCTTTCTGCTCGGCATCGCCATCTTAAGCGCGGGACTGCTGCCGGGACAACAGGCCGCCGATCCAGTGGTGCTGACGGTCGGTTCGGAAAAGATCACGCAGTCGATGTTCCAGGAGATCATCTCCAGCCTGCCGGCGCAGCAGCAGGCGCAGCTCACGACACCTGAAGCGCGGCGAAGCCTGGCGGAGCAGGTAGCCGAGCTCAAGGTGATGGCGCAGGAAGCCCGGGCGCGCAAGCTCGACCAGTCGCCTGCGGTGAAGGCGAAAGCCGCGCTGCAGTTCGATCAGATCCTGGCCAACGCCGTGTATCAGCAATTGACGGCCGGCGATCCTGACGACGCCGCCATGCGGGCTTACTACGCCGAACACAAGCAGGAATGGGACCAGGTCAAGGCCCGTCACATCCTGATCCGGATGCAGGGATCGCGCGTACCGGTGCGCGAAGGGCACAAGGAGTTGACGGACGAGGAAGCGCTCGCCAAGGCCAAGGAAGTCCGCGCCAAGATCGTCGCGGGCGCGAAATTCGAAGATCAGGCCAAGGCCGAATCCGACGACACGGGTTCGGGCGAGAATGGCGGCGATCTGGGCACTTTCGGAGTGGGACAAATGGTGCCGGAGTTCGATGAAGTGGTGTTCAAGGCGCCGGTCGGACAAGTGACTGAGCCGATCAAGACCGCCTACGGATACCACCTGATTCTGGTCGAGGAGCGCAAATCGAAGCCGTTCGAGGATGCGCGCGGCGAGATCGAGCAGAAGATCCGGCCGGAGATGGGCCAGAAGGCCATCGAGGACCTGAAGACGAAGACGGCGATCGTCTATGACGAAAAATATTTCGGCAAGTAGCCGCTCTCTAACGTTCGCGGTTCTGTAACACCGAGCACCGAACCACGAGCAGCAGCGAGTGGCTAGCGCCAGCGGAATAATCGCAGCGCGAGTCCGAAACACACTACCAGCCACGCCACCAGCACAGCCGCTTGCTGAGCCATCTGCGCGAGACCCGCCCCCTGCAGCATGTTCGCTCGCAGCGCGTCGATCACCGCCGTCAGCGGCAGCGCTTTAATCACCGGCTGCACCAGATCCGGAAATCGCTGCGAAGAAAAGAATACGCCCGACAGAATCCACATAGGCACCATGGTCATGTTCATCAGGCCGGACGCAGCTTCGATGGTCCGGACACGGGAGGCCAGCAACAGTCCTCCAGCGCTGAAGGCCAGCGAGGCCAGCACACAAGCTCCCGCGAGCCCCGCGAAGGACCCCCGCAGAGGAACGCCGAACACCCAGACTCCGAACCCCAGCGGCACTCCGACTTCCACCGGCAGCAGGATCATCCGCCATAACAGGAACGACAGCAGATAGTAGGGACGCGGCATCGGAGTCGCCACAATGCGCTTCATCAGTTTCTTGCGCCGGGCGTCCACAATGGAAAAACCCAGTCCCCAGATGGAATTGCCCATGATGCCCATTCCGATCAGGCCGGGAATCAAGAAGTCTATGTAACGCGACCCGGGCTCGCGCATGATCCGGTCGCTTCCGGCAACCGGATCCTGGCGGCCGGAGGCGCGCTGGATCGCCTGGTCGGCCAGCATGCGCGCCTGGCGACCCTCGGGGTTGGTGTCGTCATAGCGATACGACACGCTGCCATCGGCAGCCGGCTCGGCTACCAAAGCGACCTTGCCGGTTCGAACAAACTGCTCGGCCAACTCGGGAGGCAGTTGCGTGACGTCCAAAAGCTTTTCCTGCCGCAGCGCTTCGGCCAGCCGCGGGGTGACGGCCGCGATCTTGAGGACCTCGGGAGGGCGATTGCGAAAGGCGATACCCAGGCCTGCCGCCAGCGCGAGGGGAAAGATCATGGACCAGAACAGCGCTTCGGGCTCGCGGATAAACTCGCGCATCCGCATCAGGGTCAACTGAACCAATGCGTGATCGGTGAAGTTACGTCTACTCATCGCGCAGATGCCGCCCCGTCAAATGAACGAAAACGTCTTCGAGTGTCGCGGAATGCGTTCGAAGCTCCGTAAGCGGGATACCCTGCCGTCCAAGTTCGTCCAGGAGTCCGGGCACCGCCTTGTGTAGTTCCGTCACCTGAAGCAGTATGCTACCGTTTTCGTTGCGCACATCGCGAACGCCGGCCATCCCGCGGACGCCAGCCAAATCGACAGCGGCGTTACCGGCGGCGAATTCGACCACGTGCTCCACGCCGATGGATGCGATCAGCTCGCGCGGCGTGCCATGCGCGATGATCTTGCCGTGATCCATGATGGCAACGCGGTCGCACAGCCGCTCGGCTTCGTCCATGTAATGCGTGGTCAGCAGGATGGTGCGGCCGGCCGCTTTAAACTCCTCGATCAGCTCCCACAATTGGCGGCGAGCTTGCGGATCGAGACCGGTGGTCGGTTCGTCCAGGAAGAGCAAATCCGGATCGCCGACGAGAGCACACGCTAACGCCAGCCGCTGCTTCTGCCCGCCCGAAAGCGCGCCCACGCGAGCGTCGCGCTTTTCTTCCAGCTGAACCATGCCCATCGCTTCCTCGGCCCCAGGCCCCTGGCGGAAAAAACTGCGGAACAAGCGGAGCGTTTCGAAGACCGTGAGCTTCTCGGCAAGCTGCGTTTCCTGCAACTGAATGCCGAGTTTTTGACGCAGTGCCGAGGCATCCGAGCTCCATCTGAGCCCGAGGACTTCGACCTCGCCAGAGTCGGCTTCGGTCAAGCCTTCGCAGATTTCGATGGTGGTAGTTTTTCCGGCCCCGTTGGGACCGAGCAGCCCAAAGCATTCGCCCGAAAGGATTTCGAGGTCAATCCCATCCACGGCGACCACGTCTTTGTAGGTCTTCCGAAGGTTGCGGACACGCAGCGCGGCCTGCAAGTCGGGCATAGGCCCAATTATCGCCTAGGAGAAGCTAAATGGGGACAGCCCCGCGTGTCTGGCAACGCGCGCTGTTATCCACCGGAAGGGCTGTCCCCATTTGGCGCGGATCTAGCTATAAGCGGACGATTTTTTCCGATTCGATACCCTTCAGGGCATTGCGGGTATCGACGATCAGCTTCGCGTTCTTCACCAGCGCAGGGTAATCGAACTTCTTGTGATCGGTGACGATCACCACGCAGTCCGCCTTGCTCACGCCGGCGTCCACGTCGATCGCTTTCATTTCGGTTCCGTCGGCATTGATGTGTGGGACGAACGGATCGCTATAGCTGACCAAGGCTCCACGCTTGCCCAGCAGGTGGATGATGTCGAGTGCCGGAGATTCGCGCACATCGTCGATGTCGCGCTTGTAGGCCACGCCCATCACGTGCACTTTCGAACCTTTCAGCGGCTTGGTGTGGTCATTGAGCGCATTCTGGATCTTGTCCACAACGAAGTGCGGCATCTGGCCGTTGATGTAGCCTGCCAGCTCGATGAATCGCGCTTCGATGCCGGCCTGCTTGGTTTTCCACGAAAGATAAAACGGATCGATGGGAATGCAGTGGCCGCCCAGTCCGGGCCCGGGATAAAACGGCATATAGCCGAAGGGCTTGGTGCCCGCCGCGTCGATCACTTCCCACACATTGATCCCCATGCGGTCGCACATCAAGGCGAGTTCATTGACCAGGCCAATATTGATCATGCGGAAAGTGTTTTCGAGCAGCTTCACCATTTCCGCAACGCTGGTGGATCCTACCGGAACTACCGTATCCAGCGCCTGTTTGTAGAACAGCGCACCGATTTCGGTGCAGGCCGGGGTGATGCCGCCCACCACTTTAGGAATATTCTTGGTCTGATATTTGGGGTTGCCGGGATCCACGCGCTCCGGCGAGAAACACATGAAGAAATCCTTGCCCACTTTGAGCCCGGCTTCTTCGAACATCGGCAACATCAATTCGTCCGTCGTGCCGGGATAAGTGGTCGATTCCAGGATCACCAGCGTGCCGGGATGAAAGTTTTTCGCAATCTCCTGGCAGGCGTTGACGATGTAGCTCATGTCCGGATCTTTGGTCTTGCGCAGGGGCGTTGGCACGCAGATGTTGATGGTGTCGAGATCCTTGACCACGCTGAAATCGGACGTCGCGCGGACCTTGCCGGCCTTGACATACGGCGCGAGCGCCTCCGTGGGGATGTCCTGAATGTAAGACTCGCCGCGGTTGATAGCATCGACTTTGGATTGCTGAACATCGATTCCGGTAACACAGAATCCGGCGTGCGCAAACTCCACGACCAGCGGAAGTCCGACGTATCCCAATCCGACCACGCCGACGTGCGCACTGTGCTTCTCGATCTTTCGCCGCAGTTCCTCAAAATGATTCGTCATCTTAAATTAGTCTCGTCCTCTCTCGTAATAGAACTGTCCCTCTGCGACGATCTCGGCAGGGCCTTCCAGGTACATATCGTCATTTTCCACCCTCAACTCCAGGGTGCCGGCAGGAGTATCGACGTGAACCGGGCTGCGCACCCAACCCCTGGCGAGCGCTGCGGCGGCCGCGCCGGTCGATCCAGTTCCGGAACTCATGGTCTCCCCGGCTCCGCGCTCGAAAAATCGGACGTCCAGCGTGTGATCGTCCACCACCCGGATAAAGGATACGTTCGTGCGATGGGGAAAGCGGGGGTGCCGTTCCAGTTCGGCTCCCAAGGTTCTCCAGTCAAAGGTTCGGTCGTCGAAATCGAGATCGCCCGTGAATACTGCGCATTGCGGGTTTCCAACGTTCAGAATCACGCACTGATGGCCGGGGACCAAGGTCGCATGCAATTCCTCGATGACGGCGGGCCCCATGTTCATTTCGAACGAGTAGTGATGCCCGCTGCGATCCAGAAGCCGCAGGCTCTTGACGCCCGCACCGGTAGCGATTTGGACGTCGTCACCGACTTGCCCAGATTCCACCAGCAGCGCGGCGGCGCATCGTGTTCCATTTCCGGAAATCTCACTTCGGCTGCCGTCCGAATTCCACAGCTCAATCGTCGCAGGCTCCCCCTTATTGGCGTTGGTGATCAGAATCCAGCCGTCGGCGCCGGGGCCGGCGTGACGGTCACAAATCGCGCGAGCTAGGGCAGCCGGATCGCCCGATTGCATGGGCACCTCCTCCCGCCAGGTAAGCAGGAAGTCGTTGCGCGCTCCGTGCGCTTTTGTAAATGGTATCTGCACCTATTCCCGATGATAGATTTCCACCACCGGCGCTCCTTTCACCACAATCCGCAGTCGCAGCGTATAACCGGCTTTCTGAATCGCGGTATCCACCGCGTCACCTGAAAACGCCAAACCCCACTCGACCAATCCCCCTTTTTGGAGCAGCAGTTCCGGACGAGCCACGGCAGCATCGAATGCTACGCCGTTACCTTCATGCAAACCTTCGCGCAACGGGATGCCTGCTTCGCGCAGAACTGCCGTCAGATCGCCGAACGGAAAAATGATGCCCGAACCCGGCCGGTATTCGCGCGCCAGGAAGCTAGCCGCCTGCGCGGTCCAGTCTCGCCGGGCTTCGGAATTGATCTCCGACTCTTTCCATGATATCGAAGATAACCCGCGGAGACCCCAAACTGCGATGATCCCAGCAGCCAAAATGATACTAGCCCTTGCCTGGAACCGTGCCGGTACCAAGGTCACGAGTGCTCCCGCGGCGAAAGCCGAGAACGGAACCACTGCGATCGCGTAACGCGTGTTGTACCAGCTATATGGGGACAGATCCGGGATAAAGATGGGTGTGCCAGAGGAGTGCATGCTCCAGACGTAGAACAGCGGCGGGAGAAGCAGCAGGAACAGGGCCCACCAAGCCCGACGCGCGAGTCCGACGAACGTTCCCGCCGCGCCCAAAATCAGCAGCGGCCATCCCGCAATCCAGCGTGACGCAGCGAAGTAGTAACGCGCGGCCGTGAACCAATCGTGATCGCCGGGATAGCGAAATCCCCCTTGCGCGAGCTGGCGTTGGTAGATCGCGGCCGCGGAATACGGCCCATTGTAGAACTCGAGCGCGTTACCGAAGTAATACCGGTTGTGCGCGAGCCACGCCAGCGGTCCCAATGAGGCCAGTACTGCAAATAGAATCGCGTTCCACTTCTCTTTCGCGGTAACCAATAGGTACAGGCATACGAACGGGATCAGGAACCACCCCTCGTAACGCGTGAGCGAAGCCGCGTTAGAAGCGGCCGCGGCGATCAGGACCACCCATAGCGATTGCGAATCGCGGAACCACAGCGTCGCCCAAAGTAATGCGGCGAGCGATGCCAGGAACAGAAGCTCCGTCATCGGGGTCGCTTGCAGGTACAGAATGTTCGGATTGAGGGTGAAGAGGAGGACCACGGCCAGCGCTGCGCCCGTACTTAAGTAGATCCGGCGCGCCGCGCTAAACAGGAACATTCCGGCAATCACGAAACAAGCCAGTGAAGGGAGAACGCCGGCCAGCCCGCTGCGCCACCAATCGTCGTGCATGACAAACGGAATCAGAAGAACGTGCGGCAGCGGGAGCCACACGGTGCCGATCTGGTCGGGCCCGGGCGTGCGCGAGTCGAGAATCCGCCGCGCGATGTTCAAGTGCGCTTCGGCATCGCCGTAGTAGAGAGAATAGCCGCGCGCGAAGCACCACCACGCCGCGCCTGAGCCGATCGCGCTTAGTGCCACTAGCAGCGCGGCCACGCCGGCAGCGCTAGAACGAGGTGAAGCTGCGGAACTCTTCGAACCGCGCATCGATCTCCGCCCGCGTGAGCGTGCGGAAGCGCTCCACGCCGAACTGCTCACAGCAGAAACTTCCCATGACCGAACCGTAAATCACCGCTCGGCTCAGCTCGCTCCGGCCAATGTAGGGGTTATTCAGATCGAAACCCTGCTGGGCCAAGTAGCCGACGAAGCCTCCCGCGAAACAATCCCCCGCGCCCGTCGGATCGAAGACCGTCTCCAACAGATACCCTGGCACGATGAAATAGGAGTTCTTGTGAAACAACATCGCGCCATACTCGCCGCGCTTGATCACTAGCGTGTGCGGACCCATGCCCATAATGGTGCTCGCCGCTCTTCGAAGATTCTCATGACCGGAGAGCATCCGCGCTTCCGCGTCGTTGATCAGCAGGAAATCCCAGCTTCGGATGGTGGCCAGCAGCTCTTCCCGGAAATCCTTGATCCAGAAATTCATGGTGTCGCCGCCGGCCAGGCGTAGCTTCTTCATCTGGGAGCGGACACCCGCCTGCAAGCGGGGTTGGATGTTGCCCATCAGCAGATAGGGCGCGTTCAGATAGCTGGCAGGAAGCTTAGGATTGAAATCGGCGAATACGTTCAAGTCGGTGGTCAGCGTTTCGCGATCGTTCATGTCGGGCGTATATTTGCCCGCCCAGAAAAACGTCTTCCCGGGGACGCGCTCCAGACCTTCCAGATCCACGCCGTGGCCCGCCAGCAGATCCGTGTCCTCCTTGGCGAAATCGTCGCCCACCACGGCGACAATGCCGACCTTCGTGAAATAGCTCGCGGCCAAGGCGATATAGGTGGCCGCTCCTCCTAACATCCGGTCCACCTTGCCGTGCGGCGTTTCCACGCCGTCATAGGCCACCGACCCTACAACAATCAAAGACATTTTCTGATTGTAGCGGATGGCCGCTTATAGCGAAGGTTGGGACCTGCCGATAAGATGAAGACAAGTGCTCCACCGCCTCCTGGACATCCGGAACCTGCCGGATCTGATTCTCCTCACCGCGGTAATACTGGTGCAGGCCACCGGCGCGGGATTGCTCCTCTGGGGCCCGGCGGGAGTGCGTTTGTTGCGCATGCGCTGGCCGGTCATGGCTGGCACTTTCCTCTCCATGCTGCTCCTGATGGGGGCGTTCCTGCTCCGTTTTGCTCGTGTGAACCGGCTTTTCCCGCCGTGGTGGGTGGGCTGGGGACGCGGAGTGATCTTCACCTGGGCGTTCCTGTCGGTCTTTCTGGCCGCCGCGATCCTGATTTCGCGGTGGTGCCTGCAAGTGCAACCCGGCCACAGTCCCGCTCGCCGGGCGTTCCTGCACACCACCCGGGCGGGACTGCTGTTGGGTCCCGCGATTGTTACGGGCTACGGTGTTTTCATCGAGCGCCTCGATCTTTCGCTGCGGGAACAGGATCTGATGTTTCCCGGCCTGCCGAAGGACCTCGACGGCCTGCGCGTGGTTCAGTTGAGCGACATCCATCTCAGCCCCTTTCTGAGCGAACGAGTGTTGGCACGAGCCGTTGATATGGCCAACGAAACGCGCGCGCATCTGGCGCTGGTAACCGGCGACCTGATCAGTACTTCGCTGGACCCTCTGGATGCGTGTCTCCGGCAGCTCGCACGCTTGCGCGCCGACGCTGGTATCTTTGGTTGCCTGGGCAATCACGAAATTTACGCGAAAGTCGAAGACTACGTCGAACATCACGGCGCCCATCTGGGCCAGCGCTATCTCCGGCAGCGCGCGGAGTCTCTGAAGTTCGGCCAAGCGACCTTGAACCTGGCCGGGGTCGATTATCAGCCGAGCCGCAAGCCGTATCTGGTAGGCGCCGAGCGGATGGTGGCGCCGGGGACATTCAATGTCCTGCTCTCGCATAACCCGGATGTGTTTCCCGTGGCCGCGAAGCAGGGGTACCAGCTCACGATCGCTGGCCATACCCACGGCGGGCAAGTTCGGGTAGAGATTCTGCGCCAGGATTTGAATATCGGGCGGTTTTTCACACCGTATGTGGACGGGCTTTACCGGCACGACGGAGCGGCGGTCTTCGTCTCGCGTGGCATCGGAACCATCGCCCTGCCCGCGCGACTCGGCGCGCCCCCCGAAGTAAACCTCTTGCGGTTGTGCCGTACATAATGGCCCCGTACCTGATCGTCAGTGACATCCACGCGAATTACGAGGCTCTCGAAGCCGTTCTCGAAGATGCCCGCGGCCGCTATGACAGCATCCTGTGCCTGGGCGATCTGGTGGGATACGGCGCCGATCCGAACCCGGTGGCTGAGTGGGCGAAATCGAATGTAGCCTCGGTGATCCGCGGCAATCACGACCGCGCCTGCACCGCAAAAGACTCACTCGAGTATTTCAATCCTGCCGCGCGGGCGTCGGCACTCTGGACCCGGGAGGCGCTCACGCCGGGCAATGGGAGCTACCTGGAACATCTTGCCCGAGGGCCGCTCCGTGTGACCGCCAACAGCGCGCCGGATGGCGGTTTCGATCTGGTGCACGGCTCGCCTCTGGATGAGGACGAGTATCTGGTGGGAGTGGAGGACGTTCAGTTCCTCGGCGACTACCTGGAAACGAAGCTCACGTTCTTCGGCCATACGCACCTGCAGGGCGGCTTCCTGCTGGCTCCGCGGGGAGTGAAGCGCATCTCCCCGGAAAACGCAGTGCAACTGGAACCGGACTATTACTACCTGATCAACCCGGGATCCGTCGGCCAGCCGCGGGATGGCGATCCCCGCGCCGCCTATGCCCTGTATTCTCCCGAAGACCGCACCATCGAATACGGACGTGTGCCCTACGACATCGGCAAGGCGGCGGCCAAGATCCTGCAGGCGGAGCTGCCCGAATCGCTAGCGATGCGATTATTCGAAGGGATCTAATTTCCAGCCCGCAAAACGGAGGGCGGCGGCAGCGCGAATCCAGGGATGGCCGCGCCCGGTCAACGACCCGTCATCCGAAAGCGCCTCCGCGAAACCCATGGAAATCCCGGCACCCACCGAGGCCGCCATGCCCACCAGGAAAGCGTCCCAACTGTTCTTGGTGGCGAACGCGGCCGCAAACACCGGCGCGAGCGTTGAGACCGATCCGTCCATCAGGCCCGCCAAGCCAGGCTGGACAATCTGCAAGACGAACAAGCGGCGCTCGGTCGCGTCTTCCCCCTTCACTGCTTCGTCGGTCAGGATCTTCTGTTCCAGAGCATGAGCTGCGGCGGAATGCTTGCGCTCCGCGTCAGCCAGGTCACCGAGCAGCTTGCGCACCGAAGCGTCGCTGACATGCTGCATGGCACGCTCGTAAAAGTTTCGCGTCTCGAGCTCCATGATCTCGACCTGTTTCCGAACCGCGTGGATTCCCAGGGGCCGAACCAACCACATGGGACGCCGCTGCACGAAGCCCTTCACGTCCTGGCGACGGATCAGGGGGATGTGGTCGCCAAAGCGCTGGCGATAGATCTCGATCAAACTGGCGCGGTGTTCAGATTCCTCCGCCTGCATCTCCTCGAACATCTTGGCGGACGCCGGGTAAGTGTCGCGCAACCCGTCGATGAAGTCTCCGTAGATCCGTCCATCTTCCTCTTCGAGAGAAATGGCCAGTGCCACAATCTCCCGCTCGGTTAGATCCTTGAAGTTCTTAGCCATGTAATCTAGGCTACCGTCAAGACCTGTAACCCTGTGACGCGCAATAGGAAATCGCGTCGATTCAAAATTTCGATATAGGTCACTCCTGGGCTTTGGTTAGAATAGAGCGGAGCAGAAAATAGAGCCACGGATGTCTCCTACGAACGGTAAACTGCCGTCGGCCACGTCGAAAGTTGTTGTCGCGACGACGGTTGCGCTCTCCTTCATTAGCTTTTGGCGCGGAGCCTCCATTGTCCTGAGCGACTTGGCGTCGTCGGCTTTTTATGCGGGCGGCGCGGCCGAGCAGGCCATTGGCAAGGCTGCCCCGTGGTTCGTGCTGGGCGTCATGCTGTTCAGCTTTGCGGTGCGCAGCGTGTACCTGGAAAGCTGCAGCATGTACGTGCGCGGCGGCGTGTACGTGGTGGTGCGCGACAGCATGGGTCCGGTGATGGCCAAGCTGTCGGTATCCGCGCTGGTGTTCGATTACATCCTTACCGGTCCCATCAGCGGTGTCAGCGCGGGCCAGTATCTGGGCGCGTTAATCAATGAGCTCACGAACTACCACGTGGATGTCGATACGTTCGCGGCCGGAGTTGCCGTGCTGGCGACGGTCTACTTCTGGTGGATGAACATCAAGGGCGTGCATGAATCCAGCGGCAAGGCGCTGCGCATCATGCAAATTACCACCGTGATGGTGGCGATCCTGCTGATCTGGTGTCCCATCAGCATGGCGCTCCAAAACAAGTGGAGGCTTCCGCCGGCCCCGATTCCGTCCAACATAAACTTCTCCGACGATGCCCAGGGCTGGCTCAAGGGGACCTTCTGGTTGCAAATACCAGTGGTGATGATCATCATCGCGTTCGGGCACTCGCTGCTCTCCATGAGCGGATTTGAGACGCTGGCGCAGGTCTACCGGGAAATCGCGTCGCCCAAGCTCAAGAACCTCAAGATCGCGGCCAACATCGTGTGCGTCTACGCGCTTGTCGGCACCGGTATTATCACGCTGTTCGCCACCATGATCATTCCCGATGGCGAACGGCCCAAATACTTCGCCAACCTGATCGGCGGTCTGGCCATGAATTTGAGCGGCCCTTATGCGATGCGGATGGCGTTCCACATCTTCGTGGTCTTCGTGGGCGGGCTGATTCTTTCGGGCGCGATCAACACGTCCATTATCGGAGCCAACGGCGTGCTCAATCGCGTGGCCGAGGACGGTGTCCTGGTGCCCTGGTTTCGCCATCCGCAGCGCAAATACGGCACCACCCATAACATCATCAACATCATTACGATTCTCCAGCTGGCGACCATCTTTTATAGCCGCGGCAACATGACGATTCTGGCGGAAGCCTATGCATTCGGCGTGGTGTGGAGCTTCTTCTTCAAGGCCTTGGGCGTGACGGCCTTACGCTTCCAGCGCCACGATCAGGAGTACAAGACCCCGCTCAATCTGCGTGTGGGCGGTTGGGAGATCCCCATCGGACTGATCATCACCACCGGCATCCTGGGGTGCGTAGCGATCGCCAACCTGTTTACGAAACAGACGGCGACGAAGTACGGCATCGCCTTCACCTTGGGCCTGTTCGTGACTTTTACGATCTCCGAAAAGATCAACCACCGCCGTAAGCAGCAGGAGAAGAAGGGCCTGGAACAGTTCAACCTGGATCACCAGCAGGAGGTCACTTCCTCACATCTTGAGGCGCGTCCCGGCTGCGTGCTGGTTGCCGTCCGCGATTACCGGCGAATGGAACATCTCCGTCAGGTGCTGGGCAAGACGAATCTGCGCCGGCACGACATCGTCGTGTTGAGCGTCCGGACTCTTTCCACCGGCGCCGGCGAGTACGAACTCACCGAGAGCCAGATCTTCAGCGACTACGAAAAAGAATTGTTCAGCCACGTGGTGGAGCTGGCCGAGAAGGAAGGCAAGCACGTGGAGCTGCTGGTGGTTCCGGCAGTCGACCCCTTCGAGGCCCTGGTCAAGACCGCCAGCAGCCTGCAGGCTTCGCGCCTGGTGACCGGCGTCAGCGCGCGCATGAGTTCCGAAGAGCTGGCGCACAGCATGGGCCGGGCTTGGGAAAAACTGCCACCCCCGCGCCATCCGTTTTCGCTCGAGGTGATCAGCCCGGATCGCGAATCCGCTTTCGTGAACCTGGGCCCGCATCCGCCGCGCCTTTGGCCGGAAGATCTGGACCGGCTGCACGACCTGTGGCTGGAGCTGAGTGCGACGGATCACATCGGCGCGAAGCTGCACCACCGCGACGTGATCGGCGTGGCGCTGCGCCGTCTGCAGCAAGATCTGTGCGGCGAAGAGCGCGCGAAGGTGTTGCGGGATCTGGAAAAAGAGCTGCGGAAAAATTAAGGGTGCGGCCGAGCGCAAAGGACGCGGCGCGCACCACATAGAGCTACAGCAGGATCGCGCCGCGTTCCGTTTTGCGCGGTTTCAGTTAAGCTTCCGCCCGCTTGCCCGGCTTCTTGGCGGCCTTCTTTGGTCCCGCATCGTCGGCTGCTTCTTCCGGAGCGGCCGGGGGCGGAGCGACCCCCGAAAGCACGGCATTAAACAGCTCGGCTTTCTTCAGATCCTTCTTGGAGGGCGGAGCCTGTTCGTTGCGGTAATCGTGATCGCTGTAACAGGTGCGGCAGCGCACCTTGGCAGCGGCTCCGTTCATAAGGGATACGACGGAGTGGTTCGTGAGGCGGCGGCATTTTACACAAAAGTCGTCGATGACGTCGCCTAAACGCGCATCCATGGTAGCTGCCGACGAGTATATCAACAGCGCCCGGCCACGTGGGCGGTTCACTGCTCCTGGCGTCGCCTCCATTCGAATAGCACCACGCCCGCGGCTACGCTCACGTTCAACGACGCGACTCCGCCCGTGGGACCCGCGGCCATGGGAATCGAAACCAAAGCATCGCAATGCCGCGCCACGGTCTGGTGCAGCCCGCGTCCCTCGCCTCCCAGGACAAACGCGGTCGGCGCGGTGTATTCGACGCGATCGTAGCCAGCCTCGCCGCGCTCGTCGAGACCGTAGATCCAGTACCCCCGCTCTTTCAGCTCTTCGAGCGCGCGGCTAATGTTGGTTACGCGCACCACTGGAAGATAGGCCAGAGCGCCGGCAGCCGTGCGGGCGACAGTTTCGGTCAGCCCGGCCGCACGCCGTTCCGGAATCACGACCGCGGCGGCGCCGGCTGCATGCGCCGTGCGTACGATCGCGCCGAGGTTGTGCGGATCTTCGACGCCGTCCAGGACGACGTGCAGTCCGCGGCCCGCCGTAGTCTGTTCGAGCGACGCATAGCGCTCCGCCGCGCCGAATGCCACTACTCCTTGATGCGCAGCGCTGCCCGCCGCGCGGTCCAGTTGCGCGCGCGGCTCGAAGCGCACAGGGACACCGCGCTCGCGGCACAGCTCGATCAGCTCCTGAAGACGCGGTCCCGCGGCGCCCTTGGCCATCAGCACGCGGTCCAGGGGAAGTCCGGCCCGAAGTGCCTCCCGGACGGGATGGATTCCTGCGAGCGGGGACATTAGAATAAGGGTACTCTCATGAGCGAGCCCAAGATCGCGCCCATCACCATCACTCCGGAAGAGATTCCGGACAAATTGTATTTTCGTATCGGGGAGGTGGCGCGCCTAGCGGGCATCAAGCCGTATGTGCTGCGGTTCTGGGAGACGGAGTTTTCCGCGCTCGATCCCAAGAAATCGGGAACGGGACACCGCTTGTACCGCCGCAAGGAAGTGCAGCTGGTGCTCGAGATCAAGCGCCTGTTGTATGAGAAGCGCTACACCATTGAGGGCGCTCGCAAGTTTCTGGAGGCCCGGCCAAAGAACGGCGACCCGGCTACGCCGGCTCCCGTGGGCGTGACGAAAAAATCTGCCGGTAAGCAGTCCATGGGCAAGCAGAGCCAAGTGGGTCTATTCGACGTTCCGGCGCCCTTGCTTGAAACCGTGCGCCAAGAACTGCGCGAAATCGCGGAGCTACTGAAGTGAGGTACTGCCGCCGAATCCAGCGGTGAAGTGGAACGCGCTGCCCTGTCCCTCCCGGCTCTCCACCCAGATCTGACCGCCCATCAACTTGACCAGGTTGGCGCAAATGGCCAGACCGAGGCCGGTGCCGCCGTGACGCCGGGTGCTGGATCCATCCACCTGCACGAACGCATCAAAGACGCTGCCCTGTTTCTCCGCGGGGATTCCGATGCCGGTGTCGGCGACGCAAACGTGTAGCAAGACCTGCGACCCTTCTTCTACTTCCGTCCGAACGCTCACCGTCACTCCACCCTGATCCGTGAACTTGATCGCGTTGGCGATCAGGTTGATCAGCACCTGGCTGAAGGCTCGAGGATCCCCCACCAGCGTCGCCGGCACGTTCGGCTCAAGGTGACAGTGCAGCTCGAGTCCTTTTTGGCTCGCCAGGAACGATAAAGACTTGGTGGTCTCCTGCAAGACCTGCTCGGGTTTGAACTCGATCCATTTCAGCGTGACTTTGCGGGCGTCCAGCTTGGAGAAGTCCAGCACGTCATTGATGATTTTGAGAAGTTCATCCGCGGAGGCCCTGGCGATCGCGAGGAATTCCCTCTGTTCCGGAGCCAACTCGGTGTCTAGAACCGCCTCGGTCATGCCGATAATGCCGTTCAGCGGCGTCCGCAGCTCGTGACTCATGTTGGCGAGAAACTCGCCTTTCAGCCGCGAGGCTTCCTCGGCCTTTTCTTTGGCGGTGCGCAATTGTTCGATGGCCGCCTGCAATTCGGCGGTCCGTCGAGCCACTTCGGCCTCCAGGTGCGCCCTCTGCTGCTCCAGCTCCTGATCGCGCTCCGCCAAACGCGCGTTTTCGTCTTCCAGCAGGATCTTCCCCAGCGCGCTCGCGGTTTGCTCGCCGATAAACGTTACCGCGGCAATTTCGTCGGCACTATGCTCGTGCGGATCACGGTGGTGCACGTTGATGACGCCGATGGCCTTGCCCCGGGTGGCGACGGGAACAGACAGGAATGCCTGGTACGTGTCCTCCACGAGACCCGCAATGGGTTTGAAGCGCGAATCGCCAGACGCCTTCGAGGTCAGCGCGACCGGCGTTTGGTGCTGGGCCACCCATCCCGTCACGCCTTCGCCTAACTGCATCCTCAGGTTGCCCATGCGCGGGTGTGGAACTTGTGAGGCGCGCAGCACGAAATCGCCCGTGGCCGATTCCAGAAGGTATACGATGCACGCGTCGCAGGCGCATACCTGAGCGGTCAGCATCACGATCTGACCCAGCATTTCGTCCACGGACAGATCGGAGTTGACGATTCGGCTTACGCGACGCAGCAGAGAGACATCGGTGGTGCCGGACGAAATGTCCTCCGGGCGCATAGTACAGCGTAAAACTGGGAACGCTGAGCGATCCAATCAATAATTTCTATCCACTTAATCGTTTCCAGCCGGCTCATTCATCGCGCGTGAAGTTTTTATGAATGAACGGCCGCCGACCGGCAATCGGTAGAATGGATAACTGATGAACGCAAAGGTTCGCAAGGCCGTCTTTCCCGCCGCGGGGCTAGGCACCCGTTTTCTTCCAGCCACCAAGGCCCAGCCTAAAGAGATGCTTCCGCTGGTGGATAAGCCGCTGATCCAGTACGGAGTCGAGGAAGCCATCCATTCCGGAGTCCAGAACATCATTATCGTCACCGGCCGCGGCAAGACCGCGATCGAAGATCACTTCGATGTCAGCTTCGAGCTGGAGCATTTGCTGGAAACGCGCAACAAGAAGGATCTGCTGGCCACGGTGCGGGCCGTCTCGGACATGATTAATGTCTCCTACGTGCGGCAGAAGGAAGCGCTCGGCCTCGGGCATGCCGTTCTGAGGGCCCGTGAACTGGTGGGCGACGAGCCGTTCGCCGTGATTCTTTCCGACGACGTGATCGACGCTGAGGTTCCCGCCTTACGACAGTTACTGGATGTGTACGAGTTCTACGGTGCTCCGGTGCTAGCCCTCATGGAAGTTCCGAAGGACAGTATTTCGGCCTATGGTGTGGTGGACGCCGAGCCGGTGAGCCACCACGGCGGCGGCAATCGGCTCTACCGGATTCGCAACCTCGTGGAAAAGCCCAAGCCCCAGGACGCTCCTTCGAATCTGGCCATCATCGGACGCTATGTGCTCACGCCGGAAGTGTTCCATTCCCTGGAGACCATCGAGCCGGGCAGCGGCGGAGAACTGCAACTCACCGACGGCCTGAAGCACGCTCTTCGCAGCCGACCCATCTACGGGTATCGTTTCGAGGGGACGCGCTACGACGCGGGCGACAAGCTCGGCTTCCTGAAGGCCACCGTGGAATTCGCGCTGAAGCGCCATGACCTGGGAGAGCCGTTCCGCGCGTACTTGAAATCGCTGCAGCTATAAGAGCGAGCGAAAAGGGGACAGTCACCGGTGTCCCGATAACGCGATCTTCTATCAAATTCTGTGGCTGTCCCCTTTTCGCGAAAACGCTGCAACTATAAGCGGGCGTGCGTTTCGCAAGCGCGGCGACATCCCCTCTAAAAACAAAACCGGCCCCGATTTCTCGGGGCCGATTGGTTGAACTTAAAACTAGCGAGCCGTTTTGGCTACTTCTTTTTCTTCGGAGCAGCCTTTTTCTTCGCAGCCGCTTTCTTCTTAGTTGCGTTCTTCATCGAGTGATTCTCCCTTTACATCAGATTAAGCGCTACTCTTCCAAGAGAGCGCGGTCGTGTCCCCTTTATAAGGTGGAATCCATGGAAAGTCAAGAAAAAAATGAACCGCGCGGAGGGGCGCGGAGGGACATCGAGCGGTTCGCGAAGGGCCTGGAATCGATAAAACGAGGTCGAGTAGAATTGTTTTAGTGCTCCGAAGGCTTATTTTTACTGGGCGCGCGCGTATCGCATGCGGATGGCTCCCGTGTGCGCTCGCACTGATGTTCACCGCGGCCGGCTGCGCCCGGCACAGCACCGCGCGTGTGCCTGCCCCGCCTGCAAAGCCCGCGAAGATCGGCTCCACCGAAACTGGAATCGCCAGTTGGTACGGCGTGCCCTATGACGGCCGCCGAAGCGCCTCGGGCGAAATCTTCAATATGGAAAAGCTGACCGCCGCGCATCGCGATCTGCCCTTTCAGACCTGGGTCGAGGTCACCAACCTGTCTAACGGGAAGCAGGTGGATGTGCGCATCACCGATCGTGGACCCTTCGTCCGCGGCCGCATCATCGATTTGTCCATGGCCGCCGCCCGCCAGATCGACATGGTGCGCGCCGGAACCGCTCGAGTCCGACTGAAAGTGATCCAGCCTCCGGTAAATGCCTTAGAGAATCCAGAAATCCGTGCCGACGGGTATGCAGTTCAGGCCGGCGCCTTCTCGGATCCCTCGCGCGCCCAAGCCCTGCGTGAGACGCTCCCCTACTCCGACGCGAGAGTGGTTGAACCACACGGCGAACAACACGGAGAGCGATCGGGAGACCCGTCGCTTTGGCGAGTGCTGATCGGCCACGCCCTCTCCGTTCAGGCAGCGACTGCTCTGGCCGCCGACGTAGAAAGGGCAACTGGTCAAGCCTTCGTCGTTAAAGAATAAGATAGAGTCGGCCTGCCCCATTACCCCCCACTGGGGGTCCTACCTACCCCCCACGTACCTACCTCATTCCTATTTATGGGGGTCTAGAGAACGTTTCATTTCGGTTGTAGAGTTTATGTGTGGATCGCGCACTACATATTGAACGGCCGATTAGGAGTCAAAACTTGCCTGGAGCAACTACGCAAGCGCAAGCAGATGAAACCCGTCACGTACTGGTAGGACAATCGCCTCGCACGCGGCAGGTTCTTCGGCTGATCGATAAGCTCGGGAAATGCCGCTGGCCGGCGTTGCTGCTGGGCGAAACCGGAACGGGCAAGGAAGTTGTCGCGCGCGCGATCCACGCGATGACCGCCTCTAAAGAACCTTTTGTAACCATCGACTGTTCGTCCATGGTCGGACCGCTCATGGAAAGCGAATTGTTCGGGCACGTTAAGGGCGCCTTCACGGGGGCCGCCGCCGCCAAAGTAGGTCTGATCGAAGCGGCCAACGGAGGAACGGCGTTTTTCGACGAAATCGGCGAGCTGCCCATGGACCTGCAAGCCAAGCTGCTCAGGGTTTTGCAGGAGAAGGAATTCCGCCCGGTGGGATCGCTGATCACCAGGCGTTCGGACTTCCGCATCATCGCGGCCACCAATCGCGATCTGGCCAAGGAAGTGGAGAAGGGCAATTTTCGCCGCGACCTGTATTTCCGGCTGAACGTCATCAACATTCGCTTGGCTCCCCTGCGCGAGCGCAAAGAAGACATCCCCGCGCTGATCAACCATTTTCTGGCCCGCGTCGGCGGGAACCACAACATCACGGCTGAGGCGATGGAAGTCCTGCTTTCCTACGACTGGCCGGGCAACGTTCGCGAACTCGAAAACTGCATGCAGCACATGGCGGCCATCAATTCCGGCCCGCTATTGCATCTAGGCGATCTGCCCTCGAATCTTCGCAACTACCTTACGGAGAAGAAAGCGCAATACCTCATGGCGGCGGCCGGAACACAGTTCGCCGTGCCCCCCAAGTCAGATGGCGCCGATGGTTCCCCCGCCGAGCCCGGCGGTTCCCAGGCTTCGTCCCCAGCCGCTCCGCAGGCGATTCAAAATGCTCCGGTCGTCGTTCCGCTGCTGGAGCTGGAGCGCCGGGCCATTGTGAACGCCCTCGAATACACCAAGGGAGACCGATCCGTAGCCGCGCACCTGCTCGGCATCGGCCGCACCACCCTCTACCGGAAGCTGAAAGAGTACCAACTGGAAACTTCCTGAGACTGTTGCGCCGCTCGGCCCACTATCTCTTCGCGTGACCCTGCGCGTTCTGCTGGCCGAATCCGCAACCGAAGACATCGAGTTCCTGAACGACGTCCTGACTGAGCTCGATGGCGCACGCTGCTGGAGCGACTGGGTTCATCTGGAGGCATCCCATGCAGCCACCTGGGCCGATACCGCGGCGATCCTGGCGACCGAAGCCGTGGATATCCTCCTGCTCGATCCGGATCTCCGGGATAGCCAGGGCGCCGAAACATTCCGCCGGGTCCAGACGGCCGCCCCGGATGTTCCCGTTATCCTCCTGGTAGAAGCTTCCGCAACTTCGCTGGCCGAGCGGATGGTCCGCGACGGCGCGCAGGATTTCCTGCTGAAGAAGGAGGTCGACTGCGCCCCGCTGGCGCGAGCTATCCGGAACGCGCTGGAGCGGCATCGCCTGCTGGCCGCCTCACGGGCGACTTCCATGATCGACCAACTCACCGGCCTGCTCACGCGTCCCGCGTTCCTGACGCTGGCGGATCGCGATCGGCTTCTTGCCGAGCGGCTCAGCCGCAAAATGATGGTTGTGCTGGCCGAATGCGCCGAACACGACGAGGCCGCCGGGCGAGCCCCTGGCACGCGTCATCCGGGTGACCAGCAAGGTGACCAGCGCCGGGATCTAGGGCTGGTGGAGGCCGCTGATGGTCTCCGCGGCCTGGCGGGCGCCGCCGCTCTGGTAGCCCGCCTGGACCACTCCCGCTTCGGTGTGGCGGTGTTTGACACCGAGGCCGAACCGGTCGAGGAAATCCGGGCTCGCCTCCACACCGCGGCTACCGACGGCAAGATCGCCTTTGGCACGGCACTGTTCGACCCGCACCATCCGGTTTCACTCGACGCTCTGCTCGACCAGGCCGCAAAAGATCTACATAAAGATCACCTGCGCCCCGTGGCTCAGTCCGCGTGGGGTCGGGCTTTCTAGCCCGCCCCGGCTTTCCAGCCGGCGCCACGGAAAGAACGATGAGGCCGGACGGAAGCCCGGCTGGCAGCCTGAAAGGCTGACCCCACCTCCAATACGCGATGATGGCAGACAGTGCACGTCGCCCTGGACGCTACCTATAGCCTGGGCCGGAATCTGTCCGGCGTCGGCGTGTACTCGCGCGAAATTCTTTTTGGTCTGGCACGTTCCCATCCCCAGGACCGGTTCCTGTTCTGCTACCGCCCTCATCGCTTCCTGCGCTCCTTCCGCGATCCCTTGCCTCGGAATGCTGCCCGCCGGATCCTGCGCGGGACACTCCAGGGCGACCTGTTTCATGCGCTGAACCAGCGGGTAGAGACGTCCGCCCGCAGGACCGTGACCACGTTTCACGATTTATTTGTCATCACCGGCGAGTACTCGACGCCCGAGTTTCGCGCGCGGTTCGCGGAACAAGCTCGGGAAGCGGCGCGCCGCAGTGACCTGATCATCGCCGTCTCGCGCTTCACCGCCGATCAGGTGCAGGAATTCCTGGGGGTGGAAGCTTCCCGGATCCGAGTGATCCCGCATGGCGTACACGTGCCTTCCGAAGGCCCCGCCCTGGAGAATTCGGCGCGCCAAAACCTGGTGCTGTCCGTGGGCGCCATACAGCGGCGCAAGAACGTGCAACGCCTGGTGCGCGCCTTCGAGCGCATGCCCGCCTCCTGGCGCCTGGCGCTGGCTGGGGCTGCGGATGGCTTCGGCGCCGCCGAAGAGCTCCACGCAGTCGAGAGCAGCCCCCGCAAGGGCGATATCGACCTGCTGGGGTATGTCACGCAGCCGGAGCTCGAGGCGCTCTACGCCCAAGCTCGCATCTTCGCCTTCCCATCGCTCGATGAAGGGTTCGGGATGCCGGTGCTGGACGCGATGGCGAATTCTGTTCCGGTGATCACCTCCCGCCGTTCGGCGCTGCCGGAGGTGGCTGGGGATGCGGCGCTGCTGGTAAATCCGGATGACCCGGAGGAGATCGCCGACGCGCTGGTACGTCTGGCCTCGGACGAAGCCCTACGCGCCGACCTCGCCCGCCGCGGGCGCGAGCGCGCTTTGCAGTTTTCCTGGGAGTCGGCGCTCGCCAAAACCTGGGAGGTTTATCGGGAGCTTACCGGCTCGATCGCCCCGCCGGAGTGACCTTCTGCCGCGCCTTTTCTCAATTCGCCGATTTTGGCGCCCGTGATCGCCAGCGCGATGAATCCCGCGATTAAGGGCATCACCTTAACCACGGCCCACAAAACCAGTGAGAACCGCGCGGCCTCCGACGGATCTACGTTATAGGCCCGTTCCAGGAACTGCTTGGTCAGAATCTGGAACAGGCCCAGGTTCGCCGGAGCCTGTGGAACGATGCTCGACAGGCGCAGGATCAACGTCAGAGCGAACGCCGCCCCAAGTCCGAGATCGAAGCCGTACGCCTGGAATGCAGCCCAGATCGGGATCACCTGCAATAGCAGATACGGCACACTCTGCAGAAGCGCGAAGTACAGGTAACGGGAATGCCCGATCAGCGCCAGATCGTCCATCAACACAGCCAGATGATGCCGCCAGCCTGGCCGGCGAAGCGCGGATCGCGGGGGGCGCGGCCGAAATAGCGCCAATCCCAGGATCACCGCTCCTCCGAGCACGAACAAACCCAGCCCGTCGTTCAGGTATCCCAACTCCTTCGGCAACTCCACATATTTCAGAGACAGCCAAAGCCCAAGCCACAACCACATTCCGTCGAATACCCGTTCGATGAGCACGCTCGCCACGGAGACGGAAAAAGGCAATTGAGTCCAACGAGTTACCAGGAAGCAGCGCACCGCTTCGCCCCCGCGGAAAGGCAAAACCTCACTGGTAAAGAGCCCGACGTAGATGGCACGAACGGCCTGCCGGAAGCTCAGCGAAACCACCGGGCGCAGCACCAGGCGCCAACGTACGGCCTGAGACAGGTACACGCTTAACTCGATGGCGCAAGCCAGCGCTACCCACCCGTAGTCGATGGTCGCCACATCGTCCTTGAGATCGCCAAAGCTTACGTCGTGAAGCGCCCAAACCAGGCATCCGAGCGAAGCCAGGTTGATCAGAACAAGAACGACCCAACGGGTTCTTTGAGACTGCGGCTCTCCCAAACATCCATGATACCGTGCGATCTGTAACGTTCCCGCTAACGTACAATAACGCCATGGCTACATCCGATCTGAAGAGCCTTGTCCCGGACGTTCTCCTGGAGAACCGCCGCGATTTTCTGGTGAGCAAGCTCGCCGTGGGCTTCGCATTGGCGGTGCACCCCATCGGAGCCCAGACCATTACCACCGACACCAAGGGTCTCACCGCGGGTGAAGTTCAAATCCTGATGGCCGATGGGAAAATGATTCCGGCCTATCGCGCTCGCCCGGCCGGCGGCGGCCGGTTCCCCACCGTTCTGGTGGTCCAGGAGATCTTTGGAGTGCACGAGCACATCAAGGACTTGTGCCGGCGCCTGGCCAAGGCTGGCTATATGGGCGTCGCTCCGGAAATGTTCGCGCGCCAGGGCGACGTGTCGAAGATCGAGAATGTTCAGGAGATCATCGACAAAGTGGTTTCCAAGGTACCCGACAGCCAAGTCATCAGCGATCTGGACTCCACTGCCGCCTGGGCCGCCAAGAACGGGGGAAGCCCCGAACGGCTGGCGATCACCGGCTTCTGCTGGGGCGGGCGCATCGTATGGATTTACGCGGCTCACAATCCCAAACTGATCGCCGGCGCGGCTTGGTACGGCCGTCTGGAAGGGGACAAGAACTCCATGACGCCGAAGCACCCCATTGATTACGCGGGCGTCTTAAAAGCGCCGGTGATCGGCTTCTACGGGGGTAAAGATACCGGCATTCCCCAGGAATCCATCGCGCGCATGCGCGGGGCTCTCAGCGTAACCGAAGCCGACTCGCTAATCGTTGTGTATCCTGAAGCGCAGCACGGCTTCAACGCCGACTATCGCCCCAGCTACAAGAAGGACGATGCTGAGGACGCCTGGAAGAAGATGCTGGCCTGGTTCAAGAAGGCCGGTGTTTGATCCTTGCACCGGTTACGCTCGAAGGCCGTCACGTCCGCCTGGAACCGCTGACACAAAGACATCACGCTTCCCTGTGTGCGATCGGGCTCGATCCCGAGCTGTGGGAGTTCATCCCGTATCGCGTCTCGACGCCGGAGGACATGGCCGCATACATCCAGACCGCCCTGGACCACCAAACAAACGGTAGCGCTCTGCCGTTCGCTACTGTGCATGTCTCATCCGCACAGGTGATCGGAAGCACGCGCTTTATGAACATCGACCAGGCGAACCGGCGGGTGGAAATCGGCGCGACCTGGATCGCCGGGCCCTGGCGGCGCACCGCGGTCAACACCGAAGCCAAGTACCTGATGCTTCGCCACGCGTTTGAGACGCTCGGCTGCATTCGTGTCGAGCTCAAGACCGACGCGCTGAACCAGCGCTCCCACAACGCGATCCGCCGGATCGGCGCGACGGAAGAAGGCACGCTGCGGCAGCACATGATCACGTGGAGCGGGCGCCTGCGCGACTCGGTCTACTTCAGCATTCTCGATTCGGAATGGCCTCGCGTGAAGCGGAATCTGGAACAGAAAATCGCTAGGATCTGATGTGCTCTTTCCAGATCCGCGCGAAATGCCGCACTGCCAGGAATTTGCGCCGCCCCGCGAGCATGCGCCCCACTTCGACCGCGGCCCACACGAAATACAGCACCGTGACCGGCGTCGCCCACGAGGAATGGACGAACGGGATCCAGAAGAACACGAACATGATGGCCGCCTCATACCAGGTGAGCCGCATGCTCATCAGGAACGTCATACCGACCACCGCCTGACCCAGGGTTAGCAGCAACTCGATGCGCTGTTCCTGGTCGAACACGATGGGAGTCGCCGCGCCGATGCTGAACGAGAAGATGATCGGCAACATCGCCGTGAGCAGCGTCCATTGGTTGATGTTGCTGGAGACCATGTTCATCAGCGCCATCGGCGCGCGCTCCACTGAACGTGCCCAGTAAAATGTCGAGGCCATCTCCGGAAACTCGGAGACCACCGGCGCCACCCACTGGATGAATACGAACGCGGGAATTCCGACGGCGACCGAGAGCGCCATCAAGCTGGCCAGAAACGGCTCCGCGGCGATGTAGATCAGGATGCCGCCGAAAACAAACAGTCCGCAGATGAGCGCGATGCGCGTTACGCGCGGCGAGGTTACGATTTTTCGCGGAATCGCTTCCAGATCTTCGATGGTCTCCGGATCCTCCGGCGGCATCCGGCTCAGGATCAGCAGGTAAGCGGCGTACAGCAGGATCAGGACGGCTCCGTCATAGACGGTGAGCGATCCCTTCCACGCAATCACGCCGACGTATAGCAACGGTGCGGCCAAGCCCAATACTTCCACCGCGTGGTGCTCCTCCAGGTGGATGACCTTGAGAGGCGCGCCTCCGCGTTTGCGCTGGAACATCGCGGCGGTGAAGTAAATCACCGGCCAGCCGAAGCCTGTGAGCAGCCGCAGCGCGCCGGTGAGATTCGCCAGCAAAAGCTGCACCTGCTGGTGCCAGGCCAGCACGGCTTCCACGGCGAACTCGGGCAGCGTTTGCAGCCAGGCCAGAATCGCCAGCGCGAAGCCTTGGGCGATAAAGAACTGCGCCGACTCGGCCGCCCAGGCGATGGCAATCGCGGACACCAGAATCGCCGGTCCCGCCCATAGCACCGTGGAGGGATGCGCCTCCGCCAGGGGCACCACCAACAGGAGTAACAGGAAAAACGAAGGGGTTTTCCGTGGAGTCAACAGGCCCATGGTACAACGAACGTATATGCCCAGCTTTCGCGTGGAGACGCCTCAGCGAGCCTATGACGCCATCGTCGAGCGCGGATCGCTGGCCCGCGTTGGCGATTTTCTGCCGCCGCGTTCCGGCATGGTGTTCGTCGTCACGACGGCGGACGTATTCAAGCTGCATGGCAGAAGTCTCCATCAAGCCATCGCCGATCACAAGCACAAGGTTCTTTTTTTTCCTGGAGGCGAGCCCAACAAGCGCCTCTCCCAGCTGGAAGCCCTGGCCGAGCAGATGATCGAGGCCGGCGGGGACCGTTCGAGCGTCGTCATAGCGTTCGGCGGCGGCATCGTTGGCGACGTCGCGGGTTTCCTGGCCGCAGTCTTCATGCGCGGCATTCCGGTGATTCAGGTTCCGACCACTCTGCTGGCGCAGGTGGACGCGGCGGTGGGTGGGAAGACCGGCGTGAATCTGGTCTCGGGGAAAAACCTGCTAGGCAGCTTCCATCAGCCCCTGGCGGTGCTGATCGATCCACAAGTTCTCGGGACCCTGCCTGCGCGCGAGTACCGGGCGGGGCTGTACGAAATCATCAAGTGCGGCGTGATCCGCGACGCTGAACTGTTCGGTGTGATGGATCAGTGCGCGCCCGCCGTCCTGGCCCAGGAGCCCGCCACGCTCGAACGCATCATCGCCGCGGCCGTGCGCATCAAAGCCGAAGTGGTTACCGCCGATGAGCGCGAGGGCGATCTCCGCCGTATTCTCAACTTCGGCCACACCTTCGGGCATGCGCTGGAGGCCGAAACACGCTACGAACGGTTCCTGCACGGTGAGGCCATCGCGTGGGGGATGCGTGCGGCGACCATCCTGGCGGAAAAAACCGGACGGTTGGGCGCTTCCGAGGCGGCTTCCATCCACAGCGTCGTCGCCAACTACGGTCCTATTCCTGGGCTCGATGGAATCGAGCCCACACATTTGGCCGCGCGACTCCGCAGCGATAAGAAAACCATCCAGGGCACGGTTCACTTCGTGCTGCCGGTGAAGATCGGCGACGTCGCCATCGTTTCCGGCGTGGACGATCGTTTGGTACTGGAATCGATTCAAGCGGCTCTCTGATGACAGGGACTACTCCCCAGGGCACCGCCAATGAACAAGCTGCCGCCCAGTGGGTCCGCGGGATGTTCGGCCGCATTGCCCCGCGCTATGACCTGCTGAACCACCTGCTCTCGTTCAATCTCGATAAGCGTTGGCGAGCCCGTACGGTCGCGCGCGTGTCGGAAATTCTGGATCGTCCGGATGCGCAAGTGCTGGACTTATGCTGCGGAACCGGCGATGTCTTGCTGGCTCTAGAGGCTCGTCGCACAAGTGACACCCGCGCGCACCGGCGCCTCCTGGCAAGCGATTTTTGCCATCCCATGCTGGTGGAGGCGCGGCGCAAAATCGAGGTTCGCGGTTTCCGTACGCCCGTATTTGAAGCGGACGCGCTCTCGCTTCCCCTGGCAGGCGCCTCGCTCGATCTCATCACGGTGGCCTTCGGTTTCCGCAACCTGGCGAACTATCAGCGTGGCCTCGAAGAGATGTTGCGCGTGCTGAAACCCGGCGGAGTGGCCGCGATTCTAGAATTCTCCCAGCCGCCTAATGCCACCTTCCGCGCGTTATACGGTTTCTTCTCCACGAGCGTGCTGCCCCGGATCGGAGGAATGATCTCGGGCTCGCGCGATGCTTACTCGTACCTGCCCGAATCCATCCGTAAGTTTCCTGGCGCCGAACAACTCGCACAGGAGATGCGCAGGGCCGGTTTTTCGCGCGTCGAATTCGAGCGCATGACCGGCGGAGCCGTGGCCCTGCATATTGGATACAAATAGACCAGGCCACAAATGAACGTCTACTTGAATCGCTTCCGATACTGAAAATCGATCCCGAACAGCCCGTTCGGATCGCGAATCGCAATCGCCGACCAGTTCTTGTCTAGATCCCACTGCACCTGTACCAGTTGCTCCTGGGTACGGTTCAAGTTGGTAATGTAGGTCAGCGTGACATCCTTCGAGACTGACTGCTCCCACGTCAGGCGCGCTTGCGGAAGGTTGTCGACGCCGATCAGCGTCGGATCGATCTTTACGCGGGTGGCTCCGAAGAATCGCTGCATGCGGCTGGAGAGCTGGTCGTTGAGCGCCTGCCCTACCAGGCCGGTGCCAGCCATCGCGAAATTGCCCGCGCCGTTGGAGGCAAGACCGGGAGCCGCCTGGTTCCCTATCAGCGTGGGGTCCCGCCCGGCCGCCAGCAAGGCGATGATTTCAGACTGCTGCAGCGGCGGATCTGAACTCCAGTTCATCTTGGGATTGGCGGGGGTGCCCGTGAAGCTCACGTCTACGGTTACGCCTCTGGCCTTGGTCTCCAAATCCAGGTCGAATGTCGGTTCTAGCTTCACCGGATTCAGGAATCGGATATCGCCGCGATTAATGGTGTAGCGGGCCCCCGAGAATTCCACTTCGCCCTGGTTGATCGAAATAGTGCCCAGTAGCACGGGCTGAACCGGCGAGCCATGCAGCCGCAGATCCACCTCCGCTTCCACGTCGCGCGTCAGCGAGGTCTCCACTTGAAAATTGGAGGCGCTTTGGATACGCACATCGAATCGCATGCCGCGCAGGTACTCGTTGGGCGCGGCGGGCACGGGCGTCTGCGAGGAAGCCTGGGCCAGCAACTGACCCAGGCCGCTGCGTGGATTGAAGGAAGCGCGGTTGAGTGTCATGGTCCCCGAGAGCGTACTCGCGTCCGAGGCTCCGGTCAGCCGTAAGCTCGCGTCGAAGGTAATACTCAGATCCTGCGGCAAACGTACGCGCACCTTGCGCGCTTCGGCTTGCAGCCGGTACACCAGCGCAGTTCCGGAATCGAGCGCGGCGCCGAAATCCAGACTGCCGGTGAACGTGATGGTCCCGCCGAGCGTCTCCGCAGTCAGCCGCTCGATGGTGGCGCGGTTCCGGTCGAAGGCGATCGACCCATCGGCATTATCCACCACGTACGGCAGATCGCTGTAGGACAAGGACGCCTTGCTTAACTGCAAGCGGCCATTCACGTTGGGGTCCTGCAGGTTTCCGCGAATCGATATTTGCAGATTCGCGATTCCCTTGGCCGCCAGATCCCGATTGATTAACTGCAGAATCACCAGGTCGATGTTTCCTCGCACGGAGAAATCGGCGCCGCCGGTCCCTTTGAACGGAATCGCGCCTTCCACCGAGACGTTCGTATTTCGTCCGGTGAATTGCGCCGGGCTGAGTTGGGCCCGGTCATTCGTGACGTCCATCACCAGGGGTTGGCTGTTCTTCAGAATCACGTCCTGCTGCTGCACCCCGAGCCGCAGCACCTGACTGGGCCGCGGATTGACCTGGACTGTCTCCAGGGTCACCTTGGCGCGAAAGGCTTCCGGTTTTTGTAGCGGCAGCGTGATCGTAGCCCCGCCTTCCACAAAGCCTTCGAAGGGCGGCGCGGCCGGACGATTCTCCTTGCGCCCGAGCATCACCAGATCGTGCACGGAATCGATGCTCATGCGCGAGAATTTCACAGTGGCTTCGCCGGGAGCGTCCCCTTCCAACCGCCACTTGCCATTCGCTTCCACTGTCGATTCCCGGATATTGCCGCCCGCCCGCACGGTCATCTCGGTCCCTTTCGTCTCAGCCGCAAGGGTGAGATCGCCAATTGGTTCCCCATCCACTGTGATGCTCTTCCCGGTGAGGTCCGCAGTCGCGGCCGTGAGGTCGAAACTTCCGTTCGCGATCCGGCCCGTTCCGCTCAGCCGCCCGCTCAGGGAACCATCCACCGGCGGAGAGAGTTTGGCAACATGCTCGATTCGCGACGCCGCCACGTTCTGTGCAGTCACATCGAAGGCCAGATCGCCCGATTTCACGTCGTTTTCCGGATGCCGGTAATTCCCGCTGAATCGCAGCTCGGACGGTCCATCCGTGGCGATCCCATTGGCGATGTCCAATTCTCCAAGCCGGTAGCGCGCGTCGGCGCGCACGCGGTCGAGCTGCTCACCGAAGGCCGCCGGCTGTTGGATATTGAGCGCCACTTGCAGGTCGGGTCGCCGGATCGATCCGGCTATGCTGCCGGTGGCCGAGCCCGTCCCGGTGATCTGCACGGCGCTGCCTGCTTCCCGAGCCAGCTCGGCAACCGAGGCATTGCGCAGGTCGAACTGTCCAGTTATGCCTGCATCCTCGAAACTTCCCTCGCGCGCCGTCAAGCGGAGCGATCCGCTTGCGGTCATCCCGTTGCGCGAAACCGTGAGGCGCGTTCCGCTGATTTCCTTTTCCGTCGCGTCGAGCTCGCCGTTGAACCGGTCGAAAACGTATCCCTGGATCTCTCCATTGCTGACGGTGACCTGGCCGGTGAACCGAGGATCATCTAACGGCCCGGTCACGGCTCCGTCCGCGGTGGCGCTGCCATTACGGAGCTTCAGCGGAATCTCGGACGGCGGATTTTTCTCCACCATGGCTAGCGCCGGCAGCAGATCGTTCAAGTCGGTCGACCGCAGCCGCACCTGCAACATTTTCCCCAGCGTCCCGGAAACTTCGACCCGCGTGGAGGGCGTCGCAACCGAAGACGACCCGAGCGCTACGGTCCCGGCTGCCTGATCGTAAGTGACATCCAGGTGACCATCTACCGGGGCGCCTCCAGGAGCAGGAACTACGGCCAACTCCGCGCGAGCCTTCGACGTCTGCTGGCCTACCGTCGCGTCCGCCGAAAAGGTTCCCGCCATGGTGCCGCTCCATGCTACCGGCCGGTCCGTGAGCGTCGCCGCGGCCCGGCGCAGGTCCAGGCCGTCGATGGTTCCTTCCACGTGAAATTGCTGGCCGCGCTCCAGATTCGCCTGACCGGCAATGTCCGCGCCCATCACCTTGGCGGTCATCCGTCCGAGCGTCAGCCGGTCGCGCGTAAGCTGCAGGTCCCCTTGCACGTCTGCGTCTCGAATCTTCAAACGGTCTTGCGTATAGCCCAAGCCCCTTGCGATCACACGCCCGTGCAGTATGGAAGTCAACGGCTGGTCAAACGCAACGTTCACTTGGCCGTCAAACGTCGCGGATCCGACGGGCTCAATCGGCAGACCGAATATTCTGACCGCTTCCCGCACGGACGCATTGGCTTTCATCGAAAGGGTTCCGCGCAGTGATTTCGGATCGTTGAGGATTCCACTCAGATCGGCAGAGGACTCTTTCGTCGCCACGTGCACTCGGGGAAGCACAATGCGCGATTTTTCGAGTGCAAACGTGGCGCTCATGCTCGTCGGGATGGGCCCATAACCTTCGGCCGTGACTTGCAAGCTGTCCGTCGATACGTCGCCGCGGTAAGAAGGAGCCTGGGCTTCGTAGGTCATCCGCGCTCGCAGATGCTCACCCTTCAAGTGCAGCGGAATCCGTTGGCCTTCGTACTCCACCAGCCCATCGACGACTTCATACGAACCGATCTTCAGGTTCAGTAATTCTTCCGACCAGAGCTTGTCGGACCTTCCTGGCGGCCCAGGAAAGTTGGTGGACCCATCGGGATAGACCACAAAGTATGCCCGCGGCCGCTCAATGCGCAGAGATGCCAGATCGACCTTTTTCTCCAGCACCGAAATAATCCGCAGGCCCAGGGTCGCCGATCCGACTTGCAACAACGGCGGCTCGGCCGGCGATTCTTTGCCGTGCAGGACCAAACCCTGCACCTGCGCCGTCAGGTTTCGCCAATCGAGGGAATAGCCGCCCAGCTCCACACGGCCGCCCGTGGCGCGTTCCACCTCCTGCACGATGCTCCGCTGGATGTATCGGTGAAAACGGTCGCTGCGGACGATCAGCACTCCCGCGAGGGTTGCCAAAAGCAGCAGGGCGGCCAGCCCCGCCAGCGTCCACAGCACGATCCGTCTTAGTCGCCTCATTCGAACGCCTTTTCCCGATAACGGATGTTCGCCGCACTGCGAGCCGTCACCAGCCATTGGTCGAGAGCCTCGATCACCCGCTGTTCCAGCAGCAATTTTTCAATCTGTTCCCGGCTTGCCTCAAATGACGGAAGCGGCGGAGCGTCCGAATGGGGCAGTTTATCGTAGTAGTTTCGAATATCTTCGGGGGAAACCTGGACATCGGGCCGAAACCGAAGGTCGGTGAAGGTCAGGGTGCGCAGTCCCGCCAGCAGGTGCGCTCCCAGATCGCGCTCCGTAATGCCGTAGCGCTTCAGGTCGGTTTGGTAGCCGACTTCGGCTGCATAGGGCGCCACCAACCCAGCGGTCGCTTCGGTCGAAGGCAGGGTCACGTGGCTCTCCACAGCTTCCCGCAGGATCAGGAGCTGGTCCACTAGCCGTTCCGCCGATTGGCGCTTAGCCGCGCCGCTCAAATCCACAGGCTTGTGTTCCAGGAACGCCGCTACGCGCAGATCCAGCATCACTTGGCTTTCCGTGATGACCTCTTGGCCCACGCTGACCGCGACGCGATCGAGTGTGTCGGCGAAGTTCGGTGAAATAAGCGCCAGCATCAACCCTGCCGCGACCAAGGCATGCCCGAACATGGTTCAGAACGTCTGCCCCAGGGAGAAATGGAATTGAAACCAGTTGATGCGCTGATTCGAACAGGTGGGCGATGGCTGCGCTGTGCACACGGGCTGGGATGGAGGCACGGCCAGCAGTTGGTCCAGTGTGCCGTTGAACCCGAAAAATCGCGGCGCATTCGGACTGATGCTGAAATCGGCCCGGAGAGGACCCACCGGCGTCCGAACCCGGATTCCGAAACCGATGCTATGCACCATATAGTTAAAGTCTTGCAGGTTTCGCTGGTGGAAGCGAAAACTGATGGAGGTTACGTCCGAATAGACGTTGCCCATGTCATGGAAGAGTACGCCGCCGATGTTGTCCCCAATCAGCGGGAATCGGAGTTCGGTGGAATGAAAAAAAAGAGCGCTGCCGCCCAGGGGGAACCCGGTCAAGGTGTCGCGCGGACCGGCCTGATTGTCCGGAAACGCACGATTCGTGGAAGCGCCGCCGGAATAGAACCGCTCTGAGAGCGGAATTTCAGGCAGCCCGCCCCACCGCTGGATGTAACCGAACTGCAGGGAGCGGGCCAGCACGATCTCGCGCCCGATCGGATAGTAAGTCGCATTTCGCACCAGCAGCCGGGTAAAGTCGGTCTCCGAGCCGAACCCCTTGTAGGCATATCCCAAATCGACGGTATTCAGCATCCCCCGGTGTGAGTTGACCGGATCGTCCCGGCGGTCCTGAATGAAGGTGCCCCCGATCAGGCCCACACGAACAGGTTGCGACAGCAAAGGGATCAATTGCGGCGTGATCTTGAGCGAGTTGGGGTCCAGCGTAACCCTCCGAAATGTGTAGCGGTATTGGAACGTGTAAACCCGCGAGAGCTTCTGGGCGAGTTGCACGGTCCCCTCCCATCGCCGCGCCGCGAATGTTCGCACGTCGTTCGAATCGTCAAACAGAGCCGAAAATGTCAGCGCCAGCTTTTCATGCCCCTCGAATTGCGGCGCGGTGTAACTGGCCACCGCCCGCCGGCGGAGCGTGGAGACCTGGGTTTGCAAGCTCACGATATGGCCCAGTCCCAGAAAGTTAAGGCGGCTGACGCCAACCGAAACGCGCGGGCTGAAGCCGGTGGTTCCGGCCGGGTAATCGAGCGAGTTGGTGCCTCCCCCGATCCGCGCCAGCTCCGCGCCGAGACCGAAGTTGAACGAGTACTTGCTGGCTTCGTCCAGATGAAACAACACGTACTTCTGTTCTTCCTTGCCGTCGGGATTCTGGAGAGCCGTCTGCACTTTGGAGAAGATCCCCAGGTCGTACAACTTCTGCTGGCTCTGGGCGATGCGGCTTTGGGAAATCGGATCGCCCGGCGCCACCGAGATCCGGCTGGCCACCAGCGACGCCTTGGTCGTTTCGAGACCCCGCACCAAAGTGCCTCGCACAAATTGGCGTTCTCCCGGAGTCACCCGGTAGCGAAGGTTCACGCGGTTGGGGGCCGGGGCCGGATCCTGGCTGCTCTCAAATTGCGCGTCCGGATAGCCTGTGTTGTAGTAGTAACCCAGAACCGAATCCCGATCGGCGGCGATGTTGGCTGCGCTGTAGGGCTGCCCTTCCGTGGATCGCACGATGGACCGCAGATACGCCTCGTCCTCCGCCGGAACTCCCTCGATCGTCATCTGGTTCACCAGCCACTGCGGGCCCTCGATTACATGAATCTCTACCGCCAGGCTGCCGCGCTCACCGAGGTAGTTGTCCTGGACCGGGGAATGCATCACCATCACGTCGGGAAATCCGTTGGCCCGGTAGAGGTCGGCGATATTATCCTCATCCTGCTGCAGCAGTCGTTCCGAATAGAGCCCATACCGGCGCCGCAGCAGGCTGGACGTTTGCAGGTACATCCGTTCGCGCAAGGTTGCGTAATCAAAATAATGATTGCCGGAGATAGCGATGTGTTTCAGCTTGTGCCGGTCGCCGGAAGTGATGTTGTATTCGATCAGCGTGCGGTTCGGCTCCGGGTCGTACTGCATGAAATCGACCCGTGCGTCGAAATAACCCTTTGACCGGAAGTATTCCGCCAGGTTTCGCTGTCCCTCTACCAGCAGGCTCCGGTCTACCGTGCGCTCCTGATAAACCGGCACCAGTTCGCGCAAACGGCCGCCTGAAACCTTGGTTCCGGTGGTGCGAACCTCGACGATCGATCCGGTGTCGATGGTCAGATACGGAGTGGCTGTGTTCGTGGCGGGATGATAATCCAGTTTGTCTAACGTGACCTTCGCTTCCAGCCGGTCTCCTTTTTGGAAGTCCTTCCGCAGGCGTTCCAGTCCGGTCTGCACGCGGCTTTCGGTCACCTCCCGCCAGCCCGGAAGGCGGATCGGGCCGAAACCACTATGCCAGCCGGTGGCCTTGATCTCCTTGTCCGTGGGACGGTTGAGCTGCCCCGCCAGTTCGACGCCGTCGAAGTGAGCCCGGTACCCGGAGTCGAGATCGAAATACACGTTGACTTCTTCCGTCTCCGGACGCCGGTCCACGCGGCGTTGAATCGTCGCGTTGTATAGGCCGTTCAAACGCAGCTTTTCCTGCATATTGTCGATGGCCCGATCCAGGTCCGATTCGACAAACAGCGTTCCCAGCTCGAGCTTCGACGCCGTAATCAGCTGGCTGCGGTTGGGAGGCTCGCGTTCGCCCGCGATATTCACGCCGCTGATGAAGTAATTCAGTTCCGTGGAGATCCGCAACGCGGCGGATGACCCGTCTTCCGTTGCGTCGATCAAAACGTCGGCGAAGCGGCCCGTGGAGTACAGCTTCTGAATCGCGTCGCGCACGTCCTCCATGTGCAACGAACTCCCGGCTTTCAGGGGCAGGAGACGGTCCAACTCCTCCCGCGACAGGGGCTGCTGCGGGGGGTCGAATTCGATGCGCGAGATGGGCCGCCCTTCCCAGCGGGCCGTCGGCAAGTCCTGGCCAAACACGGGGCCGAACGCGGGAGCCGAGCCGGCGAGCAGCGCGACAAGCATCCGCAATCGCACGTTTTTCAATAATAACTCATGCACCGTTGCTATCATGATGGCGACAGCGAATAGGCGCCTGAGGGAACGCGACCGGCGGCCTGTACTTCTTATGACGCATCCCACGGAGTCCCGTTACTCGCGCCAGAGCCGCTTCGCCCCGTTAGGTCCCGAGGGCCAAGCGCGGATACGGGCGGCGTCCGTGGCCATCGTGGGCTGCGGCGCTCTCGGCACGGTGGAAGCGGAGATCCTGGTGCGGGCGGGCGTGGGCCGCCTTCGCATCATCGACCGCGATTTCGTCGAATGGAGCAACCTCCAGCGCCAGTTTCTGTTCGAGGAATCCAACGCCGCCGAGGGCCTGCCGAAAGCCATAGCCGCGGCGCGGCGACTAGCTCGCGTGAACTCCGAAGTAACCATCGAGCCGCTGGTCGCGGATCTCACGCCGGCCAATATCGACGATCTGCTCGAAGGCGTCGAGCTCGTTTTAGACGGCTCAGACAATTTCGAAGTTCGTTTTCTGATCAATGACTACGCCGTCAGCGCCGGAATCCCTTGGATCTACGCCGCCGCCGTGGGAAGCTACGGGTTAAAACTGGCGATCGTGCCTGGGCGCACGGCCTGCCTGCGGTGCGTCTATCCCGAGCCTCCCCAGGGATCGCAGCCCACCTGCGAAACCGAAGGCGTGCTCGCTCCAGTGACCGCGGCCATTGCATCGTTGGCCTGCGGCGACGCGCTAAAAATCCTCGGACGAGGTGTTGAGTCGGTCGAGACCCGGCTGACGACTATAGACACGTGGACCGGAGACATTCGCCAAACCTCGCCGCCGGCCCGCGATCCCGATTGCCCTTGCTGCGCTCGCCGCGATTTCGTCCATCTAACTGGCCAACGGCGCGCGCCCATCAGCCTGTGCGGCCGCAACGCTGTCCAGATTCATGAGCGCTTTCATCCCGTGGATCTGACCGATCTGGCCCGCCGCCTGGCGCCGCTTGCAACCGTCCGCGCCAATGATTTCGCGGTGCGCGCGAGCATCGATCCGTACGAGCTCACCGTGTTCCCCGATGGCCGCGCCATCATCAAAGGCACCACCGACCCGGCAATCGCACGCAGCCTCTACGCACGCTACGTGGGGATGTGATATTCCCGCGGAAATCGCGGGATATGCAAAATCTCCGATCGTTTGCCGAAGATTTCTCTGAATGCGGCACAACATCGCTTTGCTACTGCTGGCCGTCGCGCCAGGTTTCGCAATCTTCGCGGCGAACCAGGAACGCTCGCTGCCGATATTCTTCATCCCGAACTCTGGCCAGACCGATCCCGCGATTCGCTATGTCGCGCAAACGCGGGAGATGACCGCCGGATTCGCCCTTGATTCCGCCGTCTTCCGAATTCATGAAACGCAAATCCGCGTGCACTTCGCCGGTGCGAGTCCCAATGTCGCGATTGAAGGGGTAGCGGCGATGGCCGCGCGCGCCAATTTCCTGATTGGCGACGATCCGGGTGCCTGGCACACGGGGCTTCCCACATATGCAGGCATTGTCTACCGTAATCTCTATCCCGGGATCGACATGAATTACACGGGAAGCGGTCCCAAGGTTAAATCGGAATTCCGGCTCGCGCCTGGAGCGAATCCCAGCCAGATTCGCTTGCAATATCCCGACGCCGATCGCGTATTCGTCGACGCCCGCGGCGAACTGGTGGTCCGCGCCGGTGCTACTGAGCTGCATGAGCAAGCACCCGTGGCGTATCAGGAGTCGGGGGGCGTCCGTCATCCCGTTCGCGCCAGCTACCGCCTTTTTCCCGGCAATACCGTCGGGTTCGACCTGGGCGACTACGACCCAGCCCGGCCGCTGGTCATCGATCCCGTGATTTCTTACTCCACTTACATGGGCGGAACGGCCATGAGCGCCATCACGGCCCTGGCCGTCGACGCGGCCGGCGACCTCTACGCGGCCGGCTGGACCGAGGCCATCGACTTTCCGGTTTCGAATGCCATTCAAGCAGTGAACCGCGGGGGCGTGGACGCGTTTGTGTTCAAGTTGAACGGCTCCGGCAACACGCTGCTCTACGCGACTTACATAGGCGGCCGCGGCGATGATCGCGCCGCCGGAGTCGCGGTCGATTCTTCGGGGCAGATCTACATCGCCGGTTCCACCGCATCCACCAACTTTCCGCTAGCATCGCCGGTTCGCCTCGCGCTGGGCGGCGCCCGCGATGCGTTCGCGGTGAAACTGAACGCCATCGGAAATCTGCTGGTTTACAGCACTTATCTGGGTGGATCCGGCTACGATGCGGCCACCGCCATCGCCGTGGATGCCGCGGGCAACGCCTATATCGCGGGCGACACGCAATCCACTGATTTCCCCCTGCTCAATTCGGTGCAATCCGTATTCGGCGGCAAGACCGATGCGTTCGTCACCCGGCTCACACCCGCCGGTGCCATCTCCTTCAGCACCTACCTCGGTGGCAACAACGATGAACACGTGGGGGGCGTCGCGGCGGATACCTCCGGCAATATCTATTTAGCCGGCGGCACCCTCTCGGCGAACTTCCCGTTAGCCGCGCCCCTTCAGGCCACCAACGGCGGCAGCCAGGATGCATTCGTCACGAAGATCTCCACCAGCCCGGCACAGCTGGTCTACAGCACATATTTAGGAGGCAATGGCGGACAAGTCGGTTCTCCCGAGCAAGCCAACGCCATCGCTGTCGATTCCGCCGGCTCGGCTTACGTCGCGGGAGTCACGAACTCGGCCAATTTTCCGGTGACCGCCGGAGCGTTCCAAACCGCCTTCAACGGAGTGCAGGACGCCTTCGTGACCAAGCTAAACGCGGCGGGAAGCGCCGAACTCTATAGCACCTACCTCGGAAGCTCCAGCTTCGATTGGGCCAGTGGCATCGCCATCGATACGGGCCTAAACGCCTATGTGGCCGGCTATACCTCCTCGGCTGGATTCCCCGTGGTAGGCGGCGTCCAGGCCGGATTCAACGGCTTCTACGACGCCTTCGTCTCCAAGCTTAACCCCCTGGGTAACGGACTCGCGTTTTCCACCTTGTACGGGGGCACGGGCGCGGATCAGGCGAATGCCATCGCCCTGGATACCCTCGGAAACATGTTCATCGGCGGCCAGACCAGTTCGCTGGATCTGCCTTTGCAGGGTGCGATCCAATCGTTCAACGCCGGCAGCAGCACCGGATGGGTCGCGCGGCTAGGAGTGACGGCCCCACCGCCGCAGCTTCCCGCCGCGAACTCGGTCTCGCCGTCCTCGGGCAGCGGCAACACAGTAACATTCACAGCGCAATACTCCCACCCGGCGGGGGCGGGCAGCCTCGTGACCGTCGCCCTGCTATTGAACACCACGGCGTCGCTCAACTTCGGCTGCTATATCACGTATAGTCCGGCGACGAATCTGTTCGCCTTGGCGAATGACGATGCTTCCACCGGCGGCGCCTCCGTCACCCCGGGCGGCGGCGGCGCCGCGAACGACCAGTGCACATTGAACGGAGCGGGCAGTTCCGCCAGCCTCACCGGCACGAATCTGACACTCACGGTCTCGCTCACCTTCCAGCCGGGCTTTGCAGGTAACAAGACGGTTTATCTCTACGCTGCCGACGCGAGCACCAACACCGGCTTCCTGGCGAAAGGGACCTGGAGCGTAACTACTCCGCCACCGACACCTTCGGCTGACTCGGTGTCTCCCAACGCCAGCACCGGCGCCGTCCAAACCTTCACGTTTGTCTTCTCCGATACACAAAGCGCCTCAAACCTGATGACCATGGCCATGTTGTTCAGCACTTCAGGGAGTCTTGCCAATTCCTGTTACATCGTTTACGATCGCGTTGCAGGATCGATCAGGCTGTTTACCGACAATGCGCAGGGGTCTGGCTCAAAGCCAGTGGGTTCCACCACCGTTCTGCAAAACAGCCAGTGCGCCGTGGGTGCTGTTTCCGCGAGTGCTGCCGGGTTGTCCCAGATCGTGAACATTACGATTACGTTCAAGGCGGCTTTTAGCGGACTCCAGAACATTTATATGTTTGCGTCGGAAGGCGTGCTGAACACCGGCTTTGTCCAGCGGGGCACATACCTGGTGGCCGCGGGGGGAATTCCTGTAGCAAACTCTGTAGTCCCGTCGGCTGGTTCCGGCCCCGGCCAACGCTTCAGCTTCACGGTTTCGGATCAAGGCGGCAACGGATTCATTGTCGCAGTGGCGATGCTGTTCTCCGCGACCCTCGACACCAACAATGCCTGCAGCCTAGTTTACGATCGCACCCGCAACACCATCTCGTTGGCCTACGACATTGCGGCCAACGGCTCCGCGCCGCTGGTCCCGGGATCTTCCACGGTGGTCTCCAACGCCCAATGCACCCTGCGCGGCGCCAACTCGACCATCGTGGCCGGGACCACGTCGCTGACTGTCACCGTCGATATCGCCTTCAACGCCACGTTCTTCGGCGCCAAGAATGCTTATCTATACGCCGCGGAGAGTTTGACGAATTCCGGTTGGGCTAACGTGGGAGGCTGGACCGTGACCGGAGGAGCGCCCACGGCCGATTCCGTCAGTCCCGCGTCCGGTTCAGGTTCGTCGCCGAACTTCACCTTCACCGCCTCCGACTCTGCGACACAATCGAACATCGTCGGCATGACCATGCTTCTCACTGCCGGCTCCCCAGCCAATCTGACCAACGCATGCTATCTGTTCTATAACCGGTCCACGGCGACCATCGGCCTATACGCCGACGACGGCGTCACGCTCAGCACCAAAGGCATCGGATCCGCGGCCAACCTGCAAAACAGCCAGTGCGCTGTCGGTTTTACCGTGATGACTACGTCCGGCAACTCCGTCTCGTTCACCATCAATGTGGTGTTCAAATCGCCAGCCTTCAGCGGCGCCAAGACCGTCTACCTGCAGGCCCTCGAACCGAACACGACTTCCGGCTGGGTTGCGCGAGGCACCTGGACGGTGCCCTAAGGAAGGCGCTCCAGCAACAGGAGCGCGATACTGGCCTCGTCAAGCAGGCTCCCATGAACGGTCCATTGAAAGTTGGACGATCGAAGACAAGCGAGCAATTCCTCAACCGGGAGGAACTCGGTGTGCAGCTCCAGAAGGATATAACGGATCAGGTGCTCCCAGTCGCGGATGTGCAAAAATAGCTGCTTCTCGCCGCCCTCGATGTCGCACTTGAGTACAATCGGCGCGCCGGTCTTCGCTACACCCGCGATCTCGGCCAGCGGGAGAACGGGAATTCCGCTGTTCGAAAGCGGTCCCATGCGCATTCCCCAGGCTCCGTTCCCCGAGTCGTGCAGTTCCGCGAAAGCGGGTTCAGCTCCCGCGAATGCGCGAATGGCGGTGGCACGCGCTGCTAACCCGGTTCTTCGCAGGTTCTCCGAGAGAAGCCGAAAATTACCGGGGTCGGGCTCTACTGCGATGATTTCGGCCACTTCAAGCGCCCGTGAAAGGAATAGCACGCTTAACCCGATATTCGCCCCCAGATCGATCAGGGCGACCGGTCCCAGGTTAGCGGGCAGCCCAGCGACGCACGGCGCGTAGGCTCGCTCCACGAAAATCTCGTCGAATACTTTGGAATCGGTAGTGCCCCTGCGCAGCGTGATCGAAACGCCCCCTTGCAAGCGATACGTAAGGCCCGAGGCCACTCGCTGGCGCTCGTGGTTCTGTGGAGCCTTCCGAACCGCGACCGGCAGGGAGCGGCCAAAGTAATTCAGCACGTACCGAAGCTTGTCGCAGGTCACCAGGTCCGATGCCGCGATCAGCCGCAGTTTTCGCACGACGTTATGAAGTCTGGTCACTCAGCTTTGCTAGTGGGTTTTGCGTGCGGGAGATCTCAGGAAAACAAGTACCATGAAGCCATGTCCGTCTTCGACGACCGCAAGGACTCCCTCGAACAGCACGAATTCCAGATGGGCCGGGAGCGGGGGCGTCTGGCGGTCACGCTCGATCTGCTCACCGATGCCCTGGTATTGGTGGGCCAGCACGGCGTCTACTGCCAGAGCGCGCGGCAGCCGGGTAAGCCTGCCATGGACGTTCAGTTGATCGACAAATGCATCACCGATGCCAAGGAGCTGGTCTCCAGCGTCATGACCGAGCTTAAAAGAAAGGCATGAAAGCTGCGGTTTTAAAGAGTCCCGCAGGGATCGCTTCCCGCCCGCTCGAAATCCGCGATATCCCGATTCCCACTCCTGCGCCGGGCCAGGTCCTGCTTCGCGTCCGCGCCTGCGGCGTGTGCCGCACCGATCTGCACATTGTCGAAGGCGAGCTGAAACCGCTCCGCGATCACGTCATCCCGGGCCATCAGATCGTCGGTGAAGCGGTAGGCGGGGACCATCCCAAAGGTGCTCGTTTCGGTGTGACATGGATGGCCGGGATCGATGGAACCTGCGAGTACTGCCGCCGCGGCGAGGAAAACCTGTGCGATTCCCCCGCCTTCACCGGATACACGGTCGACGGCGGCTACGCCGAGTTCGCGGCGGTGCGTTCGGACTTCGCGATTCCCCTGCCCGCTGGCCTTTCCGATCTCGAAATCGCGCCTCTGCTATGCGCGGGCGTCATCGGATTCCGCAGCCTGCGCGTGGCGGGCGTCCAGCGCGGCGAACGTGTGGGGCTGTTCGGCTTCGGTGCATCGGCGCACCTGGCGCTTCCCGTGCTTCGAGCTTGGGGCTGCCAGGTCTCGGTGTCCACACGCGGCGCGACCCATCGCAAGTTAGCGGAGTCGCTAGGAGCCGATTGGGTGGGATCCGAGCGCGACCGCCCTCCGATCCCGCTTGACCGCGCCATCACCTTCGCCCCGAGTGGCGACGTCGTAGTGGCCGCGCTCGCGAGCCTCCGCAAAGGCGGCGTAGTGGCGATCAACGCCATCCACCTGGATCGAATCCCCGAGTTCGACTACGACAGCCTGCTGTGGGGCGAGCGGCAGATCCGCAGTGTCGCCAACGTGACCCGCGCCGACGCGCGCGATTTTCTTCAGCTGGCGCGCGACATCGGGCTCCGGCCCAAGGTCACCGTGTTCCACCTCGAGCAGGCCAACGAAGCGCTCCTGGCGCTGAAGAACGACGCGATCGATGGAGCCGCGGTTTTGGTCCCCTAACGTTGTTACGCCAATTCGCGGCGCATCGCTTCGAGCGACTGATGGATGCTCTCTTCGTTCGGCTCGGCTTCGTCGTTCCGGC
>Ga0209517_10000724_pt1 | contig 54663 bp, 50 predicted proteins | sample PeaSoiMetSII2010_FD_187695 | JGI IMG/M metagenome (GOLD analysis project Ga0209517, IMG submission 187695) | Peat soil microbial communities from Weissenstadt, Germany - SII-2010 (SPAdes) (version 2) | ecosystem: Environmental > Terrestrial > Soil > Wetlands > Peat | place: Germany...
AACGTGTTGGTGCCATTCTTGGAAATGATGCAACCCACCGGGGCGCCCTGCCAGTCTACTGGGTCGCCCATGTTTCCCGAAAAATCAGCGCAGATATTTGGGGTGCGGGTGGTTGGTATACCTTTTGGTGTTGGCATGCGATGATCCTTTCGAAATTGCCGGGGCGCTGCCATGGAGAGCAAGCGTCCGGGGCTGGATTTTACTGGGCCCTCCCGGCGCCGTGCCGGGAAACTACGGATGCGAGGATTTCATCAACTGCTGGTAGCCTGGTGTGTTGACCAGGTTGTCGAACTCGGGCTGCCCGCGGATCTGCTCGGTGGTATAGCCTGCCTGCACGGCCTTGGCCAGAAATTCCACAGCCAAGCCGCTTTCGCCCAACTGGTTATACACCCCCGCCGCATCGATGAGCATTTCTTTATCGTTGTGCCCGTACTGCAGGGCCTGCCCCAGATAGAGCAGACCATTCTTGCGATCGTTCAGCATAGAATAATATTCCGCAAGCCGGCCGAGCACATCCGGGTCGCGAGGATTGATCTTCAGTTCCTCCAAGGCAAGTTCGACCGCCTTGCGAAAGGGCTGCGCGGACTGATCTTTTTTCCCTGAGTAGAAGAGAGATGTGCCTAGGTCGCCCCAAGTCACGTACTGCTGGGGATCAAGTTTGGTGGCTTCTTCAAATGGAGCAGCGGCATCGCCAAACTTTTTCATACCAAAGTACGCCGTGCCCAGGTTGACGTATCCGGGATAGCTGGGCCGGATGGCGATGGATTTTTTCAAGGGATCGATCGCCTTCTCGTATTGACCCATATCGCTATAGGTGGATCCGACATTCACGTAGGTTCCGTACCATTCGGGGGCGATCTCGATTGCCTTCCGGTACATCTCCAGCGCCTTTTCGTACTGGTTGCGGCGGCCGTAGAAACTCCCGAAGGAGCTGTAAGCGAGGCGGCTGTTGGGGTGGGCCTGAATGGCCTGCTGGTAGGCCTTCTCGGCCTCGGTGATTTTGCCTTCGTGTTCGTAGGCTTTGGCTAGCCCGATGACGGCAGCCTCGTTGGTGGGTTCGAGACCAAGGGCCAACTGGAATTCGGCGGCGGCTTCGGGGGAGTGTCCGGTGCCGTCGTCGATGAGGCCGAGGCAGACGTGGCCGGCGGCGCCGGCGTTGCCCAACTTGACGGCATCGTTGCAGCCGCTCTGTGCCGGCGCTACCCATTGCTTCTGCTTGGTGTCGGAATACTTGAGCCAGTAGCTTTCTCCGAGAACGGCTTTGGCCATGCCGAAGTTGGGATCGAGTTTGAGGGCTTCGCGGGCCATCAGGGCGGCGTTGTCCAGATTCTCGGCCTTGCTGTGGTTGAGCAGGTAGCCTTGCGCCTGCAGGTAGTACGCGTAGGCGGCGGCCTGGTCGGTGCCGTGGTATTTCAGGGCGGCTTCTTCTTCCGGACGCAACTGCAGGCGCAGGGCATTGACGGTTCCTTCGGCGACATTCTGTTCCACCGAGAAGGCGTCAGCCATGGGGACGGTAAGGGAGCCGTTACCAACCGTGGCGCCGCTTTGCGCGTTCAGCAAAGAGTAGTTGACCTTGACCAGTTCGGCGGACTGAGGCTCGAGGGTGAGCGCCAAGCCGAGGTTAGCGCCGAACATGCGGGCGGCGTCGGGAAGCGTGGAGATGTTTTTGTCTTGCAGGTTGCGCGGGGGGACCACTTCGAAAGCGCGATCCTCAGTGAGCTTGCCCAACTTGGCGGCGATGCTTTCGACCAAGCCCTGGCCGAGGGCGGTGAGCTTGGGATTCTCTTTCACATCCGCGAAGGGGAGTATCGCGAGGATCTTTGTCTGGGGCAGAGTTTGAAGACCGGGCGTGGTGGCGCCGGCGCCGGTCTTCGTCATCGAGGAGCGGTAGAAGCGGCGCACGGTTGACACCGAAACCATAATCGCCAGGACGGCGACGGAGATGACCAGCGCAGTGACGAAGCGGCGCTGGCGCAGATTGGCAGCGGTCGACGTGGCCGAGGAGCGTTTCGGAGTTCCACCGTGCTGGACTTGGCGCAGGTCCTCGAGGACGGCCCAAGCCGAGGGATAGCGCTCGTCGGGCTTCTTGGCCAGCATGCGCGTGATGATTCCGGCCAGTGACTCGGGCACATTCTTGAGCGCCGGGGGTTCCTCGTGAACGATGCGGGCGACGGTGGTGGCGAGGCTGTCGCTGTGGAAGGGCTGTTCGCCGCCGAGCATTTCGTAAAAAACCAGGCCGAGTGAGAACAGGTCGGAGCGGCCGTCGTCGGGCTTTTGCAGGAGCACCTCGGGTGCCATGTAGGCAGGCGTGCCGCCGGAGGCGGTCATGGTCTCCATGCTGCGCGTGACTTCGTCGGGATTGGCGCGGAAGGCGCGGCGAGCGACCCCGAAGTCGAGAATCTTCACCCTCAGGTTGGGGGTGAGCATGATGTTTTCCGGCTTGATGTCGCCGTGGATGATGCCTTTCTCATGAGCCGCCTGCAAGCCTTCGCAGCACTGGGTGGCGATGGCGAAGAATTCGTCGGAGGAGATGGGGCGCTTGAGGCGGTGGCGAAGCGTCTCGCCTTCGATGTACTCCATCACCAGCCAGAGTTCACCGCCATGCTCGACCACGTCATACATGGAGCCGACGTTGGGGTGGTTGAGAGCGGAGGCGCGCTGGGCTTCCTTGAGAAAGCGTTTGTGGTCGGTCGAAGCAGAGTCGGATTTGCCGACTGCGCGCTTGAGAGCGACGGTGCGCTTAAGAGTGGGGTCTTCGGCGCCGTAGACCTGACCCATGCCGCCGGCGCCGAGTTTCTGGCGCACCACAAAGCGGCCTACGAGCTTGCCCGTGAGATCCTCAGCCGCAACAGGGGGCGTCTTGAGGACCGTGTTTGGGTCTAGGGGCTCGGCCATGGACGAAGTGCCCGCAGGATGCGGTCAATTCTAATCTCAGTGGCGGGGAAAGCCAAAGCGAAAGTGGGTCGGCCGTGAATATCACGCCTTGCTTCCCTCCCGGAGCGGCAGCTATTCTTCATCGTTATGTCTACGCTCGTGGAATGTGTGCCGAATTTCTCAGAAGGCCGTGATCAGGCCAAAGTGGATGCCATCGTCGACGCCATGAAGATGGACGGCGTGTACCTGCTTGACCGCGAAATGGATGCGGACCACAACCGGTGCGTGATCACGCTGGTGGGGGAGCGCGAGCCGATTCAGGAAGCGGCGATTCGCGGGGTGGGCAAGGCGGCGGAACTCATTGACCTGAATGTGCATACGGGAGCACATCCGCGGATGGGGGCGGCCGATGTCGTGCCGTTCATTCCGATTGACGGCGTGACCATTGAAGATTGCGTGGCGATGGCGCGGAATGTGGGCGCGGAGATCTGGAAACGATTTCAGATTCCGGTCTACTTGTACGAGGCAGCAGCGACGACGCCGGAGCGGCAGAATCTGGAGAACATCCGGCGAGGACAGTTTGAGGGTATTCGCGCCGAGATTGCGACGAACGCAGCGCGGCGTCCGGACTTTGGCGAAGCGAGGGTGCATCCTACGGCCGGCGCGACAGTAGTGGGAGCGCGGAAGTTTCTGATTGCCTACAACGTCTTTCTGAATACACCGGATGTGGACATCGCGAAGAAGATTGCGAAGGCGGTGCGGTTTTCCAGCGGCGGGCTGAGGTTTGTGAAGGGCGCAGGATTTCTGGTGCGCGGATTGGCGCAGGTCTCGATGAATCTGACGGATTTCGAGCAGACGCCGGTGCATCGCGCCTTCGAAATGGTCAAGCGCGAAGCGGAACGGTACGGCGTCACGCCGGTTTCGAGCGAGATTGTGGGGCTGATTCCGAAGAAAGCGCTGGAGCAGGCAGCCGAGTGGTTTCTTCAGGTGGAGAATTTCGATTCGTCGCTAATTTTGGAAAACCGGCTCGCAGCTGTGATGGGCGGAAAAGTGGCCGTGGGCGGGTTGAGGGCGGGTGTCGAGCCGTTTGTGGAGCAGTTAGCCGCGCCCACGGCAACCCCGGGCGGCGGCAGCGCGGCGGCGGCCGCGGGAGCGATGGCGGCCGGGCTGGCAACCATGGTGGCGTCGATGTCGCGAGGGAAGAAGGCGTATCTGCAATATGAGGCGCAGTTGAGCGCGGCCATCGGACGGTTGGGGTCGCTCCGCGAGGAGTTGAAAGCGGCCATTGACGCGGACGCCGAGTCTTACAACTCGGTGATGAAGGCGTATAAGCAGGCGAAGACTTCCGGCGAGAACGAGGGCGAGGCGCTGATCGAGACGGCGCTGAAGCAGGCGACGAGTGTTCCGCTGGGCGTGGCCGAGAAGGCGCAGGAAGTGGCACAGATGGCGGCGAGTTTAGAGGGGATCACGAATCCGAATATGAAGTCGGATTTGACGACGGCGCGGGCGCTGGCGCGAGCGGCGATTGCCGGGGCACTGGCGAACGTGGAAATCAATCTGGCGTCGGTGAAGGATGCGAGTTTTGTGGCACAGATGCGGAACAGGGCGGAAGCGGTAAAGGGCTAGCGGCGGGCCGCTCAAAGGTCAAATAAAGTACATCCCATCCCGAGTGGAAGTTCCAGGAGGCGTGTTTCCGAACTACAGGGAGCGCGGATTACTCTCCTGTTCCAGGAGTTTCGACATGCGTGGACCTGCCCTTTCGGTAGCGCTGGCTTGCTTATTTGTGGCCGCCGGGTTTCTGGTTGGAATAAATGGTTGCGGCGGAGGGGGGGCGAACCGCCCCCCGTCCGTTGCACCTTCCAAGATCCAGCACATCGTGGTCATCTTTCAGGAAAACCGGACGCCGGACAATCTTTTTCAGGATCCGGTTTTGATTGGGCGCGGGGCCGATATAGCCAACTCGGGCGTGAACTCGAAGGGGCAGAAGATCTCGCTAGGCCAGATTGACCTGGGCACGACCGGCAGCAACCCTGACAACTACGATCTGAGCCACGCGCACAAGGCCTTCGTGGAGATGTGCGATCTGAACACGTCCACCGGTGTATGTGCGATGGACGGCGCTGACCTGATCAAGGTCTCGTGCGCTCCGGGGGTGACCAATTGCGCGCCTCCGCATCCGCAGTTTATGTACGTGAATCCAGCGGACGTTCAGCCTTACTTCCAAATGGCTGAGCAGTACACGTTCGCCGATCGCATGTTCCAAACTAATCAGGGACCGAGCTTTCCCGCGCACCAGTTCATCATCTCAGGAACCTCGGCGCCGGCGGCCGGAAGCAACCTCTTCGCGGCGGAGAACCCTGCCGGGGCCAGCAAGGCGGATTTAAACACCGGCTGCATCGCTGCGCCTTCCGAATCTGTGAAGGTGATCGATCCGGCGGGCGATGAATCTCCAGCCTATCCCTGCTACGAGCACCAAACCCTCACTGACTTGCTGGACGCCGCCAACATCACCTGGCGCTACTACGCGCCCTCCGCTGGGTCGATCTGGACCGCCCCCAACGCGATCCAGCACATGTGCGGACCCAATGCGCCCCCTCCGAATGCCACAGCGTGCGTGGGGACGGATTGGACCGGCACAGCGCCGAAGGTTGTACTCAACCAAACCGAGAGCAACGCCCAGGTACTTACGGACATTGCTAACAACCAACTCGCGCAGGTGAGCTGGGTGATCCCGGATGGACACGATTCCGACCACGCCCTCGGCAACAATGGCTGCGGCCCATCGTGGGTCAGCACGGTGGTCAATGCCATCGGGAACAGCCAATATTGGTCCAACACGGCCATATTCATTGTCTGGGACGATTGGGGAGGTTGGTATGACCACGTCCCACCGCGGGTGGTAAACGACGGCGTCAGTTGGGGCTCCGGCTATGTGTACGGCTTCCGCGTGCCGCTGATTGTGGTGTCGCCGTACGTCAGGGCGGCTTACATCTCGCACGTCACGCATGACTTCGGGAGCATTTTGAAGTTTATCGAAGGGAACTTCGGCCTGCCATCGCTAGGATACGCCGACAGGCTTGCCGACGATCTCTCCGACTGTTTCAATTTCAACCAGAACGCGATTGTGTTTCAGACCATCCCTCCGCCTCCCAACAACACCCAATGCCTCGCCGACACGGACGCGCCGACCGATCCCGACGATGACTAACCGCCGACCGCCGAACAAGTTAGCCGGGACTCTGGGTGGTCACTGGGGCACGTACTTTCGATTTCTCCCCGACGGGATGCAAATAAAATAGAATGGAACGATCCATAAAACGGTAAGGGCAAAGTCTGCATCTGAAGAAAGAGTTGGAAATCATGGGGCTTCTCTATTCTGAGGCGGTTATGAAAACTGTGAAGAATTGTGCTGTGTTTATGATGTTGCTGGCGGTGGCGCTGCTGGCGCCGGTGTACGGCATGCCGCTGAATTCCTCGGCGCGCACCGTGGTTCCGGGCGAGCTGCAGCAGTTGATTTCGGTGGACTACCGGTCGCTGAAGGATTCGACGACGGCCATGCAGCTCAAAGAGCAGGTGCTGCCGGATAACATCAAGCAGTTCGAGGGGGCGCTGAAGGGGATTGGGATTAATCCGGACAAGGATGTGGACACGCTGACGTTTGCCGCGTTCCGCACGGCGAAGCAGGGAACCAAGGGCATCGTGGTGGCGGCCGGGCCGTTCAACATGAAGACCGTCCTCAAGAAGATGACGGTGCAGAAGATCAAGCCTCTGAAGTACCGGACAGCAAGTATCTATCCCATGGATGGCGGCTTCGTGATGACTTTTCTGGACGATAGCACGCTGCTGTTTGGCGAGCCTTCAGCGGTGAAACTCGGGCTGGACGCGCGTGATGGAGAGATCCTGAACCTGGATTCGAACCAATCCATGGCGGACATGATGACGAGCGTGGATTCGGCCCCGGTGTGGAGCATCCTGGACCAGCAGGGCACGCAGAACATGATGCGGTCAGCGCTGGGCGATGCGGCCAAGATTGCCGACTACGAGACGGTCAAGAAGCGGGTGCTGGGTTCGCGCTACACCATGGATTTTTCCAGCGGCGTGAACTTCGATCTCACGGTTGTGACCTCGGACTCGATGACCGCGGCGACGCTCTCCACGTTGATGAAAGCGGGCATCATGTTCAAGAAAACCAGCGCCACCGCCGCCGAGAAAGTGGCCATGGACAATACGACGGTCGATTCTGACAGCTCGAACCTGCAAGTGCACTTCAAGGCCAACGATGCGCAGTTCCAGTCGCTGATGCACTCGGAGCTGTTTGCGGCGGTCTCTCACTAGAGAAACACACCGACCACACTTCGACTTCGCTCAGGTCAGGCTTAGGCACCAAGACACGGAGAAAATCCGGATCTAGGTGCCTTTATTTCTTAAAGGCAGTTGCGACTCCGTGCCTCCGTGTCTCCGTGGTGGGTTCCTGCTTTTGCGCGGCGCGTTTTTCGCGGGCCCAGCCTTCTTTTACGATCTGGCGGGAGCGTCCAAGAGCGAGCGCATCCTCGGGAACATCATCCGTGATGCAGGAAGCTGCGGCTACGTAGGCGCCTTTTCCTATGCGCAGGGGAGCAACGAGAGTGCTGTCGCTTCCGATGAAGACTCCATCGTCGATCACGGTTTTGTGTTTGTGGATTCCGTCGTAATTGCAGGTGATGGTGCCAGCCCCGATGTTGACGCCAGCCCCGATCTCGGCGTCGCCCAGGTAGGTGAGATGGTTAGCTTTGGAGCCCTTGCCCAGCCTGGTCTTCTTGGTCTCAACAAAATTGCCCACGTGCGCGCCTTCGCCGATTTCGCTGCCGGGGCGTAGGTGAGAAAAAGGTCCCAGCACAGCGCCGGGGCCCACACGCGCTTGCTCGAGCACGCAGCCGGGACGAATGAGAACGCCGCCGGCGATTTCGGAGTCAAGAATCACGTTATAGGAACGAATACGGCAGGCCGTGCCGATGCGGGACCGGCCGAGGATTTGGACAAAGGGCTCGATGACAGTGTCGGGGGCGATGGTGACATCCTGGTCGATTACGCAGGTGGCAGGATAGAAGATCGTAACGCCGTCGGCCATGAGCTGCAGGCACTTGGCGAGGCGAATCTGCTGGTCGAGAGCGGAGAGTTCGGCGCGGGTGTTGCCGCCGAGAACCTCGGCAGGGTTCGCGGTCTTCCAGGCCACGACGCGCTGCCTGGCCTTGCGCAAAATCTCCGCCATGTCGGTGAGGTAGTACTCGCCATGCGGGTTGGCGGTGGAAAGGCCTTCGATGTTGGCGAAGAGCGGCTTGGAGGCGAACACGTAGAATCCGGCGTTGATTTCGCGAAGTTTCTTCTGGGCGGGGCTGGCGGATTTCTCTTCGACGATAGCCACGACTTCGGGGCTGCGCGAACTCTTGTGGACAACACGGCCGTAGCCGGTGGGGTCGTCGAGATCGGCAGTGAGCAGGGTCATGGCGGCCTGTTCTTCGAGATGGAAGTTGCGCAGGTGGCCGATGGTCTCGGGCGTGATCAGGGGAGCGTCGCCGGAGAGCACGATGACATGATCGTAGCCGGCGAGCGCCGATTGCGCCACCATGAGGGCGTGGCCGGTGCCGCGCTGCTCGCGCTGCAGGATGAAGTTGACCCCGGTGGATTCGACTGCGGCGCGAACGCGGTCGGCTTCGTGACCGATGATGGCGTAGATGTCCTTCGCCGGAACGGCGCGCTCGGCGGCGGCAATAACATGCGCGAGCAGCGGCTTGCCGCCGACTTCATGCAGAACTTTAGGAAGCTGCGACTTGAGGCGCGTTCCCTTGCCGGCGGCCATGATGGCGACCGCGATGCGCGGCGTCGCGGGCGGGAACGATTTCGACGATGTGACGAGCTTTCTGGCTTTCTTCATCTGTCCCAATATAGCGCCATGCAGGTGACAAACAGAAAGTGCGAGGCCGGTTCGGCGCGGCTCACAGTCCCAACCCTCCATCCACGGCAAGAATCTGGCCGGTGATGAAGCGCGGTGCGGTGGCGAAGAACAGGACCGCGTGGGCGATCTCGTCGGCCCGGCCGTTCCGCTGCATGGGAGTTTGTTTCGCCATGCGGCGCATGAAAGCGGCCGCAGACTTGTCGCCCAGGTCGATCATGCCTGGCGCAACCGCGTTGACTGTGATTTCCGGAGCGAGCGCCTTTGCCATCACTTTCGTCAGCATGTGCAGGGCGGCTTTCGATGAGCAGTAATGAGCGTGCGTGGCCCAGGGACGCAGGCCGCCTAGTGAGCCCATGTTGATGATCACCCCTGTGGGTTTGGCGGCTCCGGGGCGGCGACGGCGCATCCATTTCAGCGCTTCCCGCGAGACCAGGAACGGGCCGCGGGTGTTGGAGGCGAAGATCGCGTCCCACTGGCGAACGGTGAGGCGCTCGAAGTCAGCAGTTTCATAATTCGCGGCGTTGTTGACGAGGATATCGATGCGGCCGAGTTGCTGGCCGGCTTCTTTCATCATCGCTTTCACGCTCGACTCGCTGGTAATGTCGCACCGTAGGGCGAAGGCGCGCACGCCGAAGCTGGCAAGATCGACGACGGTATGCTGCGCCTCGCCCGCGGAGTTGTGAAAGGTAATGGCGACATCAGCGCCGGCCTGCGCGAGGGCGAGAGCGGACGCGCGTCCCAGACGTTTCGCCCCGCCGGTGATGAGGCAGGCCTTGCCGCGCAAAGGATTGTGCTCGGGATTCACCATTTTTGGGATTTTACTCCTGAACCCGGGCGAGCCATTCGTGCGGGCGTCCCGCGTCTTTTTTCTTGCAAGAGGGTGCGGTGGCGACGGTACAATCGCGGCGTGCCGGAGTCCCGTCAAGTCGTGGTTTACTCGCGTAAGGGCTGCCACCTGTGCGAGCTGGTGAAGGAAAGCCTGGTGAAACTGGAGCGGCGGGGCGGATTTACATGGCAGGAAGTGGACGTTGACAGCGACAACGAGCTGCGCCGTCAATTTAATGACGAAGTGCCGGTGGTGTTCATCGACGGCCGGAAAGCTTTCAAGTACCGCATGGACGAGCACGAGTTTCTGCGCAAGCTGGCAAGCTGAAATCAACCTCACACCTGGATGTCTATTCCGTGACACACACGTGTCACGGCTGACACGGTCATGCCGGCCAGGTAGTCCTAACCTGCCTGCTCTCAACGCATCCGCGGCGGCAACCTCCTTGCAACTTGATCAGTGCGATCCATCGCAAGAGGAGAAAATGTTTTGCTGCGACAAATTCTGGCACTGGCGTTCATCTTCGTGTGCACCACCATTGCGTGGGTGATTCTGGGTGCGACCATTTTTTCGCGCACCTATGGCAGCAATGAGCAACTACAAGGCCACGTGGCCTCGACTTGGGGCACGTCGCAACAGCAGTCTCCGCCGACGGCGACCTACACTCTCACTGAGGCGGTGAACTCGACGACAGTGGAGAATGGCAAGGTCGTGGTTCACAGCGGGAACGTGCAACGGCAGGTTCCGCTGCCGCTGGAAGCAAGCAGGATTCACGTGAATTTTCATCTCAATCCACGGCAGAAGGGGTTGCTGTGGTACAGCACGTATGCAGTGGACTTCGCGGGAGACTACAGCTTTCGCAACAACACGAGGCAGGCGCAAGCGGTAGATTTCCGGCTGAAGTTCCCGGCGGAGAAGGCGATGTACGACGGCGTGCAGATGAAGATCAACGAGCAAGGGGTAGCCCTCGCCACCGACGATCAAGGGACAGTGGGACATTCAACGGTGGCGCCCGGGGAAACCGCCAGCCTGCACGTTGCGTATCGCTCCCAGGGATTGGATTGTTGGCGGTACCAGTTGGGCGACGGGGTTGCACAGGCTCGCGATTTCGTACTCACGATGCAAACCAATTTCCGGGACATTGATTTCGCCGACGATACGCTCTCCCCCACCTTTAAGGAGCTGATCCCCGGCGGTTGGCAATTGACCTGGCAATACTCGAACCTGGTCTCGGGATTTCAGATCGGAATGACGATGCCCCAGAAGTTGCAGCCCGGGCCGCTGGCAGGGGAGATCAGCTATGCGGCGCCGGTGTCGCTGTTTTTCTTTTTCTTTCTGATGTTCATCATCACCACGCTGCGCAACATTGATCTGCATCCCATGAACTACTTTTTCCTGGCCACGGCGTTTTTTGCCTTCCACCTGCTGTTGGCGTACTTGGTGGACCACATTTCGATCCATGCGGCCATGGTTCTGGCGTCGGTCGTTTCGGTCACCCTGGTCGTAAGTTACCTGCGGTTGGTAGTGGGGCTGCGGTTTGCAGCGTTGGAGGCCGGCACGGCGCAATTGATCTATCTGGTGCTGTTCTCCTATGCGTTCTTCTGGAAGGGATTCACGGGCCTGGCAATTACGATAATCGCCATCATTACGCTGTTCGTCGTAATGCAGGTAACCGGGAGGATCCGCTGGTCCGAACGATTTGCGGCGCGTGGCCGGGTACCACTGCCCAGCGCGGGATGACGCGGTCAGGGCGGCTGACTCCAACGCCGCCCTCGCGCTTCGGCCCGGCTACCTTTTCCGCTACAATCGCTGCCGGCCATGCTGCGGACTCAACTCTACGCCGACCCTCACAACCTGTTTCTTCACGATACGGTTCTGGCATCGTGCCGCAAGCATCCGCAGAAAACCGCGCTGGTGGATACTTCGTCGGGACGACGGTTTACCTATGCCGAATATGGCGAGACTTTGGAAGCGCTGGCGCGCGGGCTGGTTGGGGCTGGGCTGAGGCCGGGAGATGTGGTGGGCATTTTTCTGCCGAATTCGTGGGAGTTCTGCGCGGCTTATCACGCGACCACGCTGGCGGGCGCGATTCCGACGCTGCTCAATCCCACGTATCGCGCCAGGGAGGTGCGGTATCAGTTGCAGAATTCGGACGCGGTCTGGTTGATCACGGACGGGCCGAACATCGAAGGGATCGATCTTTCGGGGCTGCCGAACCTGCGGCGCGTCTACACCACGCGGCAGCACGGAAGCGGAGGGGAGCCGTTTGCCAACTTGTTGAAACCGGCGAGCGCGACGCTGCCACAGCCGGATCAATCTACGGAGGCGACGTTGGCGGCGCTGCCGTATTCCAGCGGCACTACCGGGCTGCCTAAGGGCGTGATGATTTCGCATTACAACTTGGTAGCCAACGTGTATCAGCTTCTGGGGCCGCACGCGACTGCACTCAACTCCAGCGACAAGATTCTTTGCTTTCTGCCGCTGTATCACATCTACGGCTTGAACGTGATGCTCAACCCGGCGCTGATCCTGGGGGCTACGCTGGTGTTGATGCAGCGGTTCGGCGTTCCTCAGCTTACTCAGCTGCTTACGGACGAAGGCATCACGATGATGCCGATGGTGCCGCCGGCCATGAATGCGCTATGCCAGGCGGCCGAAGCCGGGCAATTTCCGAAAAACCATCATGTGGCATGGGTGAAATCCGGAGCTGCGCCGCTGGCGCCTGACCTGCCGCGTCGCTTTACCGGCCTGACTGGAATTCCAGTCTGCCAGGGTTACGGCATGACCGAAGCGTCGCCGGTCACGCACGTTGGATATCTTGAGCCTGAGCTTTACCGGCCGGATTCGATTGGGCATCCCCTGGCGCAAACCGATTGCCGCGTGATTCCGCAGACAGATATTGGGGCAGCGGCGGAAAGCGCACCCGAGGCTGCCGCCGGCGAACCCGGTGAACTGGTGATGCGCGGGCCGCAATTCATGCTGGGATATTGGAAGGAGCCGCAGGCGACCGCGGCTGCACTGCGCGACGGATGGTTCTGGTCCGGCGATATTGTCACCCGCGATCGGGAAGGCTTCTACCGGGTGGTCGACCGGCGCAAGGAGATGATCAAGTACAAAGGATTTCCCGTGGCGCCGGCGGAAGTCGAGGCAGCGCTGCTGGAACATCCGGCGGTGAAGGAGTGTGGAGTGGTGGGCCGCCAGGACTCAGTGGCGGGAGAGATTCCGGTGGCGTTCGTTGCCTTGCGGGAGGGATTTGCCACCGGGAAAAAATTGGAAGAAGAACTGTGCGCCTTCGTGGCCGACCGCCTGGCCCACTACAAACAGCCGCGGGAAGTTCATTTTGTGGACGCCGTACCGAAGACGGCGTCGGGAAAGATTCTGCGCAGGGAACTGCGGCAGGCGATCAAGTAAGACCCGTGGCATTCTAGAGACGTTGCGTGTAGATCGCATCATGACTTACCGAGAAGCATAGAAGACCCCCGCCTTTTGCAGGAAAGTGACACCGAATTGACAACTCTTTGACAATCCCATCCCCGGCCGATCCCACACTAGTTCCCGCTTAGGTACGGTCTTCCCAGGTTGTTCTACTCGTCCAAAGCTTGCTCTCTCAGGAGGATAGTCATGAAGGTATTTGACAAAGTCAAGGCTTGCGCCGCTGTGGCGTCGCTCGTTGTTGCCTGTGGCCTCACTGCCCATGCTCAGGGCAGCATTACTGTAGTCGCGTCTACCGTTCCCGCGAACGGCGATGTGAACCCGTATGGTGTGGCGCGGGTGCCGCGAAGTACCGGTTCTCTGATCGCTGGAAACATTCTGGTTAGCAATTTCAACAACAGCATGAACCTGCAAGGCACGGGCACAACCATCGTGCAGATTGCGCCGGATGGAACGGCCAGCCTTTTTGCTCAGATCGACGCCAACAATTTACCAGGTCCTTGCCCGGGTGGCATTGGTTTGACCACCGCGTTGTCGGTGCTGCGCACCGGGTGGGTCATCGTAGGAAGCTTGCCGACGACCAATGGGATGTCAGCAACGGCGCAGATAGGATGTCTACTCGTGTTGGACAGCAAGGGCCAAGTCGTCGAGACGTTTTATGGGTCGTTGATTAGTGGTCCGTGGGACATGACAGCATTGGACTCAGGAAGCAACGTGAACTTGTTTGTCACTAACGTTCTGAACGGAACCGTGGCAGCGGCTGGGAAGGTGGTGCACGGAGGAACGGTAACGCGGCTTACGCTTCATGCTACGTCTGCGACCATGCCCAGCTTGCAGTCGATCACGGTGATTGGCTCGGGGTTCGGCGAGCGGACTGATCCCGCAGCGCTGGTGATCGGGCCGACCGGTCTGGCCCTGAACGGCAACGCGGACACGCTTTACGTAGCGGACAGTCTCAGCAATCGCATCGCGGCCATTTCGGATCCCGTGTCTCGCACTACCTCCGCCGGAACCGGAACTACAGTTACCCGAGGCGGTTTCCTCAACGACCCTCTCGGCCTGACCGTCGTCCCGGACGGCAATATCCTGTCGGCAAACGGGAACAATGGTTTCCTGGCTACCACCGCACCGACCGGCGATCAGATCAGCGAGGCGCTGTTAGACAACAACGGCAAACCGCCGGGAGCGGGAGCTCTGTTCGGCTTGGCAATCGAGGGCCAGGGCCTTTACTACGTCGACGATGCCACCAACACTTTGAATCTCTTTCAATGAAGGTTGGGTTCGGCTGCTGACGAAGACAGAAGCGACCTCTCACCGGTAACCTTCACCCCACTCTTTGCTGCCGGGAGAGTGGGGTTCTCGTTTTGTTCGAAAATGGATCGGCCAGGATTCGAGAAATCGATGGGTGCATTCGAAGCACCCTACTTGTAACACTACAAACGGTCTCATAAATACCCGATTAGTCCCTGCAATCCGTCGATTCGTACCGTTTGGGACCATTTGGCATTGTGCCAGGTCTACAATCGTGGCCGGTAAAGACGCGGCTGGCGAGAGGTTTCCTTGTTCCAGTTTGAGATTCACACGTTTGAGAGTGCGAGTCGAACAGCGATCCTGATACTCGCAGCTTGTCTATTTTTAGGCTTATTCAGGATTGAAGCACAGACATCAAGTCTCCTCCAGCCCGTTGCGGACGAGCCGACAAGTGCGGACATACTCGATGCCGCCGAAGCGGCTATGGGAACTCAGGCCGCGCGGGCAAGCATCCGTTCAATTTCTGCGATTGCAGCGTGCCACGGACCGAAGGGCGACTACGAGACGCGTATTATTTCGGATCGCAACGGAAATTTATCGTTCCAGCAGTTCTTATCGGATCACAAGAATATCGAGGGAATCCTGGATGGTCGAGGCTGGCAACTCGATGACAGTGGTCGTTCAGAATCGATCGATGCCATCGAGGTTTCTGTGCTTCGGGGCCATGAGTTCCCGATGATGGCTCTCGATCTGAGAAGACGTTTCCACGACTTCAAGTCAAAAGGCCGTGCTCAATTCGAGGGCCAGGCGACCGCTCAGATTGCCATGGCCGACGACCTTGGACATCCGGCAAGTGCCTACTTTTTTCTCACCTCGCATTTGCCGGTTGCGCTCATCAGTACAAACTCCCGGACCGGAGAACCAGCAACAATCCGATTCGACGCGTGGAGGCTGGTAGGCGGAGTCAATCTGGTCAGCCATGTCACAATTCTTTACGGCGGGGAAACCTGGGTCTTCGACCTCAAGACCTTGAATTTGAACGCGGCAGATCACAATGCATTCCAAATTCCGGAAACTCCGAGGTTGCCATGAGGGAAGCCGTTGCATCAATCGACCGGTTCATGTGCTGCATCGTGGGGATAGGGCTCCTTGTTTTCTCGCACGACGGGGCTGCCCAGGTAAATCGTGGCGAGGCTACATTGACGCAGCAGGATCGGACTGCGATCCAGAGCGTTATCGAGAAATACAGGACATCATGGCTCGCGGGCGACGCAGAAGGCGTGATGAGGACGTTCACAGAGGATGCGGTGTTGTTGCCGGCGCAGGGCAGCACGCCTGTCGTGGGGAGTGAAGCGATCCGGAAATACTGGTGGCCTGCGGGCGGTCCGACGACGACGGTCACCAAGCTGAATATCACCTACGAAGAAATAGGCGGCGAATGCAGTACGGCGTACGCGCGAGGACGCGACGAGGTGGGTTGGACCATCGAGGAAAACGGAACGAGAAAGAGCCACGGCAATTCGGGGACGTACCTCAACGTGATGAGAAGGCTTCCAGATGGCTCCTGGCGAATTTCGCATCACATGTGGGACGTCGATCCCAGCAAAAACCAATGAAGCACTACCGTCGGCTCGCCGTTCCGGTCGTTACATCCGTTCGATCCGTTGCCACTGGGGCATCGCTGAATTTTCCGCTGAAGACTTGCTCGGCAGTGTGCGCCCGTTCTAGTGTTCGGTACCACTTTCGCCGGCGATCTGCTTGGTTACGAGGAAGCTCCAGATGGTTTCGTTTGCGTTGAGGGCGACGCTGGTTTTCCCCACTTCTTTTTCGGTCATGTACTGTTCGCCACCGGGCCAGGTATGGCCGCCGTCTTTCACGCTGTAGAGGGCGACCTGAGAGCCCTCCTCGCAGCCGTCGTAGATATACACCTTGGTATCTTTGGCGCCTTTCTGGAGCGCAGGCAGTTTGGTTTGAGCCGGCTTCTCAGCGCAGCGGTTCTGCCGGGCCCATTCCTTGGCTGTGTCCTCGGCGGAGAGCACCTGGAATAATCCGGCTTTGTAGCGTCCGCCGCCGTACGGGAGGATGGGGTCATCCGTCCCGTTCATCAGCAGCATCGCAACCGGGCGCGACGGAATGCAGTTCATGGTCTTCGGCATAGATGCGGCTACAGGTGCGATCGCTGCGATGCGGTCGGCCATATTGCAACCGACGCGCATGGCCATAAAGCCGCCCCCGCCCACTCCAGTGGCGTAAATGCGGCGCGTGTCGACGGAATACTTGCTGGCCAGCTTGTCGAGCATCTGACTAAGAAACTGGACGTCCGTGGCAGGACGTGCGGGCCCTTCTTCCCGGCGCGGCCGCGGCGGAGGCGGAGGGTAGCCGGGTCCCCAGACTCCGGGGCGGCGATAAGGGCCGCGGTACATGCGAGGCTCGGCTACGCCAATATTCCAGCGCCCGCGCAGGGCATTCGGATAGACCGCGATGATGCTGTCTTTGTCGGCCTGGTCGTTGAAATGGGTCAGTCGCGCCATCTCTTCGGCGTCCTGGTTTACCCCGTGCAGCAGGATGACGACTGGGTAATGCTGCTGCTCGTCGTACCCTTTCGGCAGGTGAACGACGTAAGTGCGGGCGACATCGTTGACCGTCACGCGCTCCTGCGCATCCTGCGCGCGAAGCGGAGGCGCAAAAAATAGTCCGGCGAGGCAGGCAGCGAACGTTCCGGCCAACCGTGCCCTGCGCTGCAGACCCAATTTCATTTTCGTCTCCCTGATTCTGACTCCTGACTTTAGCGGCCAGCTGTGAGGACGCATGACGTTGGCCCCCTGGTTGTCGCGCAGGCAAGCCCGCCGCGGAAAGCATCATTTTCTTCTATTTTACCGCCTACTCACCACGGAACCATCAGCCAGGAAGTAGTGGGTCAGTGACCATATGAGCGGAAGTTATTGCCGCATCAAATGCGGAAGGCGGGTTGCGGCATCCCTGCAGGGCGGTCGGTGACGATACCCCCGGAATCGGGGCCTGAACTGGCCCGGAACTTTTCTTCGCGGTGCTGCGTAACTATCTTTGACGGGGCGCCGAATACGGTTACGCCCAGGCAGGAGGCAGTTATGGACGGCAACTTTGTGGGGCTGGCGGCGGTCATCATGATCTTCGGGATTCCGATGGCGGCCATGTACACGTTTTATCGCATTCGCAAGCTGCGCAGTGAAGAGAGGATGGCGGCGATCGCACGGGGAGTCGCGGTCCCGATGCAAGCAGAACTATCAGAATCTGCCCGGTCGCGGCGCTCGGGTATTTTGCTGGTGGCGGGCGCGCTGGGCTACATCGCGACCTTTGCTTTAATTGGACGCCAGGAACCCGACGCACTCATCGCGGCCGCGTTCGGCATCATTCCATTGGCGGTAGGACTGGGATTCTTTGTCGATTACGCGCTGATCCGCAGGGATGCGCGGGCTTCATCGTAAGGCGAGGAGACATGCCTCTCGGCGGAGGCGCAGACCGGGGGAGGGCCGAGTCTAGCTACCGGTCAGAAACTTGTGCTGAGCGTCGGTAAGAGGTACGACGCTCAGTCTGCCCTGGCGCACGAGAGGTGAGTCGGCGAAGAGCTTCTGGGCTTTGATCTCCGCCAGCGAAACCAAACGCGCCAGCGGCTTACCGACCTTGATCTTCACTCGCGGATTCCTCGGGTCGGCAGCATCCACAGACACCACAGCGGCCGTGCCTACGGCGCTTTTGTGGTCGCCGGTTTCGTAGATCACCAATTGTTCCCCCGCCTTCATCCCTCGCAGATGTTTGAGCGCGACGGGGTTTGAGACTCCATCCCAAATGGTGCTCTGGTCGCGCCGGAGATCGGCAAAGGAGTACTCAGACGGCTCGGTTTTCAGCAGATAGTTCATGGTGTGCCTTCAGTTCGGCTTTTCGCTCTTCGGGTCCGACTTCTGGTCGGGCGGCGCCGCTTGCTTCGGCGGGGCGGCCGAATCTTTGCTGTGATCGTCGTAGATTGAGTACTGGCCCTGAGGGCGCTTCAGCTTAATAGTGAAAGCCATCTTGGGTTTAGCGACATCGTAGTCTTCCCCGAAAGTCTGGAATCCGGAAGCCAATACCTGAACTCGCAGCTTGCCGTAGGGGAGGCCGTCGAAATTCGCCTTGCCGTCAAGGTCGGTCTTGAGTTCGAGATCGCCTCGGCCTTGTTTGCCATGCGAATTTACGGGATGCATGATCACCGCAGCGTTGCGCACAGGCTTGCCGCTGTCATCCTTCAGAATGAGAAAGCTGACATCCGACGTGGGTTCGTCATCTTTGTCCCTTTGCGCGGACGCGCGGCCGAGCAGCGCGAAGGTCAGGAGCAGGCAGGCAATGGCCATTGTCTTCGCCGAAGTCATGACGGAGACATTCTAACGAGGGAACGGGGTGGGGGGAAAGGAAGAAGTGCGGCCGTCTGTCCGGACCTAGAATCGCGCCGTGGATTCGCCTTTACGTCGCGAAGGAGCAGCCTGGGTCGCAAGTTGCAGAAGATCGCTGGCGACACGGGCAGTATTGTGGCGAGCCACGGCAGCCTCTTCCAGATAGTCTCCGAAAACCGGAATCACGCCCTGAGCTTCGATAGCGTCGAGGTCAGCGACGATCTGGCAGGCGCCCTCGAGCGCGTACTTGGCCTTGAGGCCACTGGAGACCGGAGTGCGATTGATCAGGGCGTAGTCGAAGATCTGGGCGTGAGCGTGAGCATCCAATGCCCGGATGTGGTCGGCGGCGCTGAGGCCGAGGCTCTCGTTGGCCTGGGTCATGAGATTGCAGATGTAAACCTTAACCGCAGGCGAAGTGACAATAGCTTCCACGATGCCGCGTACCAGCAGATTGGGGATGAGGCTGGTAAACAGCGAGCCGGGGCCGATGCTGATCACGTCGGCGCGAGCCAGGGCGTCAAGGGTTTGCGGGAGAGGCTCGACATCAGGCGGGACCAGGAACAGTTCCTGAATGCGGCCCTTGCTGGCTGTAATTTTGGTTTCGCCGCGGACGCGTGTGCCATCTTCCATCAACGCTTCAAGCTCGATGTTAGAGGTGGTGGCGGGATGAATGTGCCCGCGGGTGAGAAGAATCTCGGAAGAAAGGCGGACCGCTTCGGAGAAATCCGAGGTTAGGGAAGTCAGGGCGGCAAGAAAAAGATTGCCGAAGCTGTGGCCTTCGAGTCCTGAACCTTTTTCGAAGCGGTGACGGAAAAGCCTGGAGAGCAGGGCCTCGTCTTCACTGAGGGCGACGATACAGTTGCGAATGTCGCCCGGGGGCAGCATGTTGAGCTCTTTGCGCAAGCGGCCACTGGAACCACCATCGTCACTGACGGTAACGACCGCGCACAGATCGCGAATGACGGGCGAATCGGGCGCTGCGACTGTCAGTTCCGCCGGAGTCAGGACGAAACGCTTGAGTCCCTTGAGTAGGGTAGAGAGGCCTGTGCCGCCGCCGATTGCGACCACGCGAAGACCACGCTCGCGCATGTTCTTCGGGGAGGACGAGAGCTCGGCGGCTTTGGTTTCCATCCGGCGGAATCTCAGATGCAAGTCAAAGAGGTGCAGACCTAATACGATTCGTCTTCGCGGAACGTGCCTTCCGATGCGGTGGATTCAGCGGCCGGATCCGGATACAAGAGTTCGGTGAAGCGCGGATCCTCGGCCAGGTTCTGGAAGTCGGAATCGTTGCGCGCCTGGAAGCGGAGACTCGGATTCAAATGCAGAGCCTCGTCCAAATGCTTAAGAGAGTCCTCGACGTGGCCGGTAAGACAGTCCAGGGCCGCCAGGCCGTACACGATGTAGTCGGTCTTAGGAGCCTGTTTGAGTAGCTTGTCCAGATGCTCCCGGGCGGTCACGTAGTCGGCAACGTTCATCAAGGAAACGGCGAAGTCGAAATGTTCTTCGACGCTCTTAAACTGCGCGGCGGTCGAGCGCTCCAGGTGCTGGTTACACGTATTGAGGTGAACCGTCGCGCGGTCGGCCAGTTCCTTGCTGGGGCCGGCGATCACTTTCTGAAGCAGCGGCTTCGCCTTCTCGAATTTGTGTTCCTGCAGGGCGCGCAGCCCGGCTTCGTAACTCTGCAGGGCCTGGCTGACACCGGGATCGTCGGCCAGGGACGACTTCTTCACGCCAGCTTTTTGCGCCATGTGCAAAACTCTTCCTGTGCTCTTCGTAATTAGGACTCCTTGCAATCTTGCTGGAGTTGAGGACTCAAGTATCACTCAAAGGGTGGGTGGAGGGCAATTCGCCCCCCCTTGCGAGTGCCGAGCAGAGAGAGAAGTGCAACCGGATGGTATTCCGGCGCTCCCAACTCGGGACTTCGTACTGTCGTTAGTTGATCGCCGACGCCGATTCCAGACTGATCTGTTTCCACTCTCCTTTGATGATGCCGGCGCGAATTTGAGCTGCGGTCTTGCCGTTCTTGTTCTGCTGGTAGGAGTAGTAGAGCTCCTTCAGGCAGGTGGCGCATCTGGCGCCATGCGTGTTCTCAAAGCAGCTATGCAGACTGTTGTGCCCCATGCGGTCGCAATAGCAATAACAGGGCTGCTGGTGCAGAACCACTGGGATTTTCGACGCCAATTCATAAGCGTGGGTTTGATACGGGTACTGGGCATCTGCGCCCCAGAGCTGGTCCTTGGTGAGAATCGGAGGCAGCTTTGTGCCCTTGGCCGGGGGGGCGGCGTTGAAAGCCGGGACGTCATCCTGGCTCGGATCGGCCCACTGTGCGGACATCGTCAAAGTCACCAGGAAGAGAAAACCCAGGGTTAGGCTGCGATAAAGGATCTTGTGCTGGCGCAAACGGGTTAGCGTCATGAAAGCTCCTCGGACACCCTATTTTACCCTGCTTTTGCATGCCCGGCCAGAAGAGGAACGCGAAGAAAGAAGGCCAGGAGACAAACGCCCGGTACAACTCGCCACCGCTTTCGTGCGATCTGTATACAATGGTAAGGTCGCATTCCGGAATCCTTGAAAACTGAGCCGGGGAACAGGACAGAGTTGCATTCCCGCCAGCCGGAAGTCGCCGCCGAGATGGAAGGCAAGCCGCCATCACGCATGCGTTCCGCAGTCGGCGTTTGGCTGCGCGATCTGATCATCTCGCTGGCGATTTCGGCTTTCATCATTGTGTTTATCTACCAGCCGGTGAAGGTGGAAGGCACGAGCATGATGCCGTCTCTTGAGGACCAGGAGCGGATTTTCGTCAACAAATTCGTCTACCGTCTGGAGCCGATTGAACGGGGCGATGTGGTCGTGTTTCGGTATCCGCGTGACCCTTCCAAAAGCTATATCAAGCGCGTCATCGGCGTGGCCGGAGACCGCATTCGGATTGCAGGCGGACAACTGTACGTGAACGGCCAGGCGGTAGGTGAAGATTATGTGCCTCCGGCGTACACCGATGTGCGTTCGTACCCGGAGACGGTCGTTCCGCCGCAATGCTATTTTGTGCTGGGTGACCATCGATCGATGTCGAATGACAGCCGGGATTTTGGGCCGGTGAATCAGAGCTTTATCTACGGCAAGGCGGTGTTTGGATACTGGCCGATGGATAAGGTGGGCCGGGTGAGGTAGAGCGCTCGGATTCCTGGCGCGTTCTCCGTTCGTAGACGATTTCAATTCGTCTCTTAGCCACGTACATTTTCCATTCTTACTCGTCTGACCTTCAGGATGGAGGACTGGCGCCAATGCAATCAATGAGCCTCCGGCTGGTGGCGATCCTGCTGTTTCTAGCCTATGGCGTACACACCGCGTCGCAAGCCGAGCCTGCCGCACCCGCAGGAGACAAAGACCTTGGTTCGCTGGCACTGCAGGGTGACGCTTTGCCGGCAAAACGGCTGCAGGACATGGAGAGTGCAATCCGCTCGGGCGAATTCAAGAAGATCGGCAGCGTTCTGATCGCGAAGCACGGGAAGCTCATCTACGAATCCTACTTTGACGGAGACGCAAACACCCTCAGGGATACTCGCTCCGCGACCAAGAGCATCACGGACGTGCTGGTGGGGATTGCGATTGACGAAAAGAAGCTGAGCGGTGTGGACGCGCGAGTCCTGGCTCTCCTGCCTGAGCATGCCAGCAAGCTGCAGAACCGCGATCCGAGGAAGGACCGGATCACGGTGGAGGATTTTCTGACCATGTCGTCGCCGCTGGAGTGCGACGACTGGAATGATGCGTCGCGGGGCAATGAGGAACGCATGTACCTAGTGGAGGACTGGGCGCAGTTTATCCTCGACCTTCCGATTCGCGGCTACATGCATCTGGGAGAACAACCGGAAGCGCCCCCGTACGGGCGCCACTTCAGTTATTGCACGGGTGGAGTATTCACGCTGAGCGAGGTGCTGCAGAAAGCGACTGGGATGCGGACGGATCTCTACGCGCAGGAGAAACTTTTTGGGCCGCTTGGAATCACGGACGCGCAGTGGGTTTATTCGCCGCTGAATATCCCGCAGACCGGGGGAGGGTTGCGGTTGACGAGTCGCGATCTCATGAGAATCGCGCAGCTTTACCTGGACGGCGGAAGGTGGCAGGGGCACCGCATCGTGGACGAGGCTTGGGTGAAGGCTTCAACCCGGCCGCATGCGCGCATTGACGACGAAACGGAGTACGGTTATCTCTGGTGGCTGAAGTCGTTCAAGTCAGCCGGAAAGAGTTATCCGGCTTTTTTCATGAGCGGAAACGGCGGGAACAAAATCGCCGTGTTTCCGGGGCTGGATATGTGCGTGGTCATAACCAGCACCAACTACAACACGCGCGGCATGCACGAGCAAACGGAGAGGTTGCTGACCGACTACATTTTGCAGGCTGCTGCCCAGTAACTTCGGCGGCGAAATCGCACCCTTCGTCAACGATGAGGACTTTCTCTCCGCGCGGTCTGCGTTCTTTGCTTGGTCCTTGAACGAATCCCTGCTAAAATTCTGAAAATCCACTCCCCGGAGCGAGAATGCAAGCAATCCTTGCGCTGGAAGACGGGCGAGTCTTCCGAGGCAAAGGCTACGGCGCCAAAGGCGAATGTTACGGGGAAGTCGTTTTTAATACCTCCATCACTGGTTATCAGGAAATTTTCACTGATCCCTCCTATTCGGGGCAGATTGTTGTCCTGACCAATCCGGAAATCGGCAATTACGGAACCAACCAGGAAGACAACGAAGCCACGCGCCCGTGGATTGAAGGGCTGATCGTGCGCGAGTTTTCACGCGTCAGCTCGAACTGGCGCTCGCAGCAGGTGGCCGAAGAATACCTGGAGCAGTTCAAAGTCCCGGTGCTGTCGGATATCGATACGCGGGCGCTGGTGCGGCATCTCCGCGATCACGGGGTGATGCGGGGCGTGGTCTCCACCCTCGAGAGTGATGCGGAGAAGCTGGTGGCCAAGGCGCGGTCGATTCCGAAAATGGACGGCACGGACTTGGCCAAAGAAGTGAGCACAAAGCGGCCGTATGTGTGGGAAGTGGGCGAGCGCTCGCACGAGCCGGTGGCCGTGGTCGGAGTGAAAGATGAGCCGCCGCGATTTCACGTGGTTGCCTACGACTTTGGCATCAAGCAGAACATCTTGCGCAAGCTGCGCGGCGAGGGCTGTAAGGTGACCGTGGTTCCGGCTCAGACTCCGGCGGAGGATGTGCTGGCTTTGAAGCCGGATGGCGTGTTTTTATCGAACGGCCCGGGCGATCCCGAGCCATGCACGTATGCCGTGGATTCCATCCGGCGATTGATGGGGCGGCAGCCGATCTTCGGAATTTGCCTCGGTCACCAGCTCACAGGCATTGCTCTCGGCGGGAAAACTTTCAAGCTGAAATTTGGCCATCACGGCGGGAACCATCCGGTAAAGCAGTTGAAGACAGGCAAAATCGAGATCACCGCGCACAACCATAATTTCGCGGTCGACCCGGATTCGCTGCCCATGAGCGAAGTCGAGCTCACGCACATGGACTTGAACGACTCGACGCTGGAAGGCTTGCGGCACCGGAACCTGCCGTTGTTCAGCGTGCAGTATCACCCCGAAGCCGCGCCCGGTCCGCACGACTCGCATTATCTGTTCAAAGAGTTCACCAAGATGATGGAGGAGTGGAAGGGGTGAGGAGTCGATTGCTTATCTTGCTGCTGCTGTGGACGAGCACAGCCCTGATGGGCGGACAATTAATTGGTACTTGTCCACCAAGCCCTGCTCGTAGCCCTGAGGACGTCAAAGAACTGCGCGGGGTAGTAATAGATGAAAATCTGGCGGTAGTACCCAAGGTCAAAGTCCTATTGCAAATTCAAGAGGGTGATAAGTTTCGCGACGTAGCAACGGTAGACACCGATTCCATAGGGCGCTTCAGTTTTGCCTCGCACCGCCAGGGAAAATATCGTCTCGTCTTCTCAAACTTTAAGGGACTCTGTCGCGCCCAGATTCCCATCAGCTATACGAGCAAGGGCCTGCGCGGAATGCGGCTGATTTTGCCGATAGCCGCAAGTGACACTTGCCCACAATACTGCGAGAGCAGATTGAAGGTCGAGGAAATGACTGGGAGAGAGGGACGCGAGTAGCGAGAGCTTTGAAAGGGCGCGCCTTCAAGGCGCGCCGTTAGAGGGCAAAAAGATCTCCGGCTTTAGCCGCTGAGGGTCGCCCGTGGGGGCTAAAGCCCCAGTTGGTCAGGAGAGGGTGAGTCGGCGCGGCTGGAAGCCGTGCCCTTTCAAATCGCCGGGCCGCTAGGAGCATCTATGAGACCAACTCGAGAGCACGCCACGAACACCGGCCAAACCCACATGGTCACCTCGGCGACTTGGGGACGGCGTTCTCTCTTTCGAAATGAACGATGGGCTCACTTGCTTATCGACACTCTCTACCACTACCGAGGTTCGGCCTATCTGTTGCACGCATTCGTGATCATGCCCGATCACGTGCACATTCTCCTCACGCCCAACGCCAGCCTGGAGAAAACTGTCCAATTCATCAAGGGCGGATTTTCGTATCGGGCGAAGAAAGAGCTTGGCTCGAACATGGAAGTCTGGCAAAAGGGGTTTTCCGATCATCGGATTCGCGACGCGGAAGATTACCTGCGCCATGTTGAGTACATTCGGCAGAATCCCGTTCGAAAGCATCTGTGCGAACACGCGGAGGAGTATCCATATTCATCGGCGAGGGCGGGTATCGAGCTAGACGCGGTGCCTCAGGGGCTAAAGCCCTCAATTTCAGAAGAGCCTTGCGGCGCGCCTGAAGGCGCGCCCTTTCAAAGCAAGAAGCCTTGCAGCGCGGCTGACGCCGCGACCAATCAAAGCTATCCCGAAAGCAAGTCTTCCGGCAAAGTTGAAACCGCAGCGATTGAAAACAAGTTGGGAAAGATCGCATCATAAATGCCTAAACGCACTGACATCTCGAAGATTCTGATCCTCGGCTCCGGGCCCATCATCATCGGGCAGTCGGCGGAGTTTGATTACTCGGGCACGCAGGCCTGCAAGGCGCTCAAGTCCGAGGGCTACGAGGTGGTGCTGGCCAACTCCAATCCGGCCACTATCATGACCGACCCGGAGTCGGCCGACCGCACCTACATCGAACCGCTGACACTTGAGTATCTGGAAGAGATCATCCGAATCGAGCGCGAAATGTCGCCGGGCGCGGGCTTTGCCGTGCTGCCTACCGTCGGCGGGCAGACCGCGCTGAATCTCGCGATCGAGCTTTCTGACGGCGGCGTGCTGGAGAAATACAACGTCAACCTGATCGGCGCCAACGTGGAGGCAATCAAGAAGGCCGAAGACCGGCTGTTCTTCAAAGACGCGATGCAGAAGATCGGCCTCGACGTACCCAAGTCGGCGCTGGTCAACAATACGAAAGACGGGCTGGAGTTTGCCGGCAAGATCGGCTTCCCGGTGATTATTCGTCCGTCGTTCACGCTGGGCGGTTCGGGTGGCGGCATCGCCTACAATCGCGAGGAGATGGTGGAGGTCCTTGCTCGCGGCCTTGATTTCTCTCCCGTGCACGAGGCGTTGATTGAAGAGTCGGTCCTGGGATGGAAAGAATTCGAGCTCGAGGTGATGCGCGACACGAAGGATAACGTCATCATCATCTGTTCGATCGAAAACTTTGATCCCATGGGCGTGCACACCGGCGATTCGATCACGGTGGCGCCGGCGCAGACGCTGACCGACCGCGAGTACCAGGCCATGCGCGACGCGTCGATTGCCGTGATCCGCGAGATCGGCGTCGACACCGGCGGATCAAACATTCAATTTGGCGTGAATCCCGAGACGGGGCGCATGGTGGTGATCGAGATGAACCCGCGCGTCTCGCGCTCGTCGGCACTGGCCTCGAAGGCGACGGGATTTCCCATCGCGAAGATTGCTGCGAAGCTCGCCGTCGGCTACACGCTCGATGAGATTCCCAACGACATCACGCGCAAGACTCCAGCTTGCTTTGAGCCGACGCTCGATTACGTGGTGGTAAAGATTCCAAAGTGGCAGTTCGAGAAATTCCCCGGCGCCGACGACACCTTGGGTCCGCAGATGAAGTCGGTGGGCGAAGTGATGGCCATCGGACGCACCTTCAAAGAGGCGCTGATGAAGGGTGTGCGCTCGCTCGATACGGGTAAGCGCGTGGGCGGTGGAAAGATCGAGCCGAAGATCCTGACGCAAAGGTTGGTGACGCCGCATCCTGACCGGCTGGCCTATGTGCAGTACGCGCTGCGACAAGGGCACACGGTGAAGCAGGTCGCGAAGATGACCTCGATGGATCCGTGGTTTCTATATCAACTCAAGGAAATCAACGACCAGCAACTGGAACTGGAAAAGCACCCGATGGAGTCCATCCCCACCGAGGTGCTGCGCGAATCGAAGCGCATGGGCTTCTCGGATGGACGTCTGGCGGCCGCGTGGCGGATGGAGGGGCAGGAAAAAGTCCGGCACATGCGCAAGAAACACGGAGTCCTGCCGGTTTACAAGCGCGTGGACACGTGCGCCGCGGAGTTCGAAAGCTACACGCCGTACCTTTATTCGACTTACGAGGATGAAGACGAGGCCGCGCCGACCGAGAAAAAGAAAGTCATCATCCTGGGTAGCGGTCCGAACCGCATCGGGCAGGGAATTGAGTTTGATTACTGCTGCTGCCACGCGTCGTTTGCCCTGCGCGACGACGGTTACGAGACGATCATGATCAATTGCAACCCGGAGACCGTCTCCACCGACTACGACACCAGCGACCGTCTCTACTTCGAGCCACTGACGTTCGAAGATGTGTGGGCGATCTACCAGCACGAAACGTCGAAGGGCGCGCCGGTGGGCGTGATCGTGCAGTTCGGTGGCCAGACGCCGCTGAACCTGGCACTTCCGCTGAAAGCCGCGGGAGTGAACATCATCGGCACGTCACCCGAATCGATAGACCTCGCCGAAGATCGCAAGCACTTCAACAAACTGCTGGAGGAGCTAGAAATTCCGCAGGCGCCAGGCGTAATGGCGACTTCCATCGACGAGGCTATTGCGGGCGCGAATCGCATCGGATATCCCGTGCTGGTGCGTCCTTCGTATGTGCTGGGTGGGCGCGCCATGGTCATTGCCTATGACGAAGAGTCGATCGTGCGTTACATGAAGGAGGCCGTTGAATACTCGCACGACCGGCCGATCCTGATCGACCACTTTCTGGAGGACGCCATTGAAGTGGACGTGGACGCGCTCTCCGACGGCGAGGACGTGGTGATCGGCGGAATTATGCAGCACATCGAGGAAGCGGGAATTCACTCGGGAGACTCGTCGTGCGTGCTGCCGGCGGTGGACATTCCTGAAGCGCTGATGAATCGCATGCGCGAATACACGTTTAAGCTGGCGCGGGCGCTGAAGGTGGTGGGACTGATGAACATTCAGTTCGCCATCCCACGCGGGCATGTCGGGGTCAGCGGAAACGGTGCGGAAGGCGGGAAGGTTTATGTCCTGGAAGTGAATCCCCGCGCCTCGCGCACCGTGCCGTATGTTTCAAAGGCGACGGGTGTTCCCATGGCGAAGATCGCGGCGCGGCTGATGACCGGGCGAAAGCTGCGCGAGTTTCTGCCGGAAAACATTGAGCGAGCGTCCGACCTCGATACAGGCAGTTGCTACTACGTGAAGTCGCCCGTGTTCCCATGGAACAAATTCCCGGGTGTGGATACGGTCCTGGGGCCGGAGATGAAATCCACGGGTGAGGTGATGGGTGTCGGCGACAGCTTTGGCGAGGCGTTTGCCAAAGCGCAGATCGCCGCCGGACAGATGCTGCCTACGCAGGGAACTGTATTCCTCAGCGTGACAGACAACGACAAAAAACAGGTGGTCCAGGTGGCGCGTAAGTTTGTGGATATGGGGTTCAAGCTGGTGGCCACGGCGGGCACGGCCGATGTGATCGAGTCCGCCGGCATGAGCGTGGATCGCGTCTATAAGGTGAAAGAGGGACGTCCCAACGTGGTGGATTTGATCAAGGGTCAGCGCATTCATCTGATTATCAACACGCCTACGGGGTTGGAACCTTGGTTTGACGAGAAGGCAATCCGGCGTGCGGCAGTTACAGCACGAATTCCGACGATTACGACTTTGTCGGCGGCGCGCGCGGCCGCGGAGGGGATTGCATCGCTGCAGCGCGGCCAGGTAAGCGTGCGAGCGTTGCAGCAGCTGCACGCTGACCGCGGGGCGGGCGTCCGCCGCTAGAGATCAGTCAGCTGTGCCCGTCCAGTTGGGGTGCTGGCGGATAGATTCCTGAGTCGCAGGTGTTGCATAGCAGTTTTCCGGTTAGAATTGGGTATGCTACTTTCTGGAATATTTCCTCCCATCACTACGCCGTTCTATCCCGACGGCAAAGTGTACTTTAAGAAACTTGAACACAATGTTGAACGGTACTCGCGGACGCCGGTAGCGGGCATTGTGGTCCAGGGATCGACGGGCGAAGCCATCCTGCTCTCCGATCAGGAGCGGCGCGAGGTATTGAAATGCGCGCGGGAAGCGGCGTCCCCGGACAAGGTACTCATCGCAGGAACGGGGATTGAGTCCGCGATGGAAACGCTGCGGCTCTCTGAATATGCGGCCGAGCTTGGCTACGACGTCGCCATGGTGCGCACACCCCACTACTACAAGAAGCAGATGCAGCCGGCCAATCTGCTCGCGTTTTATCGCACGGTTGCCGACCGCTCGCCGCTACCCGTGATCATCTACAACTTTCCGCAGGCCACAGGCTACGACATCCCGGCCGAGCTGGTGATCGAGCTGGCGGAGCATCCCAACCTGATCGGCATCAAGGAGTCCAGCGGCGACGTGGAGAAAGTCCGCAAGATGGTGGAAGGTACGCGCCACATCAAGCGGAGCGCGACGGTGACCGAGACGTTTGCTGCTGTTACCCCTCGCATGCTCGTGGCGGCATCTGGAGAGGCGGCGGAGTTGGTGCCGGTAACGGCGTTGGCGGGCGTGGAAACTTCCCCAGTGCGCCAGGAACACGCAAGGATAGGGCACTCTGAGTCATCGGTAAAGCCGTCTTCCTCCGCGGTGAGCTTCGTCGGCAGTTTGAAGACGCGCCAGAAAGAAGTCGGCTTCCAGGTCTTGGTGGGCGCGGCGCAGAAGCTGCATGCCTCGCTCGATGCAGGAGCGGTGGGAGCGATCTTAGCCTTCGCTTGTCCAGCGCCGACGGCGTGCTACGAGATCTATGCCGCCTGGAAAGAAAACGATGCGGAACTCGCCCGGCTGAAGCAGGAGCGCATCGTACAAGCGGCACAGCGGGTGGTTGGCGATCTCGGAGTTCCTGGAGTGAAGTATGGCATGGATTTCAACGGGTACTACGGTGGCCCCGCACGTCTGCCCTTCCTGCCGCTGACGGCCGAATTGAAGGCGGAGATCGAACAGTCGCTGACGGACATCAGGAATTGATCGACTGTCGTGAGTCGTTGAAATTCGCTTTCCTTGGGCTCGAGAGTATGGTACAAGTCACGCCGAAATGACGAAACAGCATTGCCCTCGCGCAGGTATCTTCCTCGTTGTATTCACAACGGTCCTCCTAGCCAAAAACGAACCCTACATTGTCCTGACCTGGCCTCAGGACAAACCTGTTCTCAAGCTAAGTTTCGACAAATTCCGGCAGATGGGCACATACGGGGGACAAAGCGCATTCGTCTCCGAGGTGACTGTACAGAACTTGACCGACAAGCAGATCCCGCGCATCGTTTTTACGGTGTATGCCACGGATAAGAATAAGGTGCGTATCGGCGAAGGACTGCTTCAGGTGTCGGATCTGGAAGCCGGGCAGACCGCGAAGATTGAATTCCAATGCAACGCGGTGGGTGTCCCTGCCACCCTGAGCTTGTTCGCCAAGAGCGGGGTCAAGACAATTCCACTGAGAATCATATCTGTGCCGGCAGGCGCGAAGTTGAAGGTTGATGGTCAGGAAGCCGGCACTACCCCGGTTATGGTCCGGTTGACGGTCGGCACGCACCAACTTGATCTGACCAAAGAAGGCTACGCGCCGGGAAATGCGCCTCTGGACGTCACTCCCGATGAGCTTCCCGGCGGAAGCATCACCGTGGAATTGGGTGGGCTCTCACGGGACACGGTTGAAATGCGGGACGGGTCGGTGCTACTCGGTGATGTTATGTCCGTGTCCCTGACCCAGGTTCTGGTACGCGTGGATGGGAAAGACCAGACCTACGATCGAAACCAAGTGAAGAAGATCATGCTCGTGGAACGAGAGGTGATTCAGCAAACCCCGGCAACCCAGCCTGCGGCGGCACAGCCGCATCCCTAAAGCGTCAAAAGTGTAAGAGCGCGAGATAGTTACCGCCCACTTGTGATTAGGATCACGTTGTCATATACTGGTTTCGAACGAACGTTCGAATTAGTCAATATGTCCGCTTCGCAGGCCATGGGGACTCTGTCTAGCGCATCCTCACTCACGCCACGGACGTCTTCTGCAAAAAGGGATATGAAGGCGCGTCCATGCGTGATCTTTCGCGCGCCAGCGGCATGTCACTGGCCGGACTCTACTACTATTTCGAGTCGAAAGAGCGGCTGCTGTTCCTCATTCAGAAGCACACATTCTCAACCATCGTGCTGAGTCTGAAGAAGCGACTGGAAGGCGTTGCCGATCCGGAAGAGCGGATCCCCATCTTCATCCTGAATCACCTGGAATATTTTCTCTCCAACCAGCAAGCCATGAAGGTCCTGTCGCACGAGGCGGAAGTGCTGAAGAACGGCTTCGCGGCGGAAGTGGCGGCGATCAAGCGTGAGTACTACCGCATCTGCGTAGGCCTGCTCGACGACTTGAAGCGCGAACAGGGGCTGCAGTGTTCCACGCGGATTGCCGTGCTCAGCCTGTTTGGCATGATGAACTGGATTTACACCTGGCACAATCCGCGCGTGGATGCGGATGCAGAGTCCCTGGCGCAAGAGATGGGCGATATTTTCCTGTGCGGCGTGATACAGGGCAGGGGCCGTAAGGAAACGCGGTGAGAGTTGGAGTCAGCGGCGGACAGGTTTGGGACTAAGATTAGGTTCTGACATCCAGATCACGATAAACGAGATCACGACAAAGGAGTCTTCCAGATGGCGACCACAATGCAGCCGGCGACCGGCGAAACCACAAAGCAGCTTGTCAACTACCGCACTGACGTCGGCGTTGCAGTGATCGAGATGTGCGATCCGCCGGCTAACACTTATACCTACGAGATGAACCGGCAGCTCGACGACGCGATCTTGAAAGCGCGTATGGCCAACGATGTCTACGTTCTTGTTCTGACCGGCGCGGGCGACAAGTTCTTCTCCGCGGGTGCAAATATCAAGATGTTGTCGAGCGTCGATCCGACCTTCAAGTACTATTTCTGCCTGCACGCCAATGAAATGCTGCTGCGCCTGGAGCACACGCCCAAGCTGGTGATTGCCGCGATCAACGGGCACTGCGTAGGCGGTGGCCTGGAGATCGCCATGGCGGCCGACATCCGCATCGCGCGCAAGGATGCGGGCAAGATCGGCTTGCCGGAAGTGAACCTCGGCGTGCTTCCGGGTACCGGCGGTACGCAGCGGTTGTCACGGCTGGTGGGCAAGAGTAAGGCGATCGAACTGATGGTGACGGGCAATACGTTTTCGTTTGAAGAAGCGCAGGAACTGGGCATCGTCAACGACATCTACCAGCGCGATGGCTTCATGGAAAACATCATGGAGTACGCCAAGCAGTTCTGCCCGCCAAACAAGGCCGCGAAAGCGGTGGGACGGATCAAGCGCGCGGTGCAGACCGGCTGGGAGATTCCCATGGAGTCGGCCCTAGCAGTGGAACGCGAGAATCAGCAGTTGCTATTCCAGAGCGAAGACGCGAAGGAAGGCCTGGCCGCGTATGTGGAGAAGCGGCCGGCGGTGTTTAGGGCGAAATAGCTTGTGTGGCGCGGGCGCCCTCGCCCGCGCAGACCGAGCGAAGCTTGGCCGAAACAGCAACGTGAGAGCCAAAGCAACTGTACACGAGGAATTACGTTATGCCGGGAAAAGTCGCAAAGATCGGAACTTTCAGTGACTGGATTGGTTTGTTCAACGACTGGCGCAAGGACATCGGGGTCAACACCGACGACATCGAGGCGTTTCATTTCGACACGCTGTACGGAGCGATCGATACGGAGGAGATCGAGTTTGGCTCTTACAAGGGCCGCCGCAAGTGGGAAAACTTGCGCCAGATACCGACGCAGCAGATGCGGGACGCGTTGATGAACATGATCGTCTACCAGGGCGATACCGAGTTCGCCAGCGTCGAGCAGCAGCGCAACTTGCTGGAGAATGCCCCCACCGACTGGGACCGTCGCGCCATCACCCGGGTGATGATCGAGGAGATGCGCCACGGCTGGCAGATGTGCGCGCTGCTGGTCGATCACTTCGGATACTCGGGCAAAGTCGAGGCGCAGAAGATGTTGGAGCGCCGCGCCTTCGAGAACAAGCGCCTCCTGGGCGCTTTCAACGTCGACGTCGATAACTGGATGGATTTCTTTACTTATACCGACTTCGTCGATCGCGACGGAAAATTCCAGCTGCAGATGCTGAAGTATTCAGCCTTCGCGCCGTTGGGACGCTCCATGTCCTACATGCTGCGGGAGGAGGCGTTCCACATGGGAACGGGCAACGACGGGCTGCGCCGCATCGTGGAAGCTGGAGTAATTCCGGCCTGGCTCATTCAGAAATACTTGAACAAGTGGATTTCGAGTTCGTACGACTTATTCGGGACTGACCATTCTTCCTCGGCTCACTGGGCCTACGTATGGGGTGTCAAGGGTCGGTACGACGAACCGAAAAACGAGAAGGCCCCGGACCTCGACGATTTGAACGATTACAACCGCAACCTATATCGCGATGAAGTGGCGGGCCTGATCGAGCGCTTCAACAATTCCCTGAAGCCGGGCGAGCCCAAGCTGTACGCGCCGCATATCAAGTTCAATCGCGCGATCGGACGCTGGGCGGGACAGAAATTCCACGCACAGACCGGCGAACCCCTCGACGACCGTGCCTATGAGCAGCATGTGAAAGATTACATGCCGAGCGCGGAAGACAAGAAGCTTCTGCTGGACATTATCGACACCGAGAAGAAGTGGATCGCGGAAAAGACGGGTGCGCGTGATCCGTTGGCGTCGATTGGGGAAGTGCGGAAGTCCGCCATCAACTTGTAGGTCGTTTCACCACAGAGACACAGAGAAAAACATGGCCTCGACGTTTACCGACTCCAAACTCGCCCGGCTCGCGGTGGAGATCAGTGCTCCGGTTGCGCGGATCGTCTTGCGCCATGCTCCGCTGAACGTGATCGACATTCCGATGATGGAGGACTTCGTGCAGGCGCTGGCAGAGATAGAGGCGCGGCCCGACGTTTCCATGATCATCGTTAGCGGTGAGGGGAAGACTTTTTCCGCGGGTGTCGATGTGTCAGCGCACACTCCCGATAAAGTCGAGGGAATGCTGGCGAAATTTCATGCCGTCATCCGAGCTGTGGTCGCCAGCAAGAAAGTGACGATCAGCGCAGTGCACGGGCATTGCCTGGGCGGCGGTGCGGAACTGGCCATGGTGTGTGACATGGTCTACACAGCCGACTCGGCGCAGTGGGGGTTCCCCGAAATCAAGCTCGGGTGCTATCCCCCCGTTGCGTGCACTGCTCTGGCGGCGCTGGTGGGCCAAAAGCGCGCGGCGGAATTGATTCTGACCGGGCGGACGATCAGCGGGCAAGAGGCGGCGGAGATCGGCCTGGCAAATCGTGCCGTGCCAGACGATCAACTCGCCGCTGCCGTCGATGAATGCATCGGGCATCTTCTCAAACTCAGTCCTGAGTCGCTGTCGATCACGAAGAAGGCCGTCTACGCCTGGGACTCGATGCACTTCGACAAAGGCCTGGCCCGTGCAGAGAAGATTTATTTTGAAGAGTTGATGAAGACGGCGGACGCACAGGAAGGCATTCAAGCATTTATGGAAAAGCGCACGCCGAAATGGACCGGGAGGTAGCTGCTGGTCGGGCCATAAATGGACTACGAAATCACTCCCGAAGAAGTGAAAAGCAAGCTCGATGCGGGCGAGAAAGTCTTGCTGCTGGATGTCCGCGAGCCGTGGGAGTTTGAAACGGCGCACATGGACGGAGCGAAACTGATTCCGATGGGCGACATGCCGTCGCGCGCCCAACGGGAACTGGAGCCGGAGGATCACATTGTTGTGGTCTGCCATCACGGCGTGCGCTCGATGAATGTGACTGCGTGGTTGCGGCAACAAGGATTTGAAAAGGCGCAGTCCATGCGCGGTGGCATCGATGCATGGTCACGGCGGGTGGACGGGAAGGTGCCGGTGTATTGAGACTCCGCTGTGGGCTTTTGGCTCTTAGCTCTTGGCTGAACCGGAGAGCCAAAGGATGAGAGTGGGAGCTGAAGGCTAAGAGCCAAGAGCTGCAAATGAAAAAAGAACTCATCGAACTCCGAGTGAATGGCCGCGCGCACGAACTGGCCATCGAGCCGAGCGCATTGCTGCTGGATGTGCTTAGGCTGGATCTCGCCCTCACGGGTTCGAAGCGCGCCTGCGACGACTCATCCTGCGGGGCGTGCACCGTGCTGGTCGATGGCGTCGCCATGTTCTCGTGCACCCTGCTGGCGGCGAGTTGCGAGGGGCAGGAGATTACAACCATCGAGGGCGTGAGCGAACACGGCAGCCTGGCCGCGATTCAGAAAGCATACGGCGACTGGGGCGGCGCACAGTGCGGCTACTGCACGCCCGGATTCATCATGACCGTGAAATCGCTACTGGCGGAGAATCCTGATCCATCGGAATCCGATGTCCGCTCCGCATTGAGCAGCAATCTTTGCCGCTGCACCGGGTACAGCCAGATGTATGAAGCGATCAAGTCGGCGATTGAGGCGGAACGCGAAGGAATGGCCGCGAAGTGACTTTGCGCTGCACGGCAGAAAGCAGATTCCTCGCATCGCTCGGAATGACAAGAGCTCGCGGAACGCTAAAATGAGTGGCGATTTCTCTATCATCGGCAAGCCCACCGCCATGATCGACGCGGCGGAAAAAACCACCGGCGCCGGAAAATACACTGATGATCTCAGCGTGCCGGGCATGCTAGTTGGCAAGATTCTGCATTCGCCCTATCCGCATGCTCGCATCAAGCGCATCGACACCAGCCGCGCCGAGAGACTCGACGGTGTAGTCGCGGTGGTTGTTGGCAAAGATGCGCCAAACCCCTACGGCATTCTTCCGGTCGGCCACGATGAGCATGCGCTGGCGCTCGACAAGGTGCGCTACGTGGGTGATAACGTCGCTTGTGTGGTCGCTGTCTCTGAAGCGATCGCCGAGAAAGCTCTGGAACTCGTGGACGTCGAGTACGAAGTGCTGCCTGCGTGCTTTGATCCCGAAGAGTCGATGAAGTCCGAGACCGATCTCATTCACGACAACAAGCCGCACAATCTCGAGAAGGATTATCACCACGTCTTCGGCGATCCGGATAAGGGATTTGCCGACGCCGACCACGTTGCGGAGGCTCGCTTCATCGCCAACGAAGTCACGCATGCCGCGATGGAGCCACACTCGACGCTGGCATCGTTCGAGCTCGATCCGCATACCGGCAAGCTGGGAAGGCTCACGGTCTGGTCTTCCACCCAGGTTCCGTACTACCTGCAACACAAGCTGTCGCTGGTACTGGAAATGCCGATGTCGCAGATTCGCGTGATCAAGCCGCTGGTGGGCGGCGGCTTCGGCGGCAAGAGCGAAGTGATTCCGCTGGAGATCATTGCAGCGGTGGCGGCGCGCAAAGCGAAGGCTCCGGTCAAGATCACCTATACGCGCGAAGAAGTGTTCTGGGCGCATCGCGGGCGGCCGCGCACGATCATCGACCTGAAAACTGGCATCAAGAACGACGGACGAATCACAGCCGTCAAAGCTCGCGTAGTGCAGGATGGCGGCGCTTACTGCTCCTATGGCGTGGTCACAATTCTTTATTCCGGCGCGCTGCTGGGCGCGCTGTATGACATCCCGAATATTCAGTATGACGGCTACCGCGTTCTCACCAACAAGCCCGCCTGCGGCGCCATGCGCGGCCACGGCACGGTAAATGTGCGCTTTGCCTTCGAATCGCAACTGGACGAGCTTGCGGCCAAGATCGGCATGGACCCCGCTGAAATTCGCCAGCGCAATCTGCTGCAGCCGCCGTGCATCACGGTGAACGGTCTGCGCGTGCAGAGTTACGGCTTGCCGGAGTGCATCGAGAAGACAGTGGAGCGTTCCGGCTGGAAGCAGCGCAAAGGCAAGCTGCCCAAAGGACGCGGCCTGGGAATTGCCTGTAGCCACTACGTCAGCGGCGCGGCCAATTCGATCATCCGTTCCGACATGCCGCATTCGACGGTGAACATCAAGATCGACCGCGATGGGGGCGTGGTCGTTTATACCGGTGCGTCGGAGATCGGCCAGGGATCTGACACGATGACCGCGCAAGTTGCCGCCGAGGTGCTGGGCTGCTCGCTGGCGCGCGTGCGGGTAATCGCGGCCGACACCGATCTCACGCCCATCGATATCGGTTCTTACTCCAGCCGCGTTACCTTCATGGCGGGCAACGCCACACTGCGGGCCGCGGAGGAAGTGAAGAAGAGCATTGCAGCGGCTGCGGCGAAGAAGATGGGTTGCTCCAGGGACGACCTTGTGTTTCGCGACGACTTGGTATCAAAGAAAGGGATGCAGTTTACGGGCACCCCGGAAACAGCAGCGGGCGAGGGCGCCCGCTCCACACAACCTGGAGCCTCGGTCAGCGGGCGCGTGGAAGGCCAGATTCTGCGTGGGTCGCTGCAGCAGAAGCGCAAAGAAGAAGGTCCCAAGGAGTGGATGACCTTCGAAGAGGCGGTCGTCACCGCCATTGATTTTCACGGAGCGCTCACTGGCACCGGTTCCTACGCGCCGCCGCAGGAAGCGCGCGGCGGCAAGCACAAAGGCGGGGGCGTGGGACCGTCGCCGGCCTACTCTTACTCCGCGCAGGTGGCCGAAGTCACCGTCGATGAAGAAACCGGCGAAGTGACGGTTCATAAAGTGTGGGCGGCGCATGATTGTGGCCGCGCATTGAATCCAGTTTCTGTCGAAGGCCAGATCATCGGTTCGGTGTGGATGGGCATGGGCCAGGCGCTTACCGAAGAAATGGTTTGGAAAGACGGCATGTTGATGAATCCCGGGCTGCTCGAATATCGCAGCCCGTCATCAATCGAGTCACCCGAGGTCGAGCCAATCATCGTGGAGAGTATTGATCCGGAAGGGCCGTTTGGCGCCAAGGAGTGCAGCGAGGGATCGCTGGCGGCGACCATTCCCGCGATTGCGAATGCGATCTACGACGCGGTGGGGGTGCGACTGCACGAGTCTCCATTCACCCCGGAGCGCGTGTTGGCCGCGTTGCGAGCCAAGAAGAATGCCAAGGCTCTGAACCTGACAGAAGGAGTCGATCCCACTGCGCCCGAACGCTTTCGTGAGCATGGTGGATCACTCTGGTTCAAGGGTAAGGGACCGGAGCGGCATGCGCTGGATCCGGCGCGGCGCGAATCCCCCGAGGCGGGAGGTCCGGATTGAGCCTTCCGCAATTCAAGCTTCTTCGCCCCAGGACGGTGAGGGAAGCGATCGATTTCCTGGCCAGCCACGCTGCTCGTGTGGGGACGGGCGCTCTCGCCCGTCCGGCCCGCGCGGGTTCTGCGCGGGCAGTTGCCTCTGAGACTGCTGATCTGCCCATCCGTATCATCGCGGGCGGTACCGACTTGATTCCTTCCATGCGGCAGAAACTGTTCGAACCGGCGTACGTGCTCGACTTGCGCGGGATCGCGGAACTGCGCGGCATCAAGCCCCAGCCCGGCGGCGGTGTCGAAATCGGGGCGCTGACCACGCTCCGTGCGATCGAAAAGTCTGATTTCTTGCACCAGCATTATTCGGTGCTTACGGAAGCGTCCGCCACGGTGGCATCCCCGGTACTCCGCAACATGGGGACGATCGGCGGCAACATCTGCCTCGATACGCGCTGCCTCTGGTACAACCAGTCGCTCACCTGGCGCAAGGGCTGCGGATTCTGCATCAAGAAGGACGGCGACCTGTGCCACGTTGCCCCCGGCGGGACGAAATGCTGGGCCGCGTTTTCGGGCGATACGCCTCCCGCTCTGCTCTGCCTGAATGCTGAGATTGAAATCGTCGGGGCCAGCGGCGCCCGCCGTATTCCCTTAATAGACTTCTACACCGGCCTGGGAGACAGCTACCGTAATCTGCGGCCGAACGAACTGGTCACGCGCGTGTTCCTGACGGAGGCGTCGGCGGATTATCGTGGCATCTACCACAAGCTGCGCGTTCGCGGATCTATCGATTATCCGCTAGCCGGGGTTGCGGTCGTCATGAAGCGTTCCAACGGGCACCTCACCGATGCTCGCGTCGCCATGACGGCGGTGAATCCCGCGCCCATGCTAGTGCATGGAGCAACTGAGATGCTTGCAGGGAAAGTTCTGGATGAGTCGCTCGCAGAGGCTGTGGGCGATCTGGCGGCGCGAACCGCGAAGCCGTTGACTACGTCCGCGCTGACGCCGGAGTACCGGCGCGAAATGATCCGCGTGTTCACGAAGCGGGCGGTGCTTGCGGCGGCGAGCAACTGAGCCCTCTGGTATTCTTGGTACGGCGAGGAGCTCAGGGGCTAAAGCCTGCATCTCCTCTGGACTTTATGGCACGGCTGAAACCGTGCCCTTCCCAAACCGCTTCTCCGAGACCTCTCGAACACTGGCCGCTGACTTCTCATGATCACCGACTGCCACATCCACATCCAGCCTATGGAAATGTTCAAGCCCCACGCGCTGGAACTGATGAAAAAGAAACGGCCGAACTTCGAGCAGATAGCCGAGTTCTGCCGCTCTCCCAAGGCCTTCCTCAAATATCTCGACGCCAGCGGCATCGACCGCGCGGTGCTCATCAACTACGTCGCGCCCGAGGTTATCGGCTTTACCAACGGCGTGAACCAGTTCGTTGCCGACTATGTGAAGGAGGATCCGAAGCGGCTGCTTTCCTGCGGTAGCCTGCACCCGCGCCATACGGCGAACGTTCTCGCCGATGTGGAGCAGATTCTGCGGCTGGAGATTCGGATGATCAAGATCCATCCTCCACACCAGTTGCTTTTTCCGAATGATTACCTGAGCGGCGTGAAGGAGCTCGAGATCATTTATCGCGCAGCCGAAGCCAACGGCGTGCCGGTGATGTTTCACACCGGAACGTCAATCTTTCCCGGGGCGCGCAACAAGTACGGAGACCCGATTCACCTGGACGATGTGGCAGTCGACTTCCCCAAGTTGAAGATTCTGCTGGCGCACGGCGGCCGCCCACTATGGATGCACACTGCGTTCTTTCTGGTTCGCCGCCATCCCAACGTCTATCTTGACATCAGCGGTATCCCGCCTAGGACGCTGCTGAAGTACTTTCCACGTCTGGACGAGATCGCACACAAGACTCTGTTCGGCACTGATTGGCCCGGACCCGGTGTGCCCGATATCAAAAAGAACCTTGAGGAATTCCGTGCCTTGCCCCTGAGCCAGGAGATCCGGCAACAGATTCTTAGCAGAACGGCGCTCAGCCTTTGGCCAGATTGATTTCGAACTATTTTGCCTTCCACAGTCCAATCGTGTTGCCTTCGGGATCGGAGAACCAGGCAAAGGTTCCAGTGGGAATCTCCACGGGCGGCACCAGAGTCTTGCCGCCCAGGCCTTCCGCCTTGTCGAGGTAGGCCTGAACGTCGTCCACCTGGACGTAGAAAATTGTGTAGTGGTGCGGTTCGTGGCCCAGGCTGGTGAAGTGGCCATGAATGCCCGAGTCGGCGCCCGTATTGATCATGGTGGCCATGCCGGCAGGCTGCATCTTCCAGCCAAACAGTTGGGAGAAGAAGACAACAGTTTTGGCCTGGTCGCGACAGCCAATTTCAAAGTGAACAACGGGTTGACTCATAGTGGCGGCTTCCTTTCGTAATGTGGCGGGATTCTAGCATGGGCGTCGCCGAAAGAATATGAGGCAGAATGATTGCGGCGCAGCCGATCGGGTGGTATAGACAGGCCCGCGCTACGCCACGGGCCTGTGACCTCGAACAGCAGCGCTAGCTGCCTCCAGTGCCTCGAGCGATGCTACTTTCCGGCCTTGGCAGATTCGCCCTTGGCGCCCATCAATTCGTCTGCCAAGGCGCTGGCGCCATAGATCTTGCGCAAAGCCTCCTGAATGCCGCGGGAATCGACGGAGACTGCGCGGCCCTGCACGTCGCTGTAAGCAAAATTCCAAGGCAACGATTCGATGTTGCCGTCGAAGATGATGCCGACTACTTCTCCCTTCGTGTTAACGGTGGGAGAACCTGAATTTCCGCCGATGATGTCGGCGGTTGAAACGAAGTTCAGCGGGGTCTTCAGATCGAGCTTCGACTTCGAGTTCATCCAACTCTCGGGCAACACATAAGGATCTTTGTTTCCGTGCTCGGCGGCGTGCTCGAAAGCCCCTCCGATCGTGGTGGAGTAGGGGATGTTCTTCCCGTTCTCCTTGTAACCCCTCACCGCACCGTAGCTCAGACGCAAAGTAAAGGTGGCATCGGGAGGCTGGGCGAATCCACTCTGCGCGAAGCGGGCCTTGGCGATGAGCGTGCCGTCCCGGCGGACGACCGAATCGATCTTGTCGTCGAACTGTTTGCGGATGGCGCGGGCATCAGGTTCGATGGCTCTCATCGCCAGGGTGAGAGGGTCAGTGCTCGCCTCAATGGCCGCCTCGCCTCCTTCGTAAACTTGCTTGCGTACAGCCACATCGTCGAGCCTGGTGCCGGCGATGATGTCCTTGGCGGTCTCGTCAGGGGTCTTCCCGTTCAGGACCTTCTGGACGTCAGCATTGTCTTTGCCTAGCGTCTCCTGCATGTCGGTCAGAGAATCGGCGAGCAGAACTGTGTCAAGACTCTTGTAGACCGGCTCGGTGGAGAACAACTGCTGCTCGAGGGAAGGCAGGCCGGAATCCCGGAATTCACGCAGGCGATCCGAATTCGGCTTGGGTTTCTCCACCGCTACGCGCACCAGCACCCGGGCAATCTGAGGCAATCCGCCGGCGAAACCGCGCAGCCGCTCCAGACAGCTCAATTGCGGATAAATGTCTCGCTGCAGCTTCATCGCGTGGGCAATGTCCTCCCAGGGGTCGGCCGTGCTGGCGTTCTTGGGATCGGCCTTGAATGCCGTGTGTAAGCTGGCCTCGTCGGCAGCCTTCTTGTCCATGATGGTTTTGTCCAGAAGTCCAGACTGGTAACCGGTAATCGCCTTCTGCGAGTTCTGCAGACCGAAGACGTATTCCTTGGAGATGCGCGCATTCTCGTCCGACTGTTTGCTGAAGTCCTCCAGCAGCGCGATGCGCCGCTTGTAGAGTTGGAGACGCGATGAGTAGTCTACGTCGCGAAGGTAATCCAGCTGCGACACGGTCAGGAGACGGCCGGTGTTGCCAGGGTGCCCGGAAACGAAGATCAGGTCGCCATCCTTGACGCCCGTGCTCGACCACTGCAAATAGTGATCCAGGTGTGCGGGCTGGCCATTCTCGTAGACGCGGAAGAACGTGATGTCGAGATCATAGCGGGGATAAGTAAAGTTGTCGGGATCGCCACCAAAGAAGGCAATGCCGAACTCCGGTGCAAAAACCAGGCGCACATCCGTGTATTTCTTGTATTTATAAAGGTGGTAGACCTGCCCCGAATAAAACGTCACCACATCGCAACGCAGGCCGGTCGCCGTGGTGCAATCCTTTTCGACTTGCGACATGGCGGCGCGCTGCGCCTGTCCGGCGTCTGCGGCGGACATTTCAGGTTTCACGGCGGCGCTGATCTTGTCGGTCACGTCTTCGATGCCCACCAGCTGGTTGAGCTCAAGATTGGGGCACTTGGCCTCTTCGGCGCGGGTTTTGGCGTAAAAGCCGGTCTTGATATAGTCGTGGCCCTTGCTGGAAAGTTGCTGCACACAGCCGGCGCCGACGTGGTGATTGGTGAAGGTCAATCCATCGGCCGAGACGAACGATCCGGAACCGCCATTGTTGAATCGCACCGAAGAGAGCCGGACGTGGTCCAGCCATGGTTGCGTTAGCTGGAAGCCGTACTTCGCTTTGATCTTGTCCTTCGGGGGTTGGTTATAAAGCCACATGCCCTCATCGGCCGATGCCAAGGTCGAGAGTACAAACGCACAGGCGAGGAAAATCGAAAGAATGCGTTTCATGGAATCCTCCGGGAGGAAGCGTCAGGGATGATTGCAGATCCTCGGTGAGCTAATCAGCGGACCTTTCACTATACCCCCGATGCGAACGGGGTGGCAAAACGCGGTCGGCACGCGTCGCTATCAAAGGCCTGCGTGGCGCTGGCTCTCGCGCGGGTTCGTATACCGAAGTCATCGCGGACGCCTTGGAAAGTTACCGCTCCTTGGCGTATAAAAGGTAGTTGCGCTCTCCGCGTACCTCCTCACGCGGCTTCGGCAACAGCGTGTAATCAATCTTAGAAAATCTGGCGAGAAACTATGTCTAGCGTTACCACCACGCAAGCCCCGAAAGGTCTGGAGGGCATTGTTGCCACCAACTCCAGCATTTGCTACATCGATGGAGATCGCGGCGTCCTGGCCTATCGCGGGATGGACATTCACGAACTAGCCGATCATTCCACTTTTGCGGAGACCTGCTACCTGCTCTGGTTTGGACGGTTGCCGAAAAGCGGCGAACTGAAAGACCTGGAGCAGCACTTGGCCCTGGAACGTCAACTCGATCCGGGTATTCTCGAACTTCTTCGCCAGGCGCCACGCTCGGCGCTTCCGATGGATGTGCTGCGCACCGCGGTTTCGGCGCTCGCTTTTTATGATCCGGACAACAAGAAGAACGATCACGATGCGAACGTTCGCAAGGCGATCCGCCTGACTTCCCAGATTGCGATGATTGTGGCGGCCTACGACCGCATTCGCAAAGGCAAGCCCGTAGTCGAGGCCGACCGCACCCTTTCGCATTCCGCCAATTTCCTGTTGCAGCTCAATGGAACCAAGCCCTCTGCAACGGCGGAACGGGCGCTCGATATTGCGCTGATTCTGCACGCCGACCATGAACTGAACGCTTCGACGTTTGCAGCGCGGGTGACGGCCGCCACTCTGTCGGACATGCACGCTGCCATTACCTCGGCGATTGGCGCCCTCAAGGGTCCATTGCACGGCGGGGCTAACGAGGCGGTGTTTCGCATTCTGGCAACGATCGACCGCGACAAAGCCGATCCGGTTGATTATGTTCGCGACATGCTGGCACAGAAGAAAAAGGTCCCTGGCTTCGGCCATCGCGTGTATAACACCGAAGATCCGCGGGCCACGCACCTGCGCGCGATGTCACGCGATCTGGGCCGTTCCAGCGGGCAGCCGCAGTGGTATGAGATGTCGGAAAAGATCGAGCAGTTCGTGAAGGCGGAAAAGAAGCTGAACGCCAACGTGGACTTCTACTCCGCTTCCACTTACCACGTACTGGGCATGGACGAAGATTTGTTCACGCCGGTATTCGCCATCTCCCGCATCAGCGGATGGGCGGCCCACGTCATCGAGCAACTCGACGACAACCGCTTGATTCGTCCCCGCGCGGAGTACATGGGGCCAGAGTACCCAAATCCCTACCTGGTGATGGAGAAGCGGTAGAAACCGGCAGACCTCGGGCGTCAGACCTCGGACCTCAACTGCCGCGTTTCCCAGGCTGCTACCGGTCGCGATCTGCCCATTTGGCGCAAGACTCAGCGTAAAATAGAAAGATGATGCGCCGGGTTTACCTGGACAATAACGCCACGACGCCGGTCCTTCCTGAGGTGCTGGAGACCATGCGCCCGTACTTTGGCGAGCGTTTCGGGAATGCTTCGTCGATCCATCATCATGGGCAGGAGACCCGAGCCGCCGTCGAGGACGCGCGGGCTTCCGTGGCTGCTCTGCTGGGATGCCGCGAATCTGAAGTGGTGTTTACCAGCGGCGGGACCGAAGGGGATAACCTGGCGATTGCGGGGTTGGCGAACAGCGGCGACCACGTAATTACCTCGAGTGTTGAGCACCACGCCGTGATCCATGCCTGCAAGCACCTGGAGGAAGCGGGCTGCGAAGTGACATTTTTGCCGGTGGACGGGCAAGGTTTGGTTGCTCCCGAAGATGTCAGGCGGGCGCTGCGACCCAACACGAAGTTGATTTCGATCATGATGGCGAACAACGAGACTGGAGTCCTGCAGCCAGTCGAGGAAATTGGCAAGATCGCCGCCGAGGCCGACGTTTTTTTCCACACCGACGCGGTACAGGCTGCGGGCAAGGTTGCGATTGACGTGAAGCGCATCGGCTGCGACGCGCTCTCGATTTCGGGTCACAAGATGCACGCGCCGCAGGGCGTGGGCGCTCTCTATGTCCGCAAGGGAACACACATTCGCCCCCTGTTTTACGGCGGACGCCATGAACGCTCGCGGCGGGCAGGCACGGAGAATGTTCCAGGGATCGTCGCTCTGGGTAAGGCGGCGGAGCTGGCGCTGCAGGCCTTCGAGCGCGGCGAGGACAAGAAGATGACAGCGTTGCGCGACCGCTTGCAGCAGGGAATTGTCTCTCAGGTGGATGAAGTGGGTGTGAATGGGAATGGCGCGCCGCGCGTTCCGAACACGACGAACGTCTATTTCGATCACATTGAAGGCGAGGCTCTCGTCATCGCACTCGATCTGAAGGGCTTGGCAGTATCGACGGGAGCCGCGTGTTCGTCGGGCGCGATCGAACCATCGCACGTGTTGACGGCCATGGGCCTGCGCGGCGACCGGGCACGGGCCAGCATCCGTTTCAGCCTGGGAAAGCAAAACACTGCAGAAGACGTCGACTTCGCGCTGGCGCTGGTGCCGGAGACGGTCGCGCGGTTAAGAGACCTGTCACCTGTTTACAAGAAAGAAGCTGCTGGCTCGAAGCTCGGGGCTCGAAGCTGATGAACTCCAAGACCATCGCCGTAGCCATGTCGGGCGGTGTGGATTCCTCCACCGTCGCGGCCATGCTCCGCGCAGAGGGACACAGTGTCATCGGCCTGACCATGCAACTCTGGAACCAGCGGCGTCTGGCTGGCCGCGAAGGCATGCCCGAGTCCGTTCAGGGACGCTGTTGCTCGCTCGACGATGTCTACGATGCGCGCCGCGTCGCCCAGCACCTCGGCATCCCGTACTACGTCGTCAACCACGAGGAGCGCTTCGAGCAGGACGTAGTGCGCCCATTCGTCGAGGAGTATCTCTCAGGGCGCACGCCCATCCCCTGCAGCCTTTGCAACAATCACTTGAAGTTTGATCAGCTGCTGATTGTGGCACAGCAGATTGGAGCGGAGCAGGTTGCCACCGGTCACTATGCCCGCGTCGAATACGATAGCGCCCGAGGCCGCTGGCTGCTGATGCGTCCTGCGGATCTTGCCAAGGATCAGACCTATTTCCTCTTCGGTCTGACACAGGAGCAACTCTGCCGCACCATCTTTCCTCTCGGCGGCATGACCAAGCCAGAAGTCCGCGAACTTGCCCGCAAGCACGGTCTGGCCTTGGCCGAGAAGCCCGACTCGCAGGAAATCTGCTTTGTCCCCGGCGGCGACTATAAGCGCTTCATCGACGCCTACCTTGCCGACCAGGGCGAAGCCCTGCCCGATACGGCCGGTGAACTCGTCACCACCAACGGTGAAGTCATCGGCGAGCACCCCGGCATTCACAACTTCACCGTGGGCCAGCGCAAGGGACTGGGCGTGGCCACAGGTTCTCCGCTCTACGTGATTCAGATCAATGGCGCGGACAAGCAAGTCGTGGTCGGCGGCGAGGAGCATCTCTATTCGCGCACGTTGCGTGCGCGCCGTGTAAACCTGATTGCTGTGGATGAATTGCGCGAGCCCATGCGCGTCACCGTCAAGATCCGTCACCGTCATGAACCCGCCCCAGCGGTGATCGAGAAGTCGGGGGACGATGAGATCCTCGTAACCTTCGATCAGCCCCAGCGTGCGGTTACTCCCGGACAGGCTGCCGTGTTCTATGATGGGAATATCGTCGTCGGCGGCGGCTGGATCTCCTAAATTTCAGTCATTCTGCGGAATATAATCGCCGCAGTATGGCCTCTTCAGCTTCGCCTCTATCGTTCTCACCAGGATCTACGCCCGTTCCCGGCCCATGGTTCCGCGGGTCGCGGAGCATCAAGCAGGGCATCAAAACCGGCCTGGCAGGAACCATCGCCTACGCCATCTACGCCGGGTGGAATCTGCCGGAAGGATACTGGGCAGTCTTCACCGCGCTGGTGGTCACGCAGGCAAATCTGGGAGCTTCGTGGAAGTCCGCTCTCTATCGAACCATCGGCTCGACGGCTGGCGCCGTGGGGGCGGCGCTGCTGATTCCTCTGCTGGGAACGGGAGCGCTACGCGCGGGGATTGCGCTGTTTCTGCTGGCGTCCCTTTTCGGCTATCTTACAGCGCTTCATCCCAGCTTTGCCGCTGCAGGGTTCACGGTCGCGATCATTCTTGTGTTCAGCACCCGCCACCAGGAGCCCTGGCAACTGGCCTGGTTCCGCGTTCTGTACACGCTTATGGGAACGTTCATCGCATTTGGCGTGGGGGTGCTGATTTGGCCGGTGCATGCCCGGGAAGATTTGCGCACAAAACTGGCGAGCGTTCTCGAAGGATGTGGAGCGCTCTACCAGGCCGTCACCGGAGCGGCGATCCTCGGCATGAGCAACGGCATGAACAGCCAGCAAGAAATTCAGCAGTTGGGCCGCCGGTTGCACGACCTGCGCCGCGGCATCACGCAACAGATGGACGAAGCCAAGAGTGAACTGGCCTTCTCGCGCTTTGATCAGGGCGCTTATCAGGCCTTCGTCGACCTTACCGATCAGGTTCGCCGGCGTCTGACCGCCATGGCCGAGGACAGCAACCTGTACCTGCACGCGCAGGTCCAGCCTGAACTGGTGCCGTCGCTTCCCAGGCTGGTCGAAAAAACGGCTCACAACTTCCGGACGCTGGCCGAATCTACGCGGACGCATCGGCAACTGTTGAACCCGGCCGAACTTGAGGCCGCAGTCGGTGAACTGGACAGCGACCTCGCCAGATTGCGCGAGCGGGGCGCAACCGCTCCCTTTGCGCTCGATCGCATGCTGCCGTTCTGGTCGTTCGTCTTCAATTTGAGAGAAGTGGCGCAGGATTTACGGCAGCTTGCCTCCGGCGTTGGGGAACTAGCGTGAGGGAGAATTCCAGATCGACTTATGACTGCGCGGGTCAGCGGTTGTTGGTGTAACGGCGATGTTACGTCAACTATGGACAAGCAAGCCACGAGCGTTGACGTACTCTACCGTTTGGATCAACAATTGTCGTGTTATGGGAGGGTTGCAATGTGTGTTGCTGATTGCTGCGTGTGCTATCCCATTAGCCGCACGCGGTGCCCCCAAATTTGGCTACGTACACTGCTCGTCACGCGAAGAGCATTTTCCCAATCTGGTGTATTCGAATCCGAATCCTTACGTCTCCTTACCCGTGGGCAGCCTGAACTGCGGAGAAAAAGTCAAAGTGCTCGGACGCGAAGGACCTTGGCTTAGGATCGCATTAATCGACGGCAACGAGCGGTACATCGCCGTGCCTGCGATTTCACAGAGGAAGGATCGATTCGTCGCACTCGATCTCCCAGCCCCACCCGACCTGCGGTCCAAGACTGGCAAGGTTCCACCTCGGGCCATTTACAGTCCCAATCCTGAATATACTCAGGAGGCTCGCAAGGCCGGAGTCCACGGCACCGTAGTCTTGGCGCTAACCTTCGGTGCAGAAGGGCGCGCACATGATGTGAAGGTGTTGGTCGGGCTCGGATATGGCTTAGATGAGAGAGCCGTTGAGGCGGTTCAGTCGTGGAAGTTTGAGCCCGCGTTACAAGAGGGGATTCCGGTAGACTTCAAGGGAGCTGTGGAAGTCGATTTTCTCTCGGGCCGGTAGCATTCATCACCCCGCACAGGCTCTACCAACCACTCGCGGAACCATGGTTGACGCAATCTTGCGATTACACTCAGAACCCCTCTGAGGGTAGATATCACCAAACAAACACGAGATGAACAGTGCCCTCATGACCTGACATTGAAAACTGCCACCATTCGATAAGGTCGCCAGCCAGTCTTGCTGATGCGCGCCAGAACTGTTCCGACTGGCGCATGAGCACAACGTGCCCATTCGCAGGCAACCATTCGACAACGTCATCGAGGTACTCAAGAAAAGCATCGACATTGGGGGCGTACTCTTCGTCTCCGTACCAGCCTTCGGCTTTTGAAGTGCGATGGCAAAGGCTCTGAACAAATCTTCTCGCGACGCGATGCCTGAGCCGTCAATCTCCATGACGGCGACGTTCTGGTTCCGCAACTCTTGTAGCGTCTCTTCAACTTCTGCCGAATCACGAAAGTGAACTGAGATATGACGCGGATCGGCGATTAAATCGAGAAACAGTTGTGTCTTCATGGCCTGCCAAGCATACCTGTTGCAAACAGGCGTTAGCACTCACGGCCCGGACAAATGACTCTTTAGGCCAGTTTCCATCCCATCTCTTCCTGCAACTCACGAAAACATTCTGGGCATATCCAACGACTGCAGTCCTCGCTGACATATCCCTCCGTCAGCGCACCTGACGAACCGAATTCCATGAACTTAGCCCAACAGCCTTCGCAGTGGTCGTGGTCCCAGTCTTTTCTTGGGCGGGTGTACTTCTGGAAACGCAAAACCGCCCCACGAGTCCACTTCGCATTATCGATACGCCAGTCAGCCATCTCAGCAACCAAGGCTATCATGCTCAGTTGTTGCTAACAGACGTTACACCCACTGTCCTGGTCTATGCCCCGGGGTTCCGTTCCATTCTCCCCACGGCACTGGCGACGGCTGCGTTCGGGTAGATAAGTTGCTTCGCAACCTGGCGAATTCCTCAGACGCGCTCGCCCTGTTTTGCTGGACACCGAATGTCCGCAGGAAGACAATACTGACATGTCAACCGCGAGGATGCCGGAAGGAATCGCACAAGGGCGATCTGCGAACATTGGCGGTCAATTTGGCGACGACTATCCGCGCAGGTTACGCATTGCGCGATTGAGCCAGTTCCTGCTACTCGCGACCGTGGCATATTTTTCCACCAGCCCCGCGCTCAAGGCGCAAACCTCCGACTCCCAAGGCTCCGCGAATCAATCCTGGACGGACACAAGCGAATCGCATCGCGACAACACGAACCCCACCCGCACTGTTCAAAGCCACACCCAGAGCGGCAATCGCACGCAGGACAACCAATCAGTCCAGCGCCGCGGGCTGGATGGGCGTTTCGAGCCCTACCAGGACATCGAGAAGACCACCGTGCAGGTGGACGCTAGCACCGTGCGCACCACCACGCGCACGTTCGGTCGAGATGCGGATGGCGCGAAAACACTGGTGCAGGTAACCGAAGAAGAGAGTCACACGCGGCCCGGAGGCGACTCGTACGTAGTGCGCTCCACCTCGAATCCCGATGCCAATGGCAACCTTCAGTTGGCTCAGCGCGAAATTGAGGAGACGAAAAAGACCGGCAAGGACGTGTCGGAGACGAAAAGAACGGTGATGCTGCCCAGCTCCAATGGCGGCCTGGCTCCAGCAATGATGACGCAGGAGCGCCGTAAACAGGGCGCAAACGACACGGTTGAGTCTCAGAAAACAACGCTGCTTCCCGACCTCAACGGCAAATGGCAGGTGAGCGAAGTAAAACAAGCTACTACCCGGCAAGATGGCAAAAGCAGCACTACCGAGGAGCGGGTCTCCCGCCCTGACGCAGACGGGAAGCTGGGCGAAGTTTCTCGTACTGTGACGAAGGAATCCGAGAGCGCCGGAGAAAAGCGCAGCACGGTGGAAACCTATTCCGCCGATGTGCCGGGCGCGGCTAGGGACGGCAACCTGCACATGGTGCAACGCGCCACCACCACTCAGGCCACCAGTTCAACCGGTCAACAAACTACCAAACACCAGGTAGAGCAGCCTGATCCCGGCGATCCTGGCGCCGGTGTGCGAGTGTCGATCGTGACCACGGATACCGTGCGCCCGGGTGCTTCCGGAGCGCAGGCCACACAAACCATTGAAATGCGCGACGCGAACGGCAGTCTTGGAGTGGTCTCCGTGGATACCACCAAGTCCGACAATAATCACGCGGTCCAGGTCCAAATCGCGCCCGCCGAAAAGTCGAAAACAACCGCTCCAAGCGCGAAGTAGCTTGTTTGTTAGAGATCTTGTTTTTTTCTTGCGCAGAGTAAATCGAGGAAGGGCACACCGGTAGCTTTCAACTTCTGTTCTAGCGGCGCGGTGCAATCGCAGTCTCCGCACGCCCAGGGTTCAGTTCCATTCTCGTCGCGGCATTTGCGGCGGTCGTGGGCGTCCTGTACTTTCGTGAGATCGAAGTACTCTTCCCAGTAAGGACGCTCTTCCTGAAGCGGTGTCGGACAATAGCAGACTTCCACCCAGCGCGCCGTCTGGTCGGCGCACAGGCGCGCGTCTTTCATGTTGCGCATGTATTCGCCTTCGGCCACCGAGCCTTGGCCGAGGGTTTGGCCTTCAATCGCCTGAAGCAGGTCAGCTTCGCGGCCAGGTTTCACGCGGGCTCTAACCAGATAACGCATAAGGCGGGCGGGGGAATTGCTGATTGCTGATTTATTGATTGTTGATTTGATAATGCTGCTGCGGGCCTAGGCCTTCAATCAGCAATCAGCAATCAAGAAATCAGAATGCTCTCAGATGAACATCTCGTCCTGCGGAACGGTGCGGCGGGCGCCGCTTCCGCCGTTTCTGCGGCCGCCGCGGCTTCCCAGCAGAAACTCAAGACCAGCAGTGATGCCCTGCATCACGCCGGAGAGTTGGCGCACGGGAGAGACGACGGTCTTGTGCACCATATCTGACGTTTCTTCCACGCGATCCAGCGTGCGGCTCAGGAGTTCGTCGGCGCGGATCACTTGCAGACGTGCGCGATCGACTACGTCATTCACCGTCGCGTCCACACGCTGCACCTGGCTCCGAACCGCGATGCTGGTCTCACTCAGGTTCTCCACAATCACTTGCAGCTTGGGGCGGAGTTCCGTCAGCATCGCCTGCGCCGTATCCACGGTGGGCAATACTTTGGTCTTGACCTCCGTGGCCAGCGCCTCCATGCGCGCGCTGCTCTTTCGCATGGCCAGGTACATGGCGACCAGGATACCGGCCTGCAGTACCACGGCTGCGCCGGTCACGGCGATGAACAGCGGAATGAGGTTTTCCATAGACATTCCTCCGCGAAGCGCTGGTGCGGGCCTGGGGAGGACGGGCCTGCTCCGAAATCGTTACAGGTTCTTAGGCGCTCCAGTTTCCGTGGTGGCCTCTCGGTACGCCTGGCGACCGGCTTCGTAGGCCGCGCGGAACTGTTCCTTCTGCTGGCCTACCACATCGCGGCCACGATCCATCCAATCCGAGGCCTGCTCGCGGGCTTCGCGCGCGCGGTTACGCACATAGTCGCGGCCCTCTTCGGCACGGGCGCGAAGCACATCGCGCGTCTCACTACCCGATCGCGGCGCGTACAGGACTCCCACCAGCGCTCCCAAGCCCAATCCTGCCAGGAACCACACAAAACTATTGCCCTCTCGCTCTGACATTGCCGATGCCTCCTCACTAATAAGTAAGTTTAAGCGTAGCACCCGCTTGAGCGAAATACAATTACGGCCGATTCTGTTGAGGGGGGGCAGAAAACCGCCGAGGGGACGAGTTTCAACTCGGGAATTCGACCCCTAACCGGCCTGTACGAGGTACCCGCAAGCCGGAGATGAAGGATCTCTGGACCTCGGCCCTACTTCTGTGAGGGAGGGGCTGCCGGCTTGGGAGCTGCCGGTTGGGTCTTAACCGGGGCTGACTTCACCCCCTGCAAAACCGAACCTGGGCCGCCGCGTTTGGCGGCGTAGATGGAGAGCGTCACCGAGGTCAACATGAAAAGCACGGCTGAGATGGTGGTCGCCTTGGAGAGCGCCGTTGCCGCGCCCCGGGGGCCAAAGGCGGCCTGGCTGCCCTGTCCGCCGAAAGCGGCCGAGATGTCGCCCGCCTTGCCGCTCTGCAGCAGGACGACAATGATCAGGAAAAAACACACGATAACGTGCACGATGGTGACGAGAATAATCATGAAATTGAAAGCGTCCTAACTTATTGATAGTAAGTGCGATGGTGCGGAAGGGGGGATTTGAACTACTCCATCACGTTGATAACACGCAACTTACTGATTTTGCATCCGACCTAAAGGCCCAAATGCCCCACAATCCCGCTTCCATTGTACGTTTATTGTACGGCGAACGCGCTGCAGAGGAGAAAACCGCGCCGAAGTGTTTTCTCTTCAATCCTGCCAACAACAGTTTGACATCCGCCCCTCCCATTGGTCAAGACCACCGACTTCGGGGGTAGCGCCTGACAATCCGAGGGAACGAATATCGAGAGCTTCTCGACAAGAGGTTTACCGACCGAATCACTCTAATTTTTCCGAGCTATTCCTGGCGGGAATAGCTGTCCGCCGAACATTCATTGGACAGCGTGATTGAGTGAGGTTAGCTTTGCGCCAAAAGCAGCCACTTTGAGCTGCTGCTGGAGGTGCATATGCCACGTTGGTTCCAAGTCCCTCTCATCCGCCGAATCGAGACCATCCTTCGGTCGAAGTGGGCGCGTCCAACCGCCGCTCTTCTAACTCTTCTTCTTGTCATGCCTGTGGCCGCTCTGGCACAGGGTTCACCGTTCGACACCGGGTTTAACGCTATCCAAAGCCTTTTCACCGGCACCATCGCGAAGGTTGCAAGCCTGGTCGCAATCGTGATCGGCGGCTACGGCTTCGCGCACGGCGAACCCGGTGCAAAAAAGGCGCTCGCTGGTGTTGCCGCCGGAACGGGAATTGCTGTTCTTGCGGTGAATGTCCTGAGTTGGCTCTGGGGCGTATAGCGCCCTTCCCAGCCACCATCAACGCGCGCTTAGATGAGGGAGTTATGCCGGACAAGCCACAACAGAGACATCGCACAAATCGAGTCTTCAAGAGCTTGCATAAGCCTCTCACCTACTTGGGCGTGGAGCGCACACTGTTCTACTTCGTCTGCGTCTGCGCGGTGGGGGCCTTCAATCTCTTCAATTCCATCCTTGCGGGTATCGCGGTCTTCATTGGCGGCTTTGCCTTCGGCCATTGGGTTACGAACAGCGATCCTTCGTTCCTCCGCATCCTGGCAAAGTCCGAACGCTACAAGCTGCGCTACGACGCCGCGAAACAGCACGTCCCCCGTGTGGAGGTGGTGTGATGCTGCGTCTCGATAAGGTCATGAAGCCGTGGAGAGAGAGTGCGGCTCTCAACGACCACATCAACCTCTACGGCTTCTGGAATGAGACGGCCTTCCTTACCAAGAGCGGGGATGTGGGCATGGTTCTCAGTATTCCCGGCGTGGATTATGAAAGTCTTGACCGCTCCGAACAGGAGTATGCGGTGAAGCGGTTGGAGGCAGTGCTCAAAGCATTCGGCCCAGGCTTCCATGTTTACCAGTACCTCTTCAAATCGAACTGCCCTGACATCCCATTCGCCACGTATGACGACCCGATCGTGGAAGCAGTTATCGACCAGCGCCGGAGGTTCTTTGAAGCAAAGCGGGACCATCTTTATCAAGTTGAAATCTTCTACTGCATCCTGCTCGAAGGCGCCAGGTCGAAGACCGGCGTGGGCACGGCGCTGGCCCGCCTCCTGCGCGATCCAGAGGGCGCGATTGGCGAACTTAAATCGCAGTTCACCAACGACAGCATGAAGACGCTATTGCGTACGCATATCGAGCGCGATCTTCAGCGGCTCGACCAGCACGTGCAGGCATTCGCTCGCCAGCTCGCAGATTTCATGCAAATCGAGGTCTTGAATC
>Ga0209517_10000725_pt1 | contig 54627 bp, 46 predicted proteins | sample PeaSoiMetSII2010_FD_187695 | JGI IMG/M metagenome (GOLD analysis project Ga0209517, IMG submission 187695) | Peat soil microbial communities from Weissenstadt, Germany - SII-2010 (SPAdes) (version 2) | ecosystem: Environmental > Terrestrial > Soil > Wetlands > Peat | place: Germany...
CTCCGATTTCAATGTCAAGGACTCGGCGCTCTCCTCGGAACGTTTCGTCTAAATAGGAGACGAACGGCTGGACAAGTGGAATGTCCTTAACCCGATCAATTTCCGCTCGTTCTCGATACGCCTCGGCGAGCGTGTCATACGCCAAACGGTTGACAGACAGATAATCCTGTTCCATAACCGTCATGTGAGAAACCTCTGGTGAACCAACTGAAATCTGTTGTGGACTCCCAAAGTTATCCCGCGGAATCGAGTACGTCATCGGACTACTATAATACGAGGTGCATCCTCAGCCAAACGTTATAACGCCAAGAGTTTGCGGCCTGTCGGGCGTCGCCTTCCTTTCAGCAAAACGGGCTGGCAGTAATGCCAGCCCGTCGTACTCAAGCCAACTTGTTTTGCAATCTCATGTCCCATACTTCATATCATTCCCCCCATTCGACTCGTTGCGTTTCCGGTTCGCCTGTTCGATTTCCTGTTTGATCCATTCTGCAAGCTCTGCGGGGCAAAAGCGGACTGCGCCCTTGACGTGAAAGCAAGGGATCAGGCCAGCCTTGGCCATCTTGTAGATGTGCTGTGGCGTAACGCCCAGCATCTTTGCCACCTCAGCAACTTTCAGGGCCTCTTTGCGGTTTTCTAAGATCTCGATCAGTCTCATCGCCGTTAAACTTTTGAGTAACCTGTGCGGTCGTCAAAAGCACCTCCGATTCAATCCCCAGATTTTTCTTGCCTGAAAGAGACACGAACACAACAATTGCCAACCCGTTTGCGAGACGAGAGTTGCTGATTGTTTGTGGGAGTTGCCCAGACAGACGCAGGGCGGGCAATGGACAAACCAGTAATAACCCAGCGGCACGCGAAGAGTTGCAGTGGCGCACGTCATAAACTTCTCGACTGACGCAGCTCGCGCTCGAACGCGCCTCGACAAGGCGCTATTCACTTAGACACCTGGAAGGTTCGATGCGGTTCGGACGCCTCAAGTAAGACTTTAAATGTCTCTGAATTGTCAAAACTTCGGCCAGCCGGAGACTGATGCCGCCGTATGGCCCGCCCCGCACGGTTTTCAACGGAATCAATTTTCTTAAACTGCGTGGACCAAAGCCGCATTTCGCTCGCGAACGCAGAACTTTTAGCATCTTTGCCGCGTCTGAGTGTTCATACGTGCAGCAAGAATGCACGTTTCGGGATGTGACTTATGAACCTGATGCTCACGCTGATCTTTCTGCAATCCGGCAACAGTCCGTGGGAAAACGCCGTCCAGCAACTCCAAACCGCTTTCACTGGCCCGATTGCCAAGGGCCTGAGCCTTGTCGCAATCGTGGTTGGCGGTTTGATGTTTGCCTTCGGTGAAGGCGGAAACAAGCGGATGTTCGCCGGGATTGTCTTCGGCATTGGAATGGCAATCGCAGCAGTGAACTTTCTCTCCTGGCTCTTTCCGGGATCGTAGGAGATGGCAATGCCGATGGACCGCCGCATCAACGCCACTCACAAGGCGATCAACAAACCGCTCACGATTCTGGGCGCAGAGCGAAAACTGTTCTTCGTTGCGCTCATCATGGGCGCGGCGGCTTTCAACCTTTTCGGCAGTTTGTTCGGCGGGATATTGCTCTTCGGTTGCCTTTTCCTCCTGGCGCAGTGGGCGACGCGGACGGACCCGCAAATCCTACGAATCCTGCTCAACTCGGGCAAGTTCCGTCGTGAGTATGACCCTGCGAAGTTTTCCGATCCGAATCTTCGGGTGATTGAACATGCTTAGGCTTTCAAAGATCGTCAAGAGCTACAAGGAGACCGGAGCTCTCAATGAGCATGTGGCGATCTTTGGCTTTCTGGATGATCAGGTCTTTTTGACCAAAGGCGGTGACGTTGGCGTAGTACTCAGAGTCGAGGGAGTCGATTACGAGTGTTTGGATCACAAGCAGACTGACAGTTTGACCAAGCGCCTGGAATCGGCTCTCCGGCTTCTGGGGCCGCAGTACCGCGTCTATCAGATCCTCTTCAAGTCCAGCGGCGAGACGATCCCGCATGGCGAATACGACAACCCGGTCGTGAGGCAAGCGGTTGACGACCGGACAGCCTACTTTGAGAGGAAAGCTGGCGAACTGTACTCCCTTCAGATTTACTACGTCATCCTCTACGAAGGAACGGCACATCATCGCAGCATCACGGGTGCGATTGCGAGGTTCGCTTCGGAGCCGAAGGAAGGGCTAGAAGAGTTGAAGGGCTTTCTCAGCAGTAAGAAGCAGACCCTATTGATTGGCAGTGCAATTGACAGGCAACACCGCACGTTGCGGCATCAAGTTCGCAGCCTAATTCTTCACCTCAGCGATTTTGTCGCGATTGAAACGTGCGGCAAGCAGGAAGCCTTCAAGGTTCTGAAAAGGCTCCTGAACTTCTCCCCGACCAAGATTGCACATGCGCGGCTGAAATATGACACGCATGTGGATTACTTCCTGGCTGATTCGGCGCTTGAGTGTTATCCGGGACATCTCCTGATCGACGACTGCTACGTGAAAGCCCTCTCCCTAAAAGAGCCCACCGCCCAGAGCTGGCCCCTGATTCTCCGGCAATTGCTGGAAGTCGGGGCCAGCTACCACATCGTTACGGAATGGAAGGCCCAGGACAATACGGCCGCCCGCAAGCGGATTCAGTCCATGCGGCGTCACTTCCACAACAGCAAGACTTCGCTCTTTAGCCAGCTCAAGGCCGACGGCTCAACGAATCCGGGCGAACTGCTGGTGGACGATTCCAAGGAATCGCTCGTACGCAGTCTGGGCGAGTGCTTGAAGGAAATCGAGCTGAACGGGAATTACTTCGGGGAGTTCTCGCTCACGGTTGTCATTTACGACAAGGATTTATCTGCCGTCGAAAAGGCGTGCGCTGAATTCTACAAAGTATTCTCCATGCACGATGGCTTGTTGTTCGAGGAACGGTACAACCTGCTGAATGCGTTCTTCGCTACAATTCCGGGAAACCGCGATTTCAATCTTCGGTATCTCTGGTTGCTGAACGCAAACTACGCCGATTATTCGTTCCTGTTCACGTTGCACACCGGGGAGCGACAGAACAAGCACCTAAAAGCCGAATACCTGGCGGTGCTTGAGACGAATCACGGAACACCTTACTTCCTGAACTTGCACTATCAGGACACGGCCCACACCGTTGTCCTTGGCCGAACCGGATCGGGCAAGTCGTTTTTCCTAAATTTCCTCATCACGAATCTACAGAAGTATGACCCCTACACGTTCATTTTTGATCTGGGAGGGAGTTTTCGCAGCGTTACACAGCTCTTTAGCGGCGCTTATCTAAAGGTCAGCGCGGAGCATTCGGAATTCACGATCAATCCGTTTTCGCTGGAGCCGACACCTGAGAACCTGAACTTTCTTTTTTCTTTCGTCAAGGTGCTCGCCGAAGGCCGTGGCGTGATTCCGCTGACACAGGCGGAAGAAAAGGATCTCTTTGGACAGATCCAGAACCTATACATCCTGCCGGCGAACTTGCGGACCCTGAGTGTCTTGGCAAACACGTTGCAGAAATCATTGGCCAATCGGCTGGAGAAGTGGGTGCGGGGCGGGCAATACGAGCACGTCTTCGACAACGAGAACGATACGCTGACGCTTTCGCACTTTCAGTGTTTCGATTTCGAGGGGATGGACCGCTACCCCGGACTGATTGAGCCTCTGCTCTTCTACATCCTGCATCGGGCGAATGCCTTCATCTACAGCCCAGAGGCTGTCACGAAGTTCAAGGCGTTCTTCATTGATGAGGCTTGGCGGTTCTTTGGGCATCCTGCGATTCGCAACTACATCGTGGAAGCCCTCAAGACCTGGCGGAAGAAGAATGCCGCCATGATCCTCTCAACGCAATCGCTTGATGAATTAGACAAATCAGAGATTGTGAACGTCGTCATTGAGAGCTGCGCAACCAAGATTTTCCTTGCGAACCCAGACATGGACCGCGAGCTGTACCGAAACACGTTTCACTTGAACGACAACGAGATTGAAATGATCTCGACCCTGATTCCCAAGCGGCAAGCGCTGGTAAAGCGGCCTGATTTGGCGAAGGTCGTCAACCTTGAGGTTGATGAAAAGAGCTACTGGCTGTATACGAGCGACCCGAATGAAAGTTTCAAGCGCGAGCAGGCTTTCCGCGAGCACGGTTTTGAAAAAGGTTTGGAGGTTTTGGCAAGGAGTTCCCTGTGAAACGAGTAATCACAATCACTTTCCTCGCGTTCCTGGCTCTTTCGGCTACGGCGCAGAATCGCGAGGCACGAACAGTCAAGTATGCGGCCAAGGACATCGTTCTGATCAAGGCCAAGCTGCGTTATACGACGCTGATTGTCCTCCCCCAGAACGAGAAGATTCTCGACTTCGTTACCGGAGACAAGGACTTTTGGGTGGTCGAAGGGACGCAGAATTTCTGCTACATCAAACCGGCGAAGCAAGGAACGAGCACGGACGTGACGCTCATTACCGCGTCGGGCAACGTGTATTCGTTCCTCGTGAAGGAAGTCGGGGAAAGCGACGATCCCGACATGAAGGTCTTCATTGAGCCCAAAGACCAATCCATCGTCCAGGCCATGAATGCTCCGCCAAAGTTCGTGCCGTCGAGCGACGTGGAAGGGATGCGCGTACAGGCGGCGATTGCCGCAACTCGTGCGGAGCGAGACAAAGAAACCTTCCGGGCCGACTATCCAGTCAACAAACTGAAGTTTGACTACTCTTTCGACAAAGACAAAAAGCCGTTCCTCGTGTCGGCGATCTATCACGATGACAGGTTCACCTACATTCGCTCTGCCGCACAGGAAAAGCCCACGCTATACGAGGTCAAGGACGGCTCGCCGAATCTCATCAATTTTGATTTGCGAAATGGAGTTTACGTGGTGCCCAAGATTCTGGATTCCGGCTATCTAGTGATTGGGAAGCACCGCATGGATTTCAAGAGGCAGGAGTAGTGCCATGTCGCAGGTCAACGAAACTCAGAATCTGGCGCCCAACGTTCAGGACAAGCGAAAACCTGCTCCGGGCGTCCTGCCCAAGAATGCTCAGACTTGGGTTGTGATGGGTCTGACCGCCGTCATCATGATCATGCTTTGGGTCTCAGGGCCGGCAAAAGGCGCGAAGTCATCGCAAAAGCCGGACACTCCAAAGACGGAAACGGTCGTTGGACTCAGCCCTGCAGAAATCGCGTCGCGCCTTGAGCAGGAACGGCGTGACCAGCAGACGCCTCTCACTCCTGCACAACGTCTCTTCGGGCAGCAGCCCGGACGAGTGGATGACCCGAGCACGGCTTTGGCGAATCAAGGCTCCGTTCCACCCACGGAGCAAGATCCGATCAAACAAGATTTGCGTCGTCGGGAGTACATGGCGCGTTTCGCGTCCAGTGTGTCGCTGAGCTATCGCGCGCCACAGGCTGGCGACCCAACCAAAACGGCTGCGGACCCGACAGCGCAATTGGCGATGGATTTGTCAGCCCTTGAGATGCCGAGCCCTCCCCCAACTCCCCCTGCCAATGCCGCGCCGCAGGCATCGCAACTGTCCGCCAATTCTGAAGAGCCGTCGAAGAAGAGGAGCAATCCGAATTTCAATCAGTCGAGCGGCAAAGACTACTTGGTCTTTGAAGGGACGGTCCTTGAAACCACGCTGGTCACGAGATTGAACGGTGACTTCAGCGGTCCTGTCATTTGCATGATGACCAATAGCATCTACTCGCACGACGGACAGCGCCTGCTCATCCCTGCCGGCACAAAAGTCATGGGACAAACGAAGCGGGTCGAGGGCTTCGGGCAGACGCGCCTGGCTGTGGTCTTTCATCGGCTCATCATGCCGGACGGCTACTCCGTTGACCTCGATCAATTCCAGGGCTTGAACCAGATCGGCGAAACCGGCCTCAAGGACAAAGTTAATCATCACTACCTGCAATTTTTTGGCGCATCCATCGCGGTTGGCGCGATCGGTGGACTTACCGAGGTCGGCAGCAATACAACCAGCCTGGGATTGGCGGAAACACCGGCGGATGCGTACCGGCAAGGCGTGGCAACGAGCCTTTCGCAATCGTCAATGCACATTCTGGACAGGTTCCTTAACCTGCTCCCCACCATCACCATTCGAGAAGGACACCGCGTGAAGGTGTATCTCATGCAAGACCTTCTTGTTCCCGACTACGCACAACACGAGATGCCATCGGATCTCTAAAGGAGTAACTATGAAACGCAGAATCGCACTGATATCGCTGGTGCTGGCTTTCTCAGTCAGCCCCGTTTTCGCTCAATTTGGCAGCGGAATCGTGTACGACCCAACGAATTACCACAACGCTGTGCTGCGCTATCTGCAATTGCAAAAGCAGTTGCAGCAGCTTCAGCAGTCGTACAACGTCCACATGCAGCAATTCATGTTTATCCAGTCTCAGGCTCGCCAACTCCAGAACATGGTGGCCCGGTATCGCGCCATTCCTACGCTCTGGACGAACCTGAGTGCGGCCAACACGCTCGGCAACACGTCCCGCTGGGTCAATGGCATCAACTCGGGAACTTACAGCATCGCGCAGCAGGGCTACGGGCAGATCAACAGGTCTCTGAGCGATCCAACCGGAGTGAACACCTACGACGGCCTCAAGCGTTCGTATGGGCTGGAAGAGTTATCAGATGGCTCGACGGTTAACAGCATGGCCACAATAGGCGAGATGCGAAACCATGCTCAGCAACTTGAGACGCACATCAAGCAACTCGAAGACGACTCGCTGTCGTCCGACTCTGATCTCAACACACAGGTCGCGGTCCTGAACAAGATCAACGCTGCCAACATGTTGCTTGTTCGCACCATGCAGGACACAAACAAGCTTTTGGCATCGCTACTGGAACAGCAACTTGTGACGACCGAACGCAGCCGCACGACGGGCGTTGGCACCATCAACACAGAGCTGTATCGGCAACAGCACTTCTCGGACACCATGAGTTTCACTGGCTCCATCCCGACACAGCTTCAAACGCCTACGGGCCGGTAACGCGGGAGTATGAAATGTTTGCTCCCGTTCAAGATCCGCTCACCTCCCTCGAAGACATCATTCGAGGCCTGATGACCTCGAAGCTCGACTTGTTCGTTGGAATGGGCCAGAACCTCTTCCGGGGCTTTGCGACGATCCTTATTGCGTGGTTTGGAGTGCAGTCAGCCCTCTCAAGCGCTGAAGGTGGCGAGGGTTTCAACTTCGCCCGCTTCAGCCGCTTGTTGCTTGTGATCGCGTTTGGCTTTGCGATGGTCAAGTATTACAGCACGCCAATTCCTGGCTTTGGCATGAGTTTCCCGGACTTGGTGATGCAAGAGGCATCATCTCTCTCAAACAGCATTGGCATGGACCAGGCGCGTCTGATCGAAACCAAAGTGACTGAGGTTGAGCAAGGAATGGAACAGCCGAGCGCCATCAATTTTCACGAGACTCTGACATTCGTTGTGCTGTATGTGATTCTGGCTACAGTGCAGGCCGTCGTGCTCATGATCATAGGATTCGGCTTGATCGCCCAAGCCGTGTTGTTGCTGGTCGGGCCTGTATTCATACCGTTCTTCGTTGTCCCCAAGATGGACTGGCTCTTCTGGGGATGGTTCAAGGCTTTCCTTCAGTACTCGTTCTATCAGGTGGTTGCCAGTGCTTTCGTGTACATCTTCGGGAAGCTGCTGCTGGCGTTCTTCGCCATTGACACGGGCGGGTTGACAGTCGAGCAGTGGATGACCGCATTCCCTGCAATGTTTATCTTCCTGCTGATCGCAATTTACGGGCTCCTGAAGATTCCCGCTTTGACGAATCACTTGTTTAGCGGGGCTGCTGGAGCAGATTCCGGGCTGGCGGCGGCAATGGTCGCTTACATCAGTCGAGGGTAAGGCCATGTGTGCAGAAGAGAAACAAGACGCTACTTTCAGTGCTGCCAAGCAGCTCTACGCAGAGCAATTTGGGGATGCCATTGTCACGAACACGTACTTGAAGCTGGCGCTGTTGGCGATGGCTCTGGTCTCGGCTGGCCTAATCTATGCAAACGTCAGAACCGTTCGCATGTTCCAGAACTTCAAGCCCCTGGTCATCCGCATCAATGATATCGGCAGAGCGGAGGCCGTCAAGTACGACACCCTCGGGTACAAGCCCCAGGACGCGGAGATCAAGTATTTCCTGAGCGATTTCTGCCGGCTCTATTACAGCCGGAACCGTTACACGGTTCGAGACAATTTCAAGAAATCACTACTCTTCATGGAGGCCCAGCTCGCGAATGGCGTTGCTGAGGCGTACCGGAAGAATCACACGGTCGAGGGATATCTCCAGGACTCCAGTGCCCCGGACATCGACATTGATGTCGGAAAGGTGTCGATTGAGGACCTACGGTCGGCTCCGTATAAGGCCACAGTTGATTTCTATGAGATCGCGTATTCTCCAGCCGAGCATGTCGAGATCAAGCGAACCCTCTATACCGCCCACTTCGTTTTTCTCTTCCGTGACTCGGTGCCGAACGATTTGATTCAGGCGAACCCGCTCGGACTGGCGATCACTTATTTCCGCGAGGATGAGGCATTCCGATGAGCGCTTTTGAGTCTCCGCTTCCGCCCGCAATGCGCCCGCAGAGTGTTTCAGATCAGGCTGCTCCAGACAAAGCGATAGAAAAACACTATTCACTGGAGCAGATCGGAGAGCTTTGGGGCTTGAGTACAAGAACGGTCCGCAAGATGTTCGAAAAGGAGCCCGGAATAATCGTCTTCGGGAACACGGGTAGCCTGAAGAAGCGACGGTATCTTACTCTCAGAATTCCCGAAAGCGTCTTGCTTCGGGTCCATCGCCGCCTCCGCAAGGCGGGCTAACGCCGCCATCGTTGACTCGTGACAACCTTTCAAACGCACTCTGGAGGACGCTTACATGGGTATCGGAGGGTCTAAACAGCCTGTGAAGGGGAAGGACAGTTGAGGTAGCTCAACCCACAAAAGCTGTCGGAATTCCCCACCCCGGCGTCGGCGGACTCAACCAATGGTAAGGCGGAATTGCCCTTGGTTTCGCAGATGGTACCGATGCGCCGAAAGAAGACCGGTGAAGAAATTCATTCTTCCTGCCCCTGCCACGTTGAAGAGCCCATATCGCGTAGAACGGGTTCTTTCTCATTTGCCCACGGGCTTCAAGGATCTGAGAGTATTGCCCAATAGTCGCTATTGCGGCTCCAGCGCTTCCCACAGCCGCTGCGGCAGGACTCGCGCTTAATTTCAGCCCGACGGTCACGAGGACTACCCCGATTGATGCTCCGACCGCCGCAAGGACTCTCCGCGCGCTCACAGTTCGGTCGGATAAACTAAGCTCCGCGACTCCCTCTTTTGCCTTTTGGACAAGTTCTTTCGCCAGATTGTCCTCGGATTGGCAGGGAGCACTCTGAATGATCTCGCGCAGCGCACTCTGGAAGAGCACGAGGGAGTCTTTGTAGTCATCACAGAATTTCTTGATGTCCCGGACTGCCATTCCGTCTATGAACGGGAGCTCAAGCTCGAACAGCGCTTTGATTTTCGCTCGCTCACCCATCAATGACACACTATTTGACATTTTCTGAAGCTGTTCTTCGGTTTCTCCTCCCGGTTGCTTGCGGAGCCCTACATGGTCCACGGGGGCGACCACAACGTTCCCGGAGCGCACAAACTCCGTCGCTTCTGTCGCTAGCCAATCAGTGATTGTATCTGGCAGGAGAGATGCCCATCCCATAGAAGGGCACCATTCCTTGCCGCCTCTCCGATCAGCAATCTCACTTCCGGCGCAGGCGCTATAGCCCCAGCCTCCTGTGTCCTCGTAGTCGACATCTTGCGGGACAATCACTAGCTGAGGCCCTGAGACTTCTCCGTGCCAAACAAAGTCTATTTCCAAATCCAATAGTGCAAGCCTTTTCAGAGCGGCCTCGACTTCATCGAGATATTCTGCCCTAACCATGCAAGCGCTTCTTTGGGAGTTTTTTCGAGAAAGAAGCCGTCTACTAAAATTACCTCTTGCCCAGAAATCCATATGTGCAGGTCGAGCTTCTGGCCATTCGTTCCACCATTCCAGCAAGGTAGAGTAGCTAGGTGGAGGGACGGCTTCGGGCAGTTCTATCTTGTCGGAGGCTCCCGAAGAGGTCGTGGCACGATTAACAAAACTTTCCATTGGCGCTAATTTTAAACCCCTATCTTCTGGTGAGGCTGACATTGTAAGACCCTTGTGAGCGCTAAGTGTATTCTTTCCAGCGGATAAACATCAGACAAACGAATGAACTAAGAGAATTTGGGGTATATTACTGTGGCCTAAAGCGCGAGGTCAGTTCTTAGGTGGAGTAGGAAGAACATGGCAGAATATTCTCGTGAAGATGCTGCATATGCGACCCGCATTGTGGAACGTCTGGTCAATCGTGAAGGCGAAGGCTTAGAGCTTGAGCAAAATCTTGTGGTCTCCGATGTTGAATCGGACGCGAACACTTTTTCCGATGAGCTATCGCTCCTGGAGGAGTTTGATGCGAACGTTCCAGCCGTACAAATCGCGGGCGAGACGGTTCCACTTTCTCTCGCGACTGCATTAGGTGGTTCGGAGAAGTGGCCACTGTTTCCTTTTGGAATCGGCAAGGGTCGCCGCTGGCGCGGACATCCTTTCTTCCATGAGGCTATGTACGACTACCTTCGACCGATCCTCGGACGTGAAGGAAAGCTCGAAGGATTTATGTCGATGGGCCGACAAGAGGCCCGGTCAACCTTCCTGAGACGTGCTACGGACTTCGTGGCAACTAGAGTGGCCGCAGTAAGAGGCTTCCGAGATGGGCAGTCTGGCCAACCATGGAATCGCCCATCACTCTACCTTCGACAGCTACTAAGCGGGCCTCCTGTGCCGACGCCGGGCTGCAATTTCACGGTGTCCACGAATTCAAATGGCCTAAGAGTGTTTTGGTCCGGCGCATACTACGTCACTCCCAACAATTTCAATCACCCAACGACACCAACCTCAAGCGTTCTCCAATCGGGCACATACATATTCGGCGTGGACGGAGGGGCGTATGGTAACAACCTGCAATGGGACCTCAATTTAGTCGTTACGCTGCCAGGGCAGCCTTATGCCCATTTGAATTTCTGAGGGTGTTGCGATGAATCTTGGTCGATACGGTCCCTTCGCAAACGTTGTGGCCCTTGCCTCGGCACTGGTCGCCACTTTTAGTGTCCTTTTATTGAAGATGCTGGGGGGCGTGAAGCGCTGGAGTTGGCTAGCCAGCGGCTCGCCGCCATTCTTGGTCACGGCTGGCGCACGAGTGGTCGCTGTCGCATTGATGGCGGTTACGTATGTGACGATCAGCAATTCAAACTATCGCTACTTTGGGGGTGCGGCGGTCCTTCTAGGCTTATTGGGATTCGCTTCCATTGTTCGATTCGACCGTTTACGTAAGCTCCATGTCGTGTCAGTTCCAATGGTTGGTGCTGACGGAAAACCCCTTTTCGACAAGAAGAAGAAACCCCTTGAGCAGAACGTCGTGGTCGGCCTGGAGTCTCAATTGCGAGACGAGGCCCGAGTCGCATTGGCCGATGCCCGTAAGAAGAGGGGCGGGCTTTCCGTACGACAGTTCATGAGCGGCTATGGTGCACAGCGTGTCAACGATCCCGAAGCCCTTTGGGATTCCGCATTGCTCGCAGGAATTAGCAGTAGTCTGACGACCACGCTAATGTGGATTCTCCTCCTTGCAGTCATGACGCTCTTTCTGTCCGCGTTTGTCATCGACGCCGCCGGACGGTAGACCCGATTGTCGAAGGGTGAACGTTCTCGTCCCTCGTTTGTCAATTGATATGTTGATTCGTTTTCGCCGATTGCGTGAGCCATTCGTCGTGTACTTGCCAACTCAGCTTCACGCTGTTCTCCAACTGTTCCTGCCGCGCCTTCACAAACGGCGAATAGTGCTTTTCCGTGACCTTCACGCTGCTGTGTCCCAACAAGAGTGAAACCTGGTCAATCGGAACTCCCGAGAGCAGCAATTCCACGGCGAACGTGTCGCGGAACATGTGAGGGTGGCAACGTTTCGGTGTGCCGTCGGGTTTCTTGATCTTCGCCCGCTTGAACAGGCGGCGAAGCGCGCGCTGCCATCCCTTCTTTGCGGTTTCAGGATCGCCGTTGCCACTCCAGAAGAAATAGTTCGGATTCACCGTTGGCAACGAACGCAAGAGTTCTGCGAGCTTGGTTGGAAGGGGGACGCGAACCGGAACCCCGGTTTTCGCCCTGTACAAGAAGAGCTTTCCGTCCGCGCTGAGCTTGTCTTTTTCCAGCGATACGGCGTCTCGGATCGCAAGCCCAGACCAACGCATCAACAGAATCAGGGCACGCATTCTCTCCGGGCGATAGCGAAAGTCGCGACCTCCGCGCCAATCTCCATACGCATAGGTCGCGTCCTCGATGCGCTGAAATTCCTCTCGCGTGAAGTAGTCCGTGGGAACGCGCTTCTCCTCCGCCTTCTTCATCTTGAGGGCTGGATTCTTGTCGAGCCAATCGTTGCCGATGCAGAACTCGAAAAAGCCGATGAGCCGTTCATGTTTGCGGCGGGTGGTATTGGGGCCATTGCCCCACGTTGCCCGAAACTTCACCAGATTCGGAGTGGTGAGTTCTCGCAGCAGAGAGAGGCCCACGTCCTTGGCCCACGCCCGCAGGTGAAATTGAAAGAGGGTCTTGCTCTGGTTCGTGGTTGACTTCGACAGGCAGCGGGCGGCTTCGTCGGCGCGATAGGCTGCAACCGCCTCCTCAATCGTGATCGCTGGTGCGGTCTTGCGTGCACCGGGCCGCGCCTCTTCTTCAAGCTTTCGAGCTTTTTCTTCTGCCTGCTCCCAGGTGCGCGTCGCTGCGCTGGTGCGAAGGAATTCGTGATCTTCGCTGGGAGTGCCTTGAATCCACTTGGGACAGCGACAACGACGCCATGCGATGTCGTCGCGGTGCGGGCATTTTTGCGAGTGGCGGGTGTAAACCGTCAGCATCTTTTTCGCTCCCTTTAGGAGAGATGCTGCGATTCCTGAGTTTGCTCGGTTGTACAAAAATTGTACAAACCAAATGCGGCTCAGTTGAAACCATTGAAAACATTGAGCCAAAATTTGGTGGAGCTAGTCGGGATCGAACCGACGACCTCATCGTTGCGAACGATGCGCTCTCCCAACTGAGCTATAGCCCCGCACTTGGGTTGGATTGTGGACCGCTCAACTATTTTAGCAGCGTTCCAGAATCGGCACCAACATGGCACCAGGGGCCGGCCTCACCGTGGGTACTGGATCGGCGACGAACAACGACGAATAGTCTTGACGAAATTCACCGCTTTACGTCTAACTATCACTTAGGTGCATCCGTCTTCGGCCGTAGTGAGCAGAACGCTGTAGTGAGAACAGAGTCCGATGTTTGCGCAACTGAATCCCGCGACCGCGAACCGCGAGCAATGGCTCCGCTGGGGTTCGCTCGCCGGGCATGGACTGTTGTTGGCCTGGCTGCTGCATGCCCCCGAGCCGCTCCTACTCAACCCGATCTCGGTAGCGTTGGGGCGAAACGGAAATTCGGTCACTCGGCTCTACTGGCCGAGCAAGTCTCCCGACGACAGCACTCACAGTTCCTCCGACAGCGCAACCCAGCGCTACCGACACCAACGGCTTAGCCACGAAAAGTTGCTCTGGAAGACGCCCGCACAACTGGCAAAGCTGGCCCCACAAAGTCCGCTGTCCCGCACGGAGGCCGAGGACAATGCCAAGACTCAGACGCTTTCCGCTTTGGGTCATGGAGTCCAAGCCGGTCTTCCCTATGGAACCCTCACTCGCGGCCAGTTGTACGGCGAGGAGATTCGTCCGGCTCTGCCGGTCGCAACTTCGGACCCCGTCGTCTACCCGTGGCAACTGCCCGATTTCGGCGGCAACGAAGTTATTGAAATCACGATTGATGAACGCGGAGAAATCATCCGCAAGGTCATACTGCAGAGCCTTGGTCCTGAGATCGACAACAAGTGCCTTGCGGCACTCGAGAACTGGCGGTTTCATCCGGCCACCCGCAACGGCGCACCCATTCCTTCGAAGCAGGACGCCATCTTTCCCTTTAAAGCGCGCGGCTGACGAAGAGCGATTTCCTTCCACTAAATGCGTCCGTTTCGAGCTCTGACAGATTCTATCCTTCCTTTGTTGAAATCTTCCCTCGCGAATACAAGCTGCGATCTGATGTTCCAATGTGATGAATTTTGAACGGTCGCAAGAACTTGCGCAACCCCGCGGGGCTCACACAAAACGAGAGCGGAAGAAACTCTCGACCACGGCATACCGAAAACTTCCACACTTCCGCCAGCGCAACACAGGCATCCTTCCCGACTGTCATGAAGCTACGAAGTTTAAGGGTGTCGAACCAGCCCGGAACCAGCCGCTCTTGGGGCGTAGTCGGGCGCAAAGTTGCGAACGAATAGCTCCCGAGCGAATAGTACGATAAGAACACACCTGTCGGATCCATCACGATTTATAAACATGTGTAAGAGTCGCAAGCAGGCAATGAGCAGCGCTCATCACCGTTAACGCTGGCTATTTGGCCAATAGCCATTCCACGCATCTTTTGGAGAAGAGAATAATGAACAATCGCATTTGGCTGACCGTTGGACTGGCCCTCCTCTGCACCGCGATGAGCACGGCCGCGTTCGCATCCGAAAACGCCTATCTGTATCTGGTTCACGGAATTCCGGGACTCGACTACTCCACCACCGTCGATCCCCAGTTTCCCGTCGATGTCCTGATCAACGATCAGGTCTGTTATCTGCACGGCTTCACTGTTGGAAGCATCAATGGGCCGCTCACGTTCGCTGCTGGCACCTATGATGTAAAAATCAGCGACGCCAATACGCTGGCGCCGTGCACGAACTCTCCACTTGTCGACAGTACGATCACGCTCAAGGCCGGGAAAAACATCTCAGCAGTGTTCGCGCTCAGTTCAAGCGGAACCCCGACCCTGGAGACGTTTACCAACACCTTCGGAGCGGTGACTGTCAACGACGGACGCGTTCTGTTTGCCCTGGCGGCCGACTCCCCGGCCGTGCAACTCATCCTGGAAGATACGAGCACGCAAAAGATATACACGTACTCGGTGAATCCCGGATCCCTGTTGAACGTGAGTCTTCCCGCGGGCAACTACACGGCTGAGGTCAACGAAGGCACCACCACCTTGGTTCCCTCAACCAATCTAACCTTGACCTCCCAATCAGTGAGCATGCTTTTCGCCACTGGAGAGGCGAGCAACAACACCGTCACCCTTCAGACCAAAACCATAAAGAATGTCATCTAGCTCGTGAACGCGATCTGGCTGTGGGCCGTCTTCGGACGGCCCCTTTCTTGCCCCCAGATTCTCAAATGAATTTACATTTAGCCACCTAGGCCCCCTACCTCCTGTAGGCGAGGCCGCCCGCTATAATGCAAGGAGTGAGCGCAAACGAAATCCAACAGGTCGCGTCCGCGGAGTTTCCCACTCGTTGGGGCAAGTTCCGCATTTACGGTTTTCGGGGAGACTTCGGTTCCGACGGCGGTAGCCGCGTGGAAGAGGCCGTCGCCCTTGTGATGGGCGACGTGACTTCCACGCCAGCGCTGGTACGGGTCCACTCCCAATGCTTGACTGGCGACGTCTTTGCCTCTCTGCGCTGCGATTGCCGCCAACAGCTTGAACTATCGCTCTCGATGATTGGTGAGGAACGTTCGGGCATCCTAATCTACGAGCAGCAGGAAGGACGCGGCATCGGCCTGATGGCCAAGCTGCAGGCTTACGAACTGCAGGACACCGGACTGGATACCGTCGAAGCCAACGAGCGCCTTGGCTTCAAGAATGACTACCGCGACTTCACGCTCCCCGCCGAGATCCTGAAAGCGCTGGGGGTCACGCGCGTGCGCTTGCTTTCGAACAATCCCGATAAAGTGGAGGCTCTGGAACGCGCCGGAGTGCAAGTGGTAGAGCGCGTCCCCTGCGAAGTCACGCCCAGCCCCCACGCCGAGGAATATCTCAAGACCAAGAAAGAGAAACTCGGCCACCTGTTCACCTCAAGCTAGACCCGGGGGATTTGCTGCCTTCCCTGCTTTGCGCGAAACCCCACGCCGTGCTCTAATTCGCTGACTTGCCATCGCGAATGTCACGATCTGACCCCGAAAATCGCGCTCCCTCTCGCTTAGCTGTACTAAGCCTGTGCTTGGCGATGGTGGGCGCAGCTTCGATGCTCTACTACCACTTGGGTCTCTTCATGCCGCGCTCACTAGAAGTAAGCGCGGCACGGGGACTGGGTAATACCTATTCTTTCGGCGACGATTTCTATCCGATCTGGCTCACCACGAAACAATGGCGAGTCGAGCATCGCGATCCGTACAGCCCCGAGATGACACGTGAAATCCAGGAAGGCCTGTTCGGCCGTCCTCTCGATCCGCACATTCCGACGGATCCCAAAGATCTGCGTATGTTCGCTCATCCTGCATTCACGATTTTGCTGCTCTGGCCGGCGGCGGAGATGCCCTTCGCCGTTTCACGGGTCGTGCTTGTGGTTCTGCTGGCGGCGATGACTTTCGCCAGCGTCCTGTTTTGGATGCGTGCGCTGGTGTGGCGCCTAAGCTGGAGCTGGCTGGTTGTGATCTTTTTGCTGACGTTGTGCAGTTATCCAGTTCTTGAAGGTCTTTACGCGGCGCAGTTGGGCCTGATGGTGGCGTTCTTGCTGGCTGGCTCGATCTTTGCGCTGCAGCGCGGACAGCTGCTGCTTGCCGGAATTCTGATGGCGCTGACAACCATCAAGCCGCAGGTCACGTTGCTCGTCATCTTCTATCTGTTCCTCTGGAGTTGCCGTGACTGGCGTCGACGTGGCCGCTTTTGCATAGGATTATTCGCAACCACTCTTCTTCTTGTCGGCGCGGCCCTTGTCGTCTGGCCCCACTGGATTCAATCCTGGGCACGTGTCGCGCTTCAGTATCATCGCTATGCGAGACCCGCACTGCTGGGTGAGGTTCTCGCCTCGCAGCTGGGGCGTAAGGCCGGGCCTGCCACATTCATGATGATCGCAGGCGCAATAGCTGTGGCTGCAACGCTGGCGTGGCGCAATCGGACCGCTGAATCCTACTCCCTGAGATTTTGGCTCACCTTGACCCTCCTGCTCTCTGTCACGACCATCACGCTTCTTCCCGGTCAAGCCGTTTATGATGACGTGATTCTTCTGCCGGGAATCTTTCTCCTGGCCCGCCGGTGGCAAGAACTGTGTTCCAGTCGGATTCTGAAGGTACTTATGGCGACAGGAGCAGCTCTTCTCTTGTGGCCGTGGTTCGCCTCCTTCAGCCTGATCGCGCTGCGCCCGCTGCTGTCGCGTCAGCAGTTTTATTCCACGGCAGTCCTGGCTCTGCCCCTGCGCACAGCGGCAGCATTCCCCTTCGTGATCGTGGCATTACTCGCCTTGGCTATTCACCGCGCGCAACCGGCAGGCGCAGACGACGGCATGTCACTTCCGAGCTAACTTGAGCGCCTTTTGGAGCGCCGCAGTATTCTTGCCCGGCAGATAGCGAAGCGCCGCAAGCGCCAGCGACAAATACACGTCCTGGATTACTGGATCCTTGCGCAGCACACGCAAATGCCGCTTCACCGTATCCACGTCGCCGCGCACGATCGGCCCGCTGAACGCGCCTGCCGCGTCGAATGCGGCATAGTTCGCCAGCGTCTGCAACAAGATGGGAATCATTCGCCGCCTGGCTGCTAGTCGATCGACTCCTGCTAGCCCCGCAACCTGCTCGCTCGTAGCAAGCAGCGCCGTGAACAGCGGCGAGGCAAACGTTCCCCAAGCGTGATACGCCGCCTTGCTTGCTTTGTCGATCGAGTAGGCGCGACCACCTACGTCGTTGACGATCCGGCGCGCTGCGCGCACAGCCGCGGCGTCGCCCTCGATGGCAAACGGCACTCCAGCGAGCGAAGGTCGCAAGCCCTGCACAAACGTCATGAGTGGATGCACAGACGCAACCGCCGCTCCTCGCCGGCGCAGGACGGCCAGTTCATCGCTGGTGAGCGCGCCGCTGGAGTGCAGCGCAACTCTTCCCTTCCACTGGCGCTGCTCCGCCAAAGCGCGCGCTGCGCGGGCGATCTGAGAGTCCGGGACGCAAAACCACAACAAATCCACCCTCGAGGGCGTAGCCGCGCCGGCAAATACATGTGCACCGACTTCCTTTGCAAGCCTCTGCGCCCTCCTGAGCGACGCCCCGCGAGAATGCGCAATCACCGCTTCAATCGTGTACCCTGCCTTCCGCAGCGATACCGCAAGGGCACTCCCAAAATTCCCCGCTCCCACAATCGCGATCCGCGGCTTTCCCTTCATTCCGGGCAGCATAGCAGAAGCGGAGAAGCCGACGTCGGACCTCAGACCTCGGCCGTCGGCCACTACTCCTCGGGAACTCAGGACCGCCTGACGCCCGAGGTCTAAGGTCCTAAGGTCTGACGTCCGGGATCTGACGTCCGTGTTGTTATATTGTTGGCATGGCAAAATCTTCCGCTCGCAAGAAAGCTCCCACCAAACGCCCCCGCGCCCGCTTGGTCTCCTCCCGCACCGTGTACCGCGGGCCGGTTTTCTGGGTGACGACCGACCACGTCGAGGAACCCGGCGGCATAAAGGCGCGGCGCGACCTCATCCATCATTCAGGATCGGTCGTAGTGCTCGCCGTAGACGACTCCGGCTCCACGCCTCGTGTTCTCCTCGAGCGCCAATACCGTCACGCCGCCAGCGACTATCTATGGGAATTGCCCGCCGGCCGCATCGATCCCGGCGAGCATGAACTCAAAGCCGCCCAGCGCGAACTGCTGGAGGAGACGGGATACACCGCCGCCAAATGGAAGCGCATTCTGAAGTTCTACGCCAGTCCCGGGTTTGTCGCCGAAACCATGTCAGTCTTCCTGGCCACCGGCCTGCGGGCGGGCGAGGCGCAGCCGGAAGAAGACGAAGTCATCTACAAGCGACTCGTTCCTCTGCCTTCTGCGGTCCGCATGGTCATCGGCGGGACCATCCGCGACGCCAAGACGATCTCTTCCGTCCTCTGGCTCGATCACATGTCCCGCACGGGAGGGGCAGCGGTGCGCCGTGTCTAATCTAGAAGTCGGAGCGGGTCGAACATGACGTTGGGCAGGCTGACATATTTTTCCCGATATCTCCGCTCTTGACTCGCTTTTGACATTCCCCTGCACACATTCCCTTGACAGCCCTCCCGTGGCGCTCCAAAATGCAACGTATCGACTGCGGTGCACGTCCTTGGGCCCCCGTAAAAGGACGTGCAGAAAGAGGGGCCTTACGTGGAACGTCTGAAAGGAACCGTCAAGTGGTTCAATAACGCCAAGGGGTACGGGTTCATCGGCCGCGCAGATGGGCCGGACGTATTCGTTCATTACAGCGCGATCACATCCGAGGGGTACAAGAGCCTGCAGGAAGGCGACCCGGTGGAGTTCGAAATCACCGAAGGCCAGAAGGGACCGCAGGCAGCGAACGTGACCAAGGCAACATAGTGGCGGATCGAGCCACTCCCAACCAATTCCCCGCTCCAGCGAGCGCGACTCGGCACTCGCCGGGAGGTAGTGTCTAACAAGGAAATCCGACGCCGCACCCACTCCTTTCGCTTCCGAAAGCGGAACCGGGAAGCCATTCGGCATCCCGCTGGCCCTGCCGCTCAATCTTGTTTATCTTTGAGTCCTTGGACAACCACGCTATGGACAACAAGGCCATCGCCAACATTCTCTACGAGACTGCCGACCTGCTCGAAATCGACGGGCAGGATTCCTTCCGCATCCGCTCCTACCGCAACGCCGCGCAGGCCATCGAGAACCTGTCGCAGCCGATCAAGGAACTCATCGGCGACCCCAAGCAAGTCCTGGCCATCCCGGGCATTGGCAAGAGTATGCTCCGGAACCTGCAGGAACTCTTCAAAGATGGCAAGCTCGCCGTGCAAACCGAGCTGCTTGAAAAGTACAACCCCTCCATGTTGCAGTTGCTGAAAATTCAAGGCCTCGGCCCCAAGACCATCGCACTCATCTGGAGCGCCTACAAAGTCAGCGACGTCGACGGCGTCGAGAAACTGGCGCGCGAAGGCAAAATCCGCGAACTGCCGCGCATGGGCGAGAAGCACGAAGCGAAGCTACTAAAGGCCATCGAGGACTATCGCCGCATCAGCGGCCGCTTCCTGATCGACGCCGCCGAAACTGAAGCCCAAAAACTCACCGAGTATCTCGAACAATTCTCCGGCATCGACAGGATCACGCCCGCCGGATCATTACGCCGCGGCCGCGAAACCGTCGGCGATCTCGACATCCTCGTCACCGGCAAAGCCTGCTCCACGGAAGAAGGACGCCAGAAGGCCATTGCCTACGTCGCCAAGTACCCACCGCTCATGGACGTCATCGCCAGTGGCGACAACAAGATCAGCTTCCATCTGCGCCACGGCATGCAGGTGGACGTGCGCCTGCTGCCGCCGGAATCTTTCGGCGCAGCCATGCAATATTTCACCGGATCAAAGGCGCACAACGTGGCCCTTCGCCAGCGCGCTCTGAAAATGGGATACACATTGAACGAGTACAGCCTGGCCACGCTCGACGGCGGGAAGCCGGTTGCGGGTAAAACCGAGGAGGAGATTTACGGCAAGCTGAAACTCGACTACATTCCGCCGGAGATGCGCGAGAACCTCGGCGAAATCGACCTGGCCCAGAATCACACCCTGCCCCAGTTGATCACTCAGGAGGATCTGAAGGGCGACGTGCACATGCACACCGTCGAAACCGACGGCAAGAACACGATTGAAGAGATGGCCGAAGCCGCCAAGGCACGCGGCTACCAGTACATGGCCGTCACCGATCACTCCAAGAATCTGGCCTTCGCCAATGGCCTCGACGACAAGCGCGCCGTCGCGCACATCGCTCGCATTCGCGAGGCAGGCAAGCAAATCGAAGGCATCACGATCTTTGCCGGTATCGAAGTCGACATCCTGGCCGACGGCGATCTCGATCTCTCCGACGACGTGCTCGCGCAGATGGACCTCGTCATCGCCAGCGTGCATTCTGTTTTCAATCAGGAACCAGCCAAGATGACCGAGCGCCTGCTCAAAGCGATTGAGAATCCGAACACATCGCTGATCGGGCATCCCACCGGCCGCATTCAGCTGCGCCGCGACGCCTACGCGTTCGACATGCACGCAGCCCTGACCGCGGCTGCGAAGCATAAAGTCGCGATGGAGCTGAATTCCTATCCCGACAGGCTCGACCTCAATGACGTGCATCTCCGGCAGGCCAAGCAGCAGGGCGTGAAGATCGTGATCAACACCGACTCTCACCACACTTCGCACATGGAAAAAATCCGCTACGGAATTCTGCAAGCGCGGCGCGCCTGGCTGACCAAGGACGATGTGCTCAACACGTTGCCCGCGCAGAAATTCGCGAAAGCCATCAAGCACGCGTGGTGAGCGTAGAATCGGCTAGTACAAGGAAACCCTATGCCCGATCAGGCTCCCGCTCCTCCGCCTAAACCGCCGACACCGCAGGCTGCGCCGCCCGCCGCTCCCGCTGGTCCAACCATCAACATTGGCGAAGAATACGGCACAGCAAAGAAGAACCTACCGCCCGCGAAGATTGTGCTGATCGCCATTGCCGCGGTAGTGGTAATCGTCATTTTCGCTTCGTTCCTGAAGCGCGCCAAGCCGCAGGCTTCTGGATCTCTCGACAACGTGATCGCGGTGGAGATTCCGGGACAGGGATCGACCATGGTCGCGTTGACCTTCACCGTCCACAACACCAGCGACAAGATTCTCTATGTCCACAACATTCAGAGTTCAATCAAAGCGCCGAGCGGAGACTCTACCGCCGACGCCGTCTCCGCCGTCGATTTCGATCGTTACTTTCAGGCGTTCCCCATGCTGAAGAACGGCGCACAACCGGCTCTCCCGCCGGAAACCAAGATCCAGCCCGGCGAAACGGTCTCTCGGACCATCATCGTGGCCTTTCCCATAACCTTAGACGCGTTCAGCAGGCGCCAGTCCACGAGCGTAATCGTCTGGCCCTACGACCAGACCGTGCCGGTGACCCTGACGAAGTAGATTCAGGCGGATTCTGAAAGGGCTATGTGGGGACAGCCGCCCTCGGCTGTTCGTCGAGCGCAGCTCGACGGTTCTGTCGGTCCGGGAGCAAACTGACCCACATCGCAGCGTCACTTGCGCGAATGCCCCGGAATGCGTTTCTATAACGGGATGAAGACAACCCGGCATTCTCTCCGCACTGTTCAGCTGCTGCTCGCGCTCGTCATCTTGACCGGTCTCGCCGCAACCGCGGCGCCCGCTCAGCAAAGCAAATATCTTTTCTACGTCGGCACCTACACCGAAGAAGGCAGCAAGAGCAAAGGCATCTATGCCTACCGCTTCGATGCGGAGTCGGGCCAGATCGCGCCGCTCGGACTGGCGGCGGAAACCACGAATCCGTCGTTCGTCGCCCTCCATCCGAATGGCAAGTATCTCTACGCCGTGAATGAAGTCGGCAACTACAAAGGCCCGAACAGTGGGGGCGTCAGCGCATTCTCACTCGATCGCGCCACCGGCAAGCTCACGTTCCTGAACGAAGTGCCTTCGCGCGGCGCGGACCCCTGTTACATCACGGTCGACAAGACGGGAAAATACGTGCTGGTGGCGAACTACACCGGCGGCAGCGTCGCCGTTTTCCCGGTGCTCGCAGATGGGAAGCTGGGCGAAGCATCGGCCTTCGTGCAGCACACCGGTCACGGCACAGATCCCAAACGTCAGGAGGGACCGCACGCGCACTCGATCGATCTATCGCCCGACAACCACCTCGCCATGGTCGATGACCTCGGCCTCGACGAGTTGCTCGTCTACAGATTCGACGCCGCGAAGGGATCGCTCACTCCGAACAATCCTCCGTTTGCCAAGCTCGACGCCGGAACCGGCCCGCGCCACTTCGCCCTGCATCCTACGGGAAAGTTCGCCTACGTGGTCGCCGAAATGCACTCCACCGTGACTGTCTTCTCGAACGACGCAAGCACTGGAACGCTGCATCCTTTGCAGACAATTTCAACGCTGCCCAAGAGCTTCACCGGTGAGAATGACGACGCCGAAATCCAGATGCATCCTTCCGGCAAGTTCCTCTACGCCTCAAACCGCGGACACGATAGCATCGCCGTGTTCGCCATCGACCCCTCCAAGGGCACTCTGACGCCGGTCGAAGACACTCCCACGCAAGGCAAGATCCCGCGCAGCTTCGAGATCGACCCTACCGGCAGGTTTCTGCTTGCAGCGAACCAGAAATCGGACAACATTGTTGTCTTCCGGATCGACCCAAAGACCGGCCACCTCACCGCCACTGGCCAAGTGCTCGAAGTAGGCTCGCCGGTTTGTGTGAAGTTCTTGGCAGTTGACTAGTGACAGGATTGATCGTCACGCCGTTTCTTTAAACGAAGATGGGAGCGCCGGCGCGCTCCCGTCCCGTGTACGCGTCGCCCTTTCCAGCGACCGCAACAACAACGGCGCAGCCTATACCGCCCCAGTGACCAGCATGCCATGAGTATTGTTGGCGGCGTCCGTATAGAACCCGACAATCTCGCCCTTGTCATTGATGCCGTTCAGTACGGTGCCCATGGTCCCATTGGGGTCGTCGATATAGGTCACCTTGCCGGTGGCCAGGTTGTAGGCCACGCCATGTGGAAACGTATCCGCGCCCAAATAGAAACCGACCACAATGCCGTGGTTGTTGATGCCCAGCAACTGCGTCACCGTGCTGCCCGGAACTGAAAAAGTGGTCAACGACACGCCGGACAGCGGCTGCACGAAGCCCTGGGTTTGACCCGTCGCATTGGTGAAAAAGCCGCAGATCATGCTGTCGTTGCTGATCCCGGTAGCTGCATCAGAGACTGCACCCGGCACGCTGACCGGCGTAAACTGACCAGTCTTTACGGAATAGCTGTAGCCTTGCGGCGCACCGTTCACATCGTTGTAGAAGCCGACGGCAATGCGGGACTGGTTGATACCCAGCAACTGATTGACCTCAGGCGTGCTAGCGACCAGCGGATTGTTCACACTGAGATAAGTGAAATCGGGGGACGTACCTATCCGGATGAAGCCGAAATTCGCATCGCTTCCGGTGTTGGTCGGGGACCAGAAACCAACGGTGACGTCACTGTTGTTGATGCCGGTTGCCTGCGTCTGCACTGAGCCCGGAAGCTTGTCGGGGACAAACCTCGTATAGGGACGCGCGATGGTATAGCCCTGGTTCGGGTGGCCAGCGGCGCCGCTGCCGAAATAGCCAGAGATGACACCTTCATCGTTGATGCCGAGCAGTTGGTTGAATGTGGGATCCGACGGGTTATCGATGGTGGTAAACGAAGCGCTTGTACCTGTGCCTGCGAATGCAAAAGCGCTCAGCAGGACGGCGGTAATCGCGATAGCGACCGATTTCATGCGAAACATGGTTCTCTCCAGAGTGCGCCGGGGCTTCAGGATCAGCGTGCGGTGAGTCCTCGGTCGCGATTGAGGGGTCCTGCGTGACCTTAAGAGTTCGGGTCATTCAAGGTTTGCCCTCAACACTAAAGGCGACGTTTTGGGAGCGATTCCTTCACAGAGTCAAAAATTAACTCACCGGGCAGATCACTTCGAACCCATGTGGTGTCTAATCAGGACGTGCGCCAGATCATTCTCAGCCCCTGCTTTTTGTTGCTCACCGTCTGCTCGTGGGCGCAATCGCCGTCTGCCAGGAAGACGGAGCAGGCTGCCATTCAGAGCGCAAAGAAGCTGCTAGTTTCCTCGTTGGATAGCAGCTTACCCAAGGTGAGTCTTGAGTTTTTCCTGAAGTACGAAGCTCCGGGCGTACCCATCAAGTAGGAGGTGAGCGCTTGCGGGGAACTAGCTGGCAACCCGGTGACGGATCACGGACCCGACTCTCCCACATGCGTAGAGGCCGACTTCCAGAAAGAGCAGACCGACGTGACCATCGTCGTCTCAGTCGGAACATTCACGCGAGGGCCGTCCGGGATTCCAGCGCTCTACAGTGTGACAGTCACTGGCCCAAGCGCGAAAAGCCATGTCTTGCGTCGCCTAAGCGATTTGCCCATGGAATTGCATCGCCCGTCGCCCAGGATGCCCCGAGATTTGCCGGACCCAACTATTGCTTCTTCTGAATGAATCTCCGCCGCGCTAAATGCGTGCTTGCGCCCTGATTGATCTCGTCATATTTCAAGCACGAGATCGATCCATCCACTTCCAGCACGGCGAGCGCGACTTGATCGCAGCTGTTAATGCCGTGCTCGCGCAGGGCGCGGTGCAACTCGTCCGTGCTGACGTGTTCCCGGACCATATGAGATTCGATGGTCTTGCCATCATGAATCAGCAGAGTGGGCTGGCCTTCGATCAAGCGCCGGAAGCGCCGGTTCGCGCCGGAAACATCCGCGACTAGGTAATTGAGGATCAGCAGCGTGCAAGCCGCAATCATGCCGCCCAACAGCGACGTATCTGGTCCGGTCATCGCATTTTGTACGGAGTTCGACAGCAGGAGCAGCAGCGTAAGGTCGAACGGGGTCATCTGCCCGACCTCACGCTTGCCGCTTAAGCGCACACCAATCAGTACCAGCAGGTAGATCACGCCCGTGCGCAGCACAATCTGCAGCAGCACGTGACCACCGGGGAAAAACGCTCCGCTCATAATTTAGTCAGCTGGGTTTAGTCAGCTATGTCTAGTTCGCCGTCACCGGCACAGGAGCGTTCTTCGGAGTGCTCAAGTATCCCGTGGCTTTGTTCTTGTCCACGCTCCAGACAACCAACTCAAACAGCAGATGCTCGCGTCCGGAGTAGAACTGAATCGGCTCGGCGATATTGCGATCCTTCTTCTCGATCGTCTTGTCGTCGGCCGTCACGTTCATCGTGAACTTGCCCTTCTTGGCGTCGGCCTTCTTGAGTTGCAGGCTCACGGTCGAAACCGGCTGCGGCTTGGCGCCCTTGAGCAGGGTGAACTCATAGTAGTTGCGGTCACCCTTGTGCTTCAGAACATCGAGATCGCCAGCCGTGTGCGCGATTAATCCGCTCTGCACCCCAAGATCGCCAATCGTACTTTGCAGCTTGGCTTTCGTGGCTTCAAGATCCGCCTTGGTCGAAGCGACGTCGGTCTTCACTCCACCTACGTCTGTCTTGACACCCTCGATTTGTCCGCTCACCTGCCCGATCTGTTCTTTCTGTTCCTTCTCCAAACGGACCTCAGCCGCCTTCTGCTGCGCGCGTAACTCGGCAGTCTTCTGGGCCAACTCCTGCTTGGTCATGCCAGACTGGCGGGCGAGCGTCTCCTCCGTCTCCTCGGCGTTCTGCACGCGATTCTGCAGTTCCTTGACCTGGGCCTGGCTGGCGCTTAGCTCATTGGTCAGTTTTTGGACAGACGAATACGTCATGTAGTGTGCGTATCCGAAAGCCACCACGACCAAAAACGCCAGCACCGTCAGAATCCACTTGCCTGCGTTTGACTGATGTTCCATATGTATCTGTTCGCCTTCATCGGCCATACACTCTTCCTCCTCAGGAAGCAAAAGAATGGATTGCTGGGATATCCAATTGTTCAGCAGGACCGCCGCAGTGTCAATTGGCTCATAGGATGCCGGAAGTGCCTCTGGGCGATGCCCTAGCGCCGCAGCGCCAACGCCTCCTGCAGAGCTGGCTCAGGATTGCGGCGGACCGCGGCTGCTTCCGCACCAAGCCGTTTCTCAAATTGCCTTCGAGCCGCGGCCAGAGCATCTGAAACTGCACCATTGGGAAGCGACCGCGTCAGGTTTTCTGACTTGACGACGCAAGCATAGGCCAGCCGCACCGGGAAGCCCGCATCAACAAGAAACCGCCCATAAGCAAACCAGTCTTCGGCGCTGGCATTGGTGTCGGTGATCGAACCGTCCAACTGCAGCGCGTGCTGGTAGAGCTGCAACGCCTCACTCGACTTACCAGTCTTAGCCTGCAGCGCAGCCTCATTCACGTCGGCCACGCTTTCAAGCTTGGCCTGATTCGTTTCGACGGCAAGCTTCTCCGCCAGGTGATACGACCTCACCGCAAAATCCGTTTGCGACGAGCGCGCCTGACAATCCGCCATGCGCAACACAATAGCGATCACCCAGTCTGGAGCCGGACGATCCTGCGCCGGTTGCCGCGCAATCCTCACGAGGAATGCGTTGTAGTGTGACGCTGCCGCTTGCGCCTTCCCTTCGCGATCCAGTTCATCCGCCACGTACAGATGCGCAAGCGACTGGCCCGGATCCGCCGCGATGGCCTGATTCCAACTCACCACAGCCTCGTCGGCGTGGCCAAGACGCTGAGCGAGCAGTCCCCGGTCGACGAGCAGATTGGCGTCCTTCGGCGTGATCTTAAGCGACGCTTCGGTCAAACTGACAGCCTCGTCGAACCGATCCTGATCGATCAAAAATCGCAACAGCGCCTGCCGCGAAGCCGGATCCTCCGGATTGGCCTGCACCGCCCGTCTCCAGGCAGCCTCGGCTTGTTGCAATTGGCCGTCTTCCATCGCCCGGTGCGCCAGCCGCATCTGCAACGAACTATCAAACGAGTTGAGCTTCTCGGCCCGTTGCAGGTCATGCAAGTCGTCGGTGCGCAGCGCCAGGTAGTAACGAGCTTGGTCGACTGTCCCCCAAACCAACAGCAACAGCGCCGCGCCCACGCGCAGCGAACGCGCTCCAGCCGTGCTTCCCACGAGCCATCGTCCCGCAGCCGCGAAGTGCCCGCTGGCCCCGGCCGCAGCATCCGAGATGCGCTCCCGCGAATTGAGCAGCAGCGATGCGATCCGCCCATCGCGCAGCTTCCAGATCGCGCCATCCAGAATGAAGTGGTGAATATTCACCAGCGCCGTGAAGATCAGGAAGCTGGTCGTGAAGTCATGATGAAACACGCGGCTCGCCAGCCACGGTCCGGGGACGAACAATGCAATACCGCCCACGACCAGCACCGCGAAATAGGCCAACGGACGCCAACTGCGCCGCGATTTCTCCGCAACCCCGCCCGACGCTTCCTCCGCGGCCTCGCGCCGCGCGTAGTAGCTGGTGATCCACAAGTACTGCGCCGAATGAATTACCGCCAGCACGCCCGAACTGTACCGGTTCTGCGGGATCTCCAGACCCTTGATCAGCGAAATCGCCGCGGGCAACAGGAACCACAAGCACTGCGAAGAGAACAGCGTGAGTGACGGAATCAGCTTCCGCCATTCCGTTCCTCGCGCCAGCCGTGAGAAACCAAACACCGACAGCACGACGAACGCAACGCAGAGGATGATCTGCTCCCATCGACTTATCACTGCGGGAATCCCCAGCGACACGAAAAGCGGGTCGGTGGAAGGCCCGGTGTGAAATCCGAGAAACAGAATCAGATACGACACCACAAACGCACCATACAAAGCGCGGCGTCCCGCCTTGTCGGGATCGGCTCCAGCCCGGCGGGCAAACATCATGAACAGCCCGTAATTCTGCCCGCTGTAGTGCCACGGACTCCACGTCAAATAGATGGTGAAGATCCAAGGCAGAAGCCGCAGCCAGAAATGCGACAGCAGCAGCGTCAGCACCATCAGAGCTGTGATGTGAACGGTGAAGACGCGATATTTTTGGAAGTCCTCGGCGCGATGGTAGGCGCGATAAATCGTCGCCATGTAATGCGGATAGTTGAAGAGGAACGCCAGTCCGTAGAACACGACGGACCACGTCCGCGCGCTCGAAGCCAGCGAAAAATACGAAAGCAGCAGCAGCGGCGCCGACCACGCTCCACAGCCCACGATCAGGTCGAGGCCGGGATTGTAGATCCAGGGCGCTGCTTGTTCTTTCGGATTCTTTTGCGATTTTCCCATCTTTGACTTGCCGACGACTTCCTCAACGATGCCTTGATTAACAACGGACGCGATGGCCACAATCTCTTGTTCGCGCGGCATCCTGTCGCGCTTCGCGACAACGCTAGTCTGCGTGGCTTGACCCGAATTATAGGTGGGAGAATCACAATTGCGCGTAACTGGAAGAGTGCCGCACGGGTAACGAAAGTAACGAGCTACATCAGGGCAGAATCGCGGAGTTCCCCGCCTAAAAAACGACACGCACGCGCCGCTAGCGCATGCCCGCGTAGAAGAGATGCTCACGCTCTTCCTTCTTCTCTTCCGCCCATCTTCTCTTGAACGCCATCAACTCCGCGGCTTTTTGCGCGATATGCTCGGCACTGACTTCGAATTCCTTGATCAACTCCCAGGGAGCGCCCGAGTCTCCGAAGCGGTCTTTCACCCCGATCGCGCCAGTGATCACGGGTAAACCGTAGAGTTGCGGACTCTCGGTCAGAATGCCACTGACGCGCCAAGCCAGAGCGCCGATCTGGTGCTCTTCGGCGGTGACCACAACTCCCGTCTCTTGCGCGGCGCGAATAACCGCCTCGGCATCGATCGGCTTGAGCGTGTGGAGATTGAGAACGCGCGTCTCGTATCCGAATTCCGTCTTCAGAATGTAGGCCGCGCGCATCGCCTCGGGAACCATGGGCCCGCAGGCGATGATGCTCAGGTGCTCGTGCTCGCTCTTATAAGACGCGGCCAGCACGGTTTCGAAGGCCTCGAGAAAGCTCGGCCCTTCACCCCGCAGGCGAATCACGTTGGCTTGCCCGAACACGAACGGTGTCTTCTCGTCCGTGACAATCGGCGTCGCCTCACGCGCAAAGCGAATGTACTTGGGCCCCTTGTGCTGCAGCAGCAGATAGTTGGTTGCCTTGCGAGTTTCCACCATGTCACACGGCACCACAACCGACATATTGGGCAGTCCCTGCATGGCAAAAAGATCTTCCAACGCCTGGTGCGTGGCGCCGTCGGGACCAACCGACACTCCGCCATGCGCTCCGGCAATCATCACATTGAAATTGCCGTAGCAGACGGACGTCCGAATCTGATCGAGATTCCGCGCCGCCGCAAAGGTCGCGTACGTGCCGAGCACGGGCAACTTCCCTTCCCGCGCCAGACCGGCCGCAGCCGAGGTCGCGGACTGCTCGGCGATGCCCATGCTGATCCAGCGCTTCTTGCGCTCCGGCTTTCCGGCATAAAAATCGCTGATCGTGATCGACCCCGAGATGTCGAGGCCGAGGCAGACTACACGCTCGTCATCGCCGTTTTCCGCCAGCGACTGCCCGAAGCCCTTGCGCGTAGGCTCCATTTTCACTTTCATCGCGTCGGCGGCATTCCACCAGTAGTTGCGCGTGAACTTCGGCATCTTGGCTTCAAGCTTGTGCTCAACTTCGGCTTGGTAGTGTTTTGCCTTGTCCAACAATTGCTGCACAGGAATCCGGGTGCTCAACCCAAGCTCCTGTAAGCCTTTCGTCAGCTCTTCGTAATTCGGAGTCTTGCCGTGCCAGCCCGCCTGATCCTCCATGAAGCTGACGCCCTTGCCTTTCACCGTATCCGCCAGAATCACGACTGGCCTGCCTTGGACTGCCTTGGCCTGTTCCAGCGCGTCTACGACCTGGTCCATGTCGTGACCGTCGATGCGTAGCACATCCCAACCGAAACTGCCGTATTTCGCAGCCAGTGGCTCTACCTCCATCACGTCCTTGACCCAACCATCAATCTGCAAGCGATTGCAGTCGATGATGCCGATTAGATTGTCGAGTTGATAGTGTCCGGCCTCCATCGCCGCTTCCCAGACCTGGCCTTCCTGCTGCTCGCCGTCGCCCATGATGCAGAAGATCTTGTGTTTCTGATCATTCAGTCTGGCCGCTAGCGCCAGGCCCACCGCGATACTTAATCCCTGGCCCAACGATCCCGTGGAGACTTCGACCCCCGGCAGCTTCAGCCAGTGCGGATGCCCCTGATACGGCGAACTCAGTTTGCGCAGCGTGACCACGTCGACGACCGGGCAGAACCCAGCGAACGCGAGGCCCAGGTACAGACTGGGAGCCTTGTGTCCCGTGGACCAGATAATCCGGTCGCGCCCGGCCCAGTTCGGATTCTGCGGATCGTGGTTGGCGATCTTGAGATAAAGCGCCGCAGTGATGTCCATGATGGAAAGCGTTCCGCCCGCGTGTCCCGAGCCGGCCGCGTGCAATGCGACCAGATCGTAGCCGCGCATCAAGTTGGCGGCGTCTTTCAATTGTTCGATGGAATAGTCGCGGATGAGCTTCCCGCTGGTGGAATCCGTGAGCGCCATGGCATCCCCCTCCCGCGCCGGACAGACAAATGCACAGATCGTGCTGTGGAAAGGGTAAGTGGCAGGAAAGCGAGCGGATGTGATGGAAATCACATTGGCGGGTGACGCGGCGGTGGGAACGAAAACGCGTAATTACGCGGTCTTGGGGGGAAGGCCTTTCCTTCGTGAACCTTCGTGTCCTTGGTGCTTCAAGATTCTTGATCGTGGACACGAACCTCACGGCGAACAGTGCATGGCAAGCAAGGTGACCTCACTCGAACTTCCAGCGGGTGGACTTGCTCTGAAAGTGTTTCTCCCACAGACCGAAGGCGACTCGCGGGCGCACCGCAAAAACGGGTTCTTTCATGGACAGAATGTCGTCTTTCATCGACGTCATGTCGAACTTGTACTTCTTCTCGTAGACCGGAAGGAATTTGCGACGAGCGGCAACGTCGGCGATTTCCGCGACGCCCTCGACGATCACCGCCTCGTGCGCATGCTCGGTGCAGACGACGCAGTTCGCGTTCGCCGCCAGGTTGCGCGCTTTGCGTGACTTGCTGCCCGTGCTGAACAGGAAGCGTCCGTCCTGCCACAGTCCCCAGACGACCATCGTGTGAGGAGAGCCGTCCGGCTTGACAGTGGTGATCCAGTAGTTGTGGGATTTCTTCAGGCGCTGCTCAGCCCAGGACCACGGGAGCAAGCCTTTACTGGTTTCGGGGAAACCGTAGCCAGGTGCATGAGGACGGCTGGGGTTGGGTGACTTTACGGTAGGCGAGCTTTTCCGATTCGGCATATATATCATCCGGAACTACAGTTTGCGTTCGCGAACTCTGCAGTGGGCGTTGTAGCGGGCTCGCAGAGCATGCTAGGTTCAGTCTCGAACCAGACAAAAAGCGCGACCATGTCGGTTCAACGGGCAGTTTCCACAAACCAATCCATTACCCGACCGAACGCAGCCGTAAGCCCGTCTTCCGGCTTTTCATTGGCCCGAGTGAGCGAATGATCCGCGCCTTCGATTCGTTCAAACACCGCTTTTCGTTGCTCGGCTGCCAGTTCGGCGCGCATGACGTCAAAGGCTGCAATGGAGCTCCACTCATCCGCGGTGCCGTGAACCAGATACAACGCCGCACGGGATGCAAGGCACTCCTGAGTCAGCGACGTTTTAAGCAGGCTTGACCACAACCGATAAGGATGCCCCCAGCAGAATTGCGACGTGCTCTCCGGATCGCGAAGAATCTTCGCCCAACAGCCATACACTTCGCCCTCCGGATCAAGGCCCTGGCGTCGCACATATTCTGCCAGGACGAAGAGATGGTTCGGGCCTCCGCCTGCAATGGATGCCGCATGACTGACGGACGGCATCACATTCGTCACGTGGACCGCGACCACACCGCCTTCCGAACCGCCGATCACCAGCGTTTTCGATCCGTCGATGCCGGGCAATTGATGGGCTGCCTTGATGGAGGCGACGATCGCCGCCGTCCATCGGTCAAGCGTATGCTCAACCAGAAACCCCGGGCGACAGGTCTCCGTATCCTCAGGGTCGGCCTGTTTGTCCAAGAATTCGACACCGGGCTTCTCCACCACGAGAACTCGCGCACGGCCTCTCGCGGCGTCGAGCAGCAACACAAACGCGCCCTGCGTGATTCGTTCGCCCTGGCGCTGGAAAAGCGATGCGCAGCCCGAGCCCTGTACAAACACGGCCAGCGGCAGGGAGCGAGCCGTCGAGCTATCCGACAAATAGAACGTTATGTTCCTACCGAACTGATCTTGCGTGAAATATCGGTGAAAGGCCGTGCCGGGCACCGCACCACCGTCGGCAGCGATCGCTCCCAGCGAAGTGACGCAAACGAGAAAGACCAAAACCCAAAGTCGACGCACTGAGTCATTCAAAGGTTCTTGTTCGTCCATTGATCGATGCGGTCGAGCGCCTGCTGTAGATTTTCCAGCGAGTTGGCAACGCTGAAGCGCAGGTACCCTTCACCGAATTCGCCGAACGATGTGCCGGACAATGCGGCCACGCCAGCCTGTTCCAGCAGCGCGTCCGCCAGCGGCTTCGACTTCCATCCCGTCTTCGTGATGTTGGGGAACACGTAGAACGCGCCTTTCGGCATGCGGCACGAGAAACCTTTGATCTTGTTCAGGCCCGCGACGAACATATCGCGGCGGCGCTGAAACTCGTCGCGCATGTGGTCGACCGAACTCTGATCGCCGCGGATCGCTTCGATCCCGGCGACCTGCGTGAAGCTTGCCGTGCAGGAGTTCGAGTTGGTCATCAGCCGTGTCATATGCGCCGCCAGATCGGCACGCATCACGCCATATCCCATGCGCCATCCCGTCATGGCGTAGGTTTTCGAGAAACCGTCGAGCAGGATCGTGCGTTCCTGCATTCCGGGAACCGACATGATGGAGAAATGCTCGCCACCGTCGAACAGCAAGCGGCTGTAGATCTCGTCCGAGAGCACCATGATGTTGCGATCACCGATTGCATTCGCAATCCGCTCGATGTCGCGCCGCTGTAGTACACCACCAGTCGGGTTTTGGGGCGAGTTCAAAATGATTAACTTGGTATGCCCGTTGATGAGCGAAACCAGCGAGTTCACGTCGAGTGCAAAGTCGCGGTCTTCATGCAGTTGGATCGGCACGGCGCGTCCGCCGACGTAGTGAATCATCGACTCGTAAATAGGGAAACCAGGATTGGGATAGATGACCTCATCTCCCTCATCGATGAGCGACAGGATGGTGAAGAAGATGATGGGCTTGCCGCCGGGAACGACGACCACCTCATCGCTAGTAACTTTCACGCCGCGGGTGCGGCTGACATATTCGGCTAACGCCTGACGCAAATCGGGCAAGCCGGCCGATGGGCCGTAGTGCGTCCAGCCTTTGCGCAGGGCGTCAATGCCTGCTTCGACGACATTCGAGGGCGTGTCGAAGTCGGGCTCGCCAATTTCCAGGTGGATGACGCTTTTGCCCTGGCGCTCCAGCGCGCGCGCTCGGTTCAGAACTTCAAACGCAGTCTCGGTGCCGAGCCGCGACATGCGGCGGGCGAGTTGCAATTCGTATTGGGTGGCTTTCTCCATATTTCGGAACTCCGGCAGAGAAACTCCTCAAAGCGGCAAACGGCACATTATACGCCCGCAAGCGTGGGCTGGAATCGCGCTGCCATCAACCGGAGTAAACTCACTGAGCACAATCAACGGAGGAACCCGTGAACTCGTATCTTGACGAACTCTTTGCGCATCAGGAGTGGGCGGATGCCGAACACTGGTGCGCGTTTGAGGCGTATCCGGCGGCGCTGGCCGACAAGGCAATCCGCGAGCGATTGCTGCACATTCATCTGGTGCAGCATGGATTCTCGTGGGTAACTGCTCTGCAGCGACCGGAGTTTGCCTTCAAGAAATTGGAGGACTTCCCTGCGATGGCGGATTTGAAGAAGTACGCCCAGCAAGGGCTCAAAGAGCTAGGGGAGCGGTTGAAGGAAACAGATCATCAGCGTATGGAAGAACTGATTGAAGTGCCCTGGTTCAAGCCAATGCTCAAGATCAGTGTGCGTCAGGCTCTGACGCAGGCGGCCATGCACAGCCACTACCATCGTGGGCAGAATGCAACTCGCTTGCGGGAACTGGGCGGAGAACCGCCGATGACGGACTTCATTGTCTGGTTGCGGGATGGAAAGCCAGCTGCGCGGTGGGGATAATCATCCGACGGCCGTCTTCGTGTCTCTGAAGGATTAGTAAGGTTCACCAAAGGCTTCGCCGTCACCGTCGGGAGAAGATGGGTAGAAATCTCTCTTCATACCGTCGTTCATGTGCAGTGTCAAGCGCCTGCCCAAATAGGCACTCACTGAAGAACGGGGCGAGATTCGGATCCGCACGGAACCGGTGCCCGAAGTCGGGAGTACACTGCCGTCCAAGAAATCTATTTTGCCAGAGTTGGCGTATGTTAGAACTCTGTATCGGATATCCGCGATGAATTCTTGACCCTCGAAGACCCTACCGAGGCCGCTTTCATCTTTAGTCAGTCTTAACATCGAGCGCTCACTTTTCGCACTCTGGGAAAAAGGGCTCACGGACAACGTAGTCCAAAGATGATTTCTCAATACGCTTCAGCTTGACAGGCTCCGCCGCTGCCGCTTCGCGATAAGCTACTAGGCAAGTAACCTGCTCGCCAACCCAACGAGTCGGTCCGAATCCGGCGACGGCCTTGCTCTCGATAATAAGTCGGATGAAATGGCGCTCACCCTTGTGCAGCGAGATGACAGTCTGGATGCTGCTTTCGTGGGCAACAAAGGAGAACCGCTCTCCCGCAAGAGAATGATCGCCCTCATGCAGCTTCAGGGTCAGGAATTGTCCAGGCGTAATAAGGCCAATCTTCTTGTGATCCATCCACAGGCGCCCGCCCCATGACTTTCTTCCGGGAAGCTCTAGCATAGCTGGTCCACGTGGTGAATAGAGGCTAAGGAGCACGAGCTCCGTCGGCGACTCCGAGCGCTGCGGAGTGATCACCACCAACAATATCCAACTGTTCAGGCAACTCATCCGATGCCTACCTAGGCCAGATTAGGGGACAGGCTGTTTTGGAGGAAAGGTTGGATGTCACAATGCGGGGAAATTGTTCTGTGGAAAAGAGGAGAACGCATTTCGCGGAGCAATCCGTTGAGGCATCGCCATGCAGCTTCTCTTGCCGCCGCCTGCGACACAACACATGGTCAGAGAGACGTAGCAAGCTACGTCTCTACGAAGCGTTTACTCTGAGACGCTGTGCTCTTCGTTTTGCGAACGGAGAACACGGTCGACGGAGTACGGGGCGCGGCGGCTGGGTTCGTGGTAATGGCGGACTTGCATTTCTCCCAGCAGGCCGATCGCGAGCAGGTTCAATCCGCCGAGCAACAAGCCGAGAGCGGCCATCATCAGTGGGCCGTGCGAGGCCATGACCGGGACGTGGCGCAGGAATTTTTCCATGCCGAGCCAGAGCACGACGCCGCTGCCAGCAAAAATGCTCAGCATCCCGAGACCGCCGAAGAAGTGCAGCGGGCGGGAAAGATAGCGCAGCAGAAAGCGAATCGTCAGCAGATCGAAGAACACGCGGAAGGTACGCGTGATGCCGTAATGCGAAACGCCACGCTCGCGGTTCACGTTGCGAATAGGCACTTCGCAAATCGACGCACCATGCCACGAGGCCAGCGCGGGAATGAAACGGTGCAGTTCACCGTAGAGTGGAACCTGCTCAAGAATGTCGCGGCGATAGGCTTTGAACGTGGTGCCGAAGTCATGGATGTCGACGCCGCTGATTTTCGCCATCATCCAGTTGGCGATGCGCGAGGGAATGCGCCGCATCCAGAAATTGTCGACGCGCACCTTGCGCCATCCGCTGACAATGTCGTAACCGGCGGCAATCTTCTCCAGGAACAGCGGGATGTCGTTGGGATCGTGCTGGAGATCGCCATCCATGGCGATGATGTATTCTCCGCGGGCATGGTCGAAACCGGCGGCGAGTCCAGCGGTCTGGCCGAAGTTGCGGCGCAGTTTGACGACGGTCACGCGGCTGTCGACCGCCGCGATCTCGCGCAGCATGGCGAAGGTGTGGTCGCTGGAACCATCGTCCACGAGCACAATTTCGAAGCTTTCACCGTGCGCTTCCATGACCGCCTTCAGGCGATCGTACAGGTCGGTGACGTTTTCTTGCTCGTTGTGCAGGGGGACGACGATGGAGAACTTGGGCACAGTCTTTTGATTATAGCCTGAAAAGCAATTCTCAGTTCCCGGTTCTCAGTTCTGAGTTGGGTACGTTGGGTCTGTGACGCGCACCGCCCTGCGGTTAAGAAGAGACAGCAGCTTCCAGCGCCTCCGCTGCGCTCCGGTGTTGGAATGACAACAAAGGAGTTAGTGGCATATTTGTGAGTTCTGCGCGCACCGCCTCCGCCTTGACGATGATCTGCGCTTTGAGCTTGTGGGTCAAGGTTGGATGTCACAGGAGCCTTGAGGAAAACATCGGGCCAGATTCTTGTTGCCGTTTTCTAGCGGGATCGTTCTTCAAGGCGTCGTGACAGCGCACGCCGGGGGATGATGGTCGCGGTTTCAGTTCCTCGCGACTTCCTTTTTCATGCCGAAGATGCTGCCACAGCTTGTCTGGTTCTGCCTTGAAGATTACTGTTCGCGGAGCACGTTTGCGGGATCGATGCGCAGGGCGCGTCTCACGGGGCCGGCGACCGAAAGCGATCCGGTGAGCCCCATAGTCAGCGCAACCGCGGCAAGCACAAATGGATCCTGCGCCGTCGCCTGGTAGACGATCGCCGAGAGTACCCGGCTCGCGGCGACACCGAGCAGCATCCCAACGACGAGCCCGCTCGCGAGCAAGATGAGCATGCGACCGAGCGCCGCCGAGAGAACCTGTTTTGCCTGCGCGCCGAGAGCGACACGAATGCTCAGTTCGCGCAGCCTCTTGCTGACCGTGTACGACGCAAGGCCGAAAGTCCCGGCGATCGAGAGCAGGAGTCCAAAAGCGCCGAACAGGCCGAGGGCGGCTGTTGCCACCTGGGCTACAAAGAACGTCAGTCCGAGTTGGTTCTTCCAGGGACCGGATACCCGGACAGGGATGGCCGAGTCAAGATCGCGGACTACTTTGCGAATGGTCGCTCCCATATCGATCACGGCCACGTCGGAAAGATCTGGCCGTGTGCGAACGATGAACGATGTGTGCCCAGTTGGTCCCTGCGAGATGGGGAAGAACGCTGCGGGTGCCTGATCCTCGGTAAGCGAAAAGTACTTTCCATCGGCCACGACGCCCACGATCTGGACGGGCTGGCCGGAACTGTTCTTGAACGTGCGGCCGACGGCATCATCGGAGTGGGAATCATCCAAATGGAAGAGGCGCCGGGCGAATTCCCGATTCACAACTGCAACGGCTGGCGTCTTCGCGGTGTCGGTAAAGCTGACGTCGCGTCCGGAAAGCAGCGGCGTTCCAATGGCGGTGAAGTATTCAGGCGACACCCAGTAGTCGTCGGCGTCAAATGCTCTGTTGGAGGGCTTGAAATCGGTCGCTTGTGGAGAGAAGACATTCGAATCCGAGATATCCATGGAGAGGGGTGTGGTAGTCCCGTAGCCTGCCGCCTCCACACCTGGGAGATGCGAGACCCTTTCCAGCAGTTGGCGCTGGAAATGGTCAGCGGCCTCGTTCGAATAGCCAGCCTGGCTGAGTTCGAATTTCGTCAGCACAGCATGTTGCGGATTGATACCCATGTTCATGGTCATGGCTTTGCCCAGGCCACGCAAGGAGACGAAGGCCGCCGTGACGGTAACGCAGCAGAGCGCGACCTGTGCCGCCAGCAGCACATCGCGAAGCGCCCAGCGGCGTCCTGCGGAGGACTGGCTTCCGCTCTTGATCGCGTCATTGGGATCGGTCTTGAATATCTGCCGCAATGGCATCACTCCGAACGCTATGCCGGCGAGCACCGAGATCAGCAACCCCATCAGGATCAAGGATGGCTGCGGCTGGATATGGAACCCGAGAGGGTATTCGGACGGTGGATGCCAGTTCGTCAGGCCGGTGAGGGTAATCCACGCCAAACCGCAGGCGCACGCGCCTCCGACGATCGAAATCACAATGGCCTCGGCGAGGATCTGGCGGACGACGCGCCAGCGGCTCGATCCAATGGCCATGCGGATGGCAATCTCGCGGGTGCGGTCTGCCGTACGCGCCGCGAACAGGCCGCCGAGGTTGGCGCAGGCGGCGAGCAGCACAATACCGGCCAGTCCCAGCACCCCAGTCAGAAAACTGCGCGCCGGAGCGCCGAAAAAGTCGCCCATCAGTCCAGGACGGGTCAGCTTGAGCGACAGCTTTTCTTCATCTTTCGGATACTGTCGCCGGATTCGCGCGGCAATCGTGTCCAGTTCAGCCTGCACCTGGGGCATGGGGACCCCGTCCTTGATGCGCACGATCGAATAGACGTGCGGTTCGCTCCGCGACTCAATCCAGTCGACCCCGTCCAGCGATGCTTCATTCGCCATTGGAACGAAAATGTCGAGCGTTCCCATTTTTTCCGTCCCGTAGAAGCCTTCCGGGGTAACGCCGACGATCGTGTAGGGATGCTTGTTCAGGCGGACGGTCTTTCCCACGACGTTGGGATCGCCGTCGAAGTCGCTCTTCCAGGTTGGCCAGGAAAGCACCGCAGCTTCTGAGGCTCCGGGATGGTCGTCATCGGCACGATTCAGCAATCGCCCGAGGAACGGCTTGACGCCGACGACCTCAAAGTATTGCCCGCTCACTTCTGCTCCCCAGACCGGCCGGGTGACGTTGTTGGCTTCCAGGCCAAAATTCTGGATCATCTGCGCGGCAACCGCAGAAAATACCGAATTGCCATCCCGGACATCGCGCACTTCCGGATAGGAGAAAATCGGATAAGGCTGCCCCTTGTGCGCGAGCGTCATTACTTGGTCCGCATGAGGCACATCAATGGGTCGCAGGATCGCCTGTAGCACACCGAAAACGACGACATTCGCGGTTATCCCCAGCGCCAGAATGAGAATCGCGGTGAGGGCAAAGCCCGGCGAACGGCGCATCTGGCGTAGAGCAAATCGCAGATCCTGCAACAGGGTCGTCATGGTCGGCCTCCGGGTGAGGATAAGGCTCCATGGCACGAAGGGCAATCCGGAAGCCAAAGCGTCGTGAAATGCAACTTGATGAGAACGAACCGGCTTACGGGATCTCGCTGTGGTATGGGAACGACTCGGGTGTCCGGTTTCACCCGGAGGGTGTCCGTGAATGAACAGGGGACCGGCGGCGATAGCGGCCTACTTAGAAAACCGTCAGCCGGCCGCACCCGGCATTTTTCTGGTAGACGGGGCCAATTTTGGTGGTTGTGAATTCCCAGTCGTCTCAGCGTATGAAGATTCCACATGAAATTGCGGGCCCGGGATTCAACCGCACCCCGGTGCCCGCAGGAAGAGATGACCTGTTCCAGGTCGGCCTATTTGATGGTTCTGAGGAGTTTGTAAGGTGCCGCTGTCGAATAGACGAGCACTTCGTCGGACGTCGTCAACGCCACAAAGAGGCGCTTATGGACGGAGTCCACGGCGAGGCCGAAGGGCGTCGCTGGGGTGGTAATGGCACCTACCTCGTAAAGGCCGTTACTGGCCCAGATCTGTACGTGGTTAGTGGCAATGTCCGACACGTATTGCTGGCCCAGCGAGTCTTCCGTTTCTCCGCCGGCCTCGGGGGAACCGCCCGCGAAGTCGTTCGGGAGGGTTGGGCCATAGTGCAAGGTTTCGCCCACGTTCTGGAAGACTTCACTGTAGCTGCCGGGGCCGTTGGCGACGCCCCACACGGTTACATTCGGGCCCCACGGACCGACTGCGGTTCCGCCTGTGGTTACGCTGCCAGCCGTCGCGCCGTTGTCCAGATACAGATGCAGGACGCCGGCAGCATCCAAAACCCAGATATCGTCGGAGCTGTCGATATACATGCTTTCTGGGTTGAACAGGCTTGAGTCACTGATCGTGCCGACCTGTGTCAGGGCAGGGTTGTAGATGGTGATGTTGTCGCCACCGTTGTTGGCGACATAGATGTTGCCGTTGTAGGAGATCGCAACGGCTGCCGGATAAGAGAGCCCGGCAGTGATTGTGTTCGTCAGCTTCAGGGTCGTGCTGCTGTAGATGTTGACGCCGCCGAAGACGTTCGCGACATAGAGATTCCCCGACTTGTCAACGGCCAAGCCATAGGGATAGTTCATCGTCGTTGTCACCGCGCCCACAGGCTGGGCCGCGTTGTGCTCCCCTGGGCCCATGCCGGGCAGGGTCCTTGGTGTCGCTGGCGCGGCGGAATCTCGAGCTTCCAAAATGATCGGGTTCTGCCTGGTCTGTGCCAGAGCGCCCGTGCTACCTGGACCCAGCATGCTAACCGAAAGCAGCAGAGCCGCTGGCACGACCGATGTGAGGTATTGCAATGCTGAAACTGCCGAGGTTCTGACCGAACCTGACTTCACTTCAGCGTTCATGGTGGCTGACATGTTTGATCTCCTTTTTTTTCTGGTTTCTGAGCAGTCGTTTTTATCGGCTCATTCTGATAAGCGACAACCGGGGCTGGATTCCATCACGATTGGGGAGGCGCAGTCACTATTTCTGGCGTAGTCGACGCTACCAAGCCATGACACTCGGAACTCGATAGCCCGCGTCGGCTCGGGTGATTTGTGGAATTCTCGGGAAAGGTTACTGAGCGGCGAGAAGGAATCTTCCGGGTGGGGTTGGCCTTGCGAATTCGCGTTTGGCTCGCGTTGGCGGGGCTTCCATGGCTAGGGAAGGTCAGAATCCCCAACCCAACGTCGCAGAAAACGCGACGTTAGGCTGGGGCACCCTCGGATGTAGGGAAGCTCGAGATACTGCCTTCCAATGGGACGGGGACCGCTTTCCTGCCCTGTCAGCTTTGCTCTTTCAGCTTCAGCTTGGACTTGTTTTCTTCCATGAAGCCCTTGATCTCGTTGGCCGCGCCTAGCAAGCGGTTCCATTGCTCGTAGTAGAGAGTGACGGGGAAACGGCCCAGGCCGTAGACGCTGACGCCGCCTTTTTCTCCGACTTTGAATATCAAGTCGCCGCTGCGCTTCTTGGTTTCGACTTCTTTTTCCAGCTGAGACAGCTTTGCTTTCAGTTCTTCGTAGGTTGGTTCTGCCATGCTTCCCTCGCGTTTGAGATAAGTGCGCTATCGGACGGATTTGCGTGTGAATTATACGGTCGGAGGGGAATATCTTCTCTTTCGCCCCTCCGGCGGGCTGTGCTTTCGAACCTCGTTCCGCTTCACCGAGAATTCCCACATGTCAGGCCCAGACGAAGCGACCATTTCTATAGTAACTTGCCCGGCATTGCCTTGCGGTGGATAACCGTTATAAGCTCAAGAGAGTCTAATCCCAAAGCAGGAAAGAGTTGTCTGGGGTAGTCGATGCGCTTGTGGGTGCGATGGTCGACGTGGGTATGCCTGTCCCTGATGTTGTGGACGGTGGCGGCGGAGTCTACCCACAATCATCCCAACCAGACTGAATCCGCTTCCTGCTCGATTTGCGTCGCGGCGCACAGCGCCAGCCCAACTGTAAGTTCCGGCCAAGCCGCTCCCGTGTTTGCCGCGATGGGCGTGCTGCAAGAAGAAGATGTCGTCGCGAAGGCCCGGTTCGATTTCTCGGAGCTCGGGATTCGCGGTCCTCCTGTCCTGTAGGGATTCCCACCAATTGAAGGTTCCGGTCTGATGTTCCGCTTGACGTTTGAACGTCAGGGCCGGCCGATTCCCTACTTGTTTTCCTTTCGTACTAGGAGGGCCTTATGCCTACGTTCCATCGTCATCTTGATCGGTATTCTTGTGCGTGGCGCCTTGCCGCATTGGCTGCGATCGCGCTGTTGCTGGCCGTCACGATCGCAGGTGCGCAATCGGTGGGTAATTCCGGTTCTGTCAACGGCACCGTGCTCGACCCAACCGGAGCCGTTGTCCCCAACGCTAAGGTTGAAATCCGCAACGCGGTTAGTGGATTCGATCGTTCGACGATCACCGACAGTGCGGGGAAGTTCGAGTTCACGAACATCCCCTTCAATCCCTACCACCTCAGCGTCCTGGCGGCTGGCTTCATGATGTCTGCACAGGATGTGGAACCGCGGTCCTCAGTGCCGATTAACCTTTCCATCAAACTCGCGGTCGCGGGATCGACTACTGCCGTGACCGTGGAAGCGGAGGGAGGCGACCTGGTGGAGAACGATCCGACGTTCCACACCGACGTGGATCGCGGATTGTTTGACAAGCTGCCACTCGAAAGCCAGTCATCGTCGGTAAGTTCGCTGGTGACGCTGTCGACTCCCGGAATCTCTGCCGACTCGAATGGACTCTTCCATGGCTTGGGCGATCATGCGGAGAACTCGTTCTCTGTCGACGGCCAGCCCATTACGGATCAGCAGAGCAAGATCTTTTCCAACCAGATTCCTCTCGATGCGATCCAGTCGATGGAGGTAATCGCGGGCGCGCCTCCGGCCGAGTTCGGCGACAAGACCAGCGTCGTCATCAACGTCACGACTCAGTCGGGACAGGGCGTCACCACGCCGCACGGCAGCCTGACGACTTCCTACGGCACATTTGGGACTTCCAACGTTGACTTCAATCTTGCCTACGGTGGCAAGAATTGGGGCAACTTCATTTCGGCAAGCGGCTTGAACAGCGGGCGGTTTCTGGATCCTCCGGAATTTATCGTGATGCACGATAGGGGGAACGAAGAAAATCTGTTCGACCGGGTGGACTATCAACTGTCCACTGCCGACTCGATTCACCTCAATCTCGGCTACACGCGATCGTGGTTTCAGACACCAAACAATTTCGATTCGCAAAACGCGACGCCGTGGAATGGCGTTGTGGTCGGCAACGGCGGCCTCGGCCCCAACGGCAAGGTCGTGGGGGCAGCGGACCAGCGCTCGCAAATCAAAACCTTTAACATCGCGCCCTCGTGGACCCGGCTGCTCAGTTCCACAGCCGTGTTCACTCTCGGCGCTTTTGTCAGGCGCGATCAGTTCAATTACTACCCCAGCGGGAATCCTTTCGCCGATCTCGGGCCGACAAATCTTCAACGGGAGACCGTGGGACAGAGTCGTAATCTCACGAATGCTGGACTGCACTCCGATCTCTCCTACGTGAAGGGGATTCACAACCTCAAGGCAGGAGCGGTTTATCAGCAGACGCTTCTCAACGAGAACGACCAACTGGGAATTGTCGATCCTACTCTGCTTCCCTCGCTCGTGGACGCTAACGGAGTCCCTTGTTACAACTCGGCTACTCACCAGGCCATCGACGCACCGTGCACGAGTCTGTTCCCCTACGATCTAACCCAGCCCGGCGGAGGCAGCCTCTATGCGTTCAACGGCCACACCGATGTGAAGGAACTCGCGCTCTACGTGCGCGACAACATCACCAAGGGAGCTTGGTCTCTGAACTTGGGACTACGCGGCGACCTCTACAACGCCCTCACCACTCATCGAGAAGCCGAGCCGCGTGTCGGAGTCGCGTACAACGTAAAGAAGACCAATACCGTGCTGCGCGTCTCTTATGCGCGAGTGTTGGAAACTCCATTCAACGAAAACTTAGTGCTTGCCAGTGACGGATGCAACAACGTCGTTTTGAATCCGCTGCTGGGATGCTTCGCGCAAGGTCAGGTAACGCCCTTGAGTCCAGGCTGGCGCAACGAATTTCATGCTGGAATTCAGCAGGCATTGGGCCGGTATCTCGTATTTTCCGGAGAGTACATCTGGAAGTACACCCACAACGGCTACGACTTCAGCATTCTGGGCAACACTCCCATCACGTTTCCAGTGGAGTGGGAACGGTCGAAAATTCCGGGATATGCCGGGCGCGTGAGCGTGCCGAACGTCCATGGATTCTCGGCTCTTGCCGTCTTCTCGAGCGTGGCGGCGCGGTTCTTCACGCCGCAGATCGGAGGAGCCGGCGCGGTTCCTTCGGCGGTTTTGGCCGGGGGATCGGTTCCCTTCCGGATTGATCACGACGAGAAATTCAATCTGACTACGCACCTGCAATATCAGCCCTGGAAGACGGGACCGTGGTTCGGATTCAACTGGCGTTATGACAGCGGGCTGGTCGCTGGCCAGACTCCCTGCTACGGCGGCAACTGCGCGCAGACCACCACGACTTCGACCGGTCAACCGGCGATCGCGATGACAGACTCGTTCGGAGTGCCACTAAGTGCCGATCAGGAATTCGAAGCCGGCCTTTTCTGCGGATCGCTGCGTGCGACTCCGACTCAGGCGTTGCCTAATCCGTGCCCTGTATCGCAGTTCGGATCGACTCTGTTGCAGGTGCCGGCTCCGAACACCGAGAACGATGACAAGAATCCTCCACGCATCGCGCAGCGAAGCCTGTTCGACGTCGCCATCGGGCATGACAACATATTTCACGGAGACAAATACAAGGTGAGCCTGCGCCTTACAGCCATCAACCTCACCAACAAGTACGCGCTGTACAACTTCCTTTCCACGTTCAGCGGGACACACTACGTCACACCGCGCACGCTGACGGCGGAAATCGGATTCCACTTCTAACTATTCGTTCGAACGAAGCAGGCGACCGCAAGGCCACCTCTTCTTGCATTCCAACCGGCTTTGTAAATGAATGTAAAACAGCGCCGATCCACGCGGAGGGATGGGCTGCGATTGGTAGAATGAAAACAATCGCCCTTCAACCGCGGTTCAGATTTCGTATTGGGGGAACGCTTGTTCATTAAGTTCGCGGTAAACTTCACGGCCATTTTTGCATTCATGAGCGTGTTCGCATTGCACTCGGCTGGTCAACAGACCACGCCGCCGTCCAACGCTGATCCCTCGGCACAAACTCAGGCGCAGACTCCGGCACAAGGTCAGCCGTCGACTTCGGCTCAGCCCGCTCCGCAAGACACGAGCAAGAAGGGTGGTCAGGATCCAAGCGGCCAGGGCAAAGTCGCGGGGACATCGAACGACCGGCTTTTTTTCGCTCTGCCTAATTTCCTGACGGTGCAGAACGCTGGGAAGATTGTGCCGCTCACCTCCAAGCAGAAGTTTGCGGTGGTAGCCTTGGGTTCATTCGACTACGTCCAGTATCCCTGGTACGCATTCTTGTCCGGCATGAGCCAAGGGGACAATAGCGAGCCCGGCTTTGGGCAGGGCGCCGCGGGTTATGGGAAGCGGTTCGGGTCGGCAATCGCCGACGGCACGATCGAGAATTTCATGACGGGCGCCGTCCTTCCTTCGCTTCTCCACCAAGATCCCCGTTTTTTTCCGTCGGGGCAGGGCGGATTCGCGCACCGTACCGGCTATGCCGTCAGCCGAATCTTCGTCACTCGGACGGACTCTGGCCATTCGCAATTCAACTACTCTGAGATTGTTGGGAGCGCCTTGTCGGCCGCCATCTCCACGTACAGCTACCATCCACGGAGTAAGTTCGTCAGCACACCTACGAACCCTCACATGTTTATTCCTTCCGATCGGACCCTAACCAACACGGCCAGCGTGTGGGGCACACAGGTCGGCTACGACACCATTACGATCGTGGTGAAGGAATTCTGGCCCGACATCCACCGCAAACTTTCGCGCAAGCACAAGAGCGACGTGGCCGGAACAGGCACGAATCCGTGAGGCGTTAGGTGAGGGCGCAAATAGGCCAGATTCGAGCAGGCAGAAAAGGCGGCCCGCTGAGCCGGGTCTGCCTTTTGCACCTCGCGATACGTCGTTGCGCCAGTCCGCTTCCCTGACTGCGGCTACCGGATGCGTTTAGGTTCCAACGTCCGGTTGACAACGAGTTCGGGATGCAGGCGCCGGAAAGTCTCGGCCACGTGGCAGTTCCAGCAGACGGGGCGGTGGCTCTCAAAAACATCCATCAATTCCTGCGGATGGATCTGTTTCCACTCGACCGTAATGTGATCTGGCCCCAGCAATGCGGGCACATGATCGATGTGATGAAGCGGGCCGATTTGTTTGTGGCAAAACACGCAACTCTTCCCTTCATACCACTTCGAAACGATATTCCAGACGAGGCAGTTCTTGGGATCAACCTCGATTTGTTGCAGGCATTCCTGGCCGCAGTCCTGACGTTCCGGCCAGCGTGAACATTCGGTGAGCCGAAGCGTGGGCTCGGAAAGAAAGGCGCCTACGGCTGCCTCTTTCGCGGCGACGTCTACGGCTTCGACTTTATGGGTTTCCGGGCAGGTAATGAGGCGTTTGCCTCGGTAATCGAAGTACGCGCGGACTCCAGGAATGGCACGAAACACAAAGAGCCCAACCGCTAGCGCGAGGACGGCAACCACAATCAGAACCGTGACGGTCATAGATCACCTCCTGTAAAGCAGCCGTCAGCTATCAGCTTTCAGCCATCAGGAAAAGCCTGATGCGGCCGCACTCTGGACATTTACAGTATGCGTGTTGGCTGCCAAAGACGCGGTGCCCTGCGTCACCGGAAAATGTGATTGCGATCACTAAAACTGGTCTCGCTAGCGGTTAAGGAGTGGAAAGGTCCCCCAGAGGCTAAAGCCCATATCCTAAACTGATCGATAGCGGCACGGCTCGAAGCCGTGCCCTTCCCCAAGCCCCTTGTCGTGAGACCAATTCTGCTAGCTTTCAGTCCTCCGCGATTCAAAACCACTCTCTGCAGACTCGGGCTTAGTGGTAGTGTCCTAATTTGTCAAATTAGGACACTACCGGCTTAGTGGCCGACGGTTGAGGGGTGATGGCTTCCGCGCAACTGCATCTTCACGGCGACCGACAGGCGGCGGATGCCCTCGCGGATCTGCTCCGGCTGAGAATGCGAGAAATTCAGCCGCATGTGGCGGCTGCCCTCGTGGCCGTTGTTGGCGTAGAAGCTGTCTCCGGCGACGAACGCGACATTCTCCGCCAGAGCAGCGGGCAATAGCACTTGAGAGTCGGCGCCCGCCGGCATGGTCACCCAGAGGAAAAGGCCTCCCTTGGGATGGGTCCAGGTCACCTCGTGCGGGAAGTACTCTTCCAAAGCGTGGAGCATGGCGTCGCGGCGCTCGCGATAAACCTGGCGAATGAGCTTCACGTGCTGGTCGAGGAAGCCGTCGCGGGCCACCTCGTAGGCAACGTACTGATTGAAGGTGGAGGTGTGCAGGTCTGCGGCCTGCTTCAGCTGCACCAGCTTGCTGATCACATCTTCGGGGGCGACGATCCACGCCAGACGGATTCCCGGCGCCAGCGTTTTCGAGAAGGTGCTCAGGTAAATGACGTTGCCGAGAGTGAAACCGTTGTCGCGGCGCAGGTTTTCGCGGTCGAGTACTACCAACGGCGCGAGGTGCTCGCCTTCGTAACGCAACTGGCCGTAGGGATCGTCTTCGATGATCGGGATGCCGTACTTGTCAGCGAGCAGAATGAGTTGGTGGCGGCGGCCTTCCGACAGCGTCACTCCCGCTGGGTTCTGGAAGTTGGGCAGCACATACATGAACTTCGGGCCGGAGCGAAGACTCGGTTCCAGTTGATCGGTGAGCAGGCCGTCATCGTCGACCGGGACGGAGACATACTGCGCACCGTAAACGTTGAACGCCTGCAGGGCACCCAGATAGGTGGGGGCTTCCACCACGACGCGATCTCCACGGTTGATAAGCAGTTTGCCGATCAGGTCGAGCGCCTGCTGCGAGCCGGATGTGATGAGGACATTTTCGGCTTTGGCCAGGATGCGGTAGCGAGACAGGTTATTGGCGATCATCTCGCGCAGCGGTTCATAGCCTTCGGTTGCCCCATACTGCAGGGCCTGTGCGCCATGTTCGGTGAGGACTTTGTGGCAGGCTTCTTCGAAGCGCTTCACCGGGAACACATCCGGGGCAGGCAGTCCGCCGCCGAAAGAAATGATTCCCGGCTTTTGCGTGACCTTCAGCAGTTCACGGATGGCAGAGCTCTTGACTCCAAGCGTGCGCTGCGCGTAACGCAAGTTCCAAAGCGTGGACATGCGCGAAATTCTCCCTGTGAAGCTCTCCTTCTCCTAGACTATCAGTCTTCGCCTACCAGTTCAGGCTCGACCGGTACATGTACTCGTGGATGCCCGTAGGTATCGCTTTCCTGCGCATCGACCACGGCGATGGCCGCCACGTTGACGACCTCTTCGACGGTCGCGGTGCGCTGCAGTACGTGCACCGGACGGCTCATCCCCATGAGAATGGGGCCGATGAGTTCGCCGCCGCCGATCTTCGCCACCAGCTTCGTAGCAATGTTAGCCGACGCCAAGTCGGGGAAGATCAGCACGTTGGCACCGCCCTTCAGTGAACTGAACGGATACTGCTCTTCGATGATCTCGGGAGAAAGAGCTTCGTCCGCCATGATTTCGCCGTCGACGATCAGCGTGGGGTCGGCAAACTTGATCATTTCCACCGCCTTGCGCACTTTGGTGCAAATAGGATGGTCCACGCCACCGAAACTGGAGAACGACAGCATCGCGACCCGCGGTATAAGGTCGAAGCGACGCGCCATATGTGCGGTGCAGAGCGCGATTTCAACCAGATCCTCCGCCGTGGGCTCAATGTTCACGCTGGTATCGGCGAGGAAGAAGACTTCTCCTTTGCGCGTGATGACGGCGTAGCAGCCGGAGACCCGGTGCAGGCCTTCGCGCATGCGAACAATCTGCAGCGCCGGACGAATGGTGTCGGGAAAGTGCTGGGTCACGCCGGAAACCAGAGCATCCGCATCGCCCATGTGCACCATCATCGAGCCAAAGACGTTCCGGTCATCGATCAGCGTCGCGGCCTCCTGCATGGTGACGCCACGCCGCTGCCGCAGGCGGAATAGTTCCTGAACGTAGGCTTCGCGATGCGCTGACGTTGCTGGATCGACAATCTGCATGCCGTCAAGATTCACACCGAACTCGTGCGCCCGGTTCTGAATCCTCCCCGGCTCCCCGAGCAGGATCGGCTTGCCGATATTCTCTTCGACCAGCACGTGACAGGCGCGCAGGATTTTCTCGTTGTCGCCCTCGGGAAATACCACCTGTCTGGGATTGGCCTGAGCCTTGTGAATCATGGTGCGTGAGACTTCGTAGGCCTTGCCCAAGCGCCGCTCCAGTTGAGCGCGGTAGGTATTGAGATCGACCGGTTCCTGGGCGACTCCGCTGCGCATGGCGGCCTCCGCCACGGCGGACGCCTCCCACATCAGCACCCGCGGATCGAAGGGCTTGGGAATGAGATACTCGCGGCCAAACTGCAGCCGCGGCACTCCGTACGCGCGGCATACGGAATCGGGGACGTCTTCCTTGGCCAGATCGGCCAGGGCGTGGGTGGCCGCCAGCTTCATTTCCTCGTTGATCGCAACGGCGCGCACGTCGAGCGCGCCTCGGAAAATGAACGGGAACCCGAGGACGTTGTTGACCTGGTTGGGATAGTCCGAGCGACCGGTTGCGATGATGACATCGCCGCGAGCGGCCTTCGCTTCTTCGTAAGTGATTTCGGGATCGGGATTCGCCATGGCGAAGACGACTGGGTCGGGAGCCATGGTGCGGACCATATCCTGATTGATCGCACCCTTTACCGAAAGCCCGGCGAAGACATCGGCGCCGACCAGGGCCTCGGCCAGCGTGCGCAGTTTTGTGTCCTGCGCGAAGCGCTCTTTGTACTTGTTCATGCCTTCTTTGCGGCCTTTGTAGACAACACCTTTCGTGTCGCAAAGAATGATGTTCTCGCGCTTCACTCCCAGGCGCACATAGTGTTCGGCGCAGGCGATGCCGGCCGCTCCGGCGCCGTTGAAAACCACGCGCACCTTGCCAATGTCCTTGCCCACGACTTCAAGCGCATTGAGCAGCGCCGCGCCTGAAATGATCGCGGTCCCGTGCTGATCGTCGTGGAAAACGGGAATCTTCATGGTCTTGCGCAGCGTCTCCTCGATCTGGAAGCAATCGGGCGCTTTGATGTCTTCGAGATTGATGCCGCCAAACGTGGGCTCCAGCAGCTGGCAGAGCTTGATGATTTCTTCGGGATCGTGGCTGTTGACCTCAATGTCGAAGACATCGACGTCGGCAAAGCGTTTGAAGAGCACGGCCTTGCCTTCCATGACCGGCTTTCCGGCGAGGGCGCCGATGTCGCCCAGTCCGAGAACCGCGGTGCCATTGCTCAGCACGGCAACCAGATTGCCCCGGCCGGTGTATTTGTAGGCGTCGTGCGGATTCTTCTCGATTTCGAGACAAGGCTCGGCCACGCCCGGCGTGTACGCCAGACTCAAATCGCGCTGCGTGCGGCAGGGCTTGGTCGGTGTGACTTCAATCTTTCCGGGGCGGGGCCCATTGTGATAATCGAGGGCCTGCTGCTTGCTGATTAGCATAACTTTCCTCCGTATTCTTTTGGCGCCAGCCGCTGCGAACCACTCAGCAGTAGCTCTGGAGCGCTTTGAAACTCAAATTCGTACCGTAAGCACCGGACCCGAGTCCCGGCGGACCACGCCTACAGCCACGCGCCACGGCGACCGCAAACTGCAACGCCCCGATCGACGCTGGGGAGAAGGCTGCGAAACCAGCATGTTTTTGAGGGAGATACGCGCGACTTCCCGAAGACTGGGCATGGCATACCTCGCGGAGGCATGACCGCGCAAGAGACAATCCACACTCTTCGGTATATGCCTGGGCCAAAAACCGGGCTGTGACTGCAATCACACTTTGCCGTGAGTGTGGAGTCGTTGCCTAGACCCCCACTCCGGCCCGCTCCCTGGTGAACCGAGCCAGAATCTCGGCCATTCCGGGATGAGTCAAGTCCTCGACTTCGTAGGTCACGCGCAGACTGGGCTTGTTCAGCTTGATCAGGTGTCCCAAGTCGATAGGAGTCGCGACCAGCACCAGGTCGCACGGGACGCGGTTGATCGTCTCTTCCAATTCGTGGCGCTGGATGGCGCTGTAACCCATTGCCGGCAGCAGGCTGGTCAAGTGCGAATAACGCTCGTAGGTCCCGCGGATTGAGCCCACCGCGAAGGGCCGCGGATCGACCAGTTCGGCGGCGCCGCATTGGCGTGCGGCTACCACTCCGGCGCCGTAAGGCATTTCGCCGTGGGTGAGGGTCGGACCATCCTCAACCACCAGTACCCTGCGGCCCTTGATGAGTTCCGGCGCAGAGACGGCGACGCGGCAAGCAGTCTCGACGACCACCGCTTTGGCGTTGCTGGCCCGCACGTTCTTCCGCACGGTTTCGACGTCCTGCGGGGCGGCCGTATCTACTTTGTTAATGACCACCACATCGGCGCGGCGGAGGTTCACTTCACCCGGATAGTAGGCCAGTTCATGCCCTGGACGATGCGGGTCGACGACTACGATCTCGAGATCGGAGGCGTAGAACGGGGTGTCATTGTTGCCGCCGTCCCAGATGACGATGTCGGCTTCTTTCTCCGCCTGGCGCAGGATTCGGCCATAGTCGACCCCGGCATAGACGATGGTGCCCTCGCGTAGATGCGGCTCGTACTCCTCGCGCTCTTCGATGGTGCACAGTTGCTTGTCCAGATCGTCCATCACAGCGAAGCGCTGCACGGCCTGCGCCGCCAGATCGCCGTAAGGCATGGGATGACGCACGACGACCGGCTTCCAGCCCTCGCGTTTCAGTTCTGAGGTTACGAGGCGGCCGAGCGGGCTCTTGCCGCAACCGGTGCGCACGGCGCAGATGGATACCACGGGTACGGATGCCTTGAGCTGAGTGCGTTCCGAGCTGAGGAGCCAGAAATCGGCTCCAGTGGTCACCACGCGCGAGGCCAGATGCATCAGGTTGGCGTGCGAAATGTCGCTATAGGAGAAGACGACCGCATCGACCTCGTGCTCGTCGACCAGCCGCTCCAGATCCTTCTCCTCGAAGATCGGGATGCCTGCCGGATAGAGCGGCCCGGCAAGTTCCGTCGGATAGCGCCGGTTGGCGATGCCCGGGATCTGGGTCGCGGTGAACCCCACCACGCTATAGTCAGCGTTGCCGCGAAACACTACGTTGAAGTTGTGGAAATCTCTTCCCGCGGCACCGAGAATCAAAATCTTCTTCGCTTTCATAGACGCACCTTTCCTCAGCCCTTCTCGCGGAAACGCGGCCGACTGCAAGTCTCTCTGCACCAGTTTCGCGTCCCGGAGACTCACTCTTTCGGGCTTCTCTTCCACATGGGCACGCAGGGATTCCAGCTATGAACGTCTTTCTGGAAATCGCGGCCTGCCTGGGTGGCACCGACCGGGGTCAAGTCCTCCACCGGGGACTTCAGTAGTTCGGTGATGTACTGTTCGACCTGTTCGCGCAGACGGGGGTTCTTCAGAGCCGCCAGCAGATCGGGCTTCTCGATGTGAGTAAACCCGCCACACAGCGGGCATTTCACAACGTCATCGTTAACCATGCAGCCCTCTTGGTCAGTGAATCTTGCGGGGATGGATGCCGGTATCGACCGTTCTCTCCGCTATTCCATTAGAGGATGGGGGCCGCTCGTGGGCAGTGACAATGGTCGCTCGGGTTGGTGACGGGGGTCACAGATTGGGACGGGGTGGCGGAGTCAGGGGTTGATGAGTGCTATGGAGATTTTGCAGCAGTTGGGCCCTTGGCGCACCAACCGTTGGATGTGACCCGCGTCACTGACATGATGCGCTCGTTCGTGTGGCATTGAACGGTGCTCGTGATGGTCCATCGGGCGGGAAGAAGCACAATCAAATTCACGATGGGCGCAATCCGCTGTACCACATCTCCTTATCCCGTATTAGTTGGTGGAATGCCTCGCCATGAATAGCTGCCCTACCTGCGGCTTAGCTTACCCCGTTGACTTCACACTCTGCCCGCGCGATGGCGCGAAGCTAGTCGAACTGGGCGTGTGGTCGGAGGGAGCGGTTGTCCGCGGCAAGTACCGAATCCTGAGCAAAGTTGGTCAGGGCGGCATGGGAAGCGTCTATAAGGCTCTGCATCTGCGTTTTGGCGAGATACGCGCCCTGAAGGTGATAGGCCAGGAGTTGGCCAGCGACGCGACGTTCGTCAAGCGCTTCGAGCACGAAGCGGTCATCACACGAAAACTCCAACACCCAAATGCAGTGCGCGTGGACGATATTGACGAAGCTGAGGACGGCCGCCCGTTTATCGTCATGGAGTTCATCGACGGCGCCAGCCTGAAGAAACTGATTCAGAGCCAGAGCCCTCTACCGGTCCCGCGCGTCTGCTCCATTATCAAGCAAGCCGCCTCAGCTCTCGATGCGGCTCACCGTCTGGGCATGGTTCACCGTGACATCAAGCCAGACAACATCGTGTTGGTCGAAACGCTAGCAGGCGAGCAAGCCAAGATTCTCGACTTCGGGATCGCTAAGGTCAAAGAGGCTGGACTTTGCGGCGAAATCTCCGGAATGACCTTAACAGGCACGGGCATGGTCGTGGGAACGCCACAGTATATGTCGCCCGAACAGGCAGCAGGAAAGCGCGGCGACGAGCTCGACGGTCGTTCGGACATCTATTCGCTGGGGATTGTCATGTACCAGATGCTTACACGCGAGCTGCCCTTCAAGGCCGACACGACCATGGGGATGCTGCTGGCGCATATGCAAACACCCCCAACGCCGATTCAGACGCTTTGCCCGGACCTACACATTCCCGAGGCCATTGCCAGCGTTGTGATGCGCTGCCTCGCAAAAGATCGTGATCTTCGGCCCGCGAGTGCCAAGGCGCTCATAGAGCAACTGGAGCTGGCAGAAACTGGCGTGGCGCGGCCCAGTGAGGCGTTCGTCGACCAATCAGCATGTGCCCCCGAGTGGACACCCATCGCCACAGAGCCAAGCCAGCTTCGGCACGCCTTTAGTCCGGCCCAGCCGGGAGGGCCTCTGCCGGCGACTTCACTACGCTGGGGCGTGTGGGCCTCAACGGCAGTTGCGGTGGTTGTACTGGCCATCGGTGGGTGGTATTTCGGTAGAGGCAGTTCGGGGACTTCAACTGTACAACCACCGACTGCGCCGCCCCAGGCTGTAGGCGCTGCCGCCAGCCAGACGGTGCCGGCAGCACAACCTCGGCCCGA
>Ga0209517_10000726_pt1 | contig 54624 bp, 54 predicted proteins | sample PeaSoiMetSII2010_FD_187695 | JGI IMG/M metagenome (GOLD analysis project Ga0209517, IMG submission 187695) | Peat soil microbial communities from Weissenstadt, Germany - SII-2010 (SPAdes) (version 2) | ecosystem: Environmental > Terrestrial > Soil > Wetlands > Peat | place: Germany...
CCGCCAAACTCTCCCCCTGCCGCCAGACCCTCGAACAAATCCAACCCGGCTGCACCTTGCCGCGCACTACAAAGAGGAAGAGTTAAATGTTAAGCCAATTCTTGGACACTACACTAGATCTTTGAGGTGGCAGGAATTACAGGCAAAATCTAGAGAACATGGGAGATAGGGCTGGGTGTCGAGGTCGGCTTTCCGTTTTGGGACTCGGTCGGCAACGGCCCGGCTTTGGCTGGGACCTGTCTTTCGCCCTGGGGCTTCTCGGTTTGCCACCGTTTTTCCCATGGCTTGCGCCATGGGCTGCATTCTTACGCCGCTCCGCGGCTGCCCAGTGGCGGCGATGCGGGCTCTGGGAGCACAGGCCTCGTCCTTGCCCGGGTCAGGTTGTCAAAGAACTTGTATTATCTTGTGGATAATATAACTTCGTTAATTTTATCTGGATTGAAACGTGCTGTCAACGACTAAACAGGTTAAGACCCTCGCGCCCACCCTTTTCGCAAAGAACGCGAAAAAGGGTGAGGCACCCTACCAGTATTCCTCAGCCCAGGTTTAGCGTCCAAAGAACGGACGCGAACCTGGGGCACCAGCCAGTCAAGAAGAAAAGGGAGCGGTTCGAAGGTTGAGATCGGGGGTTGGGAGTCACTCACCGCCGGCACCCAAAACTTGATTTCATCGGCTGAGGTCCGGGCCACCCGCTGGGGATTTTTCGGCGTCTGACGGAATCAGCTTTCAGTTCTCGGTTCTCAGGTAACGCGGACAGGAGTGTCCGCGCCACACAATTTATTCCTCTGCTTGGGGGCTTGCCAAGGTTTTGGCAAAATCGCCGGTCGCACGGGTGCGAGGTACAATCCACAGGTCTGGAGCAACTTCGCTCCCAGAGCCGTGTTTTAGCTCATCGCCCGCAGTTTACTCAGGAGGATACCGTGCGACTCGCTTCGTGGAATGTAGTGCTCGTAGTTTGTCTGGGGGGCATGGCCGCCCACGCCCAATATCCGCCGAATAACCCGATCAAACATGTGGTGGTGATCGTTCAGGAGAACCGCTCACCGGACAATCTCTTTCAAGGATTGTGTAACTTTGGTGCTGGTTGCGGACGCGACTCGAACCGGTACGACATCGACTCCGCCTACGTGGATGCGACGGGCAAGAGGCGACTCTTGCAACGGTGGGGCTGGCCACGCCCTTCGACTTGGATCACAGCCACGGCGGACCAAATCTGGATGGCACCATCAGTGGTTTCAACTTTCAGTATGCCCACCGCGGGGTTGCAAGTAGTCCGGGGATTCCCGTCCCGCCGCTTTGCGCGCCCAACGTATTCGGATGCTCGGTTCCGGGTAATTCCCAGTTCATGTATGTGTACAATTCGCCGGTCACCAACACCGATGGGAGCAAGGGAGGACTTCTCGATCCCTACCTCACCTTAGCGACCCGATATGGGTGGGCGAATCGGATGTTCCAGACCAACCAGGGACCGAGCTATCCCGCCCATCAATTCCTTTTTGGGGGAACTTCGGCGCCTACGGCGAGCGATGATGCCGGGGGTGTGTTCATCTCGACGAACGGTCCGGGCTCTAACGTCGGCTGTGCTGCCCCTCCCGGCATTGCGGTCCAATTGATCCGTCCCATCATTCCTATGCCAGCGGAGCCACCTTACGGGACGGAAACCAAGGGTGACGTTGCCGCCCCCTGCTTCACGCATGAATCCCTGGCGGACTTGCTTTACCCCAACTTTTCCTGGACCTACTATGCGATCACTACCGGCAATCAGAATGGCGGCGGCAATCTTGCCGGGTCCATCTGGACAGCGCCGGATTCGCTCACCAGCCTCTGCATTCCCGCGAAGGACAAGAACGGACTTCTGCAATGCACCGGCCCTTACTGGAACAAGGGAATGGCCAACGGCTACGTGGATCTAAACCCGCCGGATGTATTGGCCGACATTGGAAATTGCCAGCTTGCTAATGTGAGCTGGGTGATTCCGGATGGCAAGTATTCCGACCATCCCATTAACTCAGGTCAGGGACCGGCGTGGGTGGCGGCGGTGGTCAACGCCATCGGCAACAGTACGAACTGCGACAACAACACCGGCTATTGGAAAGATACCGCGATCTTCATTACCTGGGACGATTGGGGAGGCTGGTTTGATCACGTGGCGCCGGTCATCCTGAAGAACACGCACAAGTATCAGGATCAGTACGACTATCAGTTGGGGTTTCGCGTGCCGCTGATCGTGGTCTCGGCTTATTCGCCGCAGCCTGGTTACATCAATAATGAGAGCAACGATTTCGGCAGCATCCTGCGGGCGATTGAAGGTATTTTCAACCTGCCAGGCGGGGAAGGTGCGCTCAATTTTGCCGATGCGCGCGCCAAAAGCGATCTCAATAGTTTTTTCAATTTCAATCTGACGCCAACTCCCTACACTACGATTCCGGCGCCGTTGCAGGCAGACTACTTTGTCAGCTCGCCTGGTCCTCCGGAGCCGCCAGACAATGACTAGAGGTGGTTTTCAGGAATGCCTATGTGATGGTGCGAACATTTCCCTCGGGGGCTAAAGCCCGCATTTTTCGCAGGTTTGACCGGCACGGCTGAAGCCGTGCCCTTCCCAAAACTTGAGCCAGACCGGAGTTTTTCAGCAGGCTGTGGAACCGCGCCCGTCCACGGTTCGCGCTGGTAGCCCCGGACGAGGCGTCCGGGGCTACGTGGGCATGGCGGGCCTCTGGTGTTTTGTGATTAGACGAAGATGTCGAGGGAGGTTGCTCCGGGATAAAGAGCCTGAACCCAAGCGTGATGATTCGCAGTAGCGGAGGGTTCCGCCGTGGAGGACGGTGGCAGGATTGTCCCGACGATGGCAAGGCTGTGGTTCAGCGCCGATCCTGGGCTTGATTCCAGGCTGGATTGATTCCGTAAAAGCTGACGCGAATGCTCGAGCAGACGGTCCTGGCGGGTTGCCCCAGTTCGCGGTTGCAAATCGGCGATGAGGTCGGCGAGCATGTTGTATCCGCCGGCACTCATACGCATGAACTCCATGGAGACTCCGGAGCGGCCATGGATTGCCCTTACCTGGGCCATGGCGCGGAAGAACCACGAGTTCACTTTTACCAAGATCTCCGTCGGAGCCCCCAGGTCGAAGGGAGAAGTGGTTTCGACGCATTCGATGCAACATCCGCCTAGACCCAAGTCGCGGACCTTGCCCTTAAGGAGAAGGCCGTTCAAGGGGAGAGATGTGACTTGTGCCTGACCGCTGCAAGAATAACGGGGGACGCGCCGGCGATCGATGCCTGCGGCGAAGAGCTCGCGTGGTGTGGTCGGCTGGGGCATCGATTTATGCGATGGTATATTGCTCGGCAGAGCTGACCAATGGCTACAAAGTACTGCAAGTTCGGAAACCAAGGTAACTGTTTCAGGCGGCCTGGCCGGGATTCGCAGCGGCCGCCCTGTCGACGAGTTCCGTGCGCGTCCAGGTGTAGCGGATGCGGTGGATTACCGTGATCGTGGACAGCACTGCGATGATCCATAGGACCGGGGCCATGCGGTTGAAGAGGGCTCCGATGATGACCAGGACCAGGCGCTCGGGACGCTCCATGAAACCTACGCGGCAGGAACCGATGAGCGATTCGGCGCGGGCGCGGGTATAGCTGACCATGATCGCGCTAATCATCACGATGGCGGTGAGCACGACATAGAAAAAGCGGGCGCCGCGGCCGTAAAAGACCAGTAATCCGAGGAACTGGGAAGCGTCGCTGTAGCGGTCGACTACCGAGTCGAAAAAGCCGCCGAAGCGGGTGACGCGATTGCTGGCTCGAGCTACGGCGCCGTCGACCAAGTCGAAAAAGCCGGAGCCGATGATGACCAGTCCGGCGTAGCGGAACAGGCGAGCCTGGTTGTCGCCGTTGGCGTATCCGAACAGAAAAGCGGCGATGATGTTGACCACTAGGCCCAGGAAGGTGAGGACGTTGGGATTGACGCGCGCGAGCGCGAGCCAGCGGACAATCGCATCCAGCAAGACGCCGCAGACCCGCCCGAAGGCGCTGGTCCAGGTTCTCGTTCCCACCCGGTCAGTTCCGGTTCTATTGGGCGCAGTCATGGTCGCGTCATGCGGTTGCGGCTTCGTCGTGAATCGTGCTCAAGCGCAGGACTTCCATTTCGCGCTTGCCGTTGGGTGTGACCACGATGGCGGTGTCGCCCACTTTCTTGTTCAGCAGTGCGCGGCCAATCGGTGAACTGGTAGAAATCTTTCCGGAAGCAAAGTCGGCTTCTTCGCTGGTTACCAGCTTGTACTCGACTTCTTCGTTCTTGTCGTTGTCGTAAACCCGGACGGTCGATCCCAGCCCCACCTTGTCGCGGGGAATGTTGTCCATGTTAATGAGCGCGAGGTCGCCCATGCGTTTGCCCAACTGACGCAGCCGGGCCTTGACGAATTCCTGGCGCTGCTTGGCCATGTGGTACTCGGCGTTTTCGCTGAGATCTCCCAAGGCAGCGGCCTTCTTGATCTCCTTAGGAAGATCGTGAACCAACTCGTGTTCGAGCTGATTCATTTCCTCCTGCAGTTTCCGCTTGATGTGCTCGGTCATGCTTTCACCGGATTATAAACCTACCGCCGACTCGGTCGGGCAGCAGACTTTTCGCCAAAATGGGAATCGCACGGTTTTAAGAGACAGGGCCTACGCTTGAAATTCCGAGGCTTCCGGGAATCGCAGGTTTGACTTGGACAAGGCCTTGGTCAGCAACTCCTCGATGTGCGGCTCTTCGCAGTTTTTTGCCATGGCCAATTCGCTGACCAGCAAATAGCGGGCGCGCTCCAGCATTTTCTTCTCCCGAAAGGAGAGCGACTTGGATTGGTTCAGAACCAGCAGCGCCTTCAACACGTTGGCGACCTCTAACAAGGAGCCAGTGCGCATCCGCTCGGAGTTTTCCTTGAAGCGGTATTTCCAGTCGGCATTGTTGTCGCACTCCCCATCTTCAAGAAAATCCACAATTTTCTGAATCTCTCCGTTTTTCACCACTCGCCGCAAACCTACGGTGACGACGTTGTGGAAGGGGACCATGACTTTCAGGCTGCTGGACTTGATCTTGAGGAGGTAGAAATTTTCTACGGTCTCGCCAATCGTACGGCTGCTGATCTGCTCAATGATCCCGACGCCATGATTGGGGTACACGACCTTGTCGCCGATGTGGAAATTGCCGTTGCCGTTCAACATGAAAAGCCATCCATGGACAGAGGAGGGAATGCGAGGAACAACACTTCGTAATCTTACCCGAATCGGGACAGAAAGGCAATTTGAAGGCGTTGCAGCTTGAAAAGTCGATTCTTTGGGGATGACCGTCATCCAAGTCCTTTGGAATCAGATGGACCTTTCGGCATCTGGAGTGCGGACCGGTGAGGTAGTATCCTAGGTTTGGTGACACGAGGGGAGAACAGCATGGCCACGAAGACCGTCGCAAAACCGGAGGCTGATCCGCAGAAGAGGCTCTCCAAACGGCAGGCAGCTGCGAAAATCGCTTCGCTGGTTGAGGAGCACATGACCGAGTGCGGTCTCTCCGAGCGACAGAAAAATGAACGTGTCATCGAGTTTGGTAAGCGAGTGGATAAAGCTACTGCACATCACGCCAAACATTGAGAATCTCTGCGAACCTTGGGTGGTCCGGCTTTATCCCGAGATCGCGCTCAAGTCCTGCCTTAAAGGTTCCTTCATCTCTAATCTCCATTAGCCGCTCTATTTTACGGGCGACCTCGCGCTCACGCTTTCTGGCTTCGCCCTTGCCACTTCTCGGTTTTAGAAATTCAAATGGAGTCTTCATGGAAGCCTCCTACTACTCTGAAAAGAGAGCATGAGATTCTTGTTGGGCGATCGATAGCGGTTGGCTTTCATGCGGTTGCTGAAACGTTGCTTGCCGTCGGCGGATTTGAATGCCATAGAAATCCTCCTAGGTTGTTCAGAAGGGTACTTGTTAGAGGTTGACGCTGACTGCCTATTCCCCAAGCCATGCTCCGTAAGGCTTCAAAGACTCGACGTGGGCGAAGATAATCCTTAACGCAGCAGTGATCGGAATGGCCAGCAGCAAGCCCATGGCTCCCCATAATGCGCCCCAGACTAACAGGGCCATGGTCACCGCTAAAGGATTGAGCTGCAACCGTTTGCCGAGGAATCGAGGGTAGAGCAGATTGAGCGCGATCAGGTGCAACCCGAGCACCGTGGCGACGATGATCAAGACATCTTGGGAATCGGTGTGCCCGAGGCCTACAAAAATCGGTGGTACCAGGGCGAGCAGAACTCCCATATAGGGAACCAGGCTCAAAAATCCGCTTACGAACCCGGCGAAGTAGAAGAATGGCAAATGAATCATCCAGAAGATGACAGTGCTCACTGCGCCCACGAATAAGCCGATCAGCAGATTTCCCACCATGAAGCTTCGAACCATCGCTGAAATCAGGCCCAGTGTGACGTAGGCGGTGTGGCGGTTCTCCATGCGGAAGAGCATGACGGTGGCCGAGCGAACGTGCTGTTGCCAGGTCAACATGAAAAACACCAGAAAGGGCACGAACGACACCCCGAAAACGGTTGCGCTGGCGGAACCGAAGCCACGAGTCAGAATGTCGGTCCAGTCGGTGGCAGGACGGACGCTCACGACACCTTTCTCGTGCTCCGGAGGCAGAACTTCGAAGCGTTCCGCACTCTTGCGGAACCGCAGAGCCTCCTCGCGAACCTTGCTGGTGTATTTCGGCAGATCCTGCAGCAGCGTGGCCGCCTGATTGTAAGAAAAGTAGACAATTCCGACCAGGGTTGCCAGCAACAGGAGAATTGCAATCGCAGCCGCCAAACTGCGAGGGAAACGAAGATACGTCAGCAGGTCCACGATCGGCGCCAGAATGAACGCCAGCAGTACGGAGACCAACATCACCGCCAGAACCGATTCCCCGAAGTAGCAGAGTGCGAGAACACCAGCGATGCCGATGATGTTCATCGCCCAATGACGCCGCTGTCTCTCGAGAATGGGCGGCTGCACGGGCGGCGCAGGTTTGACTTGGGTCGGGGCTTCGCCGGTTGCCATTTCAGCATCGTAATCCATTTTTTTGGTTTTTTCGCTGAGACTTATAATCCCAACGTGCCCTCCGAACCAACCCGCTCCGCGAGCCCGCGAGTCCTAGGTTTAGATGTCGGTTCCAAGAGAATTGGCATGGCTATCTCTGACCTGCTCGGTATTACTGCCCAGGGACTCGAAACCATCCACCGGCAAAACAAGCGCCTCGATTTCGGCCAACTGGAAAAGGTGATACGTAAGTACGAGGTGACCGAAATCGTCGTGGGCTATCCCCTGCGTATGAGTGGAGCCGAAGGCATCCAGGCGGAGAAGATGCAACGCTTCGCGGAAGAATTGCGCCAACGCTTCCCGGTGCCCGTCCACCTCTGGGATGAACGCCTGAGCTCGGCCCAAGCCAACCGCCTGTTGCGTGAAACCGATATGTCGATCAGGCGCCGGGGCCAGGTCGTCGACCAGATGGCTGCGGTGCTGATCCTTCAAAGCTGGATGGATGCGAGGAGCGGGTAATGTCTCACGTGGGGACAGCCGCCCTCGGCTGTCCACGCGAGCGAAGCTCGTCAGTGACTGTAACTCTGTCGAACCCTCTCAGCCTTGCGTTCTGACTCTGGATAGATACGACTTCACCACCCGTAAGCGGAGCTTCGCTCCGCTGAACAGCCGGGGGCGGCTGTCCCCACGTGATTCTTCTAAATACTCTCTGGTGACCAATGGCTAACGACCAATGGCCAACGACGCACCACCACGCCTCATCTAAACTAGTGGTAAGGTGCGCACGTTCTTCATACTTCTTCTGCTTGCTGTCCTCGCTTGCGGCGGATGGCTGGCTTGGGCGCTGATGCAACCGGTGACGCCAGCGGGGCAGACGTTTGTCCTCCTGCATCCGGGATACTCCACTCGACGGATCGCGACCGAGCTGAAATCCGCGGGTGTGATTCGCAGCGCGGATGCTTTTGTCCTTTGGCACTACCTTCATCACAAGCATTCCCTGAAGGCTGGGGAGTATCTCTTCGAGAACAGCGCGACTTCGCTCGATGTCCACCGGCGGCTGGTTCGTGGCGATGTGTATTTCCACACGGTCGTGATTCCCGAGGGCTACAACATGTTCGACATCGCGCAAGCCATACAGAACGCGGGCTTGGGTGCGAGCGAGGAGTTCCTGAAGATCGCGACGTCCGACACCGCTCTTATCTCCGACCTGGCGCCTGACGCCAAGACTCTGGAGGGTTATCTTTTTCCGAACACCTATGAGTTCACCCGCATGCAAACCATGCAAGAGATGGCGGCGGCGATGGTGAAACAGTTCCGCCAGGTCGCCCGCGAAATCGGTTTGACCGCGGATCTACAGGACCACGGCGCGGAGAAAACCGACATGCAGCAGACCGTCATCCTGGCCTCGATCATCGAGAAGGAAACAGCCGCGCCGGAAGAGCGGCCGCTGGTGGCGAGTGTGTATTACAACCGCATGGCACGGCATGGGACTCTGCAGGCTGATCCCAGCGTAATCTATGCCGAACTTCTGCAAGGAAGCTACAGCGGCGCGCTCCACCACGCTGATATGCAGTTCAACTCCGCTTACAATACCTACACGCATCCGGGACTCCCGCCCGGGCCCATCGGCAATCCGGGCAAGACCTCGCTGGAAGCAGCAATTCACCCGGCAAACACTTCCTATCTGTATTTTGTGAGCAATGGAAATGGCCATCACCGCTTCGCTCACAGCCTGGAAGAGCACAACCGGAACGTGGCGGCGTACCGGAAAGTGATGAACGGGAAGTAGCGCCGTAAATATGGTGTGCCAGCCATAAATATGGTACACTCCGGAGTGTGAGAACCACAGTGGACATCCCCGATCCGACCTATCGCCAGCTCAAGGCAAGAGCGGCCCTGCGGGGCTGTTCGGTGAAGGAACTGATTTTGCGCGGGGTAGAGGCGGAATTGAACGGCGAAAAGCGCGCACAAACCAGGGGGAGAGTCACACTGCCCCTGATCCAATCGAAACGACCTGGCTGGTTGAAGCTGAGCAATAAGACCATCCATGAAATCCTACTTCCCTGATGTGAATGTGTGGGTTGCGTTGGCGTATGAGGGACATCAACATCACCCGTCAGCGACCGCCTGGTTTGCGAAGCTGCCTCAGGAAATGGTCTATTTTTGCCGTTTTACCCAGCTTGGTTTGCTGAGGCTGCTCACCCATCCCAGCGTGATGAGGGAAGATGTGAGGAGTCAGACCGAGGCGTGGCTGACCTACGACTCGTTTCTCCAGGACCAGCGGGTCTCATTTCACACCGAAGCCGACCCCGAGCAGATAGAATCCGCCCTCCGCAAGTTGGCTTCGAGCGGCCGCCCCTTCTCAAAGCAATGGCCGGATGCATACCTGGCGGCATTCGCGTGCGTATCCGGATTAACACTGGTTACCTTCGACCGCGCATTGCGTCAGATGGCTGCCGGGAACACTGTGCTTCTCCGTTAGAGGGATAAGTCTCGGCCTGTCATTTTGACTAAGCGTTAAGTTGAAATGGGTACCGCACGGGCGTGGACGTCCCGCGCCTACGTTGGAACCTGACACCCGCCGTCCAACCCTGAATCCCCAGCTTGGGTATACTCATCTCTTTGGCACGGAATCAAAACTGTCGCATGTCTTTTTTCCTTCGCTATCGTGCTGCTGTCGTCTTATTGGTCGTTCTACCACTGACGGGCTGTTTGTTTCGCTCGCGCAAGGTGGAGCCTCCCATCAACACCGTCCAACTGAAGACGGCGACGCAGCAGGAACTGATCGACTACATCAATACGCAGGCCGCCAGGATTCGGTCCATGCAGGCTACGGTTGATATCGATACGACCGTGGGAGGGGTCAAAAAAGGCAAAGTCACCGATTACCAGGAGATCCGGGGATACGTGCTGGCGCGCAAGCCGGCGATGCTGCGGATGATCGGGTTGATGCCGATTGTGCGCAACAAGGCCTTCGACATGGTTAGCGACGGCCAGGGGTTCAAACTCTGGATTCCCACGAAAAACCGCTTCGTGGTGGGCCGAAATGATGTTGAGACCCACAATCCAACGCAACCGCTGGAGAATCTGCGCCCGCAACACATCTACGACGCGCTATTGCTGCGGCATATCGATCCCCAGAATGAAATCGCGGTGCTGGAAAACGATACCGAACTGGTGACCGAAGTCAAGAGCCGCAAAGTGTCGCGGGCGGATTACGTGATCGATGTGATCCGCAAAGGCGAGCACGGATGGGCACTTTCGCGGAAGATCGTTTTCAGCCGCACCGACCTGCTCCCTCATCGCCAGCTCCTGTACGACGCCCAGGGAAATGTCACGACCAACGCGCTCTATGGCAACTACAAAGAGGACAACGGGGTGGAATTCCCCTGGCAAATCGAGATTGCCCGGCCGCAAGAGGAGTACGACATTACCTTGAGTATCGTGAAACTCGATCTGAACCAATCGCTTCCGGACGACAAGTTCATACTGGAGCAACCGGCGGGGGCTGAGGTCGTCCACTTGGACAAGCCCGAAGCGCACTCGTCCTCCGAGCCTCAAGGCGATAGCAGCAGGTAGAATCAGCAGTTAGCATTTGGCAATTAGCATTTGGCCCCGTAGGCTTTTTGCCAACCCCTGAGGGACTAAGTGCGAATTGCCAATTGCTAAGTGCTCATTATGATGAACAAGATGATCGTCGCCAACCTGGTCCACCGGCCGCTCCGTTCCCTGATCAGCATCGTGGCGATTGCGTTGGAAGTGACGCTGATTCTGCTGATCGTTGGATTGTCGCTGGGAATTCTGAACGATTCCCGTGCGCGGCAGGCGGGTATGGGAGCAGACGTGGTTGTCATGCCTCCGGGATCGACCGTCGTTATCGGTGTCTCGGGCGCACCTCTTTCGGTGAAGGTTGGGGACGTATTGGATAAGCTGCCCCACGTGGCGAGCGTGGCGCCGGTCGTCATGCAGTTCTCCACCGCGGGAACTTTGGAAATCATTTACGGGATTGATCTCAAGAGCTTCGAGCAACTGGGAGGGCCGTTTCACTACCTGTCGGGCGGGCCGTTTCAGGGACCGAATGATGTGCTGGTCGATGACGTTTTTGCCAAGTCGAAGCAAGTCAAGGCGGGAGACACGATTGAACTTCTCAACAACACCTTCCGCATTGCGGGCATCGTCGAGCACGGGCGGGGCGCGCGGAAGTTTCTCCCTATGAGCACGCTCCAGAACCTGATTGGGGCGCAAGGCAAGGTCTCCGGGTTCTATCTAAAGCTGGACGACGCCAACAATGCTGCGGCTGTGGTCGATGAAATCAAGCGTGTTCCGGGCATGCAAAGCTACAATGTCCGTTCCATGCGCGAGTACCTTTCGCTGATGACGCCGACGAGCTATCCCTACCTGGGTAGTTTTATCAATGTGGTCATTGGGGTTTCTGTAACCATCGGGGTGATCGTCATTTTTCAGGCGATGTACACCGCAGTCATGGAGCGTACGCGCGAAATAGGAATCTTGAAGTCGATGGGCGCGTCGAAGTTCTACATCGTGAATGTGATCCTGCGCGAGACCGCACTGCTGGCTATTGCCGGGATTATTTTGGGAATCATGTTCAGCCTGCTGGCCGAGAGGGGAATTATCTACAGAATGCCGCTGGTTAGAGTCGAGGTCACCGCCGGCTGGATTCTGCGCGCGACCGTCATCGCTCTGGGCGGAGCACTGGCGGGTGCGGTTTACCCAGCCCTGAAAGCGGCGCAGAAGGATCCTATTGATGCGCTGGCCTATGAGTAGATCGAGGCCGCACGAGCGGTTCCCCTGCGTATCTGGCATGATTCTTGACTCCGCCTCGGCAACGAACCAACCGACACCGCCCCTTCGCAGCGCCCCTTCGTTGACAACGTCCTCCGCAGTACGTTATCTTTAAGACTTCGAAAGTCCTGCGGTTGCCCGCCTGATAGCCCTGCGCCTTCGGCGCTCACGGGGTGCTCAGCGGTCTTCTTTGCGTTTTTTTATTTCTGGGAGATTTTGCATGTCAACCTATTTCCCCAAAGCGGGGGAAATTGTGCGCAAGTGGTACGTCGTGGATGCTTCCGGGCAGACCCTCGGCCGGCTGGCGTCACAAGTCGCCCGCATTTTGATGGGTAAGGAAAATCCGCAATACACCACCTTTCTCGACACTGGCGATCATGTGATCGTGATCAACGCCGAGAAGGTGAAGACGACGGGCATGAAGTCGGAGCAGAAGGTGTATCAGCATTACACCGGCTATCCCGGTGGGTTGCGTACCGAGGAGTTCCGCAAGCGCTTCACGCGCAAGCCGGAGTTGGTGATCGAACAGGCGGTTCTGCGCATGCTCCCCAAGTCGAAACTGGGACGGCAGATGATCAGCAAACTGAACGTCTATCGGGGGGAGAAGCATCCGCACGAAGCGCAGAAGCCGCAAGCGAAGGCTTTGGAAGTAAGGGCGTAGAGTTTGGTTGTACACGCAAGATCCCTCACCGGCTAACGCCAGTTCGGGATGACGTCGAGTTCAAGAATTTTGGAAAGGGTTGAAGCACCCGGGGTTAGCTGAATGCTGACGGCTGAGTGCTGAATGCTAATCAATGGCAGAGCTAGTGCAGTATTACGGTACGGGACGCCGCAAGTCGGCGATCGCGCGCGTCTATCTGCGTCCGGGCAGCGGCGAGTTCAAGATTAACGGGCGGCCTTTTGAGGAATACTTCGTGACTCCGGCGCAGCGCTCGAGCGCGAAGCAGCCGTTGATCTCGACGGAGACGGCGAGTGCGTTCAATGTGGTTGCCAGGGTTTCTGGCGGCGGCGTGAATGGCCAAGCGGACGCAGTAAAGCTCGGCATCGCCCGCGCTCTCATGCTCTTCAATATTGAGCTGCGCAAGAAGCTCAAAGCGGAAGGCATGGTCACTCGCGATTCCCGCGGCAAGGAACGCAAGAAGTACGGCCAGAAGGGTGCGAGGAAGCGCTTCCAGTACAGCAAGCGATAAGCGTTGGAGGTCTAGCTAGGAGCTAGAAGCTAATAGCTAGAAGCGGTTTTTAGGTGTCAATTCTTCTCGTGCCTCGCGGCGCGGGGACGGGAATGGCAATCCGGGGCAGCCTCAGGGTGAGCGCCGGATGCAGACCAAATGAGGAGGTTGATTGGCTAATATCACCATGAAGGAGTTGCTCGAAGCGGGCGTCCACTTCGGGCATCAGACCAAGCGCTGGAATCCCAAGATGAAGGAATTCATCTTCGGAGAGCGCAACGGGATTTACATTATCGACCTGCAGAAGACGCTGAAGATGTTCAAAGAGGCGTCTAGATTCGTGCAGGAACTGGCCAGCGACGGGAAGATCATTCTCTTCGTAGGAACCAAGCGCCAGGCCCAGGACGCGATTGCCGAAGAGGCGACGCGCTGTGGCGGGTTCTATGTGAACCAGCGCTGGCTGGGTGGCCTGCTCACCAATTGGGTGACGGTGCAGAAGTCGGTGAAGCGGCTGAAAGAGCTCGACGAGATGGCCACGGATGGCCGCTACGAGTTGCTGCCCAAGAAAGAAGTCATCAAACTGGAGCGCGAGCGCAAGCACTTGCAGGCGAACCTGGCCGGCATCAAGAATATGAGCCGCTTGCCGGACGCGATCTTCATCATTGACTCGAACAAAGAACAGATCGCGGTGCGCGAGGCGCGCAAGCTCGGCATTCCGGTGGTCGCGGTGGTCGACACGAATTGCGACCCCAGTGAAGTGGATTACGTGATTCCGGGTAATGACGATGCGCTGCGGGCGATCCGGCTTTTTGCTTCAAAGATCGCAGACTCCGTGGCCGAAGGCGCGCAGCTGATGACCGACAAGCAAGTCGCCGACTTGGCAGCTGCTGCGGGCGCGGCGCAACAGGCCGAACTGGCCGCGGCGGCACGCGCTGCTGAGGGCGGAATCGATATAAGCGCAGCCGAAGATGGCGGCGCCGAAGACATCAGCATGGAAGACGTGCTGGGAGCGGGCACGCGCAAGCAGCCAACGGCCGCGAAGGAAAGCGCCGACGAGATTGCGCCCCAGGTCGAGACCCAGACGTATTAGGACATTCGTTGGTCGTTAGCCGTTGGTCGTTGGTCAACAACGTCAGTTTAAGTTTTCGTGAGTCAGCGGGATTGGGGACTGTCAGTAAGAGACTTGGGAAGGGCATGGCTTCAGCCATGCCGCAATGGCGAGATTCGATTCCGGGCTTTAGCCCCTGAGGGATTCAGACCCGCGCGGGTCGTCCGGCGCGGGTAAATTTTTGTGAAGAGGAATAATCGTAAGGATATGGCAACTACTGTGAGTCCCGACCCAGATAACAACAAGCGACCGAATATTTCTGCCGCGAAAGTAAAGGAACTCCGCGAGCGCACCGGGGCGCCCATGATGGATTGCAAGCAGGCTCTGATCGAGGCAAGCGGCGACATGGAGCAAGCTATCATTGTGCTCCGGAAGCGCGGGCTCTCGGTGGCCGCGAAGAAGGCGGCCCGTGTGACCAGCGAAGGCTCGGTGGCCCAGTACATCCACGCTGGAGGCAAGATCGGCGTGCTGGTGGAAATTAACTGCGAGAGCGACTTCGTGGCCCGCACCGACGACTTCAAGGAGTTGGTTCACGACATCGCCATGCACATTGCAGCCAGCGATCCCAAGTTTGTTCGCAAGGAAGACGTCACGCCGGAAGCCTACGCCCGGGAGAAAGACATCTACCGTGCTCAAGCGATCGCCAGTGGCAAGCCTGCGAACATCGCGGAGAAGATGGTCGAAGGCAAGATGGCAAAGTTCTACGAAGAGGTTTGCCTGCTGGAGCAGCCCTTCATCAAGGATCAGACGGTCAGCATCGCGCAGCTTATTGCCGCAAAAATTGGCAAGCTCGGCGAAAACATCGCGGTGCATCGCTTCGCCCGCTTCAAGGTGGGCGAAGCTGGCGAGACTATCGCCATCACCCGGCCGGAACAGAAAACCGAGTAATTAAGGGCGCCTTTTGGCGCCTTTTTTTGTGCGCCTGTGCGGGCGGGACGCCCCACGACAGCCGGCGGGACGCCGGCGCTACAAAATCATGACAACTCCCGTCTTCAAACGCATCTTGCTTAAGCTCTCCGGCGAAGCCTTGGCCGCGAACCAGGGTTTTGGCGTTGACCCTTTTCGCATCCACGAAATCGCCGCTGAACTGGCGGACGTTCATTCGCTGGGCATTCAAATCGCAATCGTGGTCGGGGGAGGAAATTTTTTTCGGGGCGTGACCAAACAAGCGAAAGAGATGGACCGGGTTTCCGCGGATCACATGGGCATGTTGGCCACCGTGATCAATGCCCTGGCTTTGCAGGATGCGCTGGAGAAGCAGGGCGTCTTTACCCGAGTGCAGTCGGCGATTGAGATGAACCAGGTTGCAGAACCGTTTATTCGCCGGCGCGCCATAAGGCATCTGGAGAAAGGGCGGGTGGTGATTTTCGCCGGGGGCACGGGCAATCCATATTTCTCTACGGATACAGCAGCATCGCTGCGCGCCATGGAAATCAAGGCAGACGTCATCATGAAAGCTACCAAGGTCGATGGCATCTATGACGCCGATCCGGTGTTGGTAAAAGATGCCAAGAAGTTCACCGAAATTACTTACATGGATGTGTTGAAAAAAGGCTTGAAGGTGATGGACTCGACGGCTATCTCACTTTGCAAGGACAATAACCTGCCGATTATCGTCTTCAATCTCAATCAGCGGGGGAACATCCGCAAGGTTGTAACCGGCGAGAAGATAGGATCACTGGTAAGCGCCTAAAGGCTGGCCGCGGATCTGCACGGATTTCCACGGATTGCTCCTTTCCGAGCCAACCGTTAGTTTCAAGGGTTTATAATTCACGGTTTTGGTAACTCATCCTCAGGGGAGCTGACTATGGCTCAAGCTGGTATGGCCGCAATTCCTGGCCTCAAAGACACTTACATTCAACTCAAGACCCGTATGGACAAAGCGGTGGAGGACTTCCGCAAGGCAATGGCGGCCACACGCACCGGGCGGGCGTCGGTGCACATGCTGGATTCCGTCAACGTGGACTACTACGACTCGCGCATGCCGCTGAATCAGCTGGCGCAAGTACATGCGCCGGAGCCGCAGCTCATCACGGTGCAGCCTTTTGATCCGACCGCCCTGCCAGCCATTGAAAAAGCCATTCGCAGCGCTGATATCGGGTTGAACCCGATGAATGACGGCAAGATCATTCGCGTGCCTGTGCCTGCGCTCACCGAGGAGCGCCGCAAGGATATGGTGAAGCACCTCCACAAGATCCTCGAGGAGCATCGGACCGCGGTGCGCAACATCCGGCGCGATGGCAACGATGCCATAAAAAAGGCGATGAAAGACAAGAAGATCACCGAGGACGATGAGAAGCGGGCCATGGATGAGATCCAAAAGCTCACCGATGATGAAATCAAGAAGATGGAAGAGATGAGCAAGGGGAAAGAAAAAGAAGTGATGGAGATAAAATGACCGGGTTCGGCGAGCATTTTTCCAGCCCCGCTGGTCTGCGCTTAAGTTTGATCGGCGGTTTTTCCGGTTTGATGTGTCTTGCAACTGTCCTCGCCGTGACAGCCGCCCCCGTGGGAGCCGCAATGGAACCAAGAGTAGTGGAACAGCAAGAGTTCTCGGTCATCGGAATTCAAGTTCGAACCAGTAACGACAAGGAAGTGACAGGCGAGGGCGCCATCCCCAAGCAATGGAACAAGTTTTTCAAGGATGGAATCGCGGATAAGATTCCAAACAAAGTCGATTCCACGGTTTACGCCGTTTACACAGGTTACGAGAGCGACCGCAACGGCGAATACGATTTCATTATTGGGATGAAAGTGAGCCGTGTATCCCCAGTTCCGCCGGGGATGGTTGCGCAGAAGGTGCCAAGGGGAAAATATGCAGTAGTTGCGAGCGCGCAGGGACCCGTTGCGCAAGTTGTCCCGCAGGCATGGCAGCGGGTCTATCGCCTCGACGATAACAAACAGCTCGGCGGCGCTCGTGCCTACAAAGCAGACTTCGAGGTTTATGACCAACGAAGCCAGAATCCGCAGGACTCCCAAGTCGACCTATACGTTGGTCTCAAATAGCGCTCACGTATCGTGGTCGTCAATCTTTTGTCCTCTCAAGTATCTGTGTTTCGTTCGTTGAATCAATCCCTCCAAAAGCCGCGCCCAGGGCCAGAGTTACCTCCGTAACCTGTCCCAAAGTAATGAGACTTCCTACAATTGCGCGTGTTCCTATATGCATACCAGGAATTCGCATCTCCCCAAAGAATCTGATCACAGGAGCTACCATGAATCGGTTTTTGTCGCTTACAGGATTACTCGCGCTAGGGTTGATGTTGGCCGGTTGCAACGGCGTAAGTAATCCGCCCTCCACAACTCCGCCACAACCACCGAGCACCAAGGGGCAGATTTTTACTTCCGCTGAGGACGCACCCGTGTCGTCGGTGGTCGCTTTCAACATCACCATCAACAGCATCACACTTAACAACAGCTCGACCACGGTGCAGGTGCTTTCCACTCCCACTGCGGTGGACTTCGGCCGACTAATCGGTTTGCGTTCTTTGTTGGGCTTTAACACGGTGGCGGCGGGAACCTACACAAGTGCTACCTTCACTTTCGCAGCCAGCAAACCCGCACCCTCGATCAACTACGTCGACCTTACGACCAAGCCACCGTCGATTGGCACGGCAACTGGAACTTTGAGCAGCCCGACCGTCACGGTTTCATTCCCCACAGCAGCCCCGCTCGTGGTCGGAAGCAACGGCATGGCCGGTCTGCATATGGACTTTGACCTGCGTAAATCGCTGGCGATGGATGGCAGCGGCAACCTGATCATCAACAACGGCACGATCGCTGTAACCCCTGTAGTCGACGTGATGGCAGTTTCGGCCTCCAGTGATCTGGGACAAATCACCGAGTTCACCGGCAACGTTGTCTCGGTGAATACTGCTGGAAATTCGTTCGTCATGCAGGGACCGTATGGATTTCAGGAGACGATCGACGTCAACTCGAGCACCTCGTACAACGGCAGCAATAGCTTGAGCAGTTTAGTCACGAATGGCATCGTCGCCGTCGAGGGCACGGTGCAAGCCGACGGCAGCATTCTGGCCAGCGGCGTCGAGCAGATCACGACCGACAAGGCGTTCATTTCCGGCAGAATCCTGGCAGTCAGCCCCGGTCCGGTGGTGACTATGTTTGTGGGCGAAGAGCTGGGAGCCTCGGCGACGCTCCCGGTGGATAGCGTCTACACTGTCGACCTCAGTACGGTGTCGGCGTATGACATTTGCTTTATCGACAACTGGGTCACCAATGAACTGTTCGGCGCCAAATCTCTGGTGGTGGGCCAACGGATCTTCGTGGGCGGCACCTATATGAGCAACGTGTTCACTCCTGCCATGGTGTCCTTGCGGCGGCAGGGCGTGGTGGGATCGCTGGTGCCAAGCAGCGTAAACATCACCAGCGGTAATCAGGGCAACTTCCAGATGCAGAATGATGCTCTGATGAGCTACTCGGCAGGCGGACCGTTCACCGTGTATACCGGCGCCAAAACCGTGTTTGTCAATGTCGCCGGGCTGACTGGATTGCAGTCGGCGAGCGCGGCCAATCTGATCGCTCGTGGACTGGTGTTCTACGATCCCAAGACGAATAAGCCTATCGTGTGGGCGGGACGGGTTCGCGTACTGCCCTAGGGCGAATCTACCTCAAAATAGAGCGGGCGGCTCCGGCCGCCCGCTTTGCTTCGTCTGGCCGCGGAATTTATTTTGCGCCAGCCTTCAGCTTGCCATGGGGCACTTTATAATCAGAAGACCATGAAGCAAGTCGTTCACGCCGCCTGTCCGCATGATTGCCCGGATGCCTGCGGAGTCTTGATTACCGTAGAGGATGGTCGCGCGACCAAGATCAAGGGTGATCCTTCGCATCCCGTGACGCGTGGATTCCTGTGCGCGAAGGTGGCCAAGTATCTGGATCGGGTGTATTCGCCAGACCGGGTTTTGTACTCGATGCGGCGGGTGGGGCCGAAAGGGCAAGCCACGGGCGAGGGCGCCCGCGCCACACAGGCGTGGCAGCGCATCTCCTGGGATGAGGCTCTCGAGGAAATCACATCTCGCTTCAAAAAGATCACAGGCGAATTTGGCAGTGAGGCCATCCTGCCTTATTCCTACGGTGGAACTTTAGGAGTGCTGAATGGCGCCTCCATGGACCGCCGATTCTTTCATCGGCTGGGCGCATCCCAGTTGGCGCGCAACATCTGCTCCGCGGCTGGCGAGGCGGGATTGAAATCGGTGATTGGGGTGAAACTGGGCACCGAGCCGGAACAGTTTCGCCATTCGCGCTATATCATTGCCTGGGCGGCGAACATCCACGGCAACAATGTACATCTTTGGCCCTTCATCGAGGAGGCCCGGCGCCAGGGTGCGAAGCTGGTGGTGATCGATCCTTATCGCACTCGCACGGCGGCGTGCGCGGACTGGTATCTGCCAATCAATCCCGGCACCGACGCTGCCCTGGCGCTAGGGATGATGCATGTGATCATCGGCGAGAACCTTCATGATACGGATTACGTCAAGCTCCACACTGTAGGATTTGAACAGCTTCGCGACAAAGTGCAAGAGTACACGCCGGAACGCGTGGCGAAATGGACGGGAATCGCGGCATCCGACATTGTGAAGCTAGCCCGCGAGTATGCAACCACCCATCCGGCTGTCATTCGACTAAATTACGGGGTGCAGCGCTCGGAAGGTGGGGGCATGGCGACCCGCGCGGTCACGATGTTGCCCTGCATCACCGGTTCGTGGAAAGAGGTAGGAGGCGGGTTGCAACTCTCCACCGGCGGCGCCTTTGCGCCGATACGGGCTGGAGATGGGTTGGAGCGTCCGGACTTGATGCTCAAAGCTCTGGGACGGCCGGCACGCATCGTGAATATGGTGGAATTAGGCAAGGCTCTGAATACGTTACATGACCCGCCCGTCAAGGCGCTGTTTGTTTACAACTCCAATCCGGCGGCGGTGTGTCCCAATCACAATGAAGTGATTCGCGGTTTGCGGTGTCCCGACCTTTTCACCGTCGTCCACGAGCAGTTTTTTACTGACACGACCGACTACGCGGACATCGTTTTGCCTGCGACCACTTTTTTCGAGCACAAAGAGCTGCAGACTGCCTACGGGCACTACTTTTTGCAGATATCGGATCAGGCCATCGAGCCGCTGGGCGAATGTCGTTCGAATGTGGAAGTTTTTCGCGCGCTCGCCGCAGGGATGGACTTCGAGGATGAGTGCTTCCGCGAATCCGTCGACCAGATGATCGACCGGGCGCTGGACTCAAATCATCCCTGGCTGCAGGGAATCGACCGCGACCGGCTTGAACGGGAAGGACATATCCGGCTGAACTTCGGAGAAGCGGAGCTTCGCTCCGCCGGACAGCCGGGGGCGGCTGTCCCCTCGCAATCAAATTATTTTCTTCCCTTCGCTCAGGGCAACTGTTTCACGTCCAGCGGCAAGGCCGAGCTGTACAGCGAATCTCTCAAGGCTCAAGGTTTGGATCCCGTGGTGCACTTTAAACCGCCCGGCGAATCGCGGCACAGCGAGCAAGCCAAAGCCTTTCCTCTGGAATTGTTGGCTCGTAAGGCCGACAACTTTCTCAATTCAACATTTTCGAATTTGCCTACGATCCAGAAGATGGAGGAAGTAGGCCTGCTCGAAATGAACGCCAGCGATGCCCAGACGAGGAGGATCGCGGATGGTGACAGAGTACGAGTCTTCAACCGGCGTGGCAACATACTTCTCAAGGCCAAAGTCGACGGCGCAGTACAGCCTGGCGTGGTTTGCGCACGGCTTCATTGGGCGAAGCTCGGTCCCCAGGGGCGCAACATTAACGTCCTGACTTCGGAAAAACTTACCGACCTGGGCAACTCCGCCACCTTTTATTCCGTCTTGGTTGAAGTAGAGCTTTTCCAAACGGCATCCTGAGGGCGATTTGAGGCGCAAGTGCTTGGACGGTGTCCACTGCTCTACCGTATAATTGCGGTTTTCCACACTCCCATAAGCTGAGGTAGTGGCGATTCATCGCACTCATCAGGATAGCCCTGCGGAAATCGAGGGCAGGCATGGCCGCGCATGGCGACCCCCGGTTGTCGCACCGGGGAAATCTCCTTTATTTACAAAGTGTTATGAAGTCAGCAGACGCCCACTCCTCAGCTTCCTGCTGGCTTCTTTCTTACTCTGCTCCTGGGCGGTGGGACAACAGGATGTGATTGTCGCCATAGAGGTTCACGGTAACCGCCGAATTCCGGCCGAAACAGTCAGGGCCCGAATCTTCACTCACGCCGGGGATATCTACGACCAGGCTGCGATTGAGCGGGACTTCAACTCGCTGTGGAACACGGGGTACTTCGAAGATATTCGCTTTGAACGAGAGCAGAGCCCCAAAGGGTGGATCCTGCATATCTATGTCAAAGAACGCCCCACCATCCGGGAGATCAACTATGTTGGGCTGAACTCGGTCTCGAAAAGCGATGTGCTGGACCGTTTCAAGGAGGCCAAAGTCGGATTGTCGGTTGAGAGCCAATACGATCCGACCAAGGTGAAAAAGGCCGAGGTCACAATCAAGGAGTTACTGGCCGAACACGGAAGACAATTCTCCACCATTCGAACCGAGAAGAACCCCATTCCCCCCAACGCCGTGAGCCTCACGTTCGTGATCAAAGAAGGACCGAAGGTCAAAGTGGGCAAGATTGCCTTCCAAGGGAATAAACATGTTAAGAGCCGCTTCCTGCGCAGCGCGATGAAGAACTTGAAGCCTATCGGAATCCCGCATTCTATCTTCCTGGAGAATATTTTCTCGAAGACTTACGATGCCACCAAACTCGAGGAGGACACCGAGCGGGTTCGCGCCGAATTCCAAAACCGCGGCTACTTCAAAGTGCTGGTTCAAGAACCTAAGACCAACATCCACGATAGCGGACATCAGGGATTTCACATCCCCCTGATTCAAAAAGGTCCGGGCAAGGAAGTGGACATCACCATGCCCATCGAAGAAGGGGACAAATATAGCCTGGGCGAAATCACCTTCAAAAATAATAAGGCGGTGACGAACATTAAGGCATTGCGCGCCCTGTTCCCGCTAAAAGATGGCGACACCTTTGACCGAAGCAAGATCGCGAAGGGCTTGGAGAACCTGGGGAAAGCCTATGGTCAACTGGGATACATCAACTTCACCTCCATTCCAAACACGACCTTCGATGAGCAGAAAAAGCTCGTCTTCCTCGATATTGACGTGGATGAAGGCAAACAGTTTTATGTGCGGCGAATCGAGTTTCAGGGCAATACCACCACTCGCGACAAGGTGATACGCCGCGAGATCGTTCTGGAAGAAGGCCAGATTTATAATCAGCAACTTTGGGAACTCAGCATCCAGCGGCTGAATCAATTGGGCTTTTTCGACAATTTGAAGCCCGATGATCCCAATGTCACCGAACGTCATCTGAACGAAAAAGAGGGCACGGTAGATCTCACCCTCAAAGTTCATGAGAAAGGAAAGAACAGCATCGGGTTGAGCGGTGGCGTCAGTGGTCTGTCGGGAACATTCGTCGGGCTCAGCTATAGCACCAACAACTTTCTCGGGCTGGGCGAGACCCTGAGCGTGCAGGCGAACATCGGCAATCTCCAGCGTAACGTTTCATTCAGCTTTACTGAGCCTTACCTATTCGATCGCCCACTGCAGTTGGGTTTCACGGTGTACTTCACGAAGTTCACCTACGATCAGGCGCGACAAGCGGCACTCCTCAGCGGCCAGTCGATCAACCTGCCGCTGGCTTTGCAGCAGAATCTTCAGAACTATACGCAGTCCAGCCGGGGCTTTGCAGTGAACCTGACTTATCCGCTACACCGCTCGTTCAAGCGGGTGGGCATCAGCTACTCATACGACGACTCTTCGATCGTAGCCCTCACGACGGCGTCGCAGACGCTATTCAATTTCCTGTCCTTCAGCGGCATCAGCGGCCCCAACGCTCTCAACGGGATCATCACCAGCAAGGTTACTCCCAGCTACTCGGTAAACTCCGTAGACCGGGCGCTATTTCCCCACTCGGGCAGCAGCCTTTACCTCGGCACCGAAATTGCTGGTTTGGGTGGGACGGTCAGAACCATTCGTCCGATCGCGCAGTACACGCACTGGATACCGCTGCAGAAGAAGCGCAATACGGTTGGCATACACGTCCAGGGTTCTTTCCTGACCGGTTACGGTGGCCTGGTGCCTCCCCCGTTTCAGCGCTTCTACGATGGCGGCGAGAATGACCTGCGTGGCTTCGATATACGCTCCGTCTCACCGGTCGCTTTTCTCCCGAACACGACTTCGATCCAGCTGCGCAATCCAGATGGCTCGATCGTGCCCAAGAATCCCGCCAATCCCCTGCAAGGGGCTTACACCGTCCCGGTTCCTTTGGACCAGATTGTCTTCCCCGGAGGCGACTTAAGCGCAGTCGCAAACATCGAGTACCGGATCACCATCGCCGGCCCCGTGGCTTTGGCGCCATTCGTCGACTTAGGGATCGAACCGATCCTCAGAGATTCACAGCTGAAAATCAACAATGGGCAATTTGATCTGATCAACAGCACAGTTTTTGGCTGCCCGGCGCTGGACATTGGTCTGAACTGCGTCGGCGGGACCACGCAGAAGTTCTCGCAGTACCTTAGCCCCGTGGCCGGCACCAACTGGACTCCGAGAATGTCCACCGGGCTGGAACTGCAGGTGTTCTTGCCAGTAATCAATGCACCGTTCCGTGTCTACTGGGCGTATAACCCGCTACGGCTGGATTCGACGGTGAACGCGCCGGTTCCAATCACCCGCAGCATGTTCCCACTAGGCGCCGCGGGAGACTATACGTTTCAGCTCGCCCGGAATTCCTTTTCTCCCCCCTACCAGCTAAGGGAGCCGCGCAAGACCTTTCGCTTTACCGTGGCGACAACATTCTAGACAGGCTTTGGGGCCTCAGGCCTCGGGATTTTGGGATCGATACGAGAGACAATGAGCACCACTTGATGAATGTTCTGCCAGCCTTCTTGTGATTAAATCAACGGGGCTTCCGGCAACATGCCGACTGAGAAGTGAACTGACCACTGACAACTTCATTAACGTAGCCGTGATTGGCGTGGGGACGTTTGGCCGCAACCATGCTCGGGTTTACCATCAACTCGCACACGAGGGCGTACCACTACGGCTGGTCGGAGTGGTCGATCCCGATACGGCGCGGGCTGACACGGTGGCCCGCGAATTCGGCTGCCGCAGTTTTGGTTCCATCGAGCAACTCACCACCACACACGTTGCCGTGCAGGCGGCCTCGGTCGCGGTGCCTACGATCCATCACCTGCATGCCGCCCGGCAACTGATGGAGGCGGGCGTCGATGTGCTGATTGAAAAGCCGCTGGCGATATCGGTCGGGGAAGCTGACGAACTCGTCCGTCTGGCGCAGCGCCTGGGCCGCATCGGTCAGGTTGGACACTTGGAGCGTTTCAATCCCGCCGTCCGCGCCACTCTTCCTGTTATCACGCAGCCCATGTTTTTTGAAGTGCATCGGCTCAGCGTATTCACGCCACGTTCTCTCGACGTGGACGTCGTGCTCGACCTCATGATTCACGATCTCGACATCGTGCTTTCGTTTGTGAATTCGCCGGTCAAGGAAATCCGCGCGGTGGGGTTGCCCATTCTTTCCGGCAAGGTGGACATCGCGAATGTGCGGTTGGAATTCGACTCTGGGTGCATAGCCAACTTTACCGCCAGCCGGGTTTCGACCGAGCGCGTCCGCAAGCTGCGATTTTTCCAGCCCAAGCAGTACGTGTCCCTGGACTACGGGCGGCAGGATGTTATGGTGTTCAGCGTCGGTCAGGGCGATACCTCGGGAACTCCTTCAGTAAATCCACAAATTCAGGTAGCAAAACCTCCGACCACGGGAGAAGAACCGTTACACGCGGAACTGAAATCATTTCTGGAGTCGGTGCGGCGGCGTTCCCCGTCTGCGGTTACTTTGGAAGATGGCCGGCGCGCTTTGGCCGTGGCCCTCGATATCGTCGCATCGATCAACGAGCACGGAAGAAAGATCGATCTGGAGCGCCTGCACGCCTGATTCGCCTCCCCCAAATGTCAAGTTTTGTAAACGAACACTGGACGATTGACCATCTGGATGCAAATTCCAAGGACTTAGACTTTCAGACCTTCGCGGATTCACGCGAAAGGTGCGAAAATACAGATACTGGGCCGCAGACGCCAGCAAAATTCGGCGAACCAGTTTTGAAACAGTTAGACATCAGCAGGAGTTTTCTGTCCTTGCAACTCATGCCTCGTCGCTCGTGTCTAACCAGCAAGTAGGTTGTTCGATGTCAACCACGCAAATCCCGCCAGCCAATCCGGCTTCTCCGACGCCTTCGGCGTCGCAGAGCGGAGATTTGTACGATGCGCGTTACTGGGAGTCGGCTTATCGCGAAATTGTTGAAGCGCCAGCTCTGCTCATACAGCTTCAGGATGATCTAGCACAGGCGCGCCGACGGGAGGCTTTCTGGATTTCGGTGGTGGTGCACTTGATTGTTGTTCTGCTCATCGTGAACTCGCAGAAATTAGCCGGATTCCTTCCTCGACAAACCGTCGTCGCCGTTAGCCCCTCACTGTCGAACCAGAAGGATGCTACCTTTCTGGAACTGCCTCCGGATGAACAGAAGGTTACCAAGCGTCCGGACACAAATATCATCTCTGATAAGGACCGCATCGCCACTTCGCACGCGCCCCAGATCGATCGTCAGGAACTGAAGAAGATTCTCGACGCCTCCCGCCCAGGCAGGCCTGGTGCAGGCGGCATTCAGGCCCCACAATCCCAGCCCGCGCCGCCGGCTCCCGCAGCGGGCCAAAACCCTGCGCCCCAGCCATCAGCGCCCCCTCCGCCCGCTCCGAATCAGAACCAGACCGCAAAACTGCAGACCCCGCCTGCCCTGACTCCTCAAGCAGCGTTTGGCGGCGGCGCCATGTCCCCGCGTTCGGCCATTGAGCAAGCCGCTCGCGCCACGGCGGCGAATCGTGGCGGATACGGCGGGGATAGCGGGGACTATGGTGCTCTCGGCCAGGGTCGAAGGCCGACGGCTACGATGGGTCCACTCGAGGTCCTCACCGATACCATGGGCGTGGATTTCGGCCCCTACCTACAGCGGGTGCTGCACGATGTCCGTGTGAACTGGTACAACCTCATTCCAGAATCAGCGCGGGCGCCCATCATGAAGAAGGGAAAAGTCACGATCGAGTTCGCCATTCTTAAGAATGGCACGGTGGCTGGAATGACTTTGGTCTCGACCTCGGGCGACGTGGCACTGGACCGCGGCGCCTGGGGAGGCATCACCGCTTCCAATCCCTTCCCACCCTTGCCCAACGAATTCGGCGGCCAGTATCTCGGATTACGATTCGCCTTCTACTACAACCCTGACAGAGCGGACCTGCAGTAGTTAATGCGGTCGTTGAGTCTCGATTTCGGTGCTAGAATCGGGGCCTGGAGAGCATACTCGTGAAGCCAAAGCGAAAATTCACCATCGTCATCGAACGGGATGAAGAGGGCTATTTCGTTGCCACGGTGCCAGGTCTGCGGGGTTGCCACACCCAAGCGAAGACCCTCGACACGCTCATGAAACGTGCCCGCGAGGTGATTGAACTCTGCCTGGATGTCGAGGGTAGCGAAAGCGGATCGCTTGAACTCGTGGGTATTCAGCAGATTTCCGTATGACGCGCCTTCCCCGATTGAGGGGCCGCGAGATCGTGCGTGTGCTTGAAACAAACGGATTCCGAGTAGTCCGGACCCGCGGCAGTCATGTTTTTCTGAGGCATGCCGACGGAAGGGCCACGACTGTGCCGGTGCATTCCGGTGAGATAGTTGGGCCTGGGCTCTTGCGGTCTATCCTTCGCGACGTCGAATTGTCGGTGGAAGATTTCCTGAAGCGATAGAGACACTCGGCAACAGTTGTAATTTCACCACACCCGGCAACGATTCTCCCGCACCATGGGCGAACCCGCCTTGCAGTGAAATGCCTCCTGAAATTCCTGCATATTTGAAACCACGCCATTGGCGCGGTATTTGTCCGGAGAATGCGGGTCCACGGTCGCACGCAAACGCTTGGTTTGGTCACGCGTGCTGGCACACCAGCTCTGCCCGTAAGCAATGAAGAAACGTTGCTCTGGGCTGAATCCTTCAAGCGGCTCGGATTTCCGTCCCTTGGTATCGTCCTGCCACGCCATGTAAGCCAGAATCACTCCGCCCAGATCGGCGATATCTTCGCCCAGGGTCAGCTTTCCGTTGATCTTGATATCATCCACAATGACGTACTGCGAATACTGATCCGAAATGCAACTGGCACGCTGCTGAAACGCTTTGGCATCTTCCGGTGCCCACCAATCGCGCAGGTTACCGTGGGCATCGAATTGGCGGCCTTCATCGTCGAAGCCGTGGGTGAGTTCATGGCCCATGGTGGCGCCGGTGTCGCCGAAGTTGGGAGCGGCATCAGAGCTGGTATCGAATAAGGGAGGCTGCAGGACGCCGGCAGGAAAATTGATGTCGTTCATTTGCGGATCGTAGTATGCGTTCACCGTCGGCGGAGTCATCTGCCATTCGCCGCGATCCACCGGCTTGCCGATCTTTGCCAGTTGCCGCTGAAATTCGAACTCGCGAGAGCGAAGCACATTGCCCATTTCATCGTCGCGAACAATGTTGAGCGTGCCGTAATCCCGCCACTTGTCGGGATAGCCGATCTTGTTGGCGGCGGCGTGCAGTTTTTCCAGCGCACGCTCTTTGGTGGCGGGAGTCATCCAGGGGAGCGAATCGACTTCGCGACCCATGGCGTCTTCGATTTCCTTCACCATCTTCTGAGCGCGCTGCTTGGCGTCGGGACTGAAGTTTCGTTCCACGTAGGCTTGCCCCAGCGCTTCGCCGAGATCGTTGTCCACATAGCCTACGCAGCGCTTCCATCGCGGCTCGAGTTCCTGCGCTCCCTGCAAGGTCTTGCCAAAGAAATCAAAATCGGCATTCACGAGATCGGATGACAGAAAAGGCGCATTCACATTAATCAGATGCCAGCGCAGATAAGTTTTCCAGCTTGCAAGGTTTTCGTTTTTGAGTTCCGTGTTCAGAGTCTTGAAAAATCCCGGAGTTTCCACATTGAGCGCCTCCACCGAGGGCAGACCGACTTTGGCGAAATATATCTTCCACTGGAACGACGGGTTGAGCGCACTCAATTGCCGAGCGGTCATTTTGTGATACAGCTTCTGAGGATCGCGGCGTTCCACGCGGGTGAGCGACCCTTTGGCCAAAGCAGTTTCAATGCGCATGACCGTCCGGGCTTCTACCGCGGCGGTGGCGGACTTGTCGCCCAGCAATTCGAACATTTTCTGCAAATGGGCTACATAGGCCTTGCGCAGCTCCACCGATTTGGCATCGGTCTTGAGATAGTAATCGCGGTCCGGCAGTCCGAGCCCGCCCTGGTCCGCCTCGGCAATCACCTGCGTAGAGTCCTTGTAATCCTGATCCGAACGAAACCGGAACAGCGCGTCGTTGGAAACCATGGCTGCGGCGACGCTGGCGATGTCACGCTTAAAATGCAACTGCTGAATTTGGTCCAGAACCGGCTGCAATGGTTTGATGGTGGCGGCGTTGATCGCCTTCTCGTCCATGCAAGCAGCGTAATAATCGCCAATCTTCTGCGTCAGGGCATCGCGCCGACCCGCGGTCGAGGAAGAGCTCTCCAGGATCTCGCGCAAGATCGCCTTATTGTCATCCTCCAGCTTGGAGTAAACGCTCCATGAGGTTTGATCGGGCGGGATTGGGTTTTTCTTGATCCAGGCGCCGCAGGAGTAGGTGAAAAAATCCGTGCACGGATCCACACTCGTGTCCATCGACGTGACGTCGAGCACCGGTTGCGACTGAGCTTCAGCAATCTGTGGGGATGCGATAGAGCCAACCGTGATCGTGGCAAGTAAGACCAAAACAAAAAAGACCAGAGCAGACGTCGTACGATGCATTCTGTTTCCTCAGCGAAGAATTGACACCCTCCGGCACCATCCTGTGAACAGTTGGCCGGACGAATATCTAGCGTGCAGCATTTCGCTGGCTGACGTCAATTAGCTGAAAGCCGAGAGCTGATAGCTGACAGCTTTTCTACGACTTCTGCAGCCGGATCGAACCGTCGCCGGTGTGAACCGTGATCAGATTCCCGCCACCGTTGATCTTGCCATGAATGTTTTTCTCGCCCAGACGTCCTTCGACGGCCACTGGAATATCGGCTTCAATGTGGCCATCGCCGGTATGCAGGTCCACATCGGCGGCCAAGTTCTCGGGCAGTGAGAGGGTAACGCTTCCGTCGCCGGTCTGCAGGGTCCAGCTTGAGGCGATGGTCGAACCGGAATGCACCCGAGCCTCGATACGACCGTCGCTAGTGCCGAGTTCGAGGACATCGAATCGGCCGGCGGCGGTGATGTGACCGTCCCCGGTGCGGGCTCGGAGTGTGCCGTCCACCGAGTCAATATCCTGATGGCCGTCGCCCGTCTGCAGATCCATTTCACCTTTGAAATTCGCCAGCCGGATGGAACCGTCCCCGGTATGCAGATTGACTCGCCCTTCCCGCGGCATATGGATCTCAACGTCGACCCGGTGGTTGCGCATGTTGAAGCTAATGATGTGAGTTTCGTGCGGGAAATGGACTTGCAATTCGACCGAGTCCCCGGTTTGGTGTTCCTCGATCCTGAGGCCATGCTCGCCAATTTTGTAATGGTCGGAAGTCACTCGCGCCTCAATAGTTTTCTGGTCCCAGGTATCCACATGGATGTTGGCGTCGGAGGTTTCCACGCGGAGGTCGGGCTTTCCGGTTATTGTGTAGGTTTTCGACCACTCATCCGCTTGGGCGAATGGAGCGACTGCAAAGCAAATACCCAGTGCGACCAGGGCAAAGCGTTTCATAAACGTTCTCCTGAAGCCGAGCGGACACACACCGCGGCGTTAGACGATGATACGCAGAGTTGGTCACCACGGTTCCTTCAAAGTCGGCGCGCTTCGTCAAATCTTTTTGGAGAACGAATTCTCCTTCTTGGCGCTACAATGGTGCCATGCCTGCGTCGGGTCCAAAACGGCAACTGGATCCACACCCGCCCCAACCCCCGTCAATCGAGCACCACCGCACGCCGCAAATCTATACCTTGGAAGCGACTGGCCTGCTGGTGATCGCGGGGCTGATTCTGATCCTGACCCTCGTCCGCTACTGGCATCACATTGCCTGGAGCGCGCGCTGATCGTGGTTCGCGATCCGCTGCTGGTTATGGTGTTCGGTCCGACGGCCAGCGGGAAGACAGCGCTCTCCGTGGCACTGGCGGAGCGCCTTCGTGGCGAAGTGGTGAATTGCGATTCGGTCGCCATGGTTCGCGAGTTCGAGGTCGGCACTGCGAAACCAAGCGCTTCCGAGCGTGCGCGTGCTCCCCATCATCTGCTCGATTTTGTGGATCCTACCGGCTACATCACCGCCGGCGAGTATGCACGGTTGGCGCGACAGGCTCTAGCTGAGATTAAGTCCCGAGGGAACTTGCCCATTGTGGTGGGAGGCACCGGACTCTATCTCCGCGCCCTGCTGGACGGACTCTTCCCCGGTCCTCAGCGTTCAGAAGAACTGCGCGAACGGCTCCGCCAGCGCATTGAGCAAAATGGCGCCGACTATCTGCAGCGCGTGTTGCGCCGTTTCGATCCCGAAGCCGCCGCAAAGATTCATGCCAATGATATTCCCAAGCTCATCCGGGCTATTGAAGTTTGCCTGGCTTCACGGCAGAAAATGACCGAGATGTGGAAGCAGGGCCGCGATCCATTGACCGGTTTCCGAATCCTACGTCTGGGCCTGAACCCCGACCGCAATACGCTCTACGCCCGCATCAACCAGCGCGCGGAATGCATGTTCGAGTCTGGGCTGGTAGAAGAAACCAGGCAGTTGCTGGCAAAATACGGCGCCGCTGCCCGCTCGCTGTCGTCGCTGGGATACAAGCAGGCAGTGCAACTGCTCCGAGGCGAATGCGATCCCAAGACCGCGCTGCAAGCGGCGCAGCAGGCCCATCGAAACTACGCCAAACGCCAGATGACCTGGTTCCGGCGAGAACCGGAAGTGGTGTGGCTCGAGGGCTTCGGCGGCGACTCGGCGATCCAAGAAAGAGCTGCGGCATTAGTCGCAGAAATCCAGGGGTAACCGATCATTCGGCTGCTTCGAGCTTTTCAGCCATCTCCAGCAACTTGGTGACGCTGTTCCAGTTCCTGCCGGTTCCAGACGTCCCCAGCATCTTCGCAATGGTGGCCCACTGCATTTTTGAGCGCCCCATGCCGTTGGGAAAATAGATGTACACTTCGCGACCGTCGATCCGTAGTTCCTCGGGTTCGATTTTGAGCTTGAGAACCTGGCTCCGAGCGTCCCCGTCAGGATCGCCAGCGAGGAAGGTAACCAGGAGTTTACCGGGATCGAGGTCGCGCCGGGTTGCGAACGGGTTTCTTAAAATTGCGTGCCGGAGTTCGGATGAGGTGCGAAGGACAACGGCGGAGCGAAAACCGAACCTTTGCTCGATCCCGTTCTCGATCTTCCGCGTGAGCTTGGTGAGGTCGCGCTCCTTGGTCCGGAAAACGACGTTGCCACTCTGCACGTAGGTTTGCGGCTCTCGCAATCCGAGCGATTCGTAGAGCGCGCGGAGCGCCTCCATCTTGATCTTGTTATGGCCGCCAACATTGACGCCACGGAGCATGGACACGATCACAGCCATAGCGAACCTAGTATATCCGCCGGGCTGACCTGCCCCGGTCAGCCGACGTGCTTTGGTGGGGAAACGGCGAGGTTGTTTACTGTTTCGTACAGGGTATATATCCCCGAAAAATCATTTTTCCGCCAGATCTATGAAAACAAAGGGTCTGTTTTTGAGATACCCAGGTAAAATATCCCTTCTAAAGGACTTAGCGGAAGGGTGTTTGATCTCTCTAAGTCTATGAAAAGATGAGGCAAGCTGGGACATACCTCCAAAATATCTCCTCTAAAGGACTTAGCTGAGATGCTTTTATGGGAAACTGGCCCGGTCGACGGGATGAGGGCGCCTTTACGGGGGGAAGCCTCGGAAATTGTCAAAGAGCAGGATGCAGCCTGCTGTTATCAAACAGCTAATCCGCTTGTAAATATCTTATCTGTGTAGATGTGCTAAGTCAACAGAAAACTACGGTCCTTTCGGGCTGATCTCGTAGACGACGCCATTAATCACCAGTATCGCGGGGATGGCCTCGATGGATGTGGGCTATTCCCCCTGGCCGACGCTCGACTGTGAGGCGGACTGGCAGACGCGTTCCTCAGCCCAGGTAGCGTCCAAAGAACGGACGCGAACCTGGGGCACCGGGCGCGAGGTATTCGTCTCGGCTCCGCGCGCCAGTTCGACGGGATCAGGCTGGGGCGGCGGCGGTGGCGGGGGAGGATTTTCGGGCGGTGGTTTCGGGGGCGGTGGAGGGAGTGCATTCTAGGGATCGCAGCAACCGGTTGCCGCCTCGTTCAGGATTTCGTGCGTCCCGGCAGGCGCGGCGCTATTGCATAGTTGAGCTGCACCAGGACGATAAACGCAATACTCCAATAAGTGCTGATGACGCAGAGCAAGGCGCCGAAGGCATACAGCGCTTGCCCGATGATGATGCGACCTTTAATAGCAGACTGCACCTCAGGCGCGAGATCGCTCTTCACCAATCCCTTTTCTGTCGCGCATGCCCAGCTGAAGTAGAGCGTCGACCCCAGAAGCAGAATGTTCACCCAGTACGCCAGCAGAGCCAGACGGTAGGCGGTGAACTGGGCCAGCAGCATAGTCGAGAACGGCGTAATCGAGACCGCGAACAGAAACAGAATGTGGATCCACGAGAGACTCCGGTCGGAGCGGGCCAGGTGGTTGAGTTGGGTCTGCTGGCCGATCCAGAAAATGCCGAGCGTCAGGAAACTCATCAGATACATGACGAGCCGTGGAGACAGCGCAACCAGAGCGCGCCATAGATCGTGCCCGCTATGGATTGCCTCCTCTGCAGGCACGCGAAGATCTAGAACCAGCAGCGTCATCGCGACGGCAAATATGCCGTCGCTGAGGGCCGCGAGCCGTTCCACGCTCTGGCCGGCAATCTGGTTGTATGACGTGGCCATCGGCAGCGAGTCTAGCAGCAGTTTGGGGGCGTCTTGCGAAAATCTAGGTTCCCCAGGCGCTGGCGGCCCATCCCGCGATCGCGCCGAAGATGAGGCCGGTTCCCAAGATTCCGGCGTATGCCTTCAAAGCGAACGCATCGGGCAGGCTAATCAATAAACCGACAATAGCGCCGGCCAGCGTCGGGTGCACACGCAGCGCGACGTTTGCGGCCAACAAGCCGATGGCGAAGCGGCTAGAGAAAGCTTGCAAGAGCATTCCGGTCGTTCGGTCGGGATGGTTTCCGAAGATTGTCATCAATACGTCGATCACGCCGAATGCGACGCCGCACAGGATCCCGAGCACAATTCTATTCATGGAAAAGCTTGTACACTACCGACGCGTCTCACCGCAAGTCGGCAGTCATTAATACGCCATTCCGGTCGCAGAGAAAAGAGGCCCCGGAGTTTTGCCTTCGGCGACTGCCTTCAATCGGAACATTAGTTCTCCCCAAATCGTCGTACCGGAGACAAAGTAATCGGTCTCGGCGCGCCAATCCATGTGAGAGAACCGCAGCAGGGTGCGGCCTTCCTTTTGCGGCAGGAGATCGAATAGCAGCACGGTGCCGTTCCATTCTTCGCCGGATTGGCACGCCCACTCGGCCTCGGTGGGCTCCACAATCCGTACGGGGTGCAGATTGTAGACGGTGGCGCGGTTGAAAAACCCCAGGCTGATAATATCGCGAGGGACGTCTTCGGTCACATCCGCAGCCCACCATTGCTTAAACCCGTGACCGGAACTGATCAAGGGAAAAATTCGTTCGGGTGAGGCATCAATCGAAATCGAGGGTCTGATTGTGGGCATATTTGGTACGCTCCTGGCCGGTCGCTGTGCGGCGCAGTGGAAGCAGATACTTCTCTACTCCATCTCGAACGCCAGCCATTGGAGCTGGCCATCGCGCTCTACCTGGAGCACGACCGGGCCGCTAGGTTTGAGGCCATTCAGGGCAGCGCGAAGCGACTCCAACGAATCGACCGGCGTCGTATTCACACTGTGGATCACGTCGCCCGTCTTCAGGCCGGTCTCGGGACCGATGAGGTCGACGGCGCGGGCAATCACAACCACTCCGCTGGAAATGCGCAAGCTGCCGACCATGGACCGCAGCTGATCGTTCAAATCAACCGCCAGGATTCCCAGACGGCGCACCAGGCTTTGATCGGGATCGACCGCATCCATGAGTTTGTCCATTTGATCGCGGTGCTCGCTTACCGCAACCTGCAGAGTTTTTCTTTCTCCGCCGCGCAGAACCACTAGCTTCATCACTTCGTCGAGAGGATGCAGGTACATGGCGGCGTTGAGTGCCGGCAGGGTATCGATGGGACGGTCGTCGGCACTTACGACAATATCGCCCGTCTTTAGTCCGGCTGCTTCCGCCGGTCCTCCGGGATTCACGTCGGCCACGATGACTCCCCAACTCCGGGAAAGACCGAGTCCTTCGGCCAGGTTCGGCGTAATGTTTTGTGCGATCGCTCCGATCTCGACCCGATGCACGTGTCCATACTTCCGTAGGCTCTGATAGACAAAGCGCACGATCCGGGCGGGAATGGCAAACCCCAACCCTTCGCTGCCTCCGCCCTCGGAAAGAATCAAGGTGTTGATGCCGAGCACATAGCCATCCATATCAATCAAGGGACCACCGCTGTTTCCTGGGTTAATGGGAGCATCCGTCTGGATGTAAACCATGGGGCGATCGGGATCGGGCTGCCGGCCGACCGAACTGACGACACCCATGGTGACCGAGTTCTGCAACCCTTCCGGACTGCCGATGGCGAACACCAACTGTCCTTGATGCACCCGGCGAGCGCTGCCCAGTTCAAGGGTGGGCAGGTTCTTCTGGTCAATCTTGAGCAGCGCCAGATCCGCCTCTTTGTGAATGCCAATGAGCTTTGCGTCCAGCACATGCTCTTTGCCCACCGGCTCAACCTGCGGGAATTCCAGCGAAGGCATGGGCAATATCACGCGGATGCGATGCGCGCCTTCGACCACGTGCGCATTGGTCATGATGTAGCCGTCGGAATCGACGATCACCCCCGATCCGACGGCATGCTGGCGCGCGATCAGCGCGGTCTGACTGCGATTGCTTTCTTCGATCGGTCCATAGCCGGTAACCACAATCTGGACCACGGCTGGTGAAACCCTGGCCACCAGACCTTCCAGCGCGGAATTGAGCTGTTGCAGCACCTGCGGCGCTTCTGAGGGGCGTGAGCCCACGACCTTTCCCACTTCCGTCGCCGGGTTCGCCTTCTGTGGAACGCTTCCCTGCGGAGGGGTCGCGGGGGCAGGCTTCGATGCCGCTTGTTGGGCACGGCTCGGCGCCGAGAGAACAAGAAACATCGCCGTGACCGCGAAAATCAGAAAGAAAATGCCTGAGTAACTTCTGGATGTGCCGGCTGGAACGAGCATGGAAGCGACCCCTGGGATGTGTCTCATGATCCGAACGGGCTCTGTGAGTGACGAGCGGCTATTGTGACAGAAAAGCGCGCAAGTGTGGAAATCCTCGGGGGCGCGCTTTCCGGCCCGCTGGCATGCCTAAGGGGGACGTAGTTGCTACCGTTATCCAAATGAGTCTCTAGGCTTTGATACGGGGCATCATCCGTGATATAAGGACCGGGTAAGGGATTGCGGTACTCTATAGCAGGAGATGTCATTGCGAAGTTGGCTTTTGCACCCAAGGAAAGCCAGGAGCTAGGAGGACTTGTGTCCGAAGCGCGGACGGGAAAACGGTTTCCCCTGGAACTGCCGATCAAGATTCATAAGGCAGACGAGGCGGTGCAAGCGAGCGGAGTGACAGGAAATCTGAGCGCCGCCGGAGTTTACATTCGGGCGGATGCGTCTCTGGAAGTGGGCTCCAACGTGGAGTTCGAGATCGTCCTGCCACCCGAAGTTACCGGGGCCAAGGAAAACGTGACGGTGCAATGCAAGGGACGCGTGGTACGCACCGACGAACCCGCCACCGGAGGCAGCAGTACGCCCGCGGAGGCCCGAGGTGTGGCCTGCGTGATTGATTCGTACGATTTTGTTCGCCATACGTAAGTGTCGTCACTCGTGTCGTGATTCGTAAAGAGGTGCTGAAGCGATGCTTAAATTGATTCTGGCCGACAATCAGGCAATCTTCCGCGCGGGAATCGCCAAAGTGCTGGCGGTCGAAGACGAGATGCGCATAGTGGCGCAGGCGCAAACCCAGGAACAAATGTTCATGGCCCTGGATAAGTTCCGGGCGGCCGTGCTGGTCGTCGCGGGCGGATTCCATGGCGACTTCCTGGCCGTGCTACAAGCCGCGAACAAAGCCAAGACGCGGGTCGTCGTGCTCGCCGACACCGGCGAAAGCACGCAACGCTACATGGCCGCCGGGGCGCACGGAGTGGTCTACCGCAACGTGACTAGCGCGGCGCTGGTGGACTGTGTGCGCAAAGTGGCTCGCGGCGAAACCTGGGTGCAGGACATTGCTGTCCCCAGCGAGCTCACCGAAAACGACATGGTGGGTCTGCGGGTGCGCGATCGCTTGACCGCGAAGGAATTGCGGATCGTCGCGCTGATCGTGCAAGGCTACAAGAACAAAGAGATCGCCACGCAGCTCGGAACCACGGAACAGGTGATCAAGAATTATCTGCGTAACGTGTATGACAAGATCGGAGTATCCGATCGGTTGGAGCTGGCGCTGTTCACCATTCACCACCGAATCTTGAATGAAGCCGCCGCCGCGACCGCTGCGGCAGCGCCGCCACCTCAAGGACAAGCCGTGCCCTCCTAGGTCATTACGTGAGAACGTGTAGAGGGGACACGCCTGTCCGCTTCTTGACCCCTTGTGTCGATAGCCAAAAACCTAAGATCAAAAGCGGCGGACAGGAGTGTCCGCCCTACTCTACCTGATTTTTTCTGCCACCGACTTGGCCTGCGTGAACAAGTACAAGTAGTCCGGGCCTCCCGCCTTTGAGTCTGTGCCCGACATATTGAATCCGCCGAAGGGGTGCGCGCCAACCATCGCGCCGGTGCACTTGCGATTGATGTACAGGTTGCCAACGTGGAATTCGCGGATGGCGCGATCGATCTTGTCTTTCGAGTTGGTGTACACCGCACCGGTTAGCCCGAACTCGGTGTCGTTGGCAATCTCTAAAGCATGATCGAAGTTCTTCGACTTGATCACTGCCAGCACCGGGCCAAAGATTTCTTCCTGCTCAAGCTTTGACTTGGGCTTGATATCGGCAATGACCGTGGGTTGGATGAAGTAGCCCTCGCCCGCGTTCTTGGTCAAACCGCCGCCGGTAATCAGGCGTCCGTCCTTCTTGCCGTATTCGATGTATTCGAGAATCGACTTCATGGAGCCTTCGTTGATCACCGCACCCATGTTCGGATTCTCGGTGGGATCGCCGACGGTGATCTTTTCCACTCGGGCCTTGAGTTGATCCAGAAACTTGTCGTAGATGCGCTCGTCAACAATGGCGCGGGAGCAGGCTGAACATTTCTGTCCCTGGAAGCCGAATGCGGATTGGGCAACGCCTTCGACGGCGGCGTCGAAATCAGCGTCGGCGTCGACGATGATCGCGTCCTTGCCACCCATTTCGAGAACGGTGCGCTTGATCCAGACTTGGCCGGGAACCTTATCGGCGGCGCGCTTGTGAATGTCGAGGCCAACTTCGCGCGAACCGGTGAAGGCGATGTAGCGTGTCTTGGGATGCGCCACCACGGCATTGCCGAAGCTGGCGCCAGCTCCCGGACAGAAATTCACCACTCCGTCCGGCAGGCCGGCTTCTTCGACGAGTTCAACAAACTTTGCCGCGATGGTGGGCGAATCGCTCGATGGTTTCAGAATGACCGTGTTGCCTGCGACGATAGAAGCCATCGTCATCCCCGCCATGATCGCGCAAGGGAAATTCCACGGTGGAATGACTGCGCCCACGCCCAAGGGAATGTAGCGGAGCGAATCATGCTCGCCGGACATTTGTACATCAGGCTTGACTTTCGCAAGCCGCAGCGCTTCGCGGCCGTAGTACTCGCAGAAGTCGATGGTCTCGCAGATGTCGGCGTCGGCTTCCGCCCAGTTCTTGCTGACTTCAAAAACCAGCCAGGCGCACATCTCGAACTTGCGTTCGCGTAGCAGATCGGCAACGTGGAACAGCAGGCTGGCACGCTCTTCAATCGAGGTGCGGCTCCAGTGCTCAAAGGCGCTGAGCGCGGCCTGCATGGCCGGTTCCACGTGCTCCTTGCCTGCCTTCTGATGCAGGCCGACAACCTGGGACGGCTGGGCCGGGTTCAACGATTTGATCTTGTCCTGAGTCTTGATGCGCTTGCCGCCGATGATGAGGTCGTACTCGCGGCCCAGTTGGCCACGAACTTTCTCGATGGCAGCACGCATCTTGCGCGCATTCTCTTCCTTACTGAAATCGGTTAACGGCTCATTGATGAACGGGCCTTGATGAAGGCGAATCTGCGGTCGTGTGGGGGCTTCAACAGTTGCCATAAGTGCACCTCGAAAGGTATATGGATGCTGCGCGGAGGGCGCGGAACCCTTAATTGTAGCACTGGGGCACGCTAACAAAATCCCTGCTCTCGTCCCGAGAGACACGAGGGATCTAGGTTCTTCGCATGGCCGTGAAAACCCAGATTCCTCGTCGCATTCGCTCCTCGGAATGACAGCAGGGGGGTGTTCGAGATTTGTCGAGCTTTGCTCGACCGGACAGCCGGAGGCGGCTGTCCCCACGCTGGTATTGCACTACTGGATTTTTCGGTTGGTGAGGGCTTTCAGTTCTTCGACAATTTGCTCCAAACGGCCGCGGCGCTGGGCGTGATTCTGCTGCGCGGGCAAGGTGCGTCTCTGCTGGGCATATTGCTCGTTCAGTCTCTGAATGTCGCTGATCTCTGCTTTCAGCAGGTGGACACGGTTAAGGATCGCTTCTCTTCCGTTTAGCAGCATGTAATTAGCATACCCTAGTTCGTGAACATCCGCTCGGTTTGTTGTGATGACTTTCGGCACATTCAGGCCATTTTTGGAGACACATCTTTCGCGGCGAGAGCGGGTTTCAAATGAGATCAGAGAAGCGGCGAATTACGGTACTTTCACCGAGTCGTGGCTCTCGGTAGTCCGAAAACTCATCTTGGCGGTGCGTTCCAGTTTGTCCCAGGCGAAGCGCTGGCCTTCGATGGCCCGCTTCACGGTCTTGAACAGCACCACGGAGAACAACTGGCGGTAAGCGAAGCGTTGCAACCAGACCTGGCTGAGCAGCCAGCCATCTTCGCGCGCTTCTGGCTGACGGCGTTCGAGGGCAAATGCGATGGCGGACGTAATGAAATCGATAATCAGAAACGCAGCGAAGAAAAGTAGGAGCCGCTGGAAGCTGGCCGGGTCAGTGGAATCCGGATGGAAATGTTTTTGAATGAAATACCAGATTGCGCCTACTGCAAACATCAGGTCGATGAATGGCGAAACCAGCGGCAGCAAGATTTGGAAGATGACGATATTGGGTAAAGCGACCCAACCCAAAGCTCCCTTGCGGGCGAACACGGCGCGATGTTTCCACACCGATTGCAGAATCCCGAAAGACCAACGGAAGCGTTGACGCATCAAGCCATTGGCATTGACGGGAGCCTCGGTATAGGCGAGAGCTAGATCTTCGTATTCCACACGGTAACCGTGGCGCAGCAGGGCCATGGTGAGATCCGCATCTTCAGCCACAGTGTCAGTGTGATATCCACCGGCTTCGCGCACTGCGGATGTTCTCCACGCGCCGATTGCTCCCGGCACCACACTCACGGCTCCCAAAACGTTCAACGCTCTGCGCTCGAAGTTCTGGCTGGTGATGTACTCCAAGGCTTGCCAGCGGGTCCACAGGTTCACGCGATTGCCCACTTTGGCATTTCCGGCCACAGCGGCGACTTTGGGATTGAGAAAATGGGGGACCAGCCGTGAAATCGCATTGCGGGCGATGACCGTGTCCGCGTCGATGCCCACAAAGATTTCCTGACCGCGCAGATGTTCGAGGCCGAAGTTGAGAGCTTCCGCTTTGCCCGAATTCGGCTTGGTCAAGATGAGCACGCGTCCGGAGGCTTCTTCATTCACAAAAGCCCGGCGCGCGACTTCGAGAGTGTTATCGGTCGAGCCGTCGTCAATCACGATCACGTGCAAGCCAGGATAGTTCGAGGCGAGCACAGCGCGTACCGTGCGTTCGATCACTTTCTCTTCGTTGTAGGCAGGAACCAGCACTGCGACTGCCGGCTTATAGGACGCCGCCTCACCCGGACTGCCGTACTGTTGCTGCCGGAAGCGGTCGAAAATCGCAAAGGCTCCGACAAACAGCAAGCGTCCCGTCATGAGCAGGTCGCCAACGAAGAAGATCCAAGTGATGGCATGGGCACTGAAGTCCCAAATGGCAAAGCCCATCCAATCCAGGCGGGCAGCCCAGCGCTCGTTAGTAGGAATTGCGGGCATGACATCAGCCCTGGTCTTGCCTATCAACTCATGGAGCGGGACGATTTCATCTCCCTTAGCGCGCACGCCCTGGATGATCATGGGCAAAGCGCGGACGGTTTCTCGGCGATCGCCTCCGCCATCGTGCAGCAGGATGACGCTTCCGCAGAGACGGTCCTTGGGATCGCAGGGTGGAATGTGAGCGAGCACGTCAGCAGCGATCTCCTCCGCCGAGTGGCGGCGCGGGGTGTCCACCCAGTCATTAGGATCGATCTTGTTGCCCACGCTAATGTAGCCCATGTCCTGCACCACTTCCAGCGGCCGAACCTGGTCTTCGGTATCCGGTTCCTGATCGATGGAATAGGGCGGGCGGAAGAGGATGGTGTGAATTCCCAGGCGGCTGGCAAAGAGCTGCTCGGTGAGATTCAACTCCACTCTCATGTAGCTGCGCGAGAGGTTGCTGATATCCGGATGAGTAAAGGTGTGATTTCCGATCTCATGTCCCTCGCGGTAAATGCGGGAAGTGACGCTGCCGAAATCCTTGGCCTCAAGCCCAATCAGAAAGAACGTCGCAGAGGCGTTTTCTCGTTTCAGTACGTCCAGGATTTTCGGAGTCCACTGCGGATCAGGGCCGTCATCAAAGGTGATGGCAACGGCTTTCGGATTGTAGCCGTAGCGGGCCACACGGTAAGGTTCGGGCAGAGGATCGATGGTCTCATCCGTGATGATTCCCGACGCCGGATCCACCGTGATCTGCCGTTGTCCGTTGGCCGGACGAGCTTCGATACGCAGGATTTCGCCCTGGCCCTCCATGTCCACGTCCTGGCCCGGGAGAACATCTTTCAACTTGTCCGGCGCAGTGGGCTCGCCGGGTACATCCCAAACCCGCCACAGGGAGCGGTCTTCAGCGCCTAATCGCCAGAGCGCGAAAGTCTGAATCCCCAGACGTTGGGCAGCCCGCATCTGGTTGAGTGCGGTGACCGCATCCAGGAACCAGATGTCGTGCCGGCGGTTTTGCTCGTCCATATAGCTGAAGTGCGGGTTGCTGCTGTCGTCGTCGAAATCGACGTCTTCTTCCGAATCGCGCGCGGCCAGCCACGCTTCCTGCACCGAGACGTTGGTGTCTCGTACATCGGGCGGCAGTTTTCCCCGCTTCGGCTTGCGCACCCAGTCGTAACCGTAGTTGCCGATGGCGCAGATCAGTTTGTCCAGGGGAACTGCTTTGCTGGCGAATGTCAGATTGGCGACAAACCAATCCTGGGAAGCGACCGGCCCAGGAGTCCCTTCGGGATAGTGCTCGTCATAGTTCATCAGCACCACGCCGTCCACGCGGCTGGCCACGGCAGGATAGTTGAAATCCTCGTTGTGAGGAGGCACGCTCACGTACAGCTTCATGGCTTTGCCGTGAAGATCATTGGAGAGCTCCTGCAGCAGAGCCATGTAGCCCGGCTGGGCTTCGGGTTCTATCTCTTCGAAGTCCACCATGAGGCCGCGGTATTTATCGGTGGCCAGAAACGCGTCCACCTGCTGACGGAAATGCGCGCGTCCGTCCGCGTCATTCAGGAACGATGTGATATCCACCCAGTTCACGCCGTCGGAATTGTTCACCATGGGGAACACTTCCATGCCCGTGTCTTCGGACTTCAGAAACTTCATGACCTTGTCGTCTACTGGATGGATGGTCGAGCCCTGGGTTGGCGAATTCTGGATCACAGGGAAGTACTCATTGGTCTGGTCGTCCACACCCTGTAAATGGCCATCGGGGGTCAAAACGTGCAGCCAGTCGGGATAGAGCAGGTCAACTTGACGAGCATACTCACGCAGTGAGGAGAAGCTGGCGGCATCCCACGGGGCATAGAAAGCGGCCCGAATGCCTTCCTGGGAATTGAGTTCCACCAGCGAGGGCTTTGATTTGGTCTTACGATTCCCGCGTTGCAAAGCCTGTTTGCGCCGCCGTTCCCTGGCCTTCTCTTTTTCGTTTTCCTTGAGCGCGTGGTACGGCTTTTTCTGCGCTTGCCAAATCAACTCGGGCAATTGCTCGCTCCGCAAGGCGTTATAGATGAAGAAAATAACCAGTAGCATGACGCTGATGCCGAGAACGTCAAACAAGCCTCGCAATCGCTTCCAGCGGGCTTGCCGGGCATCGTAGAAAACTGGTTGCGCCATGGGGAGTAAGAGAGTCCATCCTAAGCTGTGGAGAAAGGCGGGTCAAACTTTGAAGTGCAGCTTTTGGCTGTTAACTCTCGGCCTTTAGCTGAGGACAAGATGCTTAAGCCAAAAGCTAAAGGCCAAGAGCCAAGAGCTAAGAGCTAAGAGCTGTTATAGTCCCTCCGTGCGCGAACTGCTGCGCAAACATCTCCGCTTCTTTCTGATCGCGACACTCGCAGGGGTGGCGCTCCGCCTGCTATTCATTCTCCGGTTTCCCGGCGTCACCACCGACTCTTTCGTATACGGCGACATCGCCAAGAACTGGCTGCAGCACGGGATCTACGGCCTGAGCGGCGTGGATGAGATCTCGCCCACCTACATTCGCCTGCCGGGGTATCCCGCCTTCCTGGCGGCGGTTTTTGCGATCTTTGGCATGGAACACTATCGGGCGGTGCTGGTGTTGCAGATATTCGTGGACATCGGCACTTGCTTCTTCATTGCCGATCTCGCGCGCCGTTTAGTTTCTTCCCGTGCCGCACGGGTTGCCTTTCTATTAGCGGCGCTTTGCCCGTTTCTGGCCAACTATGTTGGGAACGCGCTCACAGAAACTTGGGAAGTATTCTTTACGGTGCTGGCTCTGGACTTAGCAATGGCTGGACTCGAAACCCTCCAGGATTCATCGCTGAGACCGTGGATGGGGTGCGGGCTCGCAGTTGGACCGGCCATCCTGCTCCGGCCTGATGGTGCATTGCTTCTGTTCGCCGTGGAGGCATATCTTTTCGCCCTGCTAGTGCGGCAGAAGCAAAGAACGCGGTCAAGAGTCCCTCGGCTGCACGTGCTCAGGGCCGGCTTGATTCTGGCGGTGGTCTCGCTCGCGACCCTGGTCCCCTGGACGGTGCGCAATCTGCATACGTTCCACGAGTTCCAGCCGCTCGCGCCGCGTTACGCCAACCAAGAAAATGCTTTCGTGCCGCTGGGATTCAATCGCTGGATGAGAACCTGGATCGTGGATTATACGTCCGTCGAAGATATTTATTGGGCCGTGCCAGGCAACCCAGTGGAAGCGGACAAGCTTCCTTCGCGTGCTTTTGATTCACCCGAGCAGCGGGAGCAGACCATGCAATTGTTGGACGATTACAACGACCAGCGGCATGTGACTTCCGAACTCGATGCCAGGTTCGCAGCGCTGGCGGCCGAGCGCGTACGTCATTCCCGCTTGCGCTATTACGTTGTGCTACCGCTGCTGCGTATCGCCGACATGTGGCTTCGGCCGCGGACGGAGACCTTGCCCTCGGATACGCGATGGTGGGAGTTCGACGACGACCCAGAGTGGTTGGCGCTGACCGTGGTCTTGGGAATGGTCAATCTTTTATATGTGAGCGCCGCCTTCGCGGGGCTGGTGCGTGGACGGTTTGCGCCTCATCTCGGTCTCCTGATCACATTCGTGATTTTGCGATCAGCGTTCCTCGGCACTCTGGAAAATCCAGAAACGCGCTACACGCTCGAGTGTTATCCAGTGGTGATCATTCTGGCGAGCGCATTGTTCCAACGAACTACCGATGCGCGATAGAGGGCAGGTCATCGCAACACCCTCAGCTGAGGGGCGAATCGCTCATGCGGAAGCGTGTGCGCACGTGCTCGGAAAGTAGTTCGATGGCGCCGCGATTGTTGATTGGGTCAGCCTGGGCCAGATATCGCATCGCTTCGACCAGGAGCCGCTGGCCGTCGACATAGCGCGGATCGGCAGTCCGCTCGCGCCGCTTGCGGCCAATCTGGGGAGGACTCGGAAGAGTGAAAACCTTGGCCATAAAAGTTAAGAGCGTTCGTGCAACCGGAGTCTTATTGCCCTCTTCTTTCTTTCTCTAGCGATCAGCTTTCTGGCAGTATACCGTCCCGCACCCGGTTTTTCAGCTTTTATCTTTCCACAGCCCTGAATCGGTTTGGCAATCGTAAACTCGTCCGACGTCATCTTGCCGGTGGGTTTAGCCTATGGTTACCCCTGCGGCGCCACAATCTTGGTCTTGCTGGTTGTTCTCAGCTTGAACGCAGTATCTGGAATCTTCTGATTCAATTGGATATCGGAGTATTTGGCGAGGCGGTAATCGCCCGAAGGTTCGAAGAGTTGCTGCTGCACGGACACGCCGCGCGAGCGATCGATCCATAACCAGATGTGGTCGAAGGTGTTGCGAACTTTTTGCGATTTCGGCACCAGTTCCAGCTTCGCCGTCTCCACGCCATCCACCTTTTCACCCCCGATGTACCTCACATCAAAGGATTTCATCAGGTCCCGCCCGCTGCCGCCGAAACCCAGCACCAGGAAGCTTTCAAATGCGGCGCGGTCCTTCCCCGTGTTGTACCTGGTTACTTGGTCGATTTTCGGTTGGTAGACCTCAACTTTGCTGTCCGTAAACAGCACGTACTTTGGGGCCGTGGGATCGTTAATGTCAGCCGCCATCTGTATCTCGTTCCCGGCGCGGCGAAAATACACGGTCCCTTTCTGCATATCGGTCTCGTCGACGACTTTCTGATATTGGTTCCAGATAAAAGCGGCTTGTGTAGTGCGGAAGTTTGCGGCAACTTGATCCATTTTGCTTAGAACTCGTTGCAATTCGTCCGCGTCTGGCGTCTGGGCTGACGCGGCCAGCAGGGAGATAATAATCGCGAAACCCCAACTCATCTGACGGCACCATCCCAACATTAGCAGAGGATCCATTTTCAGTTCCGGAGTGGATGCCGCTACTCTCGCGCCACCCAAACTTTGTAGCTCAGGACGCGGCCCGAGCCGTCGCGTATGGGTTCAATTTTCGTGATACTGACTTCGCCAGAAATGGGCTCGATGATTTCCAGCAACTGGCTGCGAACCGCACCGTCATCTTTGCCTACAACCGCTGCCGCTTCAATCTGGTAAATCAGTCCGCCCTGGCCGTCGAATACCACGGCGACTCCGGTACGATGCGGATTATGCTCGACCGGTTTGTCTTTGAAATTGATTAGTTTCGGAGAAAGAAAAACAAACAGCAAGATCAGCGTAACCATCACGTCGTACTGGATGGTGCCGCGCTCGTACGACCAGAAAATGTAGTCGCGGATTGTGCGCCAGATCCCAGTCATGGGGACGGTGGGAGCGGCCATAACCGTCGCATTGGTTTTTGCCCCGTCCAAGTCTATTTTCTACTCCCTGTCTTTGCAACGCGCAATGCAGCCGTTCATGCAAATCCTACGAAATGTAGCGCCGGCATCCCCTCGGCCTCGCTCGGGGCAGGCTTTGCCGGCTGTCGCTAGGGCATTCTGCCCTCGCAGGTGGAGGCGAGACGCCTCCACGACAGCCGCCGAGACGGCGGCGCTACATTTTTCTCGCGGTGAGCCGGTCCACTCCCATGTACGACCGCAGCGCCTCCGGAATCAGCACGCTGCCATCCGCTTGCTGGTAGTTTTCGACGATCGCCACCCAGGTACGGCCCACCGCCAGGCCGCTGCCATTCAGCGTGTGCACGAATTCAGTCTTATTCTTGCCCTCAGGACGATAGCGGATATTCGCCCGCCGCGCCTGAAACGATTCGAAGTTCGAGCACGAAGAAATCTCGCGAAACAACTGCTGCCCCGGCAACCACACTTCGATGTCATAGGTTTTGGCTGCCGAGAAACCGATATCCCCGGTGGACAGCGCGACCACGCGATAGTGCAGGCCAAGTTTCTGCAGCACTTCTTCGGCGTCCTGGGTGAGCCTCTCCAACTGCTCGTAGGATTCTTCCGGCCGCGCGAACTTCACCAGTTCGACTTTCTGAAACTGATGCTGCCGGATAATCCCTCGCACGTCCTTACCATAAGACCCAGCCTCGCTGCGGAAACATGGAGTATAGGCAGTGAGCGAGACCGGCAGCCGCGCCGCCTCGAGCACTTCGTCGCGATAAAGATTGGTTACCGGAACTTCCGCGGTTGGAATCAACCATAGCTCGGTGTCCCCGTGCGGAACCTTAAAAAGATCGGCCGCGAACTTTGGGAGGTTTCCGGTCCCATACATCGAATCCGAGTTCACCATATACGGCGGCAACACCTCGGTATAACCATGCTCACGGGTATGCAGGTCAAGCATGAAGTTGGCGAGCGCCCGCTCCAGGCGTGCTCCCAAGTCCCAGTACACAGCAAAGCGCGCACCGGAAAGTTTCGCCGCTCGCTCCAGGTCGAGCACGCCCAGTTGCTCCCCGATTTCCCAGTGCGGCTTGGCCGCAAAGTCGAACTTCGGCGGCGTGCCCCAGCGGCGGACTTCCACGTTGTCGTCCGCGCTCTTGCCCACCGGGACGCTGGCATGCGGAACGTTGGGGATGCCAATCAGAATCTGCTGCAATCGGGTTTCGTATTCCTCGGCGGCTTTGCCCAGTTCCTCGACCTGCTCGCGCAGATTCTTGGTCTCCGCAATGAGCGCGCCCGCATCTTGTCCGCTTTTCTTCAGTTTTGCGATCTCTTCCGAGGCGCGATTGCGCTGAGCTTTCATGGTCTCCGCGCTGGTGATGGCTTGGCGCCGCTGGGCATCCACCTGGGCGAAGTTTTTCAGAACGTCGCCCGGCTTCATCCCGCGCTGACGCACCTTTTCCTCGACCAGCGGCAAGTTGTCGCGCACAAAATTCAGATCAAGCATGGGAACTAACTACTGTAACGGAAAAGCATGCGGCAATGCACGTAGGCGTAGCGCCGCCGTCCCGGCGGCCCGATGAGCGGGCGGGACGCCCGCTAGATAGCTGGCCAGATGCCGGCGCTACAGAGGTTTGCGCGAAAACTTTGGCGTCCCACCCGGCTCGCGCTACACTACAATCGCGATGACCGCCTCCCCCGCCGCCCGACGCACTCCTGACCTCGCCGTCAGCTTCGCCGGCATCGAACTCAAGAACCCTGTAATTGCCGCCAGCGGCACTTTTGGCTACGGCATCGAGTTTGAAGATGTAGTGCATTTGAACAAGATTGGCGGCTTCGTGGTCAAGGGCTTGTCGAAAGAACCCATGGCCGGGAATCCACCGCCACGCCTTTATGAGACCCCAGCGGGCATGCTCAATGCCATCGGCTTGCAAAACATCGGGGCGCGAGCCTTCCTTGACGAAAAGCTTCCCAAGCTGCGCGAGATCAAGAATATCGTGGTCATCGCCAATGTGTTTGGCTACACCCGCGAGGACTACGAGCGCACCATTGAAATCCTGAATGAAGGCGAAGGCATCGCCGCCTACGAACTCAACGTTTCCTGCCCCAACACCGCGGCCGGAGGAATGCAGTTCGGCAGCGACCCGCGTTCGCTGGATGAGGTAGTGGCCACCGCCCGTCACTTCTCCCAACGGCCGCTGATCGTGAAGCTTTCTCCCAACGTAACCAGCATCGCGCAGATGGCGTACGTGGCGCAGGAAGCCGGCGCCGACGCGGTTTCCCTGGTCAACACCTTCGTGGCCATGGCCATCGACGCCGAGACCCGCAAGCCGCGCATCGCCAACGTAACCGCCGGGCTCTCCGGCCCCGCCATCAAGCCGATCGCGTTGCGCATGGTCTACGACGCGGCCAAAGCGGTGAAGATCCCAGTCATCGGAATGGGCGGCATCTCAACCGCAGTCGATATCATCGAGTTCATGCTGGCCGGCGCCACTGCCGTACAAATCGGAACCGCCAGCTACTGGGATCCCCGCGCCACCGAAAAGATCGTGGACGAACTCCAGGACTGGTGCGTGGAACACCGAATCGAGCGTCTAGCAAGCCTCACCGGCGGGCTCGTCTTAGAATAGGCCAAAACCGAACTGGGGGTGCCCCATCCTTGCGTTCTCTGCAAGGGTGGGAGACGATGCTGCCGGGGATGATCCTTCTTTTCCCCAACCGAACTGAGAGTGTCAGCGGAAGCCCGGGGCCATCCATCCCTGATGCACATATTCTGGTGCAGAGAACCGGACTCAGCCTACCGCCCGTTGCTATACCAGATCGAACCCGGCGAGCGGAAGTTCAGGCCTTCGCCCCAAACGGCCTGCGTCCGGCCTTGGTTGTCGATGCCGATGGTGAAGTAATCGCCAAACGGGAAGCTGAAGCCTTTGGCGCGAATGTAGCGGTAGCCCGGCGCGTAGCTGGAAATCCTCGACTCCCCCGACCAGGTTGCGCCGCCGTTCGTGGAGCTGCGGTAATACGTATTCCACAGCGGATGGTTGCGCGTATCCATGTTACGCGTATCCATCCACGCGATTCGGACATCGCCTGCGTCTCCGGCTGCGAGCGCGGGGAAAGCATGCTCCACGCTCGAGAGCGCAGTCGAAACATTCAATCTCGGCGACCAGGTATCACCAGCCGTGGTCGAGGAAGCAAAATAAATCCGCTCGGGACTCTTATCCGCCGCGCCAGAATTCCACAGAGCGTACAAAGTGCCGGCCGCATCGGAGGTCATCGTGATCTGCGCGCCCAGGTAACCCCACTCACAGTGGTAAGCCCCGCAATCGGGAGGCGCACCGGAGACGTCCATCAGCTTGGTCTCCCAACTCTCGCCGCCATCGGACGACTTGCTGACATACAGGCTCTCCCGCCCCGTGGCGCCATCGTGCCGCGTGAATCCCGCCCAAGCCAAGTAAACGTAGCCGTGGGGATCGACCGTCGCCCCTCCGGCCAGAGATCGGACCAGCTTCAATTTTGGACCTACGTCCGCCGAAGTGAATGTGATCCCGCCATCGTGCGACGAGGCTACCCACATCTTGCGAGCCCGGTTAAACCCGATGTAAACATCCTCTCCGCGAACCGCGAGCACCGGTTTATCGGCGTCGGTAATTCCGCGGTCGGCCACCACAATCGACCAGCTTTGACCGAAGTCCACGGACTTGGCCACAATCATGTCAAGTTTCTTACTTTGCAGCCAGGCTGCGTACACCGTCCGGTGATCCCCGGAATCGACCACGATCTGCGGATCGTACTGGCCGGTCCCGGGCGGCGTGATCTCGCGCGGCGGCTGCCAGGTAGCGCCATTGTCGTTGCTGACCACCAGAATCATGGAAGGCAGCGGGCAACCGCGGCACCCCGGCACCCGCCCATACTGCGGATAGAGAATATAAGTGTGGCCGAATCCATCGCTAGCAACCGCGGGCTCCCACTGATCGCCCACTGTGAAGCCGACCCGGGCTTGAGGGATAAAGCCTGCTTTCGCGGCAAAAGCCACAGGAACGATCAGGCAGGCAAGCCAGATCGCGAAAGCAAGCCGGAAACTTCTATAAGAGCGGTGGAAAACCAAGGGTCACCAAACCTCAGGCGGGCTGGGGGGTAAAGCCGCTAAAGCAATTTAGCGCGGAAAACCGGGGTCCGTCAACCGGAAAGGCTTGAGCAGCGTCCTGACTTGATCCTGTGCGTGGCGAATCTCGGCCATCCCTGGCTCTAGCGTAGGGTGACCGTCCGCGTTGACAGCCGACTAGGCCGAGAGCAGAATGGGTGCGGGATCTGGCGGCGCGAAGAAGGCATTCATGGAACGCAACAACACGCTCCACAGTGTTGAGCGGAGGAGATAATTCCAATGAACTGCAAGAATCTCTCTCTTAAGAACCCATCGCTAACACTCGTCATCCTCCTTGCAGTGTTCGCAACCAGCGCCTTCGCTGGATCGAGATACCAGGTGATTCACCGCTTCCAAGAGGCCGGAAACATCGGGGTCAATCCTACTGTCCTGATTGCCGACAATGCGGGCAATCTCTACGGAGCGACTAACTTCGGGATATATCAGCTGACCCCGCCTGGCACGAGCGGTGGCGCTTGGAACACGAATCTGATCTACAGCCCCGGCTCTGAAGCCAGTTCTTTGGTCCTGGATCAGGCAGGCAACCTCTACGGCGTAAACGCCTGGCAAACCAGTGTGGTGTTCAAGCTGACACCTCCCAAAGATCCCGCAAGCGGCTGGACTGCGACCATCCTCTATGTCTTTAAAGGCGAGGTTTCTGCTGGTGGCTTGGTTTTGGATCGGGAAGGGAATCTCTATGGTACGACCTCCGTCGGCGGCCGAGGATGCCCGACCGTCGGCTGTGGCACCATTTTCAAACTAACTCCTTCCTCTCACGGCAAAGCCTGGACCAGGACCGTGCTCTACTATTTCAAGGGCGTTCCGGGTGACCAAACGGACGGTGACGGCGAGGATCCAATAGGCGTGGTCTTCGATCCGAAGGGAAACCTTTACGGCACGACTGCAAGAGGGGGGCATTGCGACCAATTTGGCTGTTACGGCACTGCGTTTGAGCTAAGACCGCCAAAAAAGAAAGGCGGGCGCTGGACTGAGCGCGTACTGTATCGCTTCAATCTCGACGATGGTTACTGTAACGGCGATGTACTGAACTCCGGCGTCGTTCTCGATAAGTCGGGCGCACTCTACGGCTCGACGGATGGCTCTGTTTATCAACTCACGCTTGTAGGCGGCGTTTGGACTGAGACCATCCTCGCCCTCGGTTGTTACGAAATTTACAGCGGCGTGGTTCTGGACCAAGCTGGCAACGTTTACGGTACGATCTTTGTGGATGGCGCTAATACGAATGGGACTGTGTTCAAACTGTCGCCGCCCGGCAAGGGCAGCAACATCTGGACCGAGACCGTGCTCCATGCATTTGCAGGCGGACTCGACGGTTCGGGGCCCTTCAGCGGCGTGACCTTCGGCTTCGACGGTGCCCTGTACGGTACAACCCTCATGGGCGGTAACAACCAGTGCAAGGACCGCAGTGGTGACGTCGGCTGTGGAACGGTTTTCCGCGTGGCGCCCTGACTTTATGGCGATGCTTACGAGACGATCCCGAACAAGCCCATCATCTCGGCAAAACAAAGGGACCGGAGATCGAGGGGTCGCCGACAACCCAACTCCGTATCTCTGATTGCCAAGCCATCCACGCTTGGCGTACTGCGCGCGGATCGTTCGGACTATCGAACTGGCGGCGGGAGGGACAGGTAAGCGCCGCGCAGTGATGTCCGGCAGTTCGCCCCCGCTCAATTACACAAACCCCGCATCCTGCCACTTTCCACCCGTTTGCGGCATCCAATAAGATCGCTGCACTTTTAGATGGAGCTATCGATATGGCTAAAGCTACTTTTGCCGCAGGCTGTTTTTGGGGAGTCGAAGCGACCTTCCGCCAACTGCCGGGCGTGATTTCGACCCGGGTCGGCTACACCGGCGGTAACACCGCGAAACCGACCTATAAAGAAGTTTGTACCGACCGCACCGGCCACGCTGAGGCCGTCGAGATCGACTACGATCCTGCGAAACTTTCCTACGACAAGCTACTCGAAGTCTTCTGGGAGAACCACGATCCCACGCAACTCAATCGGCAAGGGCCCGACTGGGGCACGCAGTATCGCTCGGCGATCTTCTTTCACACCCCAGAACAGGAAGCCACTGCCAAAGCTTCGAAGGAGCAGCTGGAAAAATCACGGCGCTTCAGCAAGCCCGTGGTCACCCAAATTGTCCCGGCGGGAACGTTCTTCGAGGCTGAGGATTACCACCAGCAGTATCTGGAAAAGAAGGGTCTCGCGAGCTGCCACATCAAGGCATAGCCGATCACGTAGGCCCGGACGCCTCGTCCGGGCGGGCGAGCAAAGCTCGCCAAGGTTCATCGCGGGGCTGCGGCGCTTCGCAGCGCTGGGCGGACGAGGGCTCCGCCCTACGTGGTTCGCGCGGCAGTCAGCAGCAGCGGCTCGCCATTTGTGATCATCAGGGTATGCTCGTGGTGCGCGGAGCTGTCCGCCGTGCACACCGTCCAGCCGTCCCGGGCCACGACCGCCCTGCCCGATCCCGCGGCAATGATGGGCTCGACCGTGATCACCAGTCCTTCCGTGAGAATCTGGTAGCTCCTGGATCCGCATAGATGGGGACGCGCGGCTCTTCGTGGATGGCGCATGCCTTCGAGTTCTTTCGGACCCTTGATGGACACAGGAACTCCGATACCAAGTCAGCTCTTGACTACCCCATGCGAGGGCGGCGCGGGCCGAAGAAGAGAATCAAGACGAAGCCCACAAGATAGAAGGGCGCGACCTGCGAAAGGGTGAATCCCAGAATTCGCAGCGCCAGTCCGAATAGAGCCACGGCCTCGCTCAGAGCAAACATGATTATGTAACCGGAGCGCCAACGGTTCAGGGCCGCGGTGTCCTCGGGCTGATTTGCCAGCATTGCTTCGGATCGCGAGACAAACAAGCGCCTTACTGCGAAGATTATCCCTAGTGTGGTGATCGCCACCAGAGTAAGCAGAAAGTACAGGTTGCGGTCCGGCGGCGCTCTCTGTCCCACACGCTCACCTATGTACACGCAGAGCGCAATACTCACCAACAGGGCGACGCGAATCATCTGGACGGTTTTCCGAGGGGGCTCCATAAAGCCATTGTGCGCGGGTTGCGCTGGTTTGGACACCGAAAGTTTACATGTATCCGAAACAGACGACCAGCACCATTAGTGCTTGTGCTCCATCAATCCCGGACGCACCCGCACAAACAGATGGAAGGACACCGGGGCGTTGCCGTAAACGGTATCTAGGACCGCAGGTTTGGAGTAGAAAGTCACATCCCCTCCCAATCCAACTTGCCAATGCTCGCTGTGCAACAGATCACGGACGCCGCCGACCGTGTAGGCGCCGATGCGGTACGCCGGATGAATCGTCGCCTGCGGAAACAATTCGTCTTTGTCCACCAGCTCAAGGCGAGTGTAGGCGTAGTTGCGCTCAAGAAAGTTCAGCGTCGATTCCAGCAGGTAACTGTTCTGGGTGGTGTTGTCGAGTTCCTTGTGCTTACGTCCCCAGACCAGCGAAGTTGCCCAGTTTCCCTGCGCCAACGGCCCGCCGGACAACGCGCGGTTGTACTCGAGCGAACCCGTCTGCCGCAGCTCATTGTTGGGATCAAGCGCCTCGGGATGCAGCAGACGTCCGTAACTGTATTGCGCGGTCCAGTTGCGAGTGGGTGCGGCACTCACCCGGAACGACCAGGAATCGAGGGGCGCGAGCTGAATGCTCCAGCGCTGTTCATTCGGTTCGTGTCCATTGAATGCCGAGCCTTCAACTTTGAACAGGGCCACTTTGGAAAGATTCAAGATGAAACCCGTAGTCACTACGCCAAAGCTGGTATGCGTGGAATCCTGCAAATGATGCCCCAGCGGCGCCGCCGGATCCTCCGATGCCGACTGGCGATGCATGTAGGTCACCGGTCCCAGCGCAGGCTCGGCCGAGGGGCCTCCATAAAGCAGCCATGAAACCTTCTGGTTAAGAGGCACCGTGTACAGCGCAGCCAGTTCGGCAAAAACATTGTGCGGATGCTGATGATCGACCAGCGGCTGGCCATGATAAGTCTCGCCCGTCTGAAAAAGCTCGGGAAAGCCGGGGTGCGGCGAAGTCAGCGACTCCGCCGAAAACATTTGCCGCAACAGCAGTGTGGCCGAGCCCAGCCGATGCTGCTCCATCGTCATCAGATAATTTACCGATTCCGCTTTGCCCGCGCCGCGTGGCCCACCCTGCTGGTTGTAGGTGACGAAGACGGTGCCATGCGCCATCAGATCCCAGTTGCCGCGCGCGATCATCCACATGGTCTCCGGGACCGACGCCGGCTGCCACGCGGTCCCGGAGGAAGCGTGAAACGAAGGCGTCGCCGACGAGGCAGCCTCGCCCATGCTCATGTCTTGCATGTTCGTCCCCGGCATGGTCTGCGTTGTCTGCCCGGACTGGCCTTGTCCAGACATATCCATATCGTGATCTGCCGTCTGAGCCAGGGACGAGATCGCCAGGAGCACGACCGCAGGCAAACAGTACGCTACTCTTCCCATGAATCACTCTCGCGGACAAAATTGGTCTGTGCCAACTCTCGGA
>Ga0209517_10000729_pt1 | contig 54399 bp, 47 predicted proteins | sample PeaSoiMetSII2010_FD_187695 | JGI IMG/M metagenome (GOLD analysis project Ga0209517, IMG submission 187695) | Peat soil microbial communities from Weissenstadt, Germany - SII-2010 (SPAdes) (version 2) | ecosystem: Environmental > Terrestrial > Soil > Wetlands > Peat | place: Germany...
CAACTGGAATTGCTGGAGCATGCCGTGGCCGCGGCCCTTACTGCGGTGAATTCAGAACACGCAACAGCCCATTTTCGCCACTGCGGCTATGGTCTATAAATACTCAGAAAATGGTCTAGAAATGGCGGATCAGGCGATGCAGCTGAGAAGCGCCCACGACGCCGCGCCAGACCAGGGCCGTCACTGTGCTCGCCTACATGTGGGCCAATCGAGCCCGCGCCTTGGCGCTGCTCGGACGGGCGGACGAGGCCCAAACGAGTCTGGATCACGCCGCCCAGGAGGGCGATCCGGCTTTCGTGCCGGGAGTTGCCGGGACGTTATGGCGCAGCGGTTTGGCCCTGTCGCAGATGGATCGCGAAACCGAAGCCATCCTGCGGTTCAAGCGAGCCAAGCAGATCGACCCCCAAGGCCTTTACGGCAACCTGGCGACCGCGGCTCTACGCGAGCATAGCGTCAGCGTGTAGTGCAGAGTCAGCTCTGCACGCACTTCAGAAACAGCGTCAAATAACGCCGCAAATTCCCCGTAATCAAAAAGTTTTCCCGCACATGCTCGTGCCCTTGCTCGCCCAGTTTCCGCGCGATTTCCGGGTGCGACAGCAGGAAGCGGATCTGATATGCCGTCCCTTCCACCGAATGTGCCAGCATGCCGGTGTGTTTGTGGATCACCTGCGTTGGGATCCCACCGACGGCCGAAGCCACCACCGGCTTCTTCTTCCACAGCGCCTCCGCCACGGTGAGCCCGAATCCTTCGCGCAGACTTTTCTGAATCACGATGGTCGACGCGCGCTGCAGCGCGTTCACTTCTAGCGGAGCCGAGGTGGCCAACTCCAAAACGTGCACGTCCGGATCGGCGCCGGCGGCTTCCCGAACCTCCGCCAACACGACGGTCCCCTCCGGATCGTCGCTCGCGCCGCCGCCGGCCAGCACCAACTGGCAATCCTGGTAACGCTTCACCAGCTTGTAGGCGCGGATCACGCCCAGCGGGTCCTTCAAGCGGTCGAAACGCGAAATCTGCGTCAGGATCGGCCGCCGCGCGTCGATCCCATACCTTTCCAGAACCTGGTTCACGAACTCAGGCTCCAGCTCGCGATTCTTATCCGCCAGCGGATCGATGGACGGATAGAACAGGTATTGCGGCATCGGCAATTGCCGCGAAAATTCCGGCGCCGAAAAGATCGCCGCGTCGTAGCGCTCCACCCACGCCTTCAGAAAGTTCCACACTGCCGGATCGGGCCGCGACAAATCGATGTGACAGCGCCACACCCAGGTCTGCCCGCCGTTTTCCTTACGCCCATCAATGAGACCCGCAGGCTGCGGATCGTGAATCACCACGAAGCGCCCCTCCAGCGACAGTTTCTCCCGATTGCGCCGGTTGTATTCGATGAAAATGTCGAAATCCCGCGGGCCCGGATGGTACGCCTGCCCGTGCAGCGCATTGTGAAACGCCTTGGTGACGTCGTAAAATTCCTCCGCGCCTTCCAGCACGTGCCACCGCGCGTGCAAGCCCAGCTCGCGCATCAGCGGCAACAGGCGCGTCAGCAGTTCCGCCACTCCGCCGCCCACGGCCGTCGAGTTGACCATTTCTACGGTCGCACCCTCCAGTGGCCGGGCCAGAGTGCGAAGATCGTCCACCTCGGCCGCTCCGACTTCTGCCACGTACTGGTCCAGCGTTTTGGGGGCCTCGCCGCCCCGGGCCACGGTGTCCGTGCCAGCCGTCGAGCTTGCCGGGATCTGGGACGCCGTTTCAGTCGTAGTGCTCATGCTCCGATCTCCCGGTCCACCATTGCGATCAGCTCCGCGCGCGCCGTATCCAGCGTGTTGGTATAGATATCGATCGCGTCGGTCCGCGCGGCCAGCTTCTCCAGTCCCAATGCGGCCGCGAACCAGTGCGAAAAGTCGTTGGTGCGCAACTGGAGCCGGAGGCGCGACGCAATAAAGTGGTGATAAAAGGACGCGTGGCTCAGCCGCTCCAGGCCGGCGCGAAACCCCGGCAAGCTGTGCGCGTCCCAGGGCAACGGAATGGTCACCGCCACGGCGCGAAGAAAATACAGCGGCTCAAACGCCGACTGCGTTGCCTCCCGCGGATGCGCCTCGCAGAACTCCAGCACGGTATGGCGCAAGTCCGCGCGGAGCTCGGCAATGGAGATGTAGTCGCGAATGTCGATCCCCGCCAGGCGCTCGGCCAGCTCCGCCTGGTTCAGCGACGCCAGGACCCATTGCGCGAAATCGTTGGAGAAGCGTTCCGTCAGGAAGTGATGGCGCCCCAGGGTTTGAAACGTGTGATGGAAGATGGCTCCATCATCCGCCGTTTCCAGGCACGCTGCCAGCTCCATGAGATTGGTCGCGCGCTGGTGTTCGACGCAGGTCAGATACGACGCTGTCACAAACTGAAACGGCTGCGCCGTGGTCATGGTGGGAGCGGTCATGCGAATTCGCTCCCCAGTTTTTCCAGAAGCAGCCTAACTTGGCTCACATGATTCAAGTGATAATGCGCCCGAGTTGCGCGCGGAGGACCCACGCGCACCGTGACGCCATGCGCTGCCAACTCGGCAAATGCCGGCTCGTCCCCGGCGTCGTCCCCCACGTACACCGGCACCGCGCGATCCCGGCTGGCCGCGAGTTCCCGGCGCACCGCGGCGCCCTTGTCTTGCAGCTCAACGGGCAACACTTCCCAGATCTTCTTTCCTGCGGTCATCTTCAGCACCTGCGAAAACGGTTCCACCACTTTCCGCACCACCTTTCGCGCCCGTCGCACCTCCGCGTCTGTAGCTGCGCGGTAATGGATCGCCAGGGCAGACTCCTTGTCTTCGATCCAAACTCCGGGCATATTCAGTAGCAGACTCGCGGTCCAGACCTTGACGCAGACCAACGCTTGCCGCGCTTCCTCCGTTAAAACCGCGGCGTTGCCACCCTCCCAGCCGTACAGCCCCAAATACCGTATCCCCGGCACCCGGATGCGCGCCCGAATATCGGCTTGCCGCCGCCCGCTGACGACCCATATCTGAAACCTCCGGTTGTGCGCCAGAATCGCCAGCGCCCGGCGCGTGCGGCGGTCCAGCGACACGTCCCCTGGCAGGCTCCGCAGCCGCGCCAGAGTTCCGTCAAAATCCAGAAACAGAGCGATTTTTTGACCGCGCTTGAGACGTCCCGCCACTTGAGGCCACCGCTCCAACAGGTGCCCCACGGTCACAGAACCTCCGCGCTGGCCGCCTCGGCAACGATGCTGCACGCCGGTGGCGCGGCCTGCGCCGAAACCCGGATGTCGCACAACTCTCCAATCAGATTCGCCGCCCAACGATAAATGTTGTTGGCCTCGACGGTTGCGCGCATCCGTTGCATACGGGCCATGCGCTCGGCTGGATCCATCTCCAACGCCCGCCAGATCGCGCCGGCCAGTTCTTCGGTATCGTACGGATTCACCACCAAAGCGTCGCTCAATTCGTGCGAAGCTCCGGTGAAGCAACTCAGAATCAGCGCGCCCTGCGCGTCTTTGCGGGCCGACACAAATTCCTTGGCGACTAAATTCATCCCGTCATGGAGCGACGTGACCATGCACAAATGCGCCAGCCGGTAGTACGGCTGAATCTGGCGATGGCTGTGCTTGGTGTTTAGAAACACAATCGGCCGCCACTCGCCGGTCTGAAAACGCCGGTTAATGCGGTCAGCCTGCTCAGCCACCTCGCGGCCCAGGTCGTTATAACGTGTAATGTGTGTGCGGCTGGGCGAGCCGATTTGCACGAAAGTGAACTCCCGCCGGTACGCCGGATATTTTTCGAGGAATCGCTCGATGGCCGCGAACCGCTCCGGAATGCCCTTGGTGTAGTCCACGCGATCCACGCCCACGCCCAGCAGCGAAGCGCGCACGCCCAGCGATTCGAACAGCTTCAAGCGCTCCAGCTCCGGCTCCGGCGCTCCCGTCTGTTCAAAAGCATCCTCATCGAAAGCCACGCTGATGGGAAACGGCCGCACCTGCGTCTCGTGGCCTCCGCGCATCACCGCGAAGTGTTCCCAAGTGATGCGCGCCTCCAGCACCCGATCCACGGTGTCCAGAAAGTTGTTGCAGTGCGCCTGCACGTGGAATCCGATCAGGTCCGCGCCCAGCAGCCCGTCCAGCAATTCGCGTTGCCACGGACAAATGCCGAACGCCTCCGGATTGGGCCAGGGAATATGCCAAAAAATCGCCACCCGCGCGTCCGGGCGGGCCTGTTTGATCATGCGCGGCAGCAGCGCGAAGTGATAATCCTGAACCAGCACCGCGGGATGTTCTTCCCCCGCGATTTCTTCGAGCAGCGCGTTCGCAAATTTCTGATTTACCGCGCGGTAATGCTCCCAATCGTCCAACCGGAACACCGGACGCGTGTGCGCCACGTGGCACAACGGCCAGATCCCTTCGTTGGAGAAGCCCGAGTAGAACCCCTGCTCCTCTTCCGGCGTCAGCCACACCCGCCGCAACATGTACTGCGGATGATCCGGCGGAACGTGCGCGCGATCGAATTCGTCCACTGTCGCCCGATCGGCGTCGCCCGTGGCCTGCGCGATCCAGGTACCGTCGCACGCCCGCAGAATCGGCTCGACCGCCGTTACCAGACCACTTGCGGGTACGGAGGATTCAATCGCCCCGCCGCGATAGAAATGCTCGTAGGGCTCGCGATTCGAAACCACGAACAGCCGCCGCCCGTCCAGCCGGTTCCGCACGAACACCCGCAAGCGCTCAGCGGTCCACTTGGATTCATGCAGGTCCCGCAGCCGGGCTTCCTGTTCGGCCGCCGCGCGCGCCGCGGTCAGACTCGAGGCCAGCTGCGCCACTTCCCGCGTCAGGGGCTCGAATACTCCTGCTTCCGGCAGCTCCGGCGCTTTCGACGCCTCGCCCACGCGCAAATCGTGCAGCCACCGCGCCATCCGCGCCAGTGGACGTCCCAATCCAAAGCGGATGGTCACCAGGGTCACCAGCGCGATTAACACCGTCTGAATCATCACGCCCGTGAACGCGCGCCGCCAGAGCGCCGCGGCCTGCATGTCGATGTACGCGGCGTCGTGATAAACCGCCAGGCCCCCGATCACGGTGCCGTCGTCGCGCAGGGGCAGCAACGCGATGTGCATTGGACGCCCACCCAGCTTCACGAACTGCGTTCCGAACCATTCGTTGTTCGGGCCGCTGTTGGGTCCGCTGCCCGGGCCGCTGTGCCCGTTGGCCGGCGGCAGCGTGTCTCCGCGCAGGCGAGCCTGCAAACCGGTCGTAATCGCCAGCGTCAAGCCGTTAGCGTCGTAAACCGCCACCCCGGCAATCTGATCGCGATCCCGGAACCGGTCCACCAAACGCTGCAAATCGCGATACGACCGCGCCTCCACCAGCGGCTCCGCGGATCGGGCCAGGCTTTCCGCAAGCACCACCGCATTACGCTCCAGATCGCGCCGCAACCCCTGCGTGTCCGCTCGGGTTTGCACGAACGAGAACGCCAGGGAAACAGCCACAACACCCAGAATCAGAGAGGTGCTCAACCGGTACGTAAGACGCATGTCCCCTCCCGCGGCCATCCGGCGGCTGTACTACGTAAGGCACGCCGCATGCCGCGATAGCTTGTTGATTTACCGTGGCCTAGGGCCCGGCGGACATGACATTTTTACAGCCGTTCGGAAAATTATCGTTCTTTAATCCGGCTGACTGGGCAGCTCGCCGGCCGAAGACCGGTACATTCGGGCATCCGTCACGTTGAGTAATCGCCGATGGCGGTCAATCGGCATTGGCTCCCCGTCAGACGCCTCTCATGCCAAGTGGGCGACGGGCGGCGAAGGACCCACGAGACTAAGTCTTAGCCCCGCAAGTTTGCGTTAAGCGACGTAGAACGACCGATTTGAGCGCAACGCCCGATTATAAAGGGGTGTATTCGGTCGACAAATCGACCTCGATGATCATGCACCCTGCCACGCGCGCCACCACCGCCCCGAAATACATCACAGCGGGAGCCAGAATCTTGACCAGCGTGCCGGGCTTGAATTCTTCCGCAGCTTCCTCTACTTCGACTTCAAGGAAGCCGGAGTCGCTAAAGGGCTGGATTCCGCAAGCCTGGATCGAGTCGGGCAACCTGCAGACCGTCAATTTGCCCCCCTTGCATCGCACTTGCCCCACTGCTACGGGCGTTTCCACTGTTTCGTAAGAATCAGCGGTCAAAGTTCTCATAGAATGTGGTCTACCTCCCTGGTGCTGACGGGTCTAACTCCGATACGTCCAGATACTGGCCGGTCATCGTTCCCGCTGCCTTCGACGAAGCAGACACCAGGGCCAAAGCCCCAAGAGTGAGGGTCAACGAGGCGCGCAACTGGTATGTAGGATACATTTCCAGCTCCTGCGTCCTCCGACGGCTGCCTTGGGGAAGCACGCCCCATGCCGCCGCTATGTTATTGATTTATTTAGGTGCCGGTCACGCCGGTTACGTCATTTTTACAGAGTTCGGAAAATTACTCCTAACCCTAACCTTTGCCGACTGGCGTGAGCGAACCGCTGAAGTAGTTGCGCCTGTTCGATCAGCCCCATCCGCCGCCGCCCGGCGTCTCGATCCGCAGGCGGTCGCCGGCGCGGATTTCAAAGCGGGTCTTCGCGGGCAGCGGCATCTTGCGTCCGCCCCGAATTAGGGTGTTGCGGCCGGGCTCTCCGGCGCTTCCTCCGGCTAGTCCCCAGGGTCCGCGTTCGCGGCGGTCGGTGAGCAGCGTGACTTCGGCGGGGGCCAGGAATTCGTATTCCCGCACGATGCCGTCTCCGCCGCGATGCAGGCCCGCGCCGCCCGATCCCCGGCGGACCCGGTAACTGACGATGCGCACCGGGAACTGGTGCTCGAACGCTTCCACCGGAGTGTTCCAGGAGTTGGTCATGTGGGTGTGCCGGGCGCTCAGGCCATCCGCGCGCGGCGACGCTCCCATGCCTCCGGCGATGGTTTCGTAGTAGGCGAAGGGCTGAATCGCGCGCGGGTCGATTCCGCCGAAGCTCAGATTGTTCATGGTGCCGCACGACGCGGCGGGGATGCGGTCCGGGGCCGCCTGCGCCAGCGCGCCCAGCACCACGTCGGTGATGCGCTGCGAGGTCTCGACGTTGCCCGCGGCCATGGCGGCGGGAGCGCGCGCGTTGACCACCGTGCCTTCCGGCGCGATCAGGCGAATGGGCCGCAGAATGCCCGTGGTGAAAGGAACGTCCTCGGGAATCAGACAGCGGAACACGTACATCACCGCGGCTAACATCACCGCGTAGTTGGCGTTCACGGGGCCGTGGGCCTGCGGGTTGCTGCCCGTGAAATCGACCTCGGCGGAATCCCGCGCGATCGCGATTTTAACGCGAATCGCCACCGGCTTGGAACTGATGCCGTCGCTGTCGAGGAAATCTTCAAAGCGATACACGCCGCCGGGGAGCGAGCGGATCGCCGCCCGCATCATGCGCTCGCTGTAATCCTGAAGCGCACGCATGTTGCGCTGGACCCGAGGCTCGCCATATTTGTCCACCAATTCGCGCAAGCGTAGTTCGCCGCGCCCTAGGGAGGCCAGCTGCGCCATCAGGTCCCCCTCGCGCTCGACGGGCGTGCGTACGTTGGCCAATATCAGCCGCAGCAGGTCGCGATCCAGTTTCCCGCCACGGCGGATCAAGATTGGGGGGATGCGGATGCCTTCCTGATAAATCTCGCGCGCCAGAGGCATGGAGCCCGGACTCATGCCGCCCACATCGGCGTGATGCGCGCGGTTGGCGAGGTAGAACGACGGCTCCCGGCCGCGTCGGGTGAACACCGGCGCGACGGCGGTGATATCCGGCAGGTGAGTGCCGCCGCGGAAAGGATCGTTCACCAGCGCGACATCGCCGGGGCCGAGTTCGAACGCTTCGCGCGCCGCGCGCACGCTGAGCGGCATCGCGCCCAGGTGCACGGGCATGTGATCGCCCATGGCCACCGTTTCGCCGCCGGCGTCGTACACCGCGCAGGAATAATCGCGGCGCTCTTTGATATTGGCGGAATACGAACTCTTGCGGAGCACCACGCCCATCTCCTCGGCGATGGAGACTAGCAGGTGCCGGAAAAGTTCCAATTCAATGGCCCCGGCGGCTTCCCTGGTACTCCCGGGGGGAGCCTTCACCTGCATTCCCCCGCGTTGACCGCGAACACCGCGATGTTTTCCCAGGTCTGCGCGGCGGTGCGGCGCTCGACGTGATAGGTCTTGGTCGCGGCGTCCACGCGCAGGCGCCACGTCGGAGTGCTTTGGGGACGGGGCTTGTTCATGCGCAGCGGGTTCTTATTCACTTCGGCGATGGTCCAGGAGTCGCCGCCGGTGTCGCTTTCATACCGCTCGTAGCTGGTGGAGGCGCCTTGCGAGCGATCCACGATCAACTCGCCCGACTGCGGGGATGTGAACCAGAACTGCTGGATCGAGCCGAAGCGCGTCTCCTCGAACAGCGGGCGCCTGCGCCAGGTTGCGCCGGCATCGAAGGTGACCAGCAGGAAGGGATCGCGCGGCAACGGCTCCAGCATGACGCCGCTGATCCAGCCCGTGCGCAAATCGATGAACTGGATCTGGTCCAGCTCCGCGGCGCGGAGGCGGCCGGGCTTCTGGCCGTTGTGCGCAAGGTCGGGCTCGGTCCAGGTCTGGCCGCTGTCATCGCTGATGAGCAGCACTCCGTATAGCGTCGTGTTCTGGGTGTGGAGATTGCCGGTCAGAAATACGCGCGAACCTAGCGCGTCCACCGCGGCCAGTTCCAGGAACACAGGACACGGCTGGTCTTCGGAGCAGTCCAGACCAAAGGATTGCGTGTCTTCCTCGGAGCACTGGTATTCGACGTGCACCGGATCGGCGGCGGAAAGCAACAGGGGCAGAAGCAGGATCAGGCAGCCGCGCATTGCAGACCATTGTAGCGGGGTGGCGACCGGCACTTCGAGCGCGACGGCAGGAAGGATGCGGACTACCACGCCACCATGATGCGATCTAGAGGTAAGGACTCCTGCACCTTCGCAATCTCCATTTCCATCTCATCTTCGGAGACGGGAGTCTCCAGGATCAACGGCACATCTGATGGAATGAGATGGGCAACCTCCTGAAACGCAATAATCGAAGCGTATGACAAGGGATCGTGCTTACTGCGCGTATTGACCTCGCTCACGTGAACTTGACTCAGCCGATGTCCGAAGTCCCGAAGAATTAAGTACGCTTCCGTCATCGTTGGATCGAACTGGCGTGCGTGCCCTATGTCAAAGCAGAACTTCGCATCCGGCAGGTGCTTGAACACCGACTCGAGCTCCCGCGCGCTGCGTCCGATAGGCTTGCGTTTGTCCATATTCTCAATGCAGACTGCGGATCCCATTTCTCGCCAGAGGCTAAGATCGTAAAGGGCGTCCGGATGAAGGACAATTGGCCATCCTCGCCAAGTCTCGTCGCGAAGACGAGCTCCAAGCGCAGCTTCCCACTCCGGGTCAAATTGACTGGGAGCGTGAATGGCAATATGAGTGAAGCGTGCCAGATCCAGCGTGTCCAATGCTTCGAGCAGCGGGATCAGCTCATTCTGTCGAAGCGCCGAGAGTTCGATTGCTTGCACCGGCTTGTTGCAACACATTGCGAGCCCGCGGCGGAAATCAGCGTAGGCTAAAGCGCCCGTAGAGAATCCAACGGGTCGCATCAAAACACTCCGTAGTTTTTTGTCAGGGTATCGAGGTCGCTGTTCGGGTCAAAGAAGAAGTCGATCAGTCCTTCGCGAAAAACGTGACTAAGCTGCCGGACCCGCTGGTAGATCTCATCACTGTCTGTCTTATCCTCGATCAGGTTTTCCAAATGAGCGCGTTTCCCCTCGTCGGCAAGCGTTCCGACAAACTCATCATACGAATCCAGAATCTTCCTGGCCGCGTTGTCAAGATGGGGATACCGAAGAAGCACGTTGGCGACGATCTCTAACGGCGTCATCCGAAAAATGGCCTCCATGTGTTCGACGATCTCTTTCTGACCATCCGTGCTGTTGAAGAGCCTTCTTCGCTGGTGCGGTGTGTAGTCTAGATGACAACAATAACAAGCAAGCAACCCGGATACGTAGATCAGTTTGCGCGACATCCGCAGTTTGATGTTCCGGATCGCCCAGCCCTTTCCTGAACGCTTTCGGAGCTTGTATGCGAAATCAACGGCCATGGTCCGCCAGTATCGGGCAAAGTCGTTCTGGAGAAATCGTGGGACGCGGTGGCCAGAGCCCCGCCATAGCCCGCGATCCTCGAGAAGGTAGCGGTCCAAGACGCTGCGCACCACGCGTCGATAGGCATCTTCCCGTCCCACCACCTGGGATTCAAGCAACAGAAGCAGCCGCCGCGTCAAGTTACGATTGGTGTCGTTCTCACCGCCGATTTCGTGCACAAGGTCATGACTAAAGACCATGGCTTCGAAGGTGCCTTCTCGCCCTGCCGGCTTAGCTGCAAAACCGCTCATTACCGTATCGACTTGTCCAAACAGATCGTAGTGTTTGGGGTCAGCAGAGCCATCAATGAGGAGAGTCCAGTCAATGTCGCTGCTTGCAGTGTACTCGTCACGAGCCAAAGAGCCCGAAACAATGATACTCGTATCCTCCGAGTCCAGGCCCTCTAACGCTTTCCGGAGTTCGCGCCGCGTCCTGACAGCGAGCTCGCGTGCGTCTCGAAGATGCACCCACTCGCCGCCCACTCTTTTTGCCAGCTCATCGAGGCTGCTGGTGGGCTGGATCATGTGTGGTTCTTTGGTATCTCCCGGCTCCGATTTTCGCAGCTGCCCCAGTCTAGCTACCAGCAACGCAGTTAAGATATCATCGCAGATCCGACGCTAGGTATGCGGGGGGAGCAACGAAACGAAGGCGAAGGCGAGCGAGGCGAGGCACAACGCTGGTTGAGCGGTAGTGTCAGTTTGAAGTTCCTGCGGACGTGTAGGCGTTCGCCAGATCGGACGTTGACCCGGTTGAGCCACTGACCCACGAACTGATTACAATGGGAACGTGGCTTTGCCGCTCCTACCCGCTCCGCTGGGCGAACTCGGCCGGCGCCGCTTTGCGTTCTATCCCGCCATCAAGGGCGTCGAGCACAACGAGTGGATTCTGGGCCGCGCCAGTTGGAGCGAGGTGCAAGTGATCAACGCCAGTTCGGCCGAGGAATTGTGGATTCCACGGCGGCTGCTGGGCGAGGTTTCGCGCGCCGACGGGCCGGTGGCGATCGTCGGGCTGCTGAAGGAACTCGAATACAAGCAAGGTGTGGTGTTGCCGCATGCGCGGCGGGTGATCGAAATGCCGCGCGCGGTTAACGATTCTTTGCGCGCGGCGGCAGGACACCAGCATCCGGCGCCGGTGGTCGCGATTCGCGCCGAACCGCTGGGCGACTCGCGGGCGCGGAGAGTTCTGCGAGGATCGGTGGCCTTGGGGATTCTCGCGTGCGTGGCAGCGGGCTTTCTGGTGCGCGACCTGCACGTCGGCACGCAGGCCGGCCCCTGGATCGGCCCGCAGCGCGATCTGCCTTTGGCCCAGGGCGACGATTATGCGGCCGTGATCCGCAAGCTGGGGCAACCGTCGAGCGACCGCTGGTTGCACACTCCAAACGGAGACCAGTACCGGCGTCTGGGCTATCCCCGGCGGGGTGTCGCCGTGATTCTGGCCGGCCCTAATCCAGATTCCGCCCGTTACGCGGGTGCGGTGGCGTCTGACGGAAGAATCATACAGGCGGCCGCTCCGGACCTGCTCGAAGAAATCACCGCCGCGGCCGGCCGGCGGTAGGGAAGTTCCGTCAGGCTGCCTGTGCCGCCAGAACTTCCCGCTCGCCCTGTTCTACGTCGACCTTCAGCAAGACCAGTAGCCCGGCCGCAAAAAAGACCACCAGCGAAAGAATCGCCAGGCGATAGCTCCCGGTGAACTGTAATGCCAATCCGAATAGGACCGGGCAGAGCCAGCTGGTGCCTTTGTCGCTGATCTCGTAGACGCTGAAATATTCGGCTTCTTTGCCGGACGGGATCAGTTGCGCGTACAACGACCGGCTGAGCGCCTGGCTGCCGCCCAGTACCAGAGCTACGACCGCGGCCACTGCGAAGAACTGCGCGGGCGTGCGCAACAGCGCGTAGATGTAAACCAGCAGCGCGGTCCAAATCACCAGGCTCGCCGCGACGGCGCGCTTGGCTGTGATGATGCGCGCCAGAACATTGAACCCAAGAGCGCCCGCGATGCCGACAAAATGAACCATCAGGATCACCTGAGTCAGTTGCGACACGGGCATTTTCAACTCGTCGTTGGCGAACTGTGTCGAGACCGCCACCACCGTTTCGATGGCGTCTTTATACAACAGATAAGCCGCCAGGAAAATCATGGTCTGACGATAGCGACGTATGCCGCGGACCGTATGAGCCAACTGGCGTACCGCGGCGCCGATCATGGATTGTCCCGGAGGCAGCGCTCGCGCCCGGCCGCGGTTGCGCAGCGCCAACAGCGCGGGCACTGTAAAGATAGCCCACCAAACTCCGGCCGAACACAGACTCACGCGCACCGCGAAGCCTTCCGTCAACCCGAAGCTGGACGCGCGCGTATATAGGATCAGATTCAGGATCAGGAGCAGCCCCGCGCCCAGATACGCGGCGGCCCAGCCCCTGGACGACACCGCGTCGCGATCCTCGGGCGGAGCGATTTCCGGAAGAAACGAATTGTAAATGACGATAGAGGCTCCAAAGCTGACGTTGGCGATGAGGAACAGCGCGCCTCCTAGCTTAAAGTCGCTCCCTTTAAGCACGAACATGGCTGCCGCGGCCGCCGCTCCCAGGTAGGCGGTTGCGGCCAGACACTGCTTCTTGCGCCGGCCGTAGTCCGCGATCGCCCCGGCCATGGGAAGAAACAGCACCTGGAGAAGCACCGAAAGACTCACCAGGTAGCTCCAGTAGCTGCGGGCGTCGACAGTAATTCCCAGCGGATGAATCATTCCCCGCGCGTCGGCGCCGGCTTTCGCCAGGCCCGTAATGTACGGTCCGAAAAACAACGCAACCACCGTCGAGGAGAAGGCGGTGGCGGCCCAATCGTAGAGATACCAGCCGCGCCGCTCTTTCGCGCTGTAGAGGGAATTCATGCGCGGAGGCTGAAGGTGGCGCAGGCTTCAGCCTGCAACGGGTGCTTCAGCACCCGCGCCGATCCGGAGGCTAAAGCCTCCGTTGCAGGCTGAAGCCTGCTCCACATAAAGCTCACGGCAGCTTCTCGATCTGGTCGAGCAAGCGGATCATGCGCGGAGCGGCCTCGCCCCGGCGCCCGAAACGGAATTGGTTATAAGCGGCCGTAAGATCGCCCACTAGCGAAGCCAGACGCGAGGCCGGAATCACGCGCGCGAATTCCGCGGGGGTCAGCCATGCCGGCTTCTGAATTCCGCGCCGCTCCAGCTCCGCGAGCATGCGGCGGTACAGCAGCGTTCCATCCGACGCCTGTCCCTGGCCACGGCTGGCTCGTAAGAGACCAGCCCGCCGGCGCAGCCATTTGATCCACCCCGGTCCCAAGAGAAGCAGCACGATCGCGGACCCCAAGGTCGAGAGAATCCCGACCGCATGCGTCCGGCCCGCCGCCGAAGCCTGATCCAGCCACGAGCCCATATCGTCGATCCAGTTCAGGTGCAGACGGCGTCCGGATTGCTGCATCCGCGCCGCCAGCACGATCTGGCGCTCGAAGTCATAGCTCAACACCCAGTTTTCCCAGAACTGATCGGCCGCGTCCAGCAACAGCGACAGCCGGCTGAAGAGCCCTTGCGCGGACCCGCCCGGATCAGGCGGCGTGGGATCGAACGTCACCCAACCGCGTCCGGAGATCCACGCCTCCACCCAACTGTGGGCGTCGGAGGCGCGCACCACTTGCCAACCGGTCATGGGATTGTAGACGCCGCTCTGGAATCCCGTCACCACCCGCGCCGGCACGCCCAGCGTGCGCAGCATCACCGTCATCGCGGACGCAAAGTATTCGCAATGCCCCTTCTTGCGCACGAACAGGAAATTCGCCAGCGGATCGGCGACCTCGGAGGAGAGCAATTGCAAGGTGTATCCGTAATCGCTGCGCAAATGGTTCTCGAGGGCGCGGGCTTGCTCCATTTCGGTGCTCGCGCCGGACGCCATCTCGCGAGCCAAAACCGGAATGCGCGGATCCAGGGGCGGCAGTTGCAAGTGTTCCGCGCGCACGTCGGCGGGCAAGGGAGACGCGGCCGTCACCATCGTGCCCCGCTCGTCTTCCATGTAACTGTACACCGAGTAGGTCAGCCCGCCGTACATCAAAAAGCGCGGCGGCACGCGCAAGCCCTCGCCGTGCGTGCGGCTGAGCAGCGGCGCATTGATGCGGATGGTTTCGGGCGTGCCCGCGTAAAACAGCATGTCGGAGGCGATATCGTTCAGGACCACCTGGTAGGCCAGGCTGTGCCCGGGCCGCCAGTGCCGGCCGGGGCGCAAGGTCACCACGCCGCGTTCCGACCGGATCGGTTCATCCGCGCCGGGAGGATTGAACCAATGCTTGCCGTCGAATTGCGAAAGCGCCCCTCCCCGCCAGTGCACCGCCAGCAGCCCATCGCCCGCGTAGGAGCGAATGTGCATCACCGCGGTGCTGCGCTGCTTGATCTCGCCGATGTCGCCCAAGGTCACTTCGTTGGAGAAGCCGGGAAGATGGTAGCGCTGCGGCACGAACCGTTGCAGCGCGGCGCGCGCGGTCCGCGGCAACACGAAGAACATGCCGCCGGTCAGGATCAGGATGCCCGCCAATAGGGCCACGGAAAAACTGCCCAGGCGGCGGGAGAAGCCGGCTTGGCCGCCGCGTGCCAGGCGCACGGCCGCGGTCTCCCTCGCTCCCAAAGTCGTTTCGAGCGCAACCCGCTGCAACGAGGCCACCACCTCTCCGCTCGAAAATGTCGCAATCGAGAACAGCAGGAACAGCGCGAGCAGGACGAAGAAGCTGATACCGGTGCTCAGCAGCGCGGCGGCCAGCAATTCCATTCCCGCAATCAGCTTCAGGAAAGCGTAATCGCGCGTGGTCCGGGCCGTCACCAGCTTGACGATCGCCACGAAGAACACCAGGTGCACCGTGGCCGGCAGGAACCCTCGCGAGAAAAACAAATAATCCAGCGGATAAAATCCCGCGTACGCCAGGGCCGCGGCGGCGACCGCCTTTCCCGACACGCGTACGGAAAGGACGCCCGCCGTCGTCAGGAATCGCAGGCACAGCGCGGCCAGGGTCAAAATGGCGGTGGGCCAGTCCAAGTATCCGGATAGGACGACGGCGAAGTAACCCGACGCCAGCATGCCCAGCAGCGAGAATTCGAAGAACCTCTCGGCCACCGGGGGCGGGGCTTGCGCCCACGGGCCGAAAGCGGTGCCACGAGTCTTTACGCGGGCGGCCATGTAAACATTCTACTGGGCCGTCGCACGAAAAAGTGACGCAAGAAGAAGTGACGCAAGAAAGAGTGGCATTCGGGCGCGCGGGAGTGTTACACCTGAAAGGTGCTTCCACTCCATGGCCAAATTCAAACCCGCCGGATCGCGTAAGGCCGGCTCTAAGGACAAGCGCTCCAATCTCGGCTTCATCCCTTGTTTGATCCTGGTGCTGCTGGGACTGGGGCTCGTGTTCGCGCTGTTCTACGCGCTTTTGACTGCTGGAAAGTAAACCCACCCATGCGCATCGACCAAAGAGAACCCGGCCAACTTCGTCCGGTAAAGGTGACTACCGAGTACCTGATGACAGCCGAAGGTTCCGTGCTGATCGAGGCCGGCAACACGCGGGTGCTGTGCGCGGCGTCGATCGAAGAAACCGTGCCCGCCTTCCTGCGCGGCAGCGGCAAAGGCTGGGTGACCGCCGAGTATTCCATGCTCCCGCGCGCCACGGCCACGCGTACCGCGCGCGAAGTCTCCAAGGGACGAGCCTCAGGACGCACCATGGAAATCCAACGGCTGATCGGCCGCTCGCTGCGTTCGGTGGTGGACCTGGCCGCGCTGGGCGAGCGCAGCGTGATTCTCGATTGCGACGTCTTGCAGGCCGACGGCGGCACGCGGACCACCGCCATCACGGGAGCCTACATCGCCATGTCGGCCGCTCTGCGCCAGTTAATACGGTTCGGCGCACTGAAGAAGTCACCGGTGCGCGATTTCGTCGCCGCGACCAGCGTTGGAGTGGTCGGCGGCACCGCCCTGCTCGACTTGTGCTATCAGGAGGACTCGCAGGCGGACGTCGACATGAACGTGGTGATGACCGGATCGGGCCGCTTCGTCGAGGTGCAGGCCACGGCGGAGAAGACGCCTTTCGACCAGGAGCAACTGGATCGCCTGCTCTCCCTGGCGCGCACCGGGATCGAACAGCTCGTCGCCATTCAGAAAGGCTTCGAGACGCCTTGACGCCCGATTCTCCGGCCGCCCACAACGGACTCACGCCGGTGCGCGTGTATTGCGCCACCTCCAATCCCGGCAAGCTGCGCGAATTTCAACTGGCGGCGCCGGATTTCGATGTGCGGCCCTTGCCGCAGTCCGTCCCGCCTCCGGAGGAACACGGCGCGACGTTCGAAGAGAACGCCATCGAAAAGGCGCGCTATTACGGGCGGTTCGCGGCCCAGTTCAAGGATGGCTACCTGTTCGCCGACGATTCGGGCCTGGAAGTAGACGCGCTCGGTGGAGCGCCTGGCGTGCATTCGGCGCGTTACGCCGGGCCGGATGCCACCGACGCGGCGAACAACGCGCTACTGCTGGAGCGTCTGAAGGACGTCGCGGACCGGCGGGCACGATTCGTGTGCCTGATCGCGCTGGTCCGCGACGGTGAACTGGTGCGGACGTTTCGAGGCTCTGTCGAAGGCCGCATACTGGACGCCCCACGCGGGACCGGAGGCTTCGGCTACGATCCGCTGTTCTATCACGAGGCGTTCGGTTGCACGTTCGGCGAAGCCCCCATTGGCGACAAGATGCTGGTGAGCCATCGCGCCCAGGCGCTGGAAGCGATGTTCACTTTCCTCCGAGATAGCGCTGCCAGCGAAGGAACCCGATCATCGTCTTCGCGTCCAGAATCTTCCGCGAGCGGATAAGCTCGTCGATTTCTTTCGCGGTGAACCAGCGCGTTTGAATGCGCTCATCCTCCATGGGCTCGGCTTCACCTACGGTAATTTCCTTGGCCAGAAAGATCGTCATTTTCTCCGCCAGAAATCCGGGGCTGGGGTAAAATTCGGCGAGCTTGATAAATTTCCTGGCGCGGCAACCGGTCTCTTCGCGCAGCTCGCGCTTAGCCGCCTGAAGCGCGGTCTCACCGGGATCGATCCGCCCGGCCGGCAGCTCCCACAAATACTTCAGCGCCGGCAAGCGGTACTGGCGCACCAGCAAAACGCGCCGTTTCTCGTCGACCGGCATGACGACCGTCGATCCCGGATGCTGCACGATGGCGCGCTTGATCTCGAACCCGTCGGGGTCGAGCGCATGGTCCATCGTCACATGAAAAATCGGAGTGCGAATGAGTTCTTCTGAGGAAATAGTTTTCATATTTGGTCAAAACGTGAGTCCCACGAGCAGATCTAATTGATTTGGATTGGACTGGAGCACTGAATCGAGATTCTGGCCGGTTCCCCAGCGTGTATATCTGACTTCAGGCGAGATGTGCGGCAGCCAAGTGTGGAAGTCAGCGCCCACGCCGACCACAACCCCGTGGCTGGAGCGGTTGTTGAGAGTTGCGGAGGAAAATGTGGTGGTGGTGGAAAAGGGTCCTCCTAAGCCGCCGTAATATTGCCTAGTAGTGCTGGAAACTCCGGTGATGCCGCGAAACGCTGGTCCTCCATCGACGTAGAGGCTCATAATCGGCCGACGCAAGAAACGGAATTTACCGAGAATCGGATACTCCCAAGAGCCCGCCGTCGTTCGTGTCAGAGTAAACTCAGGCGCGAAGTATTCGGTGTCATCGAAGCCCAATCGTCTGTAGAGGGCGTCGAACTCCACACTGAAGCCATGCGACAACCCGAGTTCGACAGTCGGCCCAACTGTATAGCGCCGGGTCGCGGACGTCGCCCCCTCACCGTAGGCGGATCCCGTCTCCATTGTGTCTGAAAGAGGCACTCCCCCTTTGACGCCGAACTGGAAGCGCTGCCCGAAAGAGGCCAGTGGAACCAACGCGGCAAATACCACGAGTCGCAGAAACATCGCGCTAGTGGCTCTTAATGGCGTGCTCAAAATCTTTCAGGTGGTGCGTATTAAAGATATCGTGCGGCTCCAGCCACGCCCGGCGCGCCATGATTACGCCGTAGCGCATGTTCGCCAGATGCTTGGGATGGTGCGCATCGGTCGAGATCACGAATTTGCAACCGTGCGCTTTCGCCTGACGCGCCAGCGATGCCGTAAGGTCCAGGCGCTCCGGGCTGGCGTTGATTTCCAGATACACATGCCGCCGCGCGGCTGCCTTGAACACCGCGTCCACGTCGAAGCCGAACGGATCGCGGTGCAGCAGCAACCGGCCGGTGGGATGTCCAATCGCCCGCAGATGCTTGCATTCGAGCGCGCGGAGCATCCGGTCGGTCATCTCGGCGGGCTCCAGGTTCATGTAGCTGTGAACGCTGCCGACCACGAAATCCAGTTCGGCCAGCGCATCGTCCGCCAGATCCATCGCGCCGTCGCGCAGGATGTCGCATTCGAGGCCCGAAAACACGCGAATCCCGAGATCGCGATGTTTCATCTCCCGAACCTGATGCGCGAACGCGACCGCGCGCTTCTCGTCCAGCCCATTGGCCATGGCCAGCGCCTTCGAATGGTCGGTGATGGCGATATATTCGTAGCCCAACTCGCGCGCGGCCTCGGCCATCTCGTCGAGCGTGGCGCGGCCGTCGCTCTCGGTAGTGTGCATGTGCAGGTCGCCACGGATATGCTTCAGGTCGACCAAGTGGGGCAGCTCGTTTCTTTCAGCGGCTTCGATCTCGCCCTGATTCTCGCGCAGTTCCGGTGGAATCCAGTGCAGGCCGAGCGCTTTATAGATGTCCTCCTCGGTGGCGCTGGCGACCACCTCCTTCGACCCGACGCGCGCCAGGCTGTACTCGCTCAAAGTGAGACCCATCTTCTGCGCGCGGCTGCGCAGGTTGATGTTGTGTTCCTTGCTGCCGGTGAAATACTGGAGCGCCGCGCCGTAGCTTTCGTCGGGCAACGCGCGCAAGTCCACCTGCAAGCCTTCAAGTCCGAATTTCACGCTGGCTTTATTGGGCCCTTTGCCGAGCACCTCATGCACCTTGGGATGCGCCGCGAATTTCTCGATCGCCGCTTCGGCGCCGGGGCCGGTGGCGAGAAGATCGAGATCGCCGACCGTCTCTTTGCCGCGCCGCAAGCTACCCGCCGGGGTCACGCGTTCGACGCCTTTGAGTTCCAGCAAATACGCGGACAATTCTTCGGCGACACCGTAGGCGAAGCTCAACAGAAAGCGTCCGGCCCGCTGGCGATACTGGGCGATCGACCGCAGAACCTTTTCCTCCAGCTTTTCGCCCATCCGCGGCAGCTCCCGCAGTTTGTGCTCGCGGCAGATGCGCTCGAGTCCATCGATGGTGGACACGCGGTAATGCTCGAACAGCGTACGAATGCTCTTGGGCCCCAGCCCCTGAATCTTGAGCAGTTCCAGAGCGGTCGGCGGATACAGCTCCAGCATTTGGTCGCGACGCTCGAAGCTGCCGCGCTGCTCGATTTCCTCGAGCGCGCTGGCGATGCCCTTGCCGATTCCCGGAATATCGGTGACCTTCTTCGACGGGTCCTTGATGATCGCCGACACCTGCTCCGGGTATCCTTCGAGCACCGCCGCGGCATTGCGGTAGCTCCGAATGCGGAAGCCGTCCTCGCCCGCGATCTCCATCAGATCGGCGGTCTCGGAAAGCAGGCGTGCGATTTCGCGGTTGTCCATGGTCTACTGGCGCACAACGTTCAAATGCGGCTCTACATGCACCAAGACATCCTCCACCCAGTCCAGGTTCGCCGTCAAATGGTCCCTCACCGCGCTCGCGATTTCATGCGACGCGGACACCGTGAGGTCGGGGTCCACTTCCAGGTGCAGATCGACATGGTACCGCAGACCGGTCTTGCGGGCGAAGCACTTTTCGACACCCAGCGCCCCGGGAACCTGCAGGGCGCTGGCCCGAAGCTCCTGCACGCGGGCAGGCGCGGGCATCGTGTCCAGCAAGTTGACCGCGGTTTTGTTCACCGTGATCACGCCCAGCACGACCACGATGACTCCAATCACCGAGCCGCCGTAGTGATCGGCGCCGCTCAATCCCGGCACGTACACCGACAGGCTGACCGCCGCCAGCGCCACGGCGTCGGAAAGCATATCCACCGCTTCGTGCCAGGCATCGGCGGTGAGAGCATCGCTCGCCGCCCGGCGGCCGGCACGCATCTTCGCCGCCGACAGGATGGCCTTCACCGCGATCGACGCCAGCAGCGGCCACACCACCAGGATGGAGGGCTGGTGCAAATCGTGGCGGCCTTCGAGGGCGCGCAAAAAGATCCCCACACCGGCTCCGACCAGCAAGGTCCCGACGCCCAGGCCGGTCAGCGTTTCGTAGCGGCCGTGACCGTAGGGATGCTCGGCGTCCGCGGGCCTAGCCGCCGCCCACAGGCCCAAGGCGACGATGCTGGAGGCCAGAACATCGGCGGCGGATTCAAAACCGTCGGAGACGGCAGCCACGGAATGAAAAGCCAGCCCGGCGCCGATCTTCACCGCGCCCAGGGCCACTCCGGCTACAATGCCCCAGCGTGCAATGCGCGCGGCGTCCCGGTCTGCGGCACGTCGATTCTGCGGCGCGGGCATACTTTGACTTTAGCCGAGATGAGGATCAACCCGAGATGTCTAACCGATGTCGCTCTGGTAAATATCGTGCAGGCGGATCAGCCCCAGGCACCGGTCCCCTTCGAGCACGGGCAGCACCGAGATCTGCGACGGCCGGTCTTCCATCAGGGACAGAGCGTCGTGCACCAGGGCCTCCGGACCCACCGACACCGGCGCTGTCGTCATTACGTCGGAGGCGGCCAAAGTGCGAATATCGTCGTGCGCCTGCAGCGCCCTGCGGACGTCTCCATCGGTAACCAGGCCGGCGAAAACATGGCCCGGCCCAATCACGCAAGCCGCGCCCAGCGCGCGTTTCGACATGGCGATCACCACGTGTTTGAGCGAATCGGCGGGCGCCACCCACGCGACTTCGTCTCCCGAGTGCATCAGGTCCTTCACCCGCAGGCGCAGATTGCGGCCCAGTTGCCCGCCGGCGTGATATCGGGAGAAATGTTCGGCGGTGAAACCGCGCGCCTCCATCAGCGCCACGGCTAGCGCGTGTCCCATGGCCAAAGCTACGATCGAGCTGGAGGTGGGCGTGAAGCCGCCGGGATCGGCCTCCCGTTGCACGCTGGCATCGAACACCACGTCCATCTCACGCGCCAGCGGCGATTGAGGATTGCCCAGAATACCAATCAGGCCAGCCCGCAGCTCGCGCAACGCAGGAATCAGTTCGATCAGTTCTCCAGTAGATCCGCTCTTCGAAATCATCACCACCGGATCGCCCTGCTGGCATACGCCCAGATCGCCGTGCGCGGCTTCGGCCGGGTGCAGAAATACCGCGGGCGTCCCAGTGCTTTGCAGCGTCGCGGCGATCTTGCGGGCGACGTGTCCGGATTTGCCGATGCCGGTGACGATAACTTTGCCCGGATGGTCCGTAATCAGTTCCACCGCGCGGAGCAGGTTCTGCTCCAGGCGCGCCGACGCCGCCAGGACCGACTGAGCCTCGATCTCCATGGCGGTGCGCGCGACATGGATCAGGCGCTCCTGTTCCCGAAGTCGCTTGGCAGTCTTGCTTGCCACCGATGTTTCCACAGGCGTACTGTAACATTTCCCCGCAACTTCCTGCGACTTTCGCCCGGCACGCCGCATCTGGTACTCTTGGACGTTTTGGACGTAGACATTTTGGACCTGCTCAGCGCCCCGATGCAACCAGCCTGTATCCGCCATACCGATTTGCCTGGAACGTCCCGGCTCTACGCCGATTTTTGCTACCAATTCGACCGGGTTGAGCGCTTTTACGCGCACAATCCGCACGATTCGGCATCCTTTGGGCGCGCCGCGGGGGAAATCGACTATCCCGACGGGCGGCGCTCGGCGATGGTTGCAGCGCTGGCCGGGCAAGGCAATTCGGGGGAGCTGCTGGACCGGTTCGCGCAGCCGGGCACGGCCGTGGTGGTCACCGGGCAGCAGGTCGGCTTGTTCTCCGGACCCGCCTACACCATTTACAAAGCGCTTACCGCGGCGCGGCTGGCCGATGAACTGACGGCTCGCGGCATTCCAACGGTCCCGTTGTTCTGGCTGGCTACCGAGGATCACGATTTCGCCGAGGCCTCGCACGTCTGGATCTTCGATACGTCGTTCCGCCCCGTGCGGCTCGAAGTAAAGCCGGAATCGGCCTCGCGGTCGCGCCCGGCCGGAGACATCGTTCTGGCCTACCCGCCGGTCGACGAACTACGCGTTGCGTTGCACGGGTTTCCTTTCGCCGAAGAAGTTGTCGCGGCGGTTGACGAAGCGTATCCACGGGGCGTGACGTTGGGCGCTGGTTTTCGGACGCTGCTGAAGCGGCTGCTGGGCCGCATCGGAGTGCTGACACTCGATCCTCTGGACCCGCGCGTGCGCGCGATCGGCGCACCGCTGATGGCCGAGGCGTTGCGTCAGGCGGACGATCTAAATCGCGACTTGCTGGAGCGGAACGCAGCGCTCTCCGCGGCCGGATACCACGCTCAGGTGCTGGTCGACGCCAAGACGTCGTTGTTCTTTCTGCTCGACAAGGGTGAGCGGATTCCGCTACGGGCCAACGTGTCGCGCGGCGTCGTTTCGCCCGAAGCGGTGTCACCCAATGCGCTCTTGCGTCCGGTGTGGCAGGATTATCTTCTGCCGACGGTGGCGTATGTGGGCGGGCCAGCCGAGATGGCGTACTTCGCCCAATCGCGGGTGGTTTACGACCGCCTGCTTGGGCGCATGCCGGTCGCGGTCTCGCGTTGCGGATTCACGCTGCTGGACGCGCGTTCGGCGAAATTGATGGAACGCTACAGGTTGCATTTGTGCGACGCTCTGGTGCCGGAAACTGCGCTGAAGGAACGGATCGCACGGGTCCTGACGCCGGAAGGCGTAGCGCAGTCGTTCCGCGAGACCTCCTCCGCGGTCCAGGCGCGGCTGGACCAACTGCGCGGCACGCTGGAACAATTCGATCACACGCTGGCCCAGGCGCTGGTCAAGAGCCGGGCCAAGATTTCCTACCAGCTCGAAAAGACGCAGCGCAAGATCGAGCGGGAAACGCTGCGCCGGGATGCCCGCGCCTCCGCCGACACCGAGCGCCTGGGGAACCTGCTGTACCCGCATCGCCATTTGCAGGAGCGCTTTTATTCCATCCTGCCGTTCCTGGCGCAGCATGGATTGGACGCCGTGGGGCGAATTCACGGGGAACTGCAACCGCACTGCACCGATCATCGGGTGATTACGCTGTAGCGCTAATAACCTGGAGCTCGCCAAGCGTCGGCACGAGTGCCGACGTGGCACGCTGGAGAGCGTGCTCCACGTTGGTTCCAAGTGGGCCTGAAGCGTGGCCTCGATTTCCGGCATCATATAGAGCATGAACATCAGTATCCAAGGTATGCACTGCCAGGCTTGCGTCGCCCGAGTGCGCAAGGCGCTCGAAGGCGTCGAGGGCGCTCGGGCCGAGAAGGTGGAGGTCGGGTCGGCCGTGGTGGCCGTGGACGCGGGCCGCGAACAGGCGGTGCTCGACGCTGTGCGCAAGGCCGGCTATGAGCCTCATGCCGCCGGGCAGAACTAAACACGATCACGCCATGCCCGTCACCGGCCATACCGAGACTTTGCACATCCGCGTCGGCGGCATGACTTGCGCGGCCTGCCAGTCCCATGTGCAGCACGCGCTCGATCAGACCCCGGGCGTGGAGAAGGCCGCTGTCAGCCTGATGACGGGCGAAGCTACCGTGGTCTTCGACCCGCAGGCGGTGGCGCCTCCGAAGCTGCTCGAAGCGATTCGCGATTCGGGGTATGAAGCGCAACTCCCCGAGCCTGGGCGCGACCCGATCGCCGAACAAGAGGAGCGGGAGAAGGCTCAGGCGGAAGAGGCTCGCTGGTTGGGCATAAAGGCAGTGGTGAGCCTGGCGCTGGGCGCGGTTGCTATGGCGATTTCGATGCGCCCTGGCGCCATGCAGGCGATTCACGGCGGGGCGGTTGATTGGGTGTGGGCCAACTGGGTGCTGTTTGCCATCACAGCATTCGTGATCGTCTGGGCGGGTGGCGGCATTTTCCGGGGAGCGTTTACCGCTACCATCCACGGCTCGCCGGATATGAACACGCTGGTCGCGCTGGGCGCCGGCGCGGCGTTTGCGTACTCCGCGGCGGTCACCGCGGCGCCCGCCTGGTTTCATGCGCGCGGCATCGAGCCGCACGTGTACTACGAAGCGGCCGCGCTGATTCTGGCGTTCGTGGTGAGCGGGCGCGCGCTGGAGGCCCGCGCGAAGCGCCACACCACCGCCGCCCTGCGCAAGCTAATCGGGCTGCAGCCGCCGCTGGCTCGGGTCGAGCACGATGGGCGCGAGCAAGAGGTTCCGGTACGCGAACTGCATCCCGGCGACATCGTCGTGGTGCGCCCCGGCGAAAAAGTACCCGTGGACGGAGTAGTGATCGACGGCCACAGTTGGGTGAACGAAGCCATGATCACGGGCGAGTCCTATCCGAACTCCAAATCGTCCGGCTCGGAGGTGATCGGCGGCACCGTCAACGGCAACGGCGCATTCCGCTTGCGCGCGACGGCGCTAGGGGAAGCGAGCGTGCTGGCCCGCATCGTTGCGCAGATGCGCCAGGCGCAGGCTTCGCGCGCGCCTATCGAGCGCGTGGCGGACCGGATCAGCCGCGTGTTCGTGCCGGCGGTGCTGGTGCTGGCGGCGGCTACCTTCGGAGGCTGGGCGCTGTACGGCGGCGGCTACACGCAGGCGGCGACGGCGGCTCTTGCGGTGTTGATCATCGCCTGCCCTTGCGCGATGGGGCTCGCCGTCCCCACCGCGGTGATGGTGGCGAGCGGGCGCGCGGCGGAGTTGGGCCTGCTGGTAAAAGGCGGCGAGGCTCTTGAGGCTTTGCATCGCGTCGACACGGTATTGTTGGACAAGACCGGCACGGTGACCTACGGTGTCCCGCGCGTGACGCAAGCCAAGATCCCCGACGATGTTCTGCGGCTGGCGGCGGGGGTGGAACGGCTGAGCGAACATCCCGTGGCACAAGCGGTGCTCGAATACGCCGAGAAGCGCGGCGTGAATCCAGGGGACCGGGCCACGGAGTTTCGCATGACGCCGGGGCGCGGCGTCAGCGGGCGCGTCGAAGGCCACCAGGTGATGGTGGGCAACGAAGAGTTCCTCACCGAGGCCGGCGTCAAGGCCTCCGCGGCGGGATTGCTGGTGGCGGTGGATGGTCTGTTCTCCGGCTTTATGCTGGTCAACGACCCCGTCCGCCCCAGCTCCGCACCGGCGATCGAGAAGCTGAAGGAGATGGGAATCGAAGTGGTGATGGTCACCGGCGACCGCGCGGAAAACGCCGCCTCAGTGGCGCTGATGGCGGGCATCGACCGGATTGTCGCGGGCGTGCTGCCGGAAGGCAAAGTGGCCGAGATCCAGCGGCTGCAAGAAGGCGGCGGGGTGGTGGCGATGGTCGGCGACGGCATCAACGACGCTCCGGCGCTGGCGGCGGCCGACGCGAGTTTCGCCATGAGCTCGGGCACCGACATCGCGATGGAGGCGGGCGACGTGACGTTGCTGCGCCCCGACCTGGCTGCGGTGGTCCATGGCATCGCGCTGGCGCGCGCGGCCTGGCGCATCATTCGCCAGAATTTGTTCTGGGCGCTGGCGTACAACGTGGTGGCGATCCCCGCCGCGGCGACGGGGCATCTGAATCCTGTGATCGCGAGCGCGGCCATGGCCGCCAGTTCGGTTACCGTGGTGGCCAACAGTCTGCGGCTGCGGGGGTTTCGGGCGCCGAAAGTGGACGTGCGCTAGCCCCGACATTGTACTCATACCGTAGAGGAATCCGCCGATCTTTTCGTGCGCCGTTCAGAGCGGGAGCACAAGCTTAGTTTGCGCGTCTTCAGAGTTAGCCGGCTCGACCTCCTTCCTTCGCACCGATGCTAGCACGGCGCTTCAAAGAATCTGGGTAAAAAATGTGCCGATCATGCTTTGATTCGGGCGGGCGAAGGTGGCTCACGGGCGTTGGGTTTGTCTTGTAGTTTGGGTGGGCTGGGTGGAAGCTGAGGCGGATTGAGAAGCCTCCGCTGGCGATGGGCCTGTCCCGTTGGGTTCGTTTTGCGGTCGGCGCAACGGGAGGAGAATCAGATGCTTACATTGGGGATGCAGGGCGAGGAGAGCGGGGCGCAGTCCTCAGGCATATAGATATATAGATCGTATGGGCCGCATTTATGGATGATATGGATTTTTCGCCCCGGATTCGCCCTGCCGTGGCAGGCTGGAGAGTGCCAAGTGATGTGCTGTGACGGTGGTGATTGTCGGTGGTGATCAATTTCCGGGTTGGGTAGTAGACGGCCACCTTTCTTCGGAGTTCGCCTTCCTGCATGACGGCCGACCCTCCCACAATGGCCAGTATTTACTGCCGCCTCTGGGTGAGGTAGTAGAAAACAGATACAATATATTTGATGTCTGAGGAAAAGAGCACGACATACTCGATTAATACAGCCTTTGTCGGGATTTCCCGGCGCGCTGAGTCCGTGGACCGTAAGACCCTGGTCCAGACGTTCGTCGATTTAGGGCCCCTGATTCCTGTGCTTTCGTCCAAGGACCATCAGGTCGTCTATGGCCGGCGAGGAACTGGCAAGACGCACGCTTTGCTATACGTTATCGAACAGCTCAAACCCGACCAAGCAGCGCCCGTCTACGTCGATCTTCGCAATATGGGGTCTTCGGGCGGGATTTACGCTGACACGCAAATTCCCCTGACGCAGCGAGCTACCCGTTTGCTGCTCGACGTGCTGGGGGCCGTGCACGAAAGCTTGATAGAGCACGTGGTCACTGCGGATCTGGATCTCGCGATTCTGGGTCCTATGCTGGATAAGTTCGCCGAGTCCATTACGGATTTGCAGGTCGTGCGTGAGGTTCATCGAGAAACGAAGCACGGAATCCGTGCAGACCGGGAGGAGTCTTCCGCGCTCAAACTCGGGCTCCAGAAGACACCGGCCGTGGAGGCCACCCTGACCAGCGCGAACAAACTGTCCTCGCAGGTCGAGAGCCGTTTAGAAGAGTCTGGTCTGGTGAGATATCGCGTTCATTTTGGAAACGTCGGGAAGGCGTTGGGCGAATTGGCAAAGGCCCTGAGTCCGGTGCGGCTCTTGATCGTGCTAGACGAGTGGAGTACGATTCCGCTTGAGCTACAACCGTACTTGGCGGATCTCATCAGGCGTGCCGTGTTTCCCCTCGCTGGCATAACAGTCAAGATCGCCGCGATCGAACAGCGATCGAACTTTAAGATCGGCTCACACGGGGATTATACAGGCATCGAAATCGGAGCCGATGCATCCGCCGACGTTGATCTGGACGACTATATGGTGTTTGACAACAATGCGGACCGAGCCCTTGAGTTCTTCCAGGAGCTTTTGTTCAAACATTACGCCTCAGAGGCAGGGGCAAAACCAGAATTCCAGGATTCTGACGGACTGATCCAGGCGGCCTTTACGCAGCGTAATGCGTTTGAGGACTTCGTACGTGCCGCTGAGGGGGTGCCTCGCGATGCGTTTAATGTTCTGTCGATTGCTGCACAGAGGAGCCTCAAGGACAAGATTTCCATTCCCACCATCCGCGTTGCTGCTCGCACTTGGTTCCAGCGTGACAAAGAGGGAGCCCTCCGCTCGAATTCAGAGGCGGAAGAGCTTTTGCACTGGGTTATTGACGAAGTAATTGCGCACCGCCGAGCAAGGGCCTTTCTTCTTCGCTCAAACACACGCAACCAGCTGATCGACGCGCTTTTCGACGCCAGACTGCTCCACGTGATCAAGAGAAGCATTTCAGGCCACGATGAGCCTGGAGCCCGATATGATGTGTACAAGCTGGACTACGGATGCTATGTGGACTTGCTGGCGACCACCAAAGCGCCGGAGCGGTTGCTGGATGTGGACGATCCTGGAGCGTCGGTCAGCGTACCATCCGACGATTACAGAGCGATTCGCAGAGCGATCTTGGATCTCGACAGATTCCAACAGCGTTCCCCATCCCTACCGCTCGATTCGCCTGCCGAAGCCGAGAAGGCCAACTCCTGACGCACTGATGCCCGGCACTTGGACTAGTCGACATGTCGTGGAAATGCCCGTCCGTCAGGCGCTCCCGACTGACCGGGAGAGCTCGCGCCTTGCCACAAGTATGAACCGGACGTGGCGCGCAAGATCGCTTGCGAGAAACGCGGGCTCACGTTACCACCAGGGATACGCGAGCGTGAGCTTGAGGATGCCGTACACCACGGGGATGCTGAACAGGCTGGAATCGATGCGGTCGAGCCAGCCGCCGTGGCCGGGTAAGGAGGTGCCGCTATCCTTTACATTCGCGCCGCGCTTCCAGGCGGATTCGCACAGGTCACCGACTTGTCCCGCGATGTTCGCCGCCGCTCCCGTGGCGAGCACCGCCGCCAGCGGCGCGGACGGGATCAAGAAGTGCGCGTACACTCCCGCCGCTGCTATGCCGCCGATCACGGAACCGGCGGCTCCCTCCCAGGTCTTGGCCGGGCTGACCACCGGCGCCAGCTTATGCTTGCCGAACGCTCGGCCCACGTAGTACGCCGCCGTGTCTCCCACCCAGCTCACCAGCAAGGCGATCATCAGCCAGTGGGAGTTGATTTCGCGCAGCGCCGCGGCGCAGCGCCAAGCGCCGAAAATATAGACCCATCCGAGCACCGTCACGCCCGCGCCCGCCAGCGCTTTCGAGAAATCGTCGAGGCGGAGCTTCAGCACCATCAGTACCAGGGTGATCGCCACCAGCACCGGGAGGGCCGGCTCGGGCGTCAACAGGAAAACTAATCCACCCGCCATCCCCGGGATGCCCGCGGGCTCCAGCCCCTGCGCCGCCGCGATGGCGTCAAATTCGCGGAACGCGGCCAGCCCCACCAGGGCGAGCGCAAAGTAGAGCGCCCAATCGGGACTGACCAGCACCAACCGCACCACCACCGGAATCAGGACCAGCGCGGAGAGGATGCGCTTCATTTTTTAGATTTTAGTCGGGCACAACGTGACGCCAGTGCCTCATCGCGCGGGTGCGGGTGCGGCTTCGATCAGGGCGCCCTGGGGGTGGGACGCGGGGCCGGCGGCGGCGGGTCGCGCCTCGCCGATTCCGCCAAAGCGGCGGTCGCGTTTCTGGTAGTCGAGGATGGCGCGGAGCAGTTCGGCGCGGTTGAAATCCGGCCACAGCGTCTCGGTCACGTACAACTCGGCGTAGGCGATCTGCCAGAGCAGGAAGTTGCTGACCCGCATTTCGCCGGAGGTGCGGATCAAGAGATCCGGGTCGGGGAGACCCGCGGTGTAGAGCCGCGCGGAGATTGCGGCTTCGTCGATTACCAGCGGACCCCGGCGCGCTTGCTCTACCAAGGCCTTTACGGCATCCACCAGTTCGGCGCGGCCGCCGTAGTTGATCGCCAGATTCAAGCGCAGCCCGCGATTGCCTTCGGTTTGCCGCGCTACGGAGTCGAGCGGGGCCCGGACGGAGACCGGTAGCTCATGCAAGCGCCCGATGGCGCCAAAACGAATGTCGTGCCGCATCAGCAGGGGCAACTCGCGATCCAGGTACAGGCGCAGTAGATGCCAGAGGGTCTCCACCTCGCTGCGCGGGCGCTTCCAGTTCTCCACCGAGAAGGCGTACAGGGTCAGCGCGCCGACGTTCATGCGGGCACAAGTCTCTACCGTGCTGCGAACCGCGTCCACGCCGGCGTTGTGTCCGGCCACGCGCGGCATGCGGCGGCGGCGGGCCCAGCGTCCGTTGCCGTCCATGATGATCGCGATGTGGGCGGGAATCCGCGCGGGATCGATGGCTTGCGCTAGCGCCAAGTCGCCGCTACCCGGCGCAAGCTCCTCCAGCAAGGCTTTCATTTGGTAGTACCGACCCATGGTATCAGTGCGGCGCTCTGCGGCGCAAAGCGGCGCCAACTTTACCATACAAAGTACTTGACAACCGCACACGAACTGCTCTATCTTAGGGTTATGGCGACCGTCCGGCCCATCCGCACACCCGACCGAGCGCCGATTTCCATGCATGCGCACGCGCTGGACAATCTGCAGTACATTCGCGAAACCATGGAGCGCGCTGGGAGTTTCACGGCCGTTCCGGGCTGGGGCGGCGTGGCTATGGGATTAACTGCGATCGCGGCCGCGGGCGCCGCTTGGCGCGCGCCATCGAAGCAAGCCTGGCTGGCGGTGTGGTTGTGCGCCGGTGTGGTGGCCATCGCGGTGGGCGTGCTGGCGATGCGGCGCAAATCCCGCGCGCGCGGATTGCCGCTGTGGTCGGCGCCTACGCGGAAATTCGTGTTCAGTTTCGTGCCGCCGCTGATCGCGGGCGCCGCACTGACTCTGGCGCTTTGGCGCGCGGACATGGTCAACGCGATTCCGGGAGTGTGGCTGATGTTGTACGGCACCGGCGTCATCACGGGCGGCGCATTTTCGGTCCCGATCGTCCCGGTGATGGGAGCGTGCTTCCTGGCCGAAGGCACGCTGGCTCTGTTCGTGCCCTCGCTGTGGCCGCCGCTAGCGTGGGGCGACTTCTGGCTGGCCGTGGGATTCGGCGGTCTGCATATTCTGTTCGGAACGATTATTGCGAGGCGTTACGGTGGCTAAAGGAACTTCACTGGCACGGACAACTACGCCGGCTCGCCACGCAGGCGAGCCGCCATCCAGCGGCGAGACGGGTGGGCCGCGCGCCAAGAAATCCGCTCAGGCTCCGGTCCACGATCTGGACCGGCTGATTCACGAACGCGTGCGCCTGGGCATCGTGAGCGCGCTGGCGGCCAACTCGTCGCTGAGTTTTAACGATCTAAAGGGGCTTCTGAAAACCACCGATGGGAACTTGAGCGTGCATGCACGCAAGCTCGAAGAAGCCGGCTACATCGCGTGCACTAAGACTTTTCAGGGACGCATGCCCAAAACCGATTATGCGCTGACCAGCGCTGGACGCAGCGCGCTGGAGAGGTACCTGAACCACATGGAAGCCTTGATCGAGGCGACGCGGAGGCACGCGGCCAGTTGACGGCCGCAGTGAATTCATGAACCCTTCGCGTTCCACCAATGCGCCGGCGGCCCGGCCGGACGCCGGGCTGCACGTGGCCATCATCATGGACGGAAATGGCCGTTGGGCCAGCCAGCGCGGCCTGCCTCGGGTGGCGGGACATCGCGCCGGCGCCGATACTGTCCGCCGCGTCGTCGAAGCCGCGCCGGACCTGGGCATCGGGACGCTTACGCTGTACGCGTTTTCCCGCGATAACTGGAGCCGCCCGCCCCGCGAAGTCGCCGCGTTGATGAAGCTACTGTCGCGCTACCTGGCGGGCGAGACTGCGCGGTTGGTCGCCAACGGGGTTCGTCTCGAAGCCATTGGGCGGCGGGACCGCCTGCCGGCTCCGGTGGTGGCTCTGCTCGAAGACTCGGAACGGGCTACTCGGGAAGGCCGCCGTCTGCGACTGCGCCTGGCGCTGGATTATTCGTCGCGCTTCGCCATCCTGGAGGCCGCGCGCGTGATGCGGACCAGCCCTGCCTGGAGTCCGGAACGCTTCTCCGCTCTGCTGGGCCCGGATGTGGATTTGTTGATTCGCACCAGCGGCGAACAGCGTTTAAGCGACTTTCTGTTGTGGGAATGCGCTTACGCGGAGATGGTCTTCACACCGAGGAAATGGCCCGACTTTTCGTGCGAGGATCTGGCCGCCGCCGTGGCTGAATTTCATCGCCGCGAGCGGCGCTTCGGCGGGCTCACGGCCGCCAGCGCACTCCGCACCGCGTAAACGCTGTGGAGCGGGCTTTAGCCTGCAACGGAGGCTTCAGCGTCCGTGCCGGTCTGGCCGACACGTCAGCGCGGAGCCTGAAGGCCCCGTTGCAGGCTGAAGCCCGCTCCACCTTGGGCTTCGTCAGCCCACTATAATCGGCCCACTATAATCAGATGGTGCAGGCCGACCTCTCCTTCCCCATGCTGATCGAGCAGCTCGCGGGATCTCTGCTGGTAGGCCTGCTGATCGGCACGCAACGGGAAGCGACTCCGGGCCCGCACCCCGGCCTCCGCGATTTCCTGCTCATCGCGGTGGCGGGCGGACTGTGCGGCATTCTGGGCAATCCGTGGCTGGCGGCCGCCGGGCTGCTCTCGGTGATCGCCCTGCTTGGCATCCTGCACGTCGAACAGCGCCACGAGCGCAGCGGTATCACCACGGAGTTGGCCGGAGCGGCGACCTTCCTACTGGCGCTCACCGCAGCCATGCCTTCGCTCAAGGCGGGCTTCCCCATCGCCATCGCGCTGGCCGTCTTGATCGCCGTGTTTCTGGAGGCCAAGCAGCGCCTCCAGCACCTGCTGCGCGAAACGATTACAGAAACCGAGTTCAACGCCACGCTGGCCTTCGTCACCGTGGTGCTGGTGATCTACCCGGTCCTGCCGGTGGGCGCCTTCGGACCCTACATGTTCTTCTCGCCGCGCCAGGTATGGATGTTCGTGATTCTGATTTCGTCGATTTCCTATGTCGGGTATTTCTTCGAGAAATTTCTCGGCCCGGAAAAGGGTCTGGTGTACACCAGCATCCTGGGCGGACTCGCCTCCACCACGGCGGCGACGTTGCACTTCGCGCGCCAAAGCAAGGAGCGGCCATCCGAAACGTTCGGGTTGTGGCGCGCCTTCGTCATCGCCAACACGGTTCAGTTTCCAAGGACGTATCTGATCGTGGCCCTCGCGAGCCCGCCTTTGGCCGAGAAGTGCCTGTGGCCGATGGCGATCTCGGCCGCCACCGGTGTAGCCATGGCCTGGGGCATGGGCCGCTGGCCGCATCAGCACCTGGAAACCATGGCCATCGAACACGGCAACCCCTTCCGCATCCAGCCCGCGTTGCGCTTTGGAGCGCTGTTCACCGCCGTCGTGTTCATCAGCAAAGCCGCCTCGGCGCGCGCCGGCGCCGGAGCCTTCGAGGCCACCAGCCTGCTGGGCGGATTGGTGGATGTGGCCACCGTCATCGCTCCGGCGGCGGACCTGCTGCGCGCTGGCGGAATCACCGTGGCTGCGGCGGCCATCGCGGTCATGCTGGCCCTGGGAGCCAATGCCGTGCTGAAGGTGACCATCGCGGCGCTGACGGGCGGCCTCAAGTTCGCTCTGGGATTGCTCCCTCCCTTTATCGTTTGGGGCGCCTCGGTGGCGTTGGGTTTATGGATCGGATTGAGGAATCTGTGATGGCAAACGTCATAGGTTCCAGTCCGGCCGTCCCGATCGTCTGCGGCGAGTGCGGACTGCGCAGTCTGCCTGACGCACCGGATTGCGCCGCGCTGCGCGATGCCGTATTCGCTCGTGATTTTGAACAACCCGCTCTCTATTGGCGGCATCACCGCCTGGCAGTCGACACGTACTGCGTCCAACATTCTTCCTACGTGAAATCGGCGAAATCGTTGGCGGCGCACCTATGCGGCTTATGCGTGGCTCTGGAGCATGGCAATGACCCGGTCTTATTGCAGCAGAATTATCTTTGGCTGAACGCGGGCGTGGACTTGCGGAAACCGGCGTTGCCGGACTTCCGAGGCAGACTGACGATCGCGGACGTGTGCGGCATCGACGATCCTTCCGAGTACGGACGTGCGGTCGAGGCTTGGGCTAAGAGCGCGTGGGACGCTTACCGCGACTCACAACCGATCGCTCGGGAATGGCTGGCTTTGTCGCAACAGAACTCAATCACACGGTCAGAGCACGGTCGCGAGACACACCGGGCCGGCCGCGGACGCCGAATTTAAAGAATCCCCGACTAATAAAAGCCGGTTTCGGAACGCCCCACCTCAATTCGGGCAAAAAGGCGCACCGCACTCGCGACGTGACATAATAAGACCCAGGCCGCCGCTCCCCATGAAATTCGCGACCCCTCCGAGAGGAGAACCCGCTTGGCAGACGCTGGCTTCAGGCGCGGCACGGGTTCCGGGGTGGTGAACTACATCACAGGCTTGTTGACTGCCCGCAAGCGCGAGTCTGTCCAGCCCGCCAGTCTGTTCGACGCTCTCGCGGCTCTCGACGGCGGACTTCAGGGCCAAGGGTCCGGCCGTCTGACCGCTGCCAAGGCGCAGCTATTCGCGCTCCTGCGGAATCATCTGGACGTCACCGAGTCGAAGGCTCTGACCACGAAGCTACTGAACCTGCGCCTGGCCCGCCGGCACTTCCGGGCAAAAGATACGGTCGTGCGTTCGCGCCCGCTCAGCGTCGTGTTGGACCCTTCGAACTCCTGCAATCTGGCGTGTCCGGGATGCGTGCATTCGGCCCACGCGAAGGAATCCAAGTGGTTCGACTGGAAGCCGGGCCTCCTGAGCGCCACGCGGTTCGGAGCGCTGCTGGATCGCTACGGTCCCCCGGCACTGTACCTCACGCTGTTCAATTACGGGGAACCGATGGTCAACCCGGAGACTCCGAAATTCATCCGCTACGCCAAGGGCCATCTGCTGCGGACCATTCTTTCGACCAACCTGTCGCTGCCGCGCTTCGACGCGGAACCTTACGTCGAGTCGGGGCTGGATTACATGGTGCTCTCGATTGACGGCGCCACGCAGCCGGTTTACGAGCGTTTCCGCCGGAAGGGGAACCTGGAACTGGTGTTCCGGAACATCCGCAAGCTGGTGGAGGCCAAACGCCAGTCGGGCAAATCGACACCCATCATCACCTGGCGGTATCTGATGTTCGAGCACAATCTCCACGAAGTCCCCGCGGCTCGGGAAACGGCTCGCGAATTGGGCGTGGACCAATTCAAGGCCGAACCCGCGTGGGATGTGTCGTGGGACGATCCGGACATTCACGCCGTCCAGGCGGAGCCGGTGAACGTGGAGTTCGGCCTGGACGACGTGTACACCGCCATGGCGCGGAATTGGAATCCGTTCCCGGAGAGTCTGAATGTCGCGGCCATCGACCAGGAGTTCGACGCGGAAATCGAGCCCGGAGTCCCAGACAGCGGCGGCTCCCAGACCGGCTCCACTTGCGAATGGCTGTACAAGAACATCACCATGGACGCCGGCGGCAGGATCTTCCCGTGTTGTTGTTCACCCCGTAAAGACGCGGACTTGTTGTTTGCCGAATTCCCGGCGGCGCCCCGGGATGGTTCAGACAACGGCGCGGGCACCGACGCGCAAGCTGACACAAATAATGACGTGTTCAACTCCGCCATGCACCAAAAGGCCCGGCAATTCCTCGCGGACCCGCAAGCGTACCGGGCTGAAGGCCGGCAACCCTATTGCGTGAACTGCGAGTTTGACCACCGCTCCTTCCCCGATCCGACGCAAGTGCTGAACTATTTTGCGATGGCTGCCCCAGGCGCCTTCGACGAGCCAAGCCTCAATCTTCTCTCAACATGGTGACCGGAGGAGTGGGAGCCATGAGGCGGCTACTTTCCCCGCACGCCTGGTCGAAGCGGCGGCCTTCGGATCTACACCGCATCCTCGCGGCGGCCGCCGGCCCCACTTCAAAGCCCATTTCAAAACATGAAGTGCTTCGCGCGCTTCAAACCGGCTTCGGCCCTAACGAATCCAAAGCGCTCGCCGTCAAACTGATCAACTTGTGGCTGGCGAAACAGCACTTCGAGCGGCAGGACGCCGTGCTGGACTCGCGTCCGTTGGCCGTCGTCGTCGACCCCGCCAACGCCTGCAATCTCGCCTGCCCCGGGTGCGTGCATTCCGAGCGTGCCAAGGAATCCCACTGGTTCGATTGGAAGCCCGGCGTGCTGGCCCCGGCGCGGTACGCAGCGTTGCTGGATCGCTATGGCCCCGCCGCGCTGTTCGTCACGTTGTGCAATTACGGCGAGCCGTTGGTTAACCCGGAGACGCCGAACTTCATCCGCCAGGCCAAGAGTTACCTGCTCCGGACCATGCTATCGACCAACCTGTCGCTCGCGCGCTTCGACGCCGACGCCTACGTGCACTCCGGATTGGACTACATGGTGCTGTCCATCGATGGAGCCACGCAATCGGTGTACGAGCGTTTTCGCAGGAAAGGCAATTTCGATCTGGTGATCGGGAACATTCGCAAATTGGTGGAGGCTAAACGAAAGTCGGGGCGATCCACTCCCGTGATCACCTGGCGCTTCCTGGCTTTCGAACATAACGTGCACGAAATTCCCGCGGCCCTGGAGGCGGCACGCGAACTGGGTGTGGACCGCTTCGAAGCCTCCCCGGCCTGGGACGTAGCTTGGGACGATCCGCAAATCCGGCCCGCGAACATCGCGCCACAACTGATCGAGTTCGGCTTGGACGCCTATTCGGCCCTGACGAAAAACTGGAATCCTTTTCCGGACAGCCTCAACGCCACCGCCATCGAGCGCGAGTTCGACGCCCTGCCCGCTCACCTGCCCCCTGCGCCGCCCAACGGTCCAGCGCCTTCCGGGCGATCCTGCGAGTGGCTTTACAAGAGCATCACCATGGATTCGAGCGGCAGAATCTTGCCGTGCTGCTGCGCGCCCCGCCAAGGCGCGGAGTTGACCTTCGGCGCATTCAATCCCGCGACGCCCGGCGGCGAGGAAGTGTTCAATTCACCACTACACCAATTGGCGCGCGGCTTCTTCGCCGGCCCGCAACAGTACTGGCGCGCAAACGAGCACCAGGAACGCCACCCCTTCTGCGTGAAATGCAAATGGGACAAAGTCGCCGACCCCGACCGCATGCAGATGCGGAACTACTTCGCCATGACGGGCTCCAGCGCCTTCGACGACCCGGCGTTGGACCAGCTCACGGAGTGGCAGACCGCCTCCTAGAGGCACGCCGGATGCCGGCACACTGGGCCATGTGTCACAATGTGACACATGGAGAAAGCCAGCGTCAGAAAGCTTCATTTGAAGACCAGCTCTCTGATCAAAGAAGTGGTGGAGGGCCAAACCTACGTGATCGAACTGCGCGGAAAGCCGGTGGCTGAACTCAGGCCGATCACCGGGCCCCCGGGGCGAGGCAAGCCCCTTCCCAACCGCGAGTCGTGGATCAAGAAGCTGCCGGTTTCCAAGACCGACAGCGGCCGGATTCTGGAAGAGGACCGCTCCTGAGCGCGATCTATTTAGACGCGGCCTACGTTGCCAAGTGTTATCTGCGGGAACGGGACGCATTGGCGGTTCGGGAAATGGTCCGAGGGGCCTCGGCAGCCTACACCTCGGCGTGGACCATCGCGGAGGTGGCTTGCGTGTTTCATCGCCATCAACGTGAAGGAACGCTCAATAGCCGGACGGCGCGGGAAGTCCGCGATCAGTTTCAGCAAGACTTGCGGGATGAAACCTGGCTCTTGATACCGGTCACGGCAGGCATTCTCCGGCAAGTGGAACTTGCCGCCCGCACGCTACCCAAGCAAGTTTTTCTTCGCGCCGGGGACGCGGTGCACATCGTCTCGGCCGCGGACGCCGGATTTAGCGAAATCTGGACCAACGACCGCCACCTTCTTAGCGCCGCACCTCACTTCGGATTAAGGGGCCGATCGGCCTCTTAAAAGATCGGCAGAACGCCTCGGCAACCTGATAAAATAGGGTTAAGGCCGCATCTCCCCCAGGAAGCCCGCGGCCCTTTCCACACCGGATAACGAAACCGGATAACGACAGGAGCAACCCACTTGGCAGATCCCCAGGACCCGACCACTCCCCCCGGCGGCCAGATACCGCTAGGCGGGGGCGACGGCGGGAACAAGAGCCACATCCCCATCAACATCGAAGACGAGATGCGCCGCTCGTATCTCGATTACGCCATGAGCGTGATCGTGGGCCGCGCCCTCCCCGATGTCCGTGACGGTTTGAAGCCCGTGCACCGCCGCATTCTCTTCGGCATGCACGAGATGGGGCTGCACGCCAACCGGCCCACGCGCAAGTGCGCCAAGATTACCGGCGAAGTCCTCGGCAAGTATCACCCTCACGGCGACGTCCCGGTGTACGACGCGTTGGTCCGCATGGCGCAGCCGTTTTCGATGCGCTACCCGCTGGTGGATGGCCAGGGGAACTTCGGTTCGGTCGACGGCGATCCGCCCGCGGCCATGCGGTATACAGAAGCTCGCCTGTCCCGGATCGCGGCCGCGCTGCTCGAAGACATCGACAAGGAAACCGTCGATTTCCGCCCCAATTACGACGAAAGCGAAGTCGAGCCCGAAGTCCTGCCGACCCGCGTCCCCAACCTGCTGATCAACGGCAGCGAGGGCATCGCCGTGGGCATGGCCAGCAAGATTCCGCCCCACAATCTCACCGAGATTATCAACGCCTGCATCATGCTGGTGCAGAATCCGGCGACGCCGCTGGCCAAAATCGCGGAGGTCGTGCAAGGCCCGGACTTCCCCACCGGCGGTTTGATCTTGGGACGCGAAGGCATCCACGAGTACTTCACCAAGGGGCGCGGCTCCATGAAGGTGCGCGCCAAAGCGGCCACCGAGAAAATCGGCAAGGAGCGCGAGGCCATCATCGTCACCGAGATTCCGTACCAGGTCAACAAGGCGCGCCTGATCGAGCACGCGGCCGCGCTGGTGAACGAGAAGAAGATTGAAGGCATCTCCGAAATCCGCGACGAAAGCGATCGCGACGGAATGCGCATCGTCTTCGAGCTGAAGCGCGGCGAGCAGGCCGAAGTGGTCCTGAATAATTTGTACAAGCACACCCAGCTCCAGATCAGCTTCGGTGTGATCTTGCTGGCTATCGTCAACGGCCAGCCGCGCGAGCTGGGCATCGTCGACGCGCTCAAGCGCTTCCTCGACCACCGCATGGACGTGGTCCGGCGCCGCACCGATTACTTGCTGCGCAAGGCCCGCGAGCGCGAACATCTGCTGCTGGGGTTCCAGCGCGCGTTGAACAATCTGGATACCGTGATCGCGCTGATCCGCGCCGCCCGGACGCCCAAGGAAGCGCGCGACGCCCTGATGGCGTTTATCACGCCGGCCGAGGCCAAGGCTTACGCGGCCGCCGTCGGCGCGGCCGGACCGCAATTCACCGAACGGCAAGCCCAGGCCATCATCGAACTGCAACTCCAGCGCCTCACCGGCATGGAGCAGCAGAAGATCATCGACGAGTTGGCCGACATTCAGAAGCGCATCGCCGAGTATCTGGAAATCCTCGGCTCGGAAAAAGTGGTGCGCAACCTGATTATCAGCGAGCTCAAGGAAATCCAGAAGGACTTCGGCGACGAGCGCCGCACCCAGATCGTCGAAGACACCGGCGAGATCACGCTGGAAGACCTGGTGCAAGTGGAAGACGTCGCCGTGACCGTGACGCGCGGCGGCTACCTCAAGCGCACGGCGGTCGATACCTACCGCCGCCAGTCCCGCGGAGGCAAGGGCCGCATCGGCATGTCCACGCGCGCCGAAGATGTGGTCGAACATCTGATCATCGCCTCCACGCACGCCTACTTGTTGATCTTCACCAACAAGGGCCGCGTGTATTGGCTCAAGATCTACACCATTCCGGACGCGGCCACCACGGGCAAGGGCAAACACGCTTCGGGTCTGCTCAACCTGCAGCCGGACGAAACCGTCACCGCGTTCCTGCCGGCCAAGTTGGAAGCGGCGGACGTGGCCGGCAAGTATATCGTGATGGTGACCAAACAAGGCGTCATCAAGAAGTGTGCGTTGACCGAGTTCGATAGCCCGCTGTCGCGCGGCATCATCGCGCTGGGCCTGGATGAAGGCGACGAACTGCTGGCGGCGCGCCTAACGGGCGGTAGCGACTACATCTTCCTCGGTTCGCACGAAGGCATGGCCTGCCGCTTCAAGGAAGACGATGTCCGCGCCATGGGCCGGCCGGCGCGCGGCGTGCGCGGCATGGAACTCGAAGAGGGCGACTACCTGGTCGGTTTTGTAGTCGTCGAAAAAGAGGGACTCATCCTCTCGATCTCCGAAAACGGCTTCGGCAAACGCACACCGTTGGAGGACTACCGCCTGACCGCCCGCGGCCGCAAAGGCGTGATCAACATGAAGACCACGCCCCGAATCGGCAAGGTAGTCGGGATTCTATCGGTGAAAGAAGACTCCGATTTGATGATCGTAACCAAGCAAGGCCAGATCATCCGGATCGATTCCGGCGAAATCCGCCAAGCCGGCCGCTCCACGCAGGGCGTGCGGTTAGTCAACGTGGAGGCGGGCGATCAAGTAGCCGCCGCCAGCCTGATCCCAGGTGAGGACGAGTCCAACGGACAGGGCGGCCTGCCGCTGGCGTAGAAAGCTTTCCGCCACAGGCTGAAGCCTGTGCCACATTCCGCCGATAGCTCGCGTATGACCTGCCAGAATTGCGGCGCATCCGTACGCTTGGACCGCGACCAGGGCCTGATGATCTGCGACTACTGCGGCAGCCAGTCGACGCCGCCCGCCGACGAAGACGGCGTCCAGGTACTCGACCCGAGCCAGCACGACTGCCCCGCCTGCAAAACGGCGCTGTTCAACGGCCGCCTGGAGCGACAGGACATGCTCTACTGCACCACCTGCCACGGCATGTTGATCGCGATGGACGACATCGTCCCGCTGCTCGAAGAACTCCGCGACCACCGCGAACGCCCCGCAGCTTACCTGGCTCCCCGCGAATCCCAAGCCGTCCCGACGCTCGACTGCCCGCTCTGCAGCCACGCCATGGATCACCACGCCTACGGCGGCGGCGGTAACGTGATGATCGATTCCTGCGAGGACTGCTCGCAATTGTGGCTAGGCCGTGGCGCGTTGCGCAAGATCGCGGCTGCGCCCGACCCGGAACCCGTATACTCGAACTATGGCGGCCTTGGTCAGTCTGGCCTCGACGGCGAGCGGTAACCTCGAACAGAAGCAGGAGCGCCTATTCGCCCATCTCCGCGAGCTGGGCAGCGTGATCGTAGCGTATTCCGGAGGCGCCGATTCGGCGTACTTGGCCTGGGCCGCGCACCAGGTTTTGGGCGCGCAGGCCGTAGCCATCACCGCCGATTCCGCCTCGCTCCCGGAGTCCCACAAACAGGCGGCCGAAGAATTCGCGCGGGCCTGTGGTTTCCATCATGAGTACATCGCTACCCGCGAATTCGACAATCCCGACTACATCAAAAATGGCCCGGACCGCTGCTTCCACTGCAAGGACGAACTCTTCACCGTCCTGGACCAAGTCGCGCGCGAACGCGGGATCGCCCATGTCATTTACGGCGTGAATGCCGACGATCTGGGCGATTATCGTCCCGGCCAGAAAGCCGCGGCCGCACACCAGGTAAAAGCGCCACTGGTGGAAGCGGACCTGACCAAGGCCGAGATCCGTGAGCTATCGCGCCGCGCCGGCCTCGAAACCTGGGATCGACCGGCCTCGGCCTGCCTGAGTTCGCGTATCCCCTACGGAACGCCGGTGACGATTGAGAACGTCAAGACCGTCGAGCGCGGCGAGGAAGCCATCCGCGCCCTAGGCTTCCGCCAGTTCCGCGTGCGCTTCCACGGCGACCTGGTGCGAATCGAGATCGCGCCCGAGGAACTGGTCCGCGCGCTGGACCCGGCAATGGCGCGCCAGTTCACGGCCATCTTCAAGCCTCTTGGGTTCCACTACGTGACGCTGGATTTGGAAGGCTATCGGCAAGGCTCCCTCAACGCGGCTCTAGCCGTCACAGAACCGCGGCCGGCCGAGCCACGACCGTAAGGGGAGCGGTACTCTACCGCGGCTCAGCGTCTTTGATCCGCTACGAAACAGGCAGCCCGCATCGAGCCGCGACGGCGGAGAGCGTGTTACCGGCGATCCGGCGCTGGCGCAGGCTCCATCCGCATCAGCGCGCCCTCATTCTCAGCCGTCAACAAGTACAGGAAGCCGTCGGGACCCTGGCGCACATCCCGAATGCGCTGTTGCAACTCGCGCAGCATCGACTCGCGATGGAGTTCCTCCCACTTGTCGTTAAAATCGATCCGCTCCAGATGCCCGGATCGCGGAACCTCACCCTGCCGCATGCCGCCGACAAAAACGTTGTTCTTCCAATTAGGGAACTTGTCGCCAGTGTAGAACGTCATCCCCGAAATCGCGATCGCCGGAACCCAAAAAACCAGCGGAGGCTCCATCCCCTCCCGCCACGGATTCTCCGAAACCCGAGGCCCCAGATAGAACCGCCCATAGCTGACCACCGGCCACCCATAATTCTTGCCCGGCCGCAGGATGTTGATCTCATCGCCTCCGTTAGGCCCATCCTCGCATTCCCAAATGGCGCCATTGTCCGGCTGGACGGCCAGCCCCAACGCATTGCGATGGCCCAGCGTGTAAATCTCCGGCCGGTATCCCGCGCGGCCCACGAAAGGATTGTCCGGCGGGACAGTGCCATCGTCGCGCAGCCGCAGCACCTTGCCCGCGAGGTCGTTGGGGTCCTGCGCCCGCGCCGCACCCGGCGGGTCGCCGATCCCGACCGTCATGTAGATCATGCCGTCTTTGCCGAAAACAATTCGCGAAGCGTTGCCGCCTTGAATGGCGGAAAAGAGGTCGCGGACGTCCACCAGCGCGGTTCCGTCCCACCGCCCCCGAGCGAGCGTAATGGTCCCGGCATTGCCACCGGACGGCTTGTGGTACGTGAAATACACCAGCTGGTTGTCGCTGAAGCGTGGATGCAGAGCGAGGTCCATCAGACCCGCCAAGCCTTGCGCCTGAATCTGCGGAAGGCCGGCAACAGGCTTGGGATCGAGCGCGCCATTGCGGACGATACGCAAGCGTCCAGGGCGCTCCGTGACTAGGATGCCGCCGTCCGGAAGGAATGCCATGCTCCAGGGCTGATTGAGTCCCTTGGTAACGATGAGCCGGATCTGATGTTGGATACCGGTATCGAGCGTGATGGGACCATCCGCGAGCGGCGGCGAGGGCCATGCGATAGGCGGCGGAGCTGTCGGAGCCTTCCCGGCTTTGCCTTGCGGCGCGGCGGGCTGTTGGGCGCGGCTCGCGACTCCGGCGAGAACGAGTACCGCAATCGCGGCGAGGGAACCGATCCAATCGCGCATTTTCATCGAGGCTCTCCTTTAACTGACCGCTCCGGCACGGGGCTCTCCGCCTCCGCGGAACCTGTCCAGCAAGCATTCTACAGCACGTCGCGCTGAAGTGGGGTCAGGCTTTTTAGCCTGCCGCCGCCTTTTCAGGCGGCGTTCCACTGGGTAGCGAATTTAACCCGTGCTAACAAGATGCCGGCCGGCCGTCGACCGCCCCTTCCCCGGTGCGTGACAGTGCGGGACCCCGGCAGCCTAGTTATTCAATCCCGTCAAGATTTTCCGCCCGTCAACCAGTGTGACCTGTCGCCCGTCGGCAAAGCGGGAACCGTTCCTCGCCAGGGAGCCCTTAACGATCACCTTATCTCCTAGTTTTAAGGAATCGCGTTTCCAGCCTCGCGACTCCAATCCCTTCGGACCTCTGGTTTCACATTTCCAATTCAAGACGGTTCCGTCTGGTTGAGTGACATCCACGTAAAAGTAAACGTGCGGATTCTCCCAGTCGATACGAGTAACCACACCCTCCAGAGTGATGGGCTTCGAAGCATCAAACTCCCCAGAAAAAGCATGGTGCGAGAACGCCGGCGCACCGGCCAGAAACATCCCAAGGGCGACGAGGGTAAAGAGTCTGTCACGCATGGCAATACCTCAATAAACTCAACATTACAGCTTTGTGCCGCAGGATGCCACTTCGCTGTTGTGGACAATGTTGGAGGTGCGAGCATGCACCAGTGCCGGTAGGGTCAGTTTCCGGGTTTGGCGCTGGACCGCCAAGTGCCGTGGCCTTCGGCTTGAGCTTGCTCCAGCTCCGTTTCTGATCGGCCTCTGACCTATTACCCTCCCGAAAACGGAATTTGAGGTATAATCCTCCTTTCGGACATGTCGGAACCCGTACAAAATCCGTTCGAGCAACCACCTAAGCACGTCCCAGAGCCCTTGGGGCAAGCGCCCGATCCTGTACAAGATCCCCTACTATCGCAGTTTCCTTCACTATTTACGCCCCGCTCAGCTGGGGAAATCATCGATTTGGCCCTGAAAGAAAACGCGCGGGCCGAGTACGTTTTTATGTGGATTAGTGCCTCGATGGCCGTGGTGGGCTTGGGCCTGCTCGTATGGTCTGGTCTAGCGAGAAACGGTCTGATGGCTTTTTCGGGCGTTAGTGCGTCGTCTTTGTGCGGTTACGGGTTGCGCCTATTGTGGAAGATTCGCCCGGAACGTTATTCGCTGCGGCTCGCTGAGCTACTGCTTGAGAGGGCGACGTCTGCCGACGAAGCCGCAAATGTTTTGGCAAAGGTGATCCAAACAGTGTTCAAGCCTGGCTTGAGTTTTTCCGGCCTCCCATGGCTACCGGGCGGAAGGAAATAGGATCTGTGCATCTGTTCAAGGTCGTACGAAGCCGACTCTCGCCCCCATCATTTTCCAGTGTATTAATCGGACTGGAGCGTGGATTGAGAACTGGCGAGGTAGTATTCATCGCCAAGAAACTCGACCGATCTCTTCAGCCGCCATTGGACGATTGGGAACACTCGTCGCCTGGGAAGGGCCAGTTCTTCGCTGCGATGAACGTTCTTAGAGCATTGAGACATCTCCCCCTTAATGATCGATCAATGTACGAAGCACTTCTTGGTGTGATTGGAGCACAAGAGGGAAATGCGCCGGGGAGAGATCCCCTTCGCGATTTCCGCGGAGCGATTGCAAGCGCGCACGAGGAAGCAGACCCGCGATATGAACGCAGTACAGAACAGTTGGCTAGGATACTCGAGGCCCTCGAGGACGGCAATCTCAAGCCGGCGGGCAAGTTGGTATTTCGGATGCTCGCCAACCTCTTGAGAGACCTCCGGCTCATCCCGGACCGAAACACGGAAGGAGCGGGCGTTCGCAAGGAATAAAACCGGTCTGGTTCCGAGCGCGTTTCAAATCCAAATTGATTGAACCAATTACCGGCGTTTCCCTATCTGCCGCAGCGCAAATGTAAACAAAGCATGCCCCGCCGCCACTGCCACATACTGCCACCCATCAATCCGAATAAGTAATCGGCCCAGAAGCAACCTGCCCGCCCAACGCCCCTTCCACAACATCGCTCCATTCCGAGCATCCAGCTCATGAAAGAAACCCTCGCGCCCGCCGCTAAAAGCCACATCCGAAGCCGTCGTCAGAATCCCGCTGCCCGTCACGTCGGTCATCTTGAACTGCCACTTCTTATCCCCGGTATTCGGGTCCACAGCCAGCACTTCACCCGAGCCATTCTCGGCAGTCCAAGTATTGATCCGCCCGCGCCGTCCCGGAGAAAATCACCATGAGTCACAGCGCATCAATTGCCACTCCCTGCGTGCACGTCAGGGCGAATCCAGGGCGAAAATTACCACATCTGTAGCATTGTGGTACCACATTTGCGCATAGCCACACGCCTCAGGCTAGACACGACCCTCCGCGCCCCTCGCTCCCTGATGTAAATATTTGATCTTTATCAGGTTGCCCCGAGTACAAAACGAACCCAAGTGGGGCAGGCTTTCACCCTACAGCCGCCTTTTTGAGCCGGCTCCGATCCGCCGAGCCCACCCAAACGACAAAACGAACCCACGCCCCCGAACCGACTTCACCGCGGCGTTTCAAGACACTTACACCCCAGATTTCTTGGAGCCCAATGCTAGCATCAGGGCGGGTAAAAAGGTATTTGGCTGCCAGGACTATTGCCGCAACGCGAACGTAAACAAAGCATGCCCCGCCGCGACGGCCACATACTGCTTCCCATCGACCCGATAAGTGATCGGCCCAGAAGCAACCTGCCCGCCGAGCGCCGCCTTCCACAACATCGCCCCATTCCGAGCATCCAGCGCATAAAAGAAACCTTCGCGCCCGCCGCTAAAAGCCACATCCGAAGCCGTCGTCAGAATCCCGCTGCCGGTCACGTCGGTCATCTTGAACTGCCACTTCTTCTCCCCGGTATTCGGGTCCACCGCCAGCACTTCGCCCGAGCCGTTCTCGGCAGTCCAAGTATTGATCGGCCCCCGCTGCAGCGTAGGTACCGGGGACCGCGGCGCGCCTCCGGTATAGCGCTGCCCCTCGGTATATTCGGCGGGCATTTTTGCTACATTCATGTAATAATCCACCCAAGTCGAAATATAAAACAGCCCCGTGCGCGGACTATACGACGGCGAATACCAATTGGTCCCGCCCTGCACGCCCGGATAAACCAGCGTGCCTTGCGCCGTCGGGCTGGAGTTAGGTGCGCGAATCGACCGCCCCGCTTCATCCAAGCCGACCGCCCAGGTCTCCTTAGTGAATGGCGTGCCGAAGAGAAACTTCCCGTTGGTGCGGTCCAGCACATAGAAAAATCCGTTGCGATTGGCCCACATCATCATCTTGCGTGGCACGCCCTTCCAATTGGCATCCACCAGCACCGGGACCTGCACCGCGTCGTAATCGTACTCATCGTGCGGCGTGAACTGGAAGTACCATTTCAGCTTGCCGGTGTCGGCGTCCAGGGCGATGGCGCAATCGCTGTACAAATTGTCGCCCTTGCGATTGTCCGCGTTCCAATCCGCGCCTGGATTTCCAACGCCCCAATAGATCATGTTCAACGCCGGATCGTAGGAGCCCGTAACCCACGCCGAGCCGCCGCCGTGCTGCCACGAATCCCCAGTCCAAGTTTCATGACCCGGCTCGCCAGGACCTGGAATCGTGTTGAAGCGCCAGACCTCCTTGCCGGTAGCGGCATCGTAAGCGGCGATGAATCCGCGAATGCCGTACTCAGCCCCAGCCACGCCCACAATGACTTTATCTTTGACGACCAAAGGCGCGTGTGTCACCGAATAACCCGCCTTGGGATCGCCCACCGGAACATTCCAGATCGGACGCCCACCCTTGGCGTCGATCGCAATCAAACGCCCATCGATCGTTCCCATAAACAGCGTGTCACCCAGGATCGCGACTCCGCGGTTGACGGCTCCGCAACACGGCCGCGCATCGGCCGCCACACGGTGCTCGTAGACCCAGAACACCGCTCCGGTCTTAGCGTCCAGCGCGACCACGTTGTTGGGCGCCTCGGTGAGGTACATGATGCCGTCCACCACCAGCGGCGTGGCCTCGAATTTTTCGAGCGAGCGCGCCTGATACACCCACTGCATCTCCAGATTCTTGGCGTTGGTGCGCGAGATCTGATCGAGCGCGCTATACCGCTGCGAATTGACATTTCCGGAGTAAGTCAGCCAGTTCTGCGGCTCCCGGTCGGCATGCAGCAAGCGATCCCAAGTGACCTGGCCCCAGCCAATGCCTGACATGGCACCCGCCATCGGCAACATTGCGAATAGAATCCGTCGGCTCATTCCACCCCCTTCAACGACAGCAAATAAGTGACGACATCGGCCAGCTCGGCGGAACTGAACTTGCCCTGGTAAGAAGGCATCGACGAGGTCGTCAGGATCGCGTACTCTTTCAAGTCAGCCTTGTCGAGCGAGCGCAGATGCTCCTCCTGATCGATCAATTGGATGCTGTGCGTATCTTCGTTCAACCGCCGCCCGGTGATCACCGTGCCTTGCCGAGTGACCGCCCGGACAGTGCGATGCTCAGGCAGCACGGATTCATTAGGGTCGAGCAGCGAACGTTCCAGATACTCCGCGGTCCGAATTCCACCGACCTCGCTCAAGTCGGGAGCCACGCGCGAGCCCTTGCCATTCACCCGATGGCAAGTGAGGCAAGCTCCCTTGCCTTCGACCAGAGCCCGTCCGCGCGCGGCATCGCCCAACCCCACCGTGCTGGCCGCGGAGTCGTGCAGCGAGCGGATGTATGCCACCAGCGCCAGCCGTGCCGCATCGTTCACCGCGGTCGGCGGCATCGCAGTGCCGGGGACGCCACTAACGATCACGCGGAACAAATCCTCGTCCGTCGAGGCCCGCTTGAACTGCCCGCGCCGGAAATCCACGCCGGGGATGGAGTTCCCCTCAGGCCCATGGCAGGCGAAGCAATTGGCGCGATACAGACGCGAGCCCGTCTCCACGTCCGACGAAAGATAGCGCTGCTGGGCTGCCAACGGAATCGACAAACAAAAGACCAGAATTGCGTGTGCTGCGGTCCACCAGCGGTTCATTCTCACCATCCGAACTCCTATGTCCGCCCATCATAACCGAGGCCGCAAACGAAAGTCACGGCGGAACCAATCACGTTCGCCCGCGCACGTGGGAACAGGCATGAACCTGAATCAGACCGAATGTTGCGGTTCGCCGGTCCTGTTACCATTAAGACGTTCAAGTCTTTGGGGCAAAAGTTCTGAATCGATTCAGCCCAGTTCGCGGATTCAGTGCCGCAAATCAAGGTGTTTTCCATGCAGCTACGAATCGGTTATGAACTGGTGTATCGCTTCCCACAACCCACGCCGATCATCCTGGTGGTGAATATCCACGATTCGCGCGCCTCCGACATCGTCGTTCCCGATCGTCTCATCGCCGAGCCGTTCATGCCGATCACTGGTTATCGCGACGCTTTCGGAAACTGGTGCCACCGCGGACTCGCGCCCGCGGGCCGGCTCCGCCTGACGGCCGACGGAATCGTCAGCGATAGCGGCCAGCCCGATGAGATGATCTCCGCCGCCGGGCAGGACAGTGTGCAGGACCTGCCCCAAGAGACCCTCGTGTTCCTATTGGGCAGCCGCTACTGCGAGACCGATTTGCTGTCGCAGACGGCCTGGCAGCTTTTTAGCGGCACGGCTCCGGGGTACCTGCGTGTGCAGGCCATCTGCGACTACGTTCATCGCCATATTACCTTCAACTACCAAAACGCCCGCGCCACCCGCGGCGCCGCGGAGGCTTTCAACGAACGGACCGGCGTCTGCCGCGACTACGCGCATCTGGCGATCGCCTTCTGCCGGTGCATGAACATTCCGGCGCGCTACTGCACCGGTTATCTGAGCGATGTGGGAACCCCGCCTCCGTTCAGCTTGGGCGATTTCGCGGCGTGGATCGAGGTGTGGATCGGCGGGCGCTGGCACACCTTCGATCCTCGCAACAATGAGCCGCGCGTGGGCCGCGTCCTGATGGCGCGAGGCCGGGATGCGTCCGATGTCGCCATCGCCACGACGTTCGGACCCAACACCTTGGAGAGCTTCAAAGTCTGGACGGACGAGATTCCGAATAACGAAACTCGCGGGACAGCCGCCTGATGTCGATTCTCACGGTGCACCACTCCACGGTCTACCGTTACCACGAGCCCGTCGGCCTGGGCGAACATCGCATGATGTTCCGTCCGCGCGAAAGTCACGACCTGCGGCTGCTGCGGACCAAACTGGCGATCGCGCCCAAACCGGCGCACTTGCGCTGGCTGCACGATCCTTTCGATAACTCCGTAGCGATTGCCTTGTTTGAGGGAACGACGTCCGAGCTGCGCTTCGAAAGCACCGTGACGCTGGAGCATTTCGAGACCTCCGTGCCGGAGTATCCGCTGGAAGACTACGCGCGGACGTATCCGTTTCGCTATTCCGATGAGGACTTCCCCAATCTCGAGCGGGCTCTGGCGCATCATTACCCCAGCGCGGGCGTGTCGAAATGGGCTTTGCAGTTTCTGGATCCAGCGCAAACCACCGGCACCATGAAAATACTTCGCTCCATGACCCGCGGCATTCGGGAAGAGTTCCTCTACACGCGCCGCATTGAGAAGGGTGTGCACTCTCCTGAGGAGACGTTGCGGCACCAGCAGGGCAGTTGCCGGGATTTCGCGGTCCTGATGATGGAAGCCTCCCGGTCGCTGGGTATCGCGGCGCGGTTTGTCAGCGGCTATATCTTCGTGCCCAACCGTTCCGGGTTGGCGGGCGGCGGAGCCACTCCTGCCGGCGGAGCTTCTCATGCCGGCGGAGCCACACATGCCGGCGGAGCCACTCATGCCGGCGGAGCCACACATGCCGGCGGAGCCACTCATGCCGGCGGAGCCACTCATGCCGGCGGAGCCACTCATGCCGGCGGAGCCACTCATGCCGGCGGAGCCACTCATGCATGGATGCAGGCCTATCTACCCGGCGCCGGCTGGATCGACTTCGACCCCACCAACGGCATCGTTGGCAACCGCAATCTCATTCGGGTCGGCGTCGCGTGGTCTCCCGAACACGTGCTGCCCTTATGGGGCACCTACAAGGGTCCCGCGGCAGCCTTCCTGGGAATGGACATCACGGTGAACGTTACCGAATCGTCAGGTGAGGATCACGCCTGAGACACTTCTGAGCCCCGGAATTGACACGGGGCTCACAGATTGGCACTAGCGGCTGGAACCGCTGGCGCCTGCTCTCGCTTCTTTGATCGAGATGTGGTTCGCTTCCAGAGTGGCGCCTAGCGCTTGGTCCAGCGCGATGCGCGCGTTGCTGTAGGCGGCCAGTGCCGCGACCTCCGTGGATCGCGCGACCGCCAGGTCCCGTTGCTGCAGGATCACGTTGTAGGGCGTGGAGGCCCCCAAATTCAGTTTCCGCTGTTCGGCGTCCAAAAGCTGCTCGTTCAGGAAACGGTTTTCGACCGCGGCCTGATGCCGGGCTCGCGCCTGCCGCAGCGCGATCACATAATTCGAAACATCCACGATCACCTGGTTGAGAGTCTTCTGCGTGGTGAGCTGGGTCTGGCGAAGTTGAAGCTGGTCGATGCCGTAATCGGCCTGGGCCTGGCGATTCCCGATGGGCACCTGCGCGAACGCCCCGATGCGCTCGGTCGGAAAATCGCGCCGGAATGTTTGCCCTAACGCATTCCCTACGCCGCCGACGAAGTATGGGTTCGCCGACCCGGGCACACCCGCGGGAGCAGTTCGGGTTCCCGCCAAGCCGGCTTGACTGGTCCCGCCGATCACCTGCGCCGCGGGCAGGATGCCGCTCTTGGTGCCGAGAGCGGAAATCTCGGCCGTAGTCACGTTCGCCCGTGCCGCCGCCAGATCGCTGCGGTTGGCTAGCGCTTGCTGGACCAGGTCCTTCAGCGCCGGAAGATCGTCGGTGGCGGGCACCATGATCGGATCCAGCGGGACAATCCGCGCGCTGGCCAAATCGGGATCGGCAAGGCCCCTGCGGCTGAGCACGTCCTTCAGCGACACCTCTTGCAGCAGCACGGCGGTTTCGGAAACCGCCAGGTCGGCCTGGGCGGTCGCAGCCTGCGCCTCCGAGCTGGTCACGTCCAGACCGGATACCACTCCCAATCGCTCGCGAGCTGTGTTGTCTTCGAAGAACTGCCGCGCGACATCGAAGGCGCTTTGTTTGGCCTTCACGTCTTCCAGATCCGCAACCAGGCCGTAATACAGATTCAGAACATCGACCACTGTGCCAATGACCTGAGTTTTGAAATTCAAGGCCGAGGTTGCCAGATTGATTTTGCTGATATTGATGGTGCGCGCATTGACACCGCGTCCCAATCCCCGCAGGACGTTGTGCTGGAAGGTAAGAGACAAGCTTGGCGCCGACGATGGATTCAACACGTCCGTGGGCGAGTTCTCGTTCAAGTAGTGATCGCTGTAGCTGAACGAAACGGTACCTCCGGTAAGCAATCCTTGTTGAATGGTCGTGGTCTGGACCCGGGAATTCGAGACTAACGCCGGCGTTCCACTCAGCACCACATTGGGCTCGGGAGTGGTGACATGGCTGAAGGTGCTGGTTTGCTGGACCAAGGGATCCAAGACCTGGGTGATGGGCCCGACCTGTGAGATGGAGGCGTTGGTCGCGCCGCCTCCGCCGCCGTTTAGTCCGGGAATGCTCACGCCCGCCGCGGCTTGGCTGCCCGCCACGCCTTGTCCGCTAGCCACCGAACCGGCTTGCGAGGCTCCGCCGGGGACGCCCGGCAGCGCGCCTCCCGCCTCGGAGCGCTCCAGCTGCCATTGGGAGAGAATCGGATCATAGCGCGCCACCTCGATATCCAGGTTGTTTTCGAGCGCCAGCGCGATCGCGTCCTGAACGGTCAGGTACAGCATGCCCGCCCGAATCAAATCCCGCAGCCGCGGCGAGTCCCCTAGCCGGACGGGAGGCACGTCCGGCGCCCGATAAGGCCGGGTCACAAAACGGGCCTGAGGAGGCACCGGTTCAATTCCCACTGGCGTAACGGAAGGCGACTGAGCCCACACCGAGGAGGCTACGCACAGCCAACATATCGTGGAGCGGGCTTTAGCCTGCAACGGAGGCTTGAGCCTCCGCATCAATTCGCGTGCCGAACCACCCGATGCCAGCCCAAACCTGCTCCACTCAATGCCACACGGAATCATTTGCGCTCCTCCTGCGGAAGATTTCCGGGAAGGGCGGAGGTCCGGGCAACCTGTCCCGACACGGCCTCTTCCACGCTGATATTGTTGGCCTCCAGCGTTCTCCCCAGCGCCTGGTCCATGGCGATGCGGGCATGCGTGTAGTTTGCCAGGGCCTGCGCCACCGAGCTCTCCGCGCTGGCCAGATCCCGCTGGTCCAGCGTGACCTGGTACGGCGTGGACGCGCCCAGCGCGTACTTTTTGGTGTCCGAATCCAAGGTCTGCTGCTGCAGAACGCGGGCCTTCACCGCGGCCTCATACCGGGCCCGGGCCTGCTGCAGTCCGATCACGGCATTCTGCACATCCACCCGGACCTGATTGATGTTTTTTTGCAGGTTTAATTCATTTTGCCGCAACTCCAGTTGGCTGGTGACGTAATCCGATTGTGCGGCGCGATTTCGAATAGGAATATTCAGCGAGACACCCGCCGAATAATTCGGATAATTCCGCCGAAAAATCTCGCCCAAAAGATTGCCATAGCCGCCGGCCAGGTACGCCACGCCCGGCTGCACGCCCCCGAGCGAGGTCAATTGGCCCGTCAACCCGTTATTCGTGAGTTCGACGAAGGCCTGCAGCGTGGGTTTCAAGGAGTTCTTGATCCCGACCAGATTCAACTGATTGCTTTCGAGGTTGAGGCGTCCCTCCTGGATCTCCACCCGCCGTGCCAGCGCGTCCTGGACCAGATCGGCGACGGGTCGCACCGGCTCCACCGCGGGGAGCGCGATCGTGTCGAGCGGCACTACCCGCACGTCCACCAACTCCGCGCTCTGGATTCCGTTCCGGCTAAGAGCGTTCTTTAAAACGGTTTCCTGTTGCAGCAAATTGGTCTGGGAAATCAGCAGGTCCTGCTGGCTGGCGTAAACCTGCGCTTCTGAGCGCGTGATTTCAATTTCCGCCACGACGCCGATGCCCACCTGCCGGCGAGTATCGTCGAGCAAGAGCTGGGCGGCTTCGACCTCGCGCTGGCGAGCTTGCAGGTCTTCCCGGAAGCTTACCAGGTCCCAGTACAAATTGAGAACCGCTGAAAGCGTGGTGATCACCTGCTGTTGAAACTGCAGATCGGTAAACTTCATATTGTTCTTCTGCACCCGAATGTTACGGCCATTCACGGCCCGGCCAAAACCATTCAGCAGGTTTTGCGTGACTTGCAAATCCAGATCGCCGGAGGTGTAGGGATTCAAACTAAAGAACTGGCTGTTGAGCTTGATGTGATTGCTGGCGTAAGTCATTTGTGCGTTCAAGCCGAAGTCCCAGCTTTGCGAATAAACGGCTTGATACGTCTGCGAGGTTGTGATCAGAGAGGTGGTGCCCGTCAGAACCGTATTGCTCTGCGGACTCGTCGCATGCTGAAAGTTAACAAAAGCGACAAACGACGGATCGAGAGTAGGAATGGCCGGCCCCAACTGGGTGACGATGCCGCCGCCGGAGCTGACTCCGGTCCCGCCCACACTTAGGATTCCCGCAGTTACGGTGACGCCCTGCAGGCTGACGCTCTGAGGGCCCGGCGCGACGCCCAATCCGACGCTGCGCAGCGCTCCACCGGCTTGGGCGCGCTTGAATACTTCTTTAGCCAGCAACGGTCCATACCGCTGCACCTCGATGTCGAGGCTGTTCTCGACGGCCAGCGCGACCACATCCTGCGCCGAAAGGTACAGATTGCCCGCCCGCAGTAGAGTGCTGAGCCGGGTCGAGTTCGCCAGGTTCACCGGCGGAACGCTTCTCGGTTCGTAAGGGCGCGTTAGCCCGTGCAGTCTGCCCGGCGCCGGATCGATACGGATCGCGCTGGAGGCGGCGGGCTGAGCCGGCAGAACCGAAATGCAGGCGCCCGCGAGAAGGAGGATCCCGAAGGATCTAATGTTCCACATAGTCTTCATTGTTACGTGTTTTAGACGCCATCCGTTCCCGAATGTGTCCAGTGCGGAGTAAAATAGTTCCTTACGGCTACGACCGGGGGCTCGTTTCCGCCGCCGCCCCGTCCGTAATCCGCCTGTAGGGAACCGCTGTCATCACCTGCGCCCGTCGATAGAACGATTTTCCGGTGGTGGCTGGCAAAGCGAGGGGTGGGAATGCGAG
>Ga0209517_10000730_pt1 | contig 54396 bp, 67 predicted proteins | sample PeaSoiMetSII2010_FD_187695 | JGI IMG/M metagenome (GOLD analysis project Ga0209517, IMG submission 187695) | Peat soil microbial communities from Weissenstadt, Germany - SII-2010 (SPAdes) (version 2) | ecosystem: Environmental > Terrestrial > Soil > Wetlands > Peat | place: Germany...
GGTATTTTGGAACGTGACGATTTGCCACTTGTCCTGTTCCTTCACGACGATTAACGTTGGGCGGGTTTCTAAGTCGCGTGCTTCGTTGCCTTCCTTGAACTTTACCTGCATTCGGGTGAATACCACTGCGACATCGGGGCGCAGAAAACGGATGCTCCGTAGCACCAAACTAGCATGGCTGCCTCGGTAGATCGTCTCGAAGATGTTCCGGTGCGCCGCCGCTATGGCAGTCTGCCCGTCCAATTGTCCCCCAAAGATGTGGATGAAGTTGGCATCCTCGGCAAACGACGCCGCAAAGGCGACGCTGTCGTAACGATTCCAAGCGGTTTCGAGTTGCTGCAGGATACCCTCGATGACTTGCTCATCTGCTGTCATGACTGTCCTCTGGGTGGGCATTCTAGCAATCTAGGCAACAAAGTACCAATCCGACGCTAGCTTGGAAAGGGGCCTGCATCAGTTTGCGAGAAGTCAGCGTAGTTCTCATCGGATCATCGCGAAACCCGGGACTGGCCTGTAGTTGGCGTAATATCCCGATTTCACTCATTGACACGCAAAAAGGCGAACAGACGGCGCAAGCTTGTGTAAAGGCCTGGTTTCAACAACTCCAGTAATGTACGCCGCAAAAAAGACCGAGGGCCATGGTTACCAACGAACCTCGGCTCCGAACGAAGCCTCTAGTGCTTATCTTTATCGTCCTGCTTGTGACTCCAGTCGAAATATTGCTTCTGTTCGTCCTTGCTTCGCACCTTAAAATCCTTGTGGTCGTAGTGGTTTTCCGTCTCCCACTGCTGGTAATGAACAGTCTCGTTATTGTTAAAAGTGTGATAGTCACCGTGATCAGCATCGTACGCACGGTAATAATGATGACCGCCGCAGCCAAGCGTTAAAGCGGGTACGACCATCGCGGCGCTCAACAACAGCGGAATAAAATACGCGTGTACACGTCTCATTCTGAGTCTCCTTAAATTTCGATCTCACCACTATCAATTATGGCGAAAGCCGGAACCCGAGACTGATCTGTTGTGCTCACAATTGCATGGCTGTTGAACGTCAACTGGCGATAAATCTCCATTACACTCATTGACCCGTGACACGGAGTCGGCGAGCCGGCGAAGCTGCCCAAAATCCCCTTTTCCGCTAGCCTTGCAAGTACCTGAATCTACGAAGTCGCAGGTTGGGTGTGTCGGTTGCCCGAAAACAGATCAAAACAGGCTGGCCAACAGGTCGTTGTCAAGAAAATGCCTGAGCCATTGACAGACGCCGAAATGCGCGATCGGCGCGAAATGTTGCGGCAGCAAGCTGAGTCTCTATCCAAGACGCTGAGAGTGACCAGGCCCCGATGATCTTGACACAACAACCCGAATGGCTGGATCTGGAGGCGCTGACTCAGTACGCCTGTGTCTCAGAACGCACTCTTCGGGATTGGATTCACAAGCCCGCCGATCCCCTGCCAGCAGTCCGCGTTAGGTCTAAGATCTTGGTTCGGCGGAGCGTGTTCGATCGTTGGTTGGAAGCTCACCGGGTGAAGCATATTGACGTAGGTAGTATCGTAGACGAAATGATCGCAGGAGTGACGGGAACAGACTGATGGGCGTGACGATCAAGAAGCGCGGCGGCAAGTGGTATGTGTTCGTGAACTATCGCAGGCGTCGCAAATCGAAGTGCGTCGGAAGCCGGGACGCGGCGGAGCAGGTTCGGCGCCAGCTGGAGGCGAAGCTCGCGCTCGGGGATCTGACTGTTCTCGATCCTGCGGACGAAAAGTGCCCGAGCTTCGACATTTATGCGGACCGCTGGCTCAAAGACTATGCCCGAATCGAGTGCAAGACTTCGACCGCTGACGGGTACGAAGGTGCTCTAGGACAGTATTTGCGCCCAAGATTCGGCAAGAAGGTGCTCAATGAGATCAAACGCGATGACATGAAGGCGTTGATCCATGACCTAATCAGCCGTGAACTTTCGCGCAACACCATCCGTAACGCACTGTGCGTCATCCGTGGCTTGTTTAATTACGCCATCGAAGACGGGCTTCTCGAAGCGAACCCAGCGGCGCGTCTGGGTCGATTCACTCGGTCGGCAAAGACGGCCGAGGCCAAGGGCGTCTCGCTCACGAGCAAGGAGGTCCAGCAGTTGCTGAAGGCCGCTCAGGACATTCGCCCGGAGTACCACCCCCTGGTGCTGACGGCAGTGCGCGCAGGGCTGCGCCGCGGAGAGCTGGTGGCGCTCCAGTGGGGCGACATCCAACTTGGCGAGGATGAGAATGACCCCGAACGCTTCATCCTGGTCCAGCACAACTACGTGCGGCGCGAGCACACCACGACCAAAAGCAAGAAGGCGAGACGGGTGGATCTGTCTCGTGAACTCCGAAGGGTACTCCTGGAACTTCGAGACAAACGTCTGTTGGAGGCGTACCTGAAAGGCAAGAACGACATTTCCGGCGAACGCGTTTTCCGGTCACCCGAAGGGAAGATTCTCGACCCTGATAACCTCTACCACCGCATATTCCTTCCCGTGCTGGCCCAGGCTGGCATTCGCAGGATTCGCCTGCATGATCTCCGTCATACCTTCGGATCGCTACTCATCCAAAACGGAGCCTCGATTGTCTACGTTAAAGAGCAGATGGGACACAGCTCGATCCAGGTGACAGTTGATATTTACGGCCACCTGATTCCCGGCGCCAACGTTTGCTTCGTAGACAGGCTTGATGGGGTCCCAGCAGAAAAGACGGAAACAACTCCGCACCAATCCGCAACCCCCGCGCAACTAGGCGAAATGGAGGTCCCGCCCGATCTCCTGCAAGTTACTGATTTGATTGGTGGCGGCGGTAGGACTCGAACCTACGACCTACGGATTATGAGACCGTCGCTCTAACCACCTGAGCTACACCGCCACGGTGAGGATATTACTGAAAACAAACGCTTTCCATGATGCTGTCGTCGCTGATACCTTGGTGCTATTGCATGCGTGCTGCACGATTGCTATACTGCCTCTGTCTAGGGGGCAATATGGGCCACATTCAGCGCGGTCACATCTACGAAGGCAAGCGCGAAGGCAAGACATACTTTTACGTTCGCTACTACGTCACGAAAATTATAGACGGCAAACCCGAACGTGTACAAGTTTCCGAGCGTCTTGTTGAAAAAGGCGCGTCTGTTCCGCCCGAGGAAGGCGGCGGAATCTACGAAATGAAATCCGGCAAACCCGGCAAGGCCCTGAAGCTCAAACTCGAAGCATTCATGTTGAAAATCAATCAGGGCCAACACACAGCTACGAGCGGCGATCTGGCGTCGGATATGTCAATCGCTGATTTCTGGGAACAGCGGTATTTGCCGTACTGCGAAGAAATCGTAAAACTCACGGGCAAGCCTCGGAAGAAACCCTCCACCGTTCGCGGCTATAAACAAATCTGGAATCAGCATTTCAAGACGCATTTTGGAAAACTGACGCTCCGGCAATACGAGCCGCGTCTTGGCACTCGATTCCTTCAGAGCCTCACGGCAACGCAAGGACGAAACACGTTGAAGCATATTCGGGCGCTCGCTAGTTCGATCTTCAGCCGAGCAGTCGTTGAGGAACGAATCAAGATGAACCCGTGGCACGATGTCACAATGCCCGAGGACGCGATTGAACCCGAACAGACAGAGCATTACACGCTTGAGGAAGCCGAAGACATGATTTCCGCACTAGTAGATCATGTGGACTGCCAGCTAGTCTTAGCGCTCTCTTGCTTTCTTGGTCTGCGGCCCGGAGAAATCGCGGCCCTTAAATGGGAAGATTTCGATTCTGAATCCGTCCATATCCGGCGCTCGGTTGTTCGCGGGAATGTAGATACGCCCAAGACGCGGGAGAGCATTGCCGAGCTTCCGCTTGTTGACGATCATATTTTGATTCCGCTCGAACTCTGGCGGCAGAAATCGGGCAATCCGAAAAGCGGATGGGTATTCCCGAGTCAGAACAACGCGCCCGTTGATCTGCACAACCTCGTCGCTCGCGTAATCGTTCCGCACGTCAACGGCGGGGAGACTTGCATACGCTGCAAGAAGACGCCGAAGCAATCTGGCGTGACGTGGAAAAGCCTTTATGCTGGCCGACGCGGAGCCTGCACGCTGGTCATTGAGAGAACGAGCAAGGCTGAACTCGCGCAAGCTCTGCTTCGTCACAAATCCATGAGCACGACCCTGAACGTCTACAAGAAGGCGATTTCGCCCGAGGCGTTCCGGAGCGGCCTTAAAGCATTGGCTGCGGGCTACGAAACGAAGGCATAGGGGGCATTGTGGCGCTAAAGCGAACCGATCAGAATTGGCCGCCCAAGACATAGGCCGAGATTCGTTTCAAGCCGCAAATATCGCGCTGGCAACGGTTCTTGGCTTTCTGGCGGAGGCTTCTCGGGAGAGGCTTTTAGTCAGCATCGCCGTTAGGCTCTTTCATTTCGCACTGCTATTCATCAAGAAGCTGAACGCTCGCTACGCTAATAGGACTCTTGCCTTCAGCATCCACCAGTGCTCGGTTAGTTTGCGACAACGGCTCTGAACCTATTCTAATGGCCACTGTACGTAGTCCGTGAGACAGCGTTTTAGACAATTCCTCATTGTCTGTGATGTCATTCATAGAAGCTGCGTGGTTTCGGCGTTCGAGGCCATACACAATGTGTCCGGGCTCCCCAGTAAGCGTTATCACTATATAACCTGCGTAAATTGGCTTGTCGCTACTGATGGTAACTACATCCCTGTGAGGGAAAAAGGCATCTGCCGTATTCGACGGTTGCTGGGTGAAACGCAAGTCTATGGGCTTAGAGCGCGGAACGACAGTTCGCTTGAGGTGAACTCCAAGCTTACGCAAACGGAACGTGTATTCTCTTGCGCTACCCAAGTCAATCTTGAAGAGGGGGGCAGGAAATCTAGGAGGTAAAGGGTCGGGGAAAATTCTTTTCCAACATCTGATTTCATCCTCATCTTGGGCGGCAGGGCCGAGTCTGGCCAATATCTCCATTCGTATCCCCGGTAAAAAGGGCTTGCAGCAGTCATCAAACCTTTGGCTGAAACGCCAAACTTTAGTACCGAAGGACTCTTGGGTTTTAGTTAACTGTTCCACTGCGGTGCTTTCGTCGCGGGCATCATCAAGTTTATCTTCGATTTTATTTGCCTCATCAATGACAGTTTGCGCGAATTGCAGGTCGCACATGCGCTTGTACTCTGGACCTCCTGCTCCCGCGTTCGGACTGATGACGCATTTTGCAATCGTTGGTCCTTGTTGCGTAGCAGGCTTCGGAGGAGGCTCTACAAAAACAGACGGTGTGCGGTGAAAGCCCTCCGGGGTTAATACACGAGGAATTGTTACAAGCAAATGATAAATACACACCCCAACGATTGACACGACTATTGCGAATCCAGCATCTTTTGCGCTCTGAAACCATTTGTTTACTTCCCCCCATCCGCCAGCACGCCATCTTCTGTAACCAACGTAAAGAACGACTCCAATGTCGCGGGCGACCGCCTCATAACTTGAAGAAAATGTCGAGCGGATAGTAAGAGAAAGCGCCTGTGTGAAACCGCGCCATCCGAAAGCCAACGGAATCGGAACAGGAATATGCAAGCTAAGCAGAATGCAAATAGCGGCAATCGCGATAACCAAACACACCTTGAAAACGAGTTTTCCGTTGCTAATAATGAAGAAAGTGGCGATGAGGCAGCACAACAAGAAATCGCCGATTCTGACTTTCTGCTCAGACATGTGTGGGGTCTAGCATCGTCACTTTGCGGGCGTTGAGGACTTCAGGGTGCGGAGTGCTTTGATTCGAGGCAGATATTTTGCGTATCCACCTTGCGAGAACTGGAACAGCCCGGCAGAATTCCTCAGTACAGAACCTTCAGCTACCAATTCCGCCATGCACTCGCGGAGTCCTTCGTACTCCGTTACATGGCCCGGCTTGAAGCTGTACCGATGGGGATTCCCTGCTTCGAACTGATCCGCCAAAGGCAGCAACACTTGATCCAAAATTTCAGCGTTCATGCAAAAGAGGGTAGCACGATTCAGTGGCGAAGAAAAGACGAACAGTATAAAATCCCACGTCATGGCCCGACGCCCCGACAAGCGCGAAGTGGAGATGTTGACCAAGGAGAACCTCAAGGAACTCCGTCACAATCTTGCACACCTGAGCTTGCCCGCCGTGCGGGACTTCTACGAACAGGCATATCAAGACTGCCGACTGATCTACGGGCGGATTCCAAGTCCGCGCCAGATGCAAACGCTTGTTCAGGTGTGGAGGCAGTTGTGGAAGTGGCGCTAATCTCATGTGTGGATTAGCAACGGGACGCAAACTCCTTCACAGCGAGATTTTCAGGGTAAGGAAAACCCAGTAGACATGCGGGTTCCGTGAGATTTCCACAGGGAAGTGGTCAGGGTCACGCGAAATATCAATATCCTCGAACTATCAAAGTCCGCTTCTGGCGGGGTTTTTGACACCCGCATGCACCAAAAGCTGTGCATGCCTTGTGGACGCGCCGCATATTATTGGGTTTACAGGCACTTATAAATTCTGCAAAACCCATTGACGGGAATTTCTAGTCGTCTATATTCGCACCATGGATGGTGCATCCCGATGGAACTCAAACGAAAACAAAGCGACCGACGCAAGAGAATTGCGGAATTGCGCGAGTTCCTGAGGGATGTCACGTCAGTAGTTTGTGAGGCTACTGATGATGCGACGATCATCGTTGGGCATTTAGAACCACTCATTCTGAAGTTCTTCGCATTTTTGTGCATGCTCCTTGCGCTCATTAAGTTAATCGGCTAGTCGTTCGGTCTATCATTGTCGCAAGGGGCACCCTTCGATATGGCGCAACCACCGAGACCGACCATCAGAGAAGTGCTACTTCAGACGATAGCCTCAAATGAGCCGCAAGGCCCCCACGACCACCGACCCAATCTGCAACAGGTCTCGGTATTGGAGACAGCCGCCCGCGCGCTCGGTATAACGCAGAACCCCGATCTCGAACAAGCACTTTTGACACAATGGCATGACTTATTTCGGACGGGACTCCTTGCATGGGGTTTGAATCTCTCTAATCCCAACCCACCGTTTTTTCACCTGACAGGACGCGGTCGGCGGGCGCTCTCAAACGCGACACGCGATCCGTCGAATCCAGCCGGATACCTCCGACATTTGTCTTCCATCGCAGCCCTCGCTCCAATTGCGATGTCCTATTTAACGGAGGGGCTTGATTGTTACGTAGACGGTCTTTTCAAAGCATCAGCCGTCATGGTTGGCTGTGCCGCAGAGAGCGTCATCCTTGACCTTCGTGACTTAACCGTCCAAAAACTTACGGCACTCAACAGGACGGTTCCTGCAAGTTTGAACGATTGGCGGATCAAGACGGTTTCCGATTCGCTCCGCAGTTTTTTCGAGGGGCACAGCAGAACTTTCAATCGAGAATTGCGGGAGCCGTTTGAGGCATATTGGGCAGCATTCGCGCAACAGATTCGCGCCTCGCGAAACGACGCAGGTCATCCGGTAAGTGTTGACCCGGTGACGCCAGACACCGTACATGCTTCTTTGCTTATATTCCCCGAACTCGCTCGGCTTGCTAACAGACTGTCGGATTGGGTTAGAGATGATCTTGCTTGAATTCTAGATTCTAATAGGATTATTCAATACATCGGGCGGTTGCTTTCCGCTGATGGCCGCTTTATCGTGAAGCCACTGTGAGGAGGATAGGTGGATGGACATCATCGTCTCGATTCTCGATTTGATCCTCGCCTTCGCGGTTATCTTTGCCCTATTGCGCTTGTTCAGCATAGACGCCACTCTGAAAGACATCCGAAAAGAATTGATGCGTCACCGCCCGACCGCACCGCAAGTAGATGCAGAGCATCCCTGCCCAAAGTGCAGTTCCGGTCCGACTGAAATCTATGAACGATCACGGGAGGGTGACGGCTGGATTTGCCGAGCCTGTAATCACACATGGCTGGTTTCGCCATAAAACCATCGAACTGTCTTCAACGCACATTTCAGACACTACCAGACTATGAAGAATTCTCCCGTTCTTGAAGACAAGAACCTCGTAGCAAGGTCGTGGGAACTGTGAAACAATTTCTCCGTCATGGCTGAACCCCGTTTTGTCATTCTCAAGTACGTGGGCAAAACGCCGTCCTTTGCAAGCTGCGAAGGATGCCAACTCAAGTTTTTCATTCCAATGGCGCTGGTCAACGACCCTGTCGGAGCGGAGGATCATCTACGAGGGAAGTATGCCGCTCACGATTGCCGTAAGAGACAGAAGGAGCAGAAAAATTCCAGCCTTCGCCACGCGGGGTAGAGGTCCGATGAATCGCAGATACGCAAGTTCGGACTGGGCAGGCGGACGGCCTGCGAGAATTCCTTCGGCACTGCCTACTGCTTTCGAGACACGAGCCCGCGAGTTGAGCCTGACAGCGGGCAACTACGCTTCTTCGCAAGACCTTTCACGATGGTGTGAGGACAACCGGGATAGTGCTAGATACCTGAGTGGCTACTCAAGGCTTGGGGAATGCTCTGCCGATGATCCGCTGTGACTTCCGCCTTCGGACCTTCCATCGCAAGCCCTGAGAACGCCGATGTGCGATCATTCCTCCATGTGTGAGCCGGGTTCCTTATCCAGCTTTTCGTCTCTCCGCTTCTATTTCTCGCTGGTGTTCTCTCAATTCCTTCACTGCTGAATCGGCTATGTCGCGAATCAGGGCCAGCTTTCTCGCGTTCTCGGTCCCCTGTTCCATCATTTCGTTGAGCAGATCACATTGGCCAATTATGGCAGCTAATTTATTTATCAAATCGTGGGCCGCCATACACGTTGGTTCATTGTGCTCTCCTTTTGACTTCATGGTTCTGCATCCCTTCTCCCCTCGCCGTCAGTTTGCCGCATGTTTCTCAGAATCCTATTTACTACGTTCGATCTTGTTACGGAATCCGAACGACTTAGCGTCGCGGCGATTCGGCGTAGAATCGTAGCTTTCTTGCCCTACGACAGCTCGGAAGGACACGTCCAAACGCACGGGGCAGGACTAGCACGTTAGCCCGATGCGGGCAAGCGATTGGCGGCGCTACTCTCTAGGTAGACGGAGGGAACATGCGAAGAGCCATCGGCGTTTTGCTAGGGTGCTTAGTGTTGGCAGTCGGTTTGCTGTTCGGTCTCGGGCATACGGAGTCGAAAGAAGTCAGGGTGTGCCGTGCGGACGCACAGAGGTTTTCGCAAGAAGCGAAGAGCTATGAAGCGGAATTCGATTCTTTGTATGGGGCAACCACGCTCGGACAGCGTTCGATAAGCGAGTTGTTAGACCGTGATGTTCGAGTCATGCAGTGCATGAGCACGGATTCAGGCAACCAACAGGAGTACAAAACCGTCCTGTACCGCGATGGGTTTATCGAGGGAATGCGATTTCAAAGATACATGCTCGATAACCGGCAAATGCAGGACTTCACGCAGTGGGAGAAAAACCAACAGGCGGCGCAACTGGCAAGCTACCGGAAAGGAGAACAGCAGTAGCGGATACGTTGAATGCACGGGCAAGGCCCTCGGAATGGCGAAACATTTCGCCTCGATTCCTTGAGAGTAAAGAGTATGATCTGAAGCCATGCGGCCAGACCCATCCCCCCGGCCAGCAGGTATGAAGCGTCGGCGCGGAAATCCGAACTGGGGTAAGCCTCTGCCGCCCCTTCCTTTTCTATTGACGGAGTTCGAGGTGCAGGTCAAACGGCTAGGACTGAGGAAGACGGAGTACGTTGCTTCCAAGAGACTAAGACACTGGTGTGCGAGCAACAAGAACCGAGTTTACGTCCCTGAATGGCTACTTGACGCATGGGGACTAGTGGTTGACTCGCGATTTTTCAGCGACGCTGCGTGACCCCTGAGGACAAAAGGTTCTCCGAAATGAGTTGGAAGAACCCGACAGCGGAGAAGTGGTTTCGGATCGGGTTCGCTGCTTTGGTAATAGTCGGAATCGTCTGCACCGTCCTAATCCTAGTGACTAAGCTCAAATGAGGGATTCGCCGGACTCCAGTCTGGAAGCGGAAGCACCTGTCGTCCTGATACAATGCCCCGCGAGGGGGCCTCAAAAAATGACGAATCTGGGTGGTGTAGTCCGGATGTTGAAGAAGGAACAAGATCGCTTGACCAAGGATCTTCGAGGGATTGGAGCAGCGCTCGCAGCGTTCGGCGCGGCATACGGAAAACGGACAAGAGCCGGACGCCCGAAGCGGAAACGACGCATGTCTGCCAGAGGACGGGCGGCAATCATTCGGGCACAGAAAAAGAGATGGGCTAAGGTTCGGGCGGCGAAGAAAGCAGTCGCTAAGGGCTAGCCAGTCCGTTTTCCGAAGGGGGGACGGCCCACGAGCACGTACACAGACGCCCGTAATTTTCCAGACAGATCGGGCGATAGGTCTGCTTCTTTTTCTTTCTGCGCGGAGCCTATAAAATCGCGGTCGCAAGGGTTTTGAACTTCTCCAGCGCCCTCCGGCCCCTCGGTGTATTCAGGTTGCTTCATAATGGACTACGATAACCCTCAATTCATCGCTGCTGTAAAGAAAATCTTCTGGAACCTTGCGGGTAAGGCTGATAAGGATGTAAGCACCGAAAGTGAACAGGCCCAAGCCCCCGTAGAAAAGGACCTTGCCCTGCCAGTTACCAATGTGCTTAATATTCCTGATTCCGCGATAGAGCGAATAAAGGCCCCCACAGCACATGAGAAGCGCCGCGAATGGTGGATGGATTTTGTTGAAGTTGCTGCATTTGGCATACTGGCTCTCTATACGTTGTTCTCCTATTTTCAATGGAAGGAACTTAAAATGGATCGTTTAGGTGCTCGATCTGGGAGATTTTTAGTCACCAAACGGTTTATGACACACACAACAGATGGGATGTACTGCCACGCACCAATCAAATCACTCAGGATACATTAATTCGGAACTCCAAAGTATTAAAGGATCAAAGCCTCTAAGCGCCCACATCACTTTCCGGAACGCCGCACACACAACGCGCCTAACTTGCCACCCTCTGCGGCGAAGTGCCCCCATCCACTCTGGAAGTCGTAGATCGAAGGGCCGGATCGCGGGGTCAGTCCTGGCTGATAATTCGGAACACCAGCCACAGTGCTGCTCCAGTACCAAAATGTGGTAAGGAGAATTTCTCCTTTGACGAGGGTCTCGCGGATGAGCACGTGACGCTCGGGCCGGTCGCGCTGCGTTTCGTCGATCCCGGCCAGCTCGTCAACCTTCGGCAGCCGCCAGTCCGAGTAGCCCGCCAGATGCAGGTTTCGGCAGTAATCAGTAGCCTCATGCCAGTCTAGGTTGTGGCCGGTGGGGTCGTCTTTTCGTGTCCACATTAGCCCCGTTGCCGGATCAGTCCAAGTTGGATCGTCTGCAAGGTGCCGTCGATAAGCTCCCTTTAGTTGTATTGACACCAGCTTCTGTCCCGCTTGGCTGACGTAAACTACCATTTGCCGTTTGAGCTGTCCATCGGTTGTGGTCGCCGCAATAACATAATCTCCTAGGCGGATACTCGGAATCACCTTGGCATCATTGGACTTCAGCAGCCCCTGTGGCATGCCGTCTAACTTCCAGTTACAATCCAGATCGGTTGTTACCCGCAAGGTCGCTGGTCGCAACTGCGCCCACATTGTCGTCGTGGTCGTCGAAGCCAGCAACAGTACGAACAACGAAACTGCCTTCCTATTCCGCTTCATCATTTTCATATTCCTCGGTAAGGCATTCTTGCAAAATGTTTCTCGGGTAGAGCTCTGGAACAAGGGGCTCCCGCGCATGTGGAACCGGAATCTCCTTTTTGGTTCAAAAACGGCACTGATCATACACCCGCCCCGCTGTTCGCCGATAGTGTGAAACAATTTTCATACGGACCGCCCCCTAACGCTCCGAGATCCGGCCCGTAACCGATTTCCGCTACCCCGTTCTCAATACCAAACCGAGTATTTTCACTATCCCACCTGAGTCGGCTTACGCAGTTGATATGCCCTCCGATGGTCCGCTTAACGCTGAGGAAGTCGCCCGATTGCAAAGCCGCGTGGGGTTCATCTACTTCTGGGGAACGATTACGTACAAAGACGTTTTCAACGTCCGACACAAGACCGACTTCTGCTTTTTCTTCAGGGGAACTTATGGGCCTATGGCCTGCCCTGAACACAACAAGGCCGATTAACCCTCACGGCAAGAACAATTACGCAAGATAAGCACATGTGTGGCTGTCTAGTAGAAAAGCCTGCCGTTTCAGTTTCAAAACGACAGGCTCGGGCCTTGCTTTCGGCATCGGACTAAGTTCGGTACGAAATTTGAAGTGCGGCCCCTGTCGCGGTCAATCCCGTGATGACGAAATCCCGCCAGAGGTCGGAGGTTTGATCCAGAGGAATATAAAAAGGTTCGAACGGCTCACTCGCAGCCGGGGCCACAATCGGAATACTCAATAAGCCGCCCGTGGTTGATGGACTAGTCTGGGGATCGGTCACGAGAATCGTTCCTGTTGAAACCGCCGAGCCTGCGGCAGCGGGTAGCACGAGGATTCGGGTTGGCCTGATTCCCATTTTCTTTATGCCCGCGAGCGTGCATCCGCTGGAGCCGCGCCAGTTGGTATTGCTCGCTGTGCTGGTGTCGGTGTCGAACCAAAGCGGCTGGGTATTGAACGAATTTGACATTTCTTTTCCTTGGTTTGAAGTCTTGCTAATCACGGTCGGAGCTGACCGATGGAACTTACGAGGGAATCCACGACCCCAAATTGTATGGGTTGGGGCTTGATGCGAGGGTCAGCGTTTGATTGCCCGTAGAAACTTGCCGCCCGGTATTGTCGTAAACGGTAACGGTGTAATACGCCCCCGCAGGCAGCATCTGGTCGGTTGCGTATGCCTGCGAACCCACTGCGGCGTTTCCGTTATTGTCGAGGCAAATTCTGATCGTATGCCCCGCCAGAAGTTGAATAGCGCCGTCGCTCTGCTCGTCGTGCGAGAGTGTCAGAAGCAGGTACCCGTTGCTTAAAGGCTGTCCGTTCGGGGTTGAAAACCCGCCGCCCGTGAGTGCTACCAAAGCCATAGAATCTCCTTAGTCTGTCAGAACATCGTTGATATTCTGAATGCCCGGCCCTTTTGGAATGACCATCTGTTTGGGCTGCGTTTTCCAGAACTGAGTTCCGTCGCTCGTGAATCCCTGAACTTTGTAAAAAGTATTCGTGGGCGACAGCACGTTGTTGGCCCACAGAAACATGTTCACAATGTTCCCGTTGTTGTCGAGTGGGAATCGCGTCGTCTGCGCGGTAATCTGAGTGTTATTTATGGATTCCTGTACGTTTGCGGACAACTTGACTTCGAGGTATCCGTTCGCAATCGGCTGTCCGACAATGTCTTGAAACTGACCCACAATCTGCACGAACGGGACGGCACGTTGAACAACGAGGAACACCAAGTCTTGATCGGCAAATGTGTAGATAGTGGCGGGGACGAGCCTCTGCGCCACTAAAAACGTAAGGTCTTGGTCGCAGTTAGCGGAAGGGTTGCCGCCTGCAATTGCAAATACAAGCTCCTGATCAACTTGAGCGACAACTGTCATTTATGCCGCCTCTTGCCAACGCGCCCCCGTAATGACGGAGCTTATTGTCGTTTGATGAACGCCATATATCTCGGCAAGACGGGTTTGACTTATATTTCCCAACCTATATTGATTGCGAATCTCTTGAACTTTAGATACAGACAGTTTGAGGCTTGTTTTGCCTTCTCGTCCTTGAGTCATCGAGTCAGCCCACACGCAGTTGTCTTTGCTGTACCCTTTTGTTTCGTCTTTGCGATGAAGCGTGGTGTTTGCAGGCCGCTCTCCCATGTCGGAGAGGAAGTTTTCGAATGATCCCCCGGATTCAGGATTCCAGCGGTCGCATACTGAAACACCCCGCCCCCCATAGTAGGCGTAGTCGGGGGCGTTGGGGTTTGTACACCGATTAACCGCTGAACGCCAAGAAGTAATAGTCCTGGTCGCTCGCCCGTTTCTGTAGTGACCGTGTGTTTGGCACACTCTCGCTGTTGTTTCTCGGGCTAGGCATCCGCAAGACCGCGTTCCTCCGTGCTTCCGGTTAAGGTTTCCTGCCGAAACGGTTTTTGTAGCACCGCAGGAGCATACGCATTCCCACAACGTTGCGCCTTGCCTAGTGACGCCTGCAAAACGGACCACTCGAAGCCGACCAAACGTTTTCTTTTCTAAGCTAAGTTTTTGCATAATCGGATTGCATCCTGACTTACGAGACGGTTTCAAGTCCGCTCTGAATAGTGTTGAAACCCGCTGCGGTATAGGGCAAACCTGTGTTCGGATCGGTTTCCGAATAGCTGGCGTAGTACGTATACGAGGTTCCGAGAGACTGAGCGCTCTGTACCTGATCCACACCGTTATTCGTAATGACTTGTGATACCGTTCGGGTTCCTGCCGTGGATTTCAGCATTCTTGAGACATGCCCCACTCCGACAATGTTTCCCGTGACGCTGGTATTTGGATACGTAACGGCCATGCGGTCGCCGGGTGTTGAATCGCTGGCAAAGTCGGCTCCGTCTGCGGGCGTTGCAGCGTTTACGCAGTTGTACAGCGGAGTTGTTCCGTTTGCCGTCCATGCGGTGTACGTTCCGTTGCCCGTAGCCAATGAAATCGGCATTTCTACGTCACCAAGATAGCCCGTGTTGTAGGAACCCGTGGCGCTAGTGATGTAGATATCCTGCCAGTAAGACGTGAGGTTGCTTCCAAGCACCATGCTTCCGATGTTGCTGCTACTCCCGCTCCCTTTGGTATTCTGCCCGGTCAAGGAGAGAACGGAAGTCCCGTTGATCCTGACCCCGACTGTTCCGGCAGACGAGTCAATCGTGGACTGAACCTCGCCATACGACCACACGTTCTGCGACAGCGTAACGGCCAGCGAAGAAGTTCCGAGCGCCGTGACGCCTCGGGATGCTGTGATTGTGCCGTTTGTGTTTGTGCTGAAAAGCAACTGGTTATTGCCGCTCGGGTCTTTGAGAATCAGGAAGTTTTGAGAACTGAGGGCAGACGTTGAGACAAAACGGAAGCCAATCGTGTAGCTCGTGGCGTTCGGAACAGTGATAGTCCCGCCAGCATTGGTTATCTCAAGGGCGGTAGGCTCAATGTTGCCTGAAGGCAATCCCGACGTTTTGATAGTCGCGGACAACGCGGACCAATAGCCCGCCGTAGCCTGCGCCGTCGTGCTGTAAAATCCTCCGCCCGGATCGGCAAATACTATAGACATGATTTCTCCTGTTTGATGTAGCTGACGCCGGAACGTAATTAGCGGGCGCGGATTGCTGCGCCTCGTTGAGACTTGGCGTTTTGGTTTACCTCTGAAGAATTTGATTCGGCAGTCGTTCCTAGGGCACCCGAGGCCGCCGACAGGTGTTCGGGCATTCACCAACCACGAATCATTCGCCCTTGCGGGCAACAAATTCGCTTTGTTCGGTGCGACGACGGATAGCAAGTCCGTCCCATGACCCCGAACGCGGTTACTTTTATCTTGGGTTGATCGCTTTGCCGATACACAGGATTGATGCGGCGATATGCCCTTGGTCCGCGTATCAGCAAACTTTGTACGGAAAATGGATAATCACTTTGCAGAAGTTGAGGCGGCTTTTGATGCGCGATCAAACTCGCGTTTCTTTGTTGTGTAGTCGCTTCCCCAAATCTCTTTTCCTGCATCTCCGAGACTGAGAAATATCTTGCGGGCTTTTACAGGATCATAGCTGCCGTCTGGCCGAGCGGCTTTCGCCCGGATACCCTCAAGAATGTCTGCTTGTAGGGTTTGTAATTGCTCGTCAGACAAGGGTTCGAGACGGCGCGAAACATCTTCCCTGCCGTGAGCACTGAGAATATGGGCGGCGAGCTTAGGGGCCGACCCCGACGCTTGTTTGGCCGCTTGATGTACGGCCTTGCTGACGCGCTGAAGAAAATCAGGGTCATCAGTCGGCGAATGAAGATGCACGTTTCCGTGCGGTGTTGGGATCGCTACGACGGCCGGGTCTTTGGGATTCGAGCGAGCAGGCATGGTTTAGTCACCTTCTATCATCATTGGTTGTTGGCAGGCTGTATTTTGTGACAGGGACGTACCGAGCGCCCGAAGGATGTTTTGTAAAGGGTTGTGCTCGTGCTTTTCGGGCGAGTAATCAGCGGGTGATTACTGCTGTAACCACACTTTCAGGGCTTGACGGGCGCTGTACATAAAGAGGAGAATTCAGAACATTGGGAAAGGTCTTATGTCAGGATTAGAGATTGCCACTCTTATCGGCGCTCTGTTGGCTGTCGGCTACTACTGGCTTGTTATTCAGCCGACGAAGAAGAAGTGAGATGCTGCGCAGCCTTGTATCCCAAGCGCCCACCGACGCCTCCTAACGTACCGATTCCGAGAGTAGCGCCTACCATCTTCGCAAATCGTTGTACCTTCAAAGCGTGCGCTCCCGCTGCTTGATACGTTCGCAGATCGGTCATTAGCTGTGCCACGTTGTCTTTACCAAACGCTTGCTCTAGCCTCGGGCCTCCGTACTTTTCATTGTCCTTCAGCTTTTGCAATTCTCGAATAGCGTTGTCTACGTTGACCGTCTCAGGTTGCCCGCTCGATATGTCGCCCTGTATCACGCTCTGATTATGGAAAACCTTCTCTTCGACTTGCTGCAATGCTCGGAGTTTAGTGTTGGCTGCGTCGGCGTCTGCAATATCAACACCAGCATCTTTCGCCTTAGAATCGGCGTCCGCGATTGTCTGCTTCAGCGATGTTTCGGCGTCCTTCAGCCTTGCCATGCGTTTCATATCGGCGGGCGTACCTGTCAATTTGGACATTTGATCCTGTGTGTTGAACAAACGATCTTGCAGAGCCTTTCTATCCACACCCGCCGCGTCATCGTATGCTTTGTAAAGAGCTTCCTTTTCTGCTTGAGCATCGGAAATTGGTTTCGAAAGGACTTCCCTCAAGCTCGTTCCTTCAGGGGCGCTAGTAGCAGCTTTCATAACGGGCCGAACCTCGCCCGAGGCGGCGTCGAACGTATGGGTAATGCCGGAATCTCCCACGGAACGCAAAGCCGCTTGAGTCTCCGGTTGTGCTATGTCCTCGCCTCTCAGGATTTGCTTCGACAATTGTGTCGCCGGACGAACAGCAGAACGGGCTCCGGATTCTACGGCTTCCGCTCCTTTTTGTGCCGCAGATACGGCGTCGGACAGCAAACCCTCTTTTGATAGCACAGACTCTTCCGGAGCTACAAAAGCGCTTGGAATCGTAGCTGCTTGAAGGCCACCGCCTACGAGGTCTTTAATGCCTTGCCACGTTTTACCTTGTGGGCCGCCTACGACCGAAGGGGCTAGTTCCGTTCCGCCCTTTACAGCCTTGAGAAGACCGAGCGGCAACGACCCCATGAAATCGCCAACAGCTTCGCTATTGCCGGAATGCAGTCCATGAGCGCCAAGTTTTTGCATGACCGTGCCAATGCCGGTACGGTCACCGCCGTCCTGCAAGTCCTTGGAAACGTTTTCGGTCCATTGGGCCAGTCTTCCGAGGTAGCTGGTCGGTTGCTGTACCGCGCTGATTGTTGCCGTGGGCGCGGGAACTGGCGCGATTTGAGGGGCGGCAGCCTGAACAGGCCGAAGTGTAACTCCCGGAGGCAATCCGAGGATGTTAGGCGAACTCGCCGTTCCTTGAATCGGGCGCAAAGTAACGCCCGGAGGCAGTCCTTGGACTGAAGGAGTCTGTGTCTGATCTGGATTTTGATTCGGGTCCATTTACTGCTGACCTTTCTGGAAAGGAACGTAAACGCCGTTAACAACGTGGCCTACAACGTTTCCGTTTGCGTCTACCGCTTCTTGCGTCGCGCCCGGAGGCGGAGCCGCTTGCCGAGTAGGAGTACGAGGTGCAGTAGAACTTTGAACTCCCATTCTCTGTAACGCTTGTTGTCCCTCGGGCGTGATTAGATTTGGATACTCCGCCTTCATCGTGTTCGAGTACTTGCGGCCAAGTTCTCGGAGACGAATATTTGCACTCTCGCCAAGTTTCTTGAGACTCGCTTCGATTTGCGCTGGTGTTGAATCGTCGCTCAATACTTTGTCCATCACCCGCAGATCGTCCTCATGCTCCGCCCGATTGTTGTTCAGGAAGTTCATGTACTCTTTGCGTACAGGAACAAGCGCGGTCTGAAATGCGGTGAAACTGGGATCATTGGCAGCGTTCTTTCGCAGCCAATTGATTGGCCTGTTAATAAGCGGGCTGCCCGCCTGTCCTCGCATTGCTTCGGTCGAACTCAGGGCGTCGTTCGCATGTCCAAGGAAGGTATTGAACGCCAGAATATTGTCTGCGGCCTTGCCGTCCTCGAAGTCGTTAAGCACTTTGGTCTTGGCTGCAAGGGCAGAGGGAGAATAGTCTTTCGGGTCTTTGCCAGCAGCCCGAGCTTCCGCCGTTATCAAGTTATAGAGTCGGGTCTTCTCGCCACCCTTGAACGAGGCGATATCCCGGATTTGCGCGAGATTGTCTCCCACAATGTTCTTAGCTGCGGTGCCGAGATCGCCGTCTTCAATCGCCCGTTGAGCGTTGAGTTCGTCTTTCTTTTTATCAGCCGCTTCCTGACGTTTTCCGGCAATGAACGTGACTGCTTGTTTGTACTGTGCAGAGTTCTTATCTACGGTCGGGTCGGAGATAATGCTGCGGGCTTTGTCTTCGGTCAGGAAGGTCTGCCCCGCCGCGCCTTTGTCCGCCGCTTTCTGTGCCGCAACGTTAGCTAGGAACTTTTCAGCCAAGGGGCCTTTTATTGCAGCCCGTCGCTTCAAGTCTGCGGGCGCGTTCGGATCGGCGTTGATCGAATCTGCTTCAGCCTTCAGAGCATTCGCTTCGTTCTCGTTCTGCGGAGCGCGGTAAAGTTCATTACGAGCGTCCATCATTTGTTTCTTATTCTTCAACCCAAGACTGAAGACCGATCCAATAGTTGTCGAATACGATTTGTTAGGGTCTTGAACGAGGTTCAGATTTGGCGCAAGGTCTTTGATTGCGGAGCCCTGTAGTTGTACTTGTTTGCCCCACGCAGAATTTGGTAGGTCAATGAGATTCACGGTCGCTCGTTTGTTCCACTCGTCGTCAGATAGCGGGGAGCCGTCTGCGTTGGCCCATTTGTGGCCGTCGTGTTTCAAACCATCAGTGTCGTATGAAATGTTTGCAATCCGGTGGTAGCCTTCCGGCCCCTGCATTAGAGTTGGATCGTTGTTAAATTGCTGCATGAGTGCCGGGCCATTCCCCTTGGTTCCGTTGTTGTCAACTTGGGCCATCTGCCCGCCGTTCTTGGTCAACACGCCCTCTAGTGCGTTGGCGGACGCATTGTGTTGGTCAATTTCGTCGTCAGTAAAATGTCCAATGTGATGTCCGACATTCAGCGAACTCATATTGCTGTCGGCAACAGCCGCAGCAGCCAACTGTTCCGCTTCTGTCCGCTGTTTCTTCACATATCCCTGCGCGGCCTGATCCCGCGCCTGATTCCCGGCACGATCCTGTTGAGCCTGTTGATTCGCTTGAGCGCCTTGAAAACCTAAACCAAGTCCAGCAGCGCCGCTCGGATGCGCGGTTGGCTCACTTGCGGCAGCCATTCCACTGAGCGCTCCCGCAAGTAAGTCGCGGAAGAATCCGCCAGCTTTGCGAGGAACAACTTGCGCCTGTACAGTCCCGGTTTGAGGATCGGGTGTGTAAACTGTTTGTTTCCCCTCAATAGCGTGCCCGAAATGTTGCAAGACGCGCCCAAGAGTGTGCGCCTTCTGGTCGGCGGGCGAAAGCTGCGCGGGCGACGCTGGCGCTTGCACGACAGGAGCAGCGGGGGCCTGACGGGTATTCAAGGGCGCTTGACCTAGCGTCGGCGGAGTGGACTGTTGCGATGGATTTCCACCGCCCGCGCCTAAAATAGCGGCGGTATCGGGCGACGATCCGGCATCAGTATTGTTATCAACGGGCACAATTGGCGGCATTTGAAACCTCTGTTTATTGAATGATTCTGATCGGAAACGATCTGGTTTATCCGTTTTCCGTACAAACTGAGAAGACTTATCGGGAGTTGCGGGGCACGGCAAGGACGGGTGAACAAGCCCGCTGGCGGGCGTGCCCTAACGATCCTCCCGCCAGTTAACAGGATTGTTGGTTAATGCTTTCGCGGCGGCGGGAAAGTTCGCGCTCGATAACTTCACGTACTTCGGGCGGAGCGCCGTTGATTGAAACGTCCTCGCCGTTGGCTTCGCGCAAGGCGAAGTTGGCGACTGAAGCGGAGATGTTCCGCCAGAATTCGGGCCTATCGTGCATGGACATGGTTCCCCGAAGGATGTGGTTGTCAGGCAGAGCGAGACTCAGATTGTGATAGCGCTCCCGGATTACTTCCTCGGGTTCGTGTTCATCCGATGCGAGGATCACGAGATGAGCTAATTCAGCGATAGCGAGCGCTTCGGACAATCTTATTGGTTGGATTTCTCTCATAGAGTTGGCCATACCGGGACCGGAGCCGCCTTAGCTGCCAACTGATCCGCCATATTCTTAGCGCCCTCCCGAACAATGGGGAACTTGGAATACTCCGCCAGTGCGTTAAGCTCTTTTCTATCCCGCACACTTACTGCTTCAAACAAGGCTTGTCCTGCGGCTTCTTCCGTATAGCTCTGGATACGAGCGCGGTTGAGAAAGTTCTTGCATTCGGCGGAAGCGATCTTCATTTCTTCCGGTTCAGTAATTGCGGCCAAGGCCGCGTGCAACGTCTCAATAGTGTCAGACATTCGAATTCCTTTTGAAGTTGTATTTGTAACAATGTCGGGGATCGGGCGGATTAGACGGGGCAGAAGAACCTGCTTTTTGAGCGTCCCGATAAACCAATCCCCGACGAAGCGGGCTTCTATCGTCAGCCCGTTCCGCCGTCATGGAAGCGGCGAAAACTTATTTGAAGACTCCGACCGGGCGTTGACCACTTGCGGCCAGTGCCCGAGTTTTTAGGTACAAGTCCCGCACTTCCTCATCACTGAGGTTGCGAAGATCGGCATCTGTCGGAGCGACTTCAGGAGCCCCCTGCTTCTGGAATTCGGAGAAAAGATACTCCAGCAGCGGAATGGTGAGCGCCCGACCTTGCCCGTTCGCGTCAACAAAAGCGACAAACGCGGGCTCAACCGACTCCGACAAGTGCGGGGTCTTCCATTTGAACACGTTGAAAACTGCCTCATGTTGAGCGAAGCTGACAAGGGTGTCGGAGAGGATTGACAACAGGTCGTCGTTGTTTCCCCGGTCACTTTGGATCACAGCTTTAGAAAACTCTGCCGCTATATCTGCGGGCAGACGGTTTTCCATGTATTTCGCAATTGCGAGCGTCGGATTTGAGACCGCCAACCGTTGGAGGGTCTGAACAACGCCGTCCGGCAACTCCATAAGTTCGTCTTCGGGATTGACCCCAAAGCGGTCTCGGATTGCTTGGGCAGCCTGCATCTCCGCCTCTTCTTTGTCCAGAGACGAGGCGAGTCTGAATTTGACTTCCTCGTTGTTAGAGTTGTAGGCGGTACAGGACCATCCGCGAGCATTTTGTTTTCCGGTAACGTCCCAATCGTCTACCGTTAGGGCAAACGACCTTTCATCGTCGGGCAAAAGTTCGCGGACTTCTTTGTCGTCTAAGTGTTTGTTTACAAAGCCCGCGACGCGATGGACGGCAACTAGTTCCCGCATTTCCGCTGCTGTGGCGTCGTTAGGAATCTTCGGAAGAGACGGCCCGTGGTCAACATGCCACGGGTCGCCGTGCTTTTCCTGTTGGGCCTTTTGATAATCAAGGCCGGGATTTTCCCCGTACATTGGCATGATTAGTTACCCCCGTTGACCGCAACCAAATCTTTTTCGGGTGCGACTTCATCGTCGGTCATCTGGCGAGAGTTTCGCGCCTTGATGGGATCGAAGAATTCACGGTGTCCGGCTGCCGATGCCACGTTTCCGCCCTTGGCACGAAACCATTTCAGATCTTCCGGGCGACGGCTCGAAATGATCTTCTGGCAGTTGGTACAGATTCCGATGGTCTCTTGATTATCCAAAACATGGATTGCAAAAGACGAATCGGGCAATGATTTGGCGCTGTTCGGGCTGCTCCCCATGACGTGAGGACAAGCGGCTTGCTCGGCTCGCTTATTGAGACGCTTGTTCCGTTCCGCATCTCGCATCCCCTTACGCATGTTTTCTTCGTTTTCAAGTTGCTTGGGGTCTTGATACGGAATTCTGCTTTCACGCAATGCAGCCGCCAAAACTTCGGCGTTCTTGTCGCCTTGCGCGGCGAGCGTGTTTGCGATCTGAACTTGAGCCTGTGCCACGGCTTGCGCCACAATCTCGGCCAGTTCAGAGTAGGAAAAAGATTTCTGCGGGGCTGCTTCGTTTACTTCGTGCTCTTTAGACATGTTGCTCCTCATCATCCCTGAACAAATCAAGCGATGATTTCTTCAGTCTCCCCAGATTTGTTTATCGCCCGGAAGTCGGCGAATGGTCCGCAGTATCGTCTACGGTAACGTTTCGCTTACTGCAAAAGTCGTGAGGGGTTAGACGCGGGCTAGGTCGTACTTCCGCTCGGAACGTTGCTTTTCGGCTTCGTCGGAGCGGACAAGAGCGAGTGTCGTCGGCGCGTATTTAACGGCCTTCTGGACTGTCTGCTCCCAACCGCCGTCCGTCCCAGAGTCCGCATCAAGGCGAAAGAACATTGCGTAAATTCTGGGGTTGTTTTGGTGCTTCGCTAATTCGCGCAGGACTTCGCGCTTGGCGGCAATATAGTTGTCGTATTCCCAAGACTGCATGAAGGGTTCGGCGGGCTTCCCGAGGTCTTCAAGCAGCCTGATTATTCTGTCGCTCATGTTTTGCTTTCTTGAAGTTCAGACAAGCGAAAGGCCCGAACATCTTGATTGCGGATTTGTCGTAGGCCCTTGCCGCTTGCTCCGCTGTCGAGAAGTATCCGAGGTTGGTCCTTTTCTGATTTTTCTTTATGGAAGCCGCAAACCGTTTGGCAAGGAGACGCTTCAGCCGGATCACGCCCTTGCAGCCGTTCGTTCTCCGATTGGCAATGTTCTGACTTTGAGTGCAAGCCCGGATGTTGCGGCGGGTATTATTCAGTCCCCAGTGATCGCGGTGGTCAACGACTCGCTTCCGGCTTTGCAGCCGCAGAATAAAGCGGTGCATTAGAATTGTTTTCCGACCCGGACGGCGGGACGACCCGACTGTTCTGACTGCGTATACCGTCGTTCCGCGCTTCGATCTGAACGCCCGCCAGTGAAATTTATTGACACGGGCAAAGTCCTGGTCGCTGACGATAGCGACATATTCTCCGCCCATACCGCCCAAAGATATTTGCTTAGACACTGGCCGTTTCTGCCTTGGGGGTCTCAGACGGGGCGGGGGATTCAATCATCCGAATTCTGTGCTTGGCGAGGTACGCTGCCGCCAGTCGCCGAACATCTTCGTGCGGGCTGTTCTTTTCGTACCACTCCAACCGATCCTGATAATTCTCCCCGTTGGCTCTCTCTACTGCCCGCCACTGGAGACGATGGTGGAGGAAATCGGACATCAACTTAACGCACTCGGCTTCTTCTAGGTCGCCGTTCGTCTTGCGCTTCTTACTCAGTTGGTCAAGGATTATCTTCAGGTCAATAGCCAGACTCATTTACACACCCGCTTTCTGTGCCGACACCATGAAGTCGGTTTCGGGGTCAAACAATATGTCGCAGAGATTGATTCGCGCCGGGCCATTCGTTTTTTCCCATGCGAGTTTTGCCGCCCGCCACTTGGGGAAGTAAGCCGCCGCTCGTACAGTTACAGGCTCCTGACTGAAGCAATCCTTCGAGGGGTCGGGGGCCGTCTTGTCCTCGATCTCTTCGAACAATTCTCTGGTCAACCACTTGCATGGCAGGAATCGGTCCAGAAGGGCTTTAGCAGCCGCCCGCGACAGGTCGCCGACGACAAACGGGCTGCCTTTGACAAACTCGCGGTACACAGCGGGTAGGATGTATCTATAAACGTTGCTTTTGCATGTTTCGCGCTCGGCTTCAGCAATGAGGCTCGCCAGTCGCCCGCTGATCTTGGTCTCGGGAGCGGGTCCGACCGACAAGTTCCCAAGCGGACCCCAATCGGAGTCTGTGGTCAGGGTTGGGGCCTCGGGGTTGTCAGAATCGTCGCCCAAGGGGGTCACGTTCGGAGCCTGCCCGATAAGTTCCCGAAGAACCCGCCCGGCCTCGGCGTGCCTTTTGTCGTTGCCGTCAACTGAAATCTGCTTCAGACGGGCAAGCACCTTATCCCGAAGTCCGGGATTGGTAGAGGGGTTAGTTGCGGTCGCCTGTAACTTAGCAATGTGATTATTCATGGTCTCTTGCCCCTAGACGGCGGAGGTATCTTTCAGCGATTGCTCGAAAGCCTTTTTCCGGAGTGCCGCTAGTCTCTCTGTAACTTGAAACTCAAGAGCCGGATGCCCCTTACACGCCCGGAGCAACCGACAAAGGTAAGCGTCGGTTGGAAACTGCATTCGCTCGATAGCGGCTTTCCTTAACTTAGTGGTCGCCTTCTTATTCATCGCCAGCGCCCGCCAGCGCCGCTCTACAACATCCAAATGACATCGCATTTCTCTCTCCGGGACGCCTAAGCCGTCCGAAACCGCTATTTCCAGATGGGGTAGGGGATGGGGTAGCCCTGTGCAGCAGCAGTGTAGGAGCACGGAGGCAGCAGTGTACTACCTGTGCGACACCTAGGTTCTGCCGAAATTCCCTGTAAAGGCAACAAGGCAAAGGAAATAAGAGGCGATTTTGCTAGGCGAGGCTAGCCGCGCGAGGGGGTCAAGGGGGTTGGGCGGTGCCTCAGGCAAACGAAAGGCAAAAGGATGTTACGTGCTCTCGGGGAGTCTGACGAAAATGATCCGCTATATCTCTCGTCGCATCAGCAACTTGCATACTTCCAGTTGCAAACCGAGGAAGAATCCGCCCCCTGTTTTCTGCGTTGCAATTCGTTGCCGGAGGGTGACCCTCCGCAGATCGTTGCGCGGCAAATATCGCTGTTTCCGGGCCGTCCAGCGCGACGAGCTAAACGCGAGCCAAGCGCGGGCCTTTCATGCAGTACGTCATGCAGCGCCAAATTATGTCATAGCTAAAACCATTGGATTCAAATGTTTACCAGAAGTCAAGTCCGTTGCACCGTTATACAGACCGTCCCTCAAATCGTCCATTCTTACCCGATCCTGCTCAGATTACAAAGACGTGTGTCTAAAAGTGGACACTTTTCGCAATTTCTCCGACGAAAATGAACGGCAAGCGCGAGGCAGTATGTTAATCATTTTGTTAACAGTGACTTGCGTTTTCTATTCGCCCTTGGTCGGACAAGTCTAGTGATCCGCGAACCCTTGGCGCTATCTAAGCCCGTGGAGTTCGGCCCTTTTTACCCGGCCCTGACTCTTAGTTGTGCTCTGTGCTCTCTTTGGACGCTTGTAAGTTCTTACGGGCGACCTGAGTCGCGATTACAGGCAGCGCTTGGGTATGTTCGGGCGAGTCTGTCCATTTTCCGAACTGGCAGGCTGGCGATCCGTCCAAATGAAACCATGCAAGATACTTGCCTTGGATTACTGTTTGTTGGATGCTCTTAGTGCAGCTACACAAGATTACGGGCGATTTGTTCATTACGGGCGACCTAGCTGTCCGTTATCCGTACAAGGCGACAAAAGAGTTAATATGCCACTATCTGATTTCGAACCCTATCACGCAGCACTCAGGCAGAAACTAGCATACGCTCTTGAGCCGATAGAAAAGGCTCACCAAGCCCTGACGGGCATCGCGAAGTACTGGCGCACTGAGTACAGCCTGAGAGTCCCTAACGCCGAGCATCAGCTCATATCCGAGAAGCATGTAGAGATAGCGGAAGAGTCTGCCCAAGCCTTGGAAAACGTTCAGGCCATTATCAAGGCCGCAATACCCCACGTTGGAGACTAGGCCCGTACTTACGAGCGACGGGCGTCCGTTTTGCTTACAAAGTGATTGGCTGCTTATCCGGTTGCGGGCGACCATGGAACATGTACCGCAAGAACACGTCCTTGGGTGTATGATCGCGGCGGCTGCTATGGTTCTCGATTCAACCTATGATTGCGTGTCAAAGACAGTTCCATTACAAGACCCCAAAGCCATAGAGGAAACAGGCACGAACAAGCTAGGGTTGCTTGGACTAGCTGAAATCGAGAAATTGGCTTTGAAACAAGGCAAGCAAATGATTGATGTTCCAGACAAACCGTTTAATCCACGGCGAGGGTTGCGCTATATCGCCATGATCCCTAGAACGGAGCAGGCGTGCCACTGCGTAGCCATAGATGAAACAGGCACCGTTTTTGATCCCGATCCGGACCGTAAGGAAGCGCGGGACCACTGGTCAACGTACAACATACTCGCTTTGCTCGAATTCCAGCCTATGTAATGCGGTCAAGAGGATGCTAAGCCGTTGCTTTTTATCGGAACTCCGTCTCCTGATGTCTGTTATGTACTCGGAGAGGTCTCTAAGCAAGGGCGCAAGTCCACCGTCTCCTGACAGCTTCTCAAGAGTACAAGCAAGGAAATAGGCTAGAGTCGCGTCCGATACATCGGTCAGCTTCAGCGCCGCAAGGTGCGTGGAGAGTTCAGTTCGGAATGATCCCATTTGTTCCGCTATACTTATTCATTTTCCGTACAAACTATTCGACTTGCTCCCACTTGCCAGCAGATTTTACGGTCTAGGTCGCTCATCCCACGTCCGCTCGCCCTGCTTCGAAGGATACTGACAGCTTGACTGTCTCATTTCGAGCGGCCAGCTTGCGTTAGTAACCCCGTCAATTAGGTTCGTGGCGGGCAACTTGGAGAGCGTGTCTAGGCTCTCGGCTTTGATCCAGGCGGCGCAATCCTCGTAATTCGTGTCCCGTTTGTTCATATAGTTGTCCGTTTTCCCTACAAATCGGGAAGAAGTCGGCCATCCCCCGTTGCGGTGCCCTGCGATGGACCGCGAATAGCCGATCCTCCCTTCTTTGCTCCCTGTTCTTTCCAGAGAGAACTTATAGCTGGCGGGCGACGGGGTTGTACGTTTTCCGTACAAATCTTTGGGGCTGCCGCGACTCTCGCCGGAGAATTCGGCTGACGCCCGCCGCTGGCCGCGTAACGGGTGTCACCCCAAACTTTATTTATCCGTTTTCCGTACAAAGAGCGATTTGATGAAATCAACGGCTTTTCGCCACAACGAGCGTTCGAGAAGCGCTAATCGTTGCTTTAGCTCTGCAATTCCATTCCCGTGAGCGGCAGCCTGATTTGTCAGTTCGTCGGCGTGCGTTTTAGCTTGTTGGTCAAGGGCTTCGGAATTCTTGGTTGCGTGCTCGTGTAACGCCCGCTCGTGTTTCTCGGCCTGATCTTGCAGTGCCTTGCGAAGTTCCTCCGCCTGTTGTGTCGTCTTTTCTGAGAGACAGGAAATCTCTGCGGTGTGGGCGCTAGCTTGTTCGCTCAAAGCACGGGCGTGGTCGGCTGACGCCTGCTTGCGCTGTTCTGATTCTTCGGACAATGAGTGGGACAGCGCTTCGTGATGTTTCTTGACCGTGGATTCGAGTGCGGCGTGATTCGAGGCGGTGGTCTGCGACAGACTCGCGTGATTCTGGTTGATGTTGTGCAGAATTTCGAAAATGCCGGGCAGCCGATGACAAGCGATCAAACTTGCCGGATCAACTTCCCGCAGAATTCTAGGATCGTTGATTACGATTGCGTTGGCTTCGTCTCTTATCTCTTCGTGGCCGACATACGGACTAGCCCGCTTAATCAACATCCGAATCGCTAGTTCGCGATGCGCGGCACTCCGGTTTCTGGCTATGGCGAAAAGATCGTCATTCCGGAGAGTTTGAAACGATTCTTCGATTTTCTGGGCGTCTGCCATTGTTTAGCTTCTTTCGGGTTTCAAAACTAGAAACGGGTCTGCGTCACTGACAGTTTGTACGTGTTTTTCAAACTGAACCATGATTTCCCGTGCGCCCTCGTTGTTGCGACCGTTGAATATCAGCGTTCCGAGACCAAAACGGTTATGCAACACTTCAGTTCCAAGGAGCAACGCTTCGTCAATCGGGTTTGGTTCCAAGCTCACGCACTTTTCAATGATCTTGCGAAGGTCAGATGCCTCAATGATCCGGACGCACATTTCATCGTTTGCTCGCTGCGTGGTCGCGTAAACATAGGCGTTACGTTCCCTCACATACTCGTCGGCCAAGTCGTAACGATCTGCCTCGATTAGCGCGACTACTTTTTCTTGATCTAAGGCTGTTATCATGCTCGTTTTCCTTTTTGTCCGTTTTCCCTACAAAGTTAGGCAGGCCGAATTTCTTCGGAATCTTTCAGGGCGTCTTTGAATTCAGGGTCCGAGTCTTCGCGGGCGTTTTCAACCTCGAAGTCATCGGGCCGCGCCAAATACGGATCGGTCTGCTCGGGGCTGAGAATGCAAAGCTCGTCCTTTTGCTTCTGAAGATGGCTCATGGTGTTTTCCTTTTTAACTTGGCTGAATTGGTAATTCCGGGCATTCGTCTCCGCGATGGAGGCGCAATGCGAGTAAACATTTCGGGCAATACAGAACGTACCTTTCGTGCGGTTTCTCGTGCTTCACTCGCTCGAAATACTCAAGAAGACTTTCGTTTGGACATTCGGGGGGGCTCTGTAGAGTTTGCCGCCATAAGCTGCCCGCCTCTTGAAGACGAGGATCGGGTAAAAGGTTGAAACATCCGTCTCCGAAGAATTCGGGTGTCAGGCCGTCGCGATCTGAGAAGTTGTTGGCTTTAGGATTTCCAAATACTCTTCGCTCTCGGGCAAGTATTGCCATTCAGTTTCATTCGGGAACGCAACTTGAATCACACGGACATCTTGACCGAAGGCAGTCGCGCTGTAATTGACTCGCAGGATGCCCGCTCCGAGTACCGGGTGAACGCAGATACTTCGCTCGGGAGTGCTCAAAGCGATCTGCATTAGTTGATGGCCGAATATTGTTCAGTCGGCGAAAACCATTGAAATCCAGAAGCAGGATCATCGAATTCGACGCAGACAATGCGAGGTTTGCTGCTGTCGTCAAAATCGTTGAAGCGAAGTGTCCCTTTACCATGAGCAAAATGAATTACCTTACTACCTTCAGGAACCTGCATGTCGAGCAGCATTACTCCTCCGTTGGTTGAAACAGAATTTCTCTGACTCGCTTGATTCGGGCCTTTGGTTGATTGATAGTGTTTTCATCCGGCAAGAATGAAATAAGGGAACCGATTACAGGCGGAGTCCCGAATAGCGAAGCATCGGCACGAAATCTCCCTGCTGGACTCAACACGAGATACCAGCCGCCCTTTTCGTGGGGCACAAATTTCTTTAGTTGGCCGAGTTGAACGCTGGAGATGATTGTCGCAAATTGAAGGGAATTGTTCATAAAACGACGAACGCCCGATCCAACAGAGGGTTACCTCCGTCAGACCGGGCGTCAGGTTTCTTAGTCGGCGCGAGCGTCGGGCATTGGCTGATGCCCGAGAACTTGGGTGTATCGGAAAGGAAAACGCTCGGATTCGACTAAGAATTAACGCCCAATGACGGCCAAGTCATGGGTTACGCGGCGGCAAACGCCGGGAGTTTGTACGGAAAACGTACAAGAGGGCAACGAGCAGGTTCTCAAGTCACCCCTCATATAGGGTCTGTATATACTAGATTAGTAAGTAACTACGCCCGTAAGGTATAGATAATATTATAAATATCCTTCTTGGACTTGTTCAAGATGCCTGCTATTTCTCGGGCATTAAGGCCCACCATCCAGTACAAATAAGCTACACGAAGGCGCATCTGACCGCGTTTTCCCAAAACTCTCATTGCGATCCCGGATTGCGACCGTGCCCATTTAGGAGCATTCTTTTTCGGGCGGCGGATTTTCGTGATTTGGAACCCGTCCGGTATCCAATCGTTTTTGAATTCCTCTGCTGAAGTATCGAACACAATTCTGTCTACCTTTACGTCGGGACAGCCATCCCGAGAAACTGTACATCTACTTCTCTTGATCCTCGGATTCCGCAGGATCGGGTTTCGACCACTCTCTAGTCGGTCGTGGAATTGCATGAAACATTTCGCAGGCGCAGCACCAAACTTCAGTGCGATGCCGTTTCTTTTCTTGCCTTTCTTGATAGCTTCCCGATGGTTGCTTCGGGCTTCCTAGAATGCCTACATTTTCCATTTCACAAATCCGTTTTCGGTGTTACTCGATTTGCAGTTCGGCGGCGACTTCAGGTTCGTTCCGTAGCTCGTCGGGCAATTCATCAACGTCTATGGGATCAAGCTGGACTGCGAGCGGCGGGGCCGGAGTCACAAGAAGATCGTCGCTGATCGGTTCGGGCTTCGGTTTCCTTGTCCGTGGTTTGCGGGCGGGTTTGGCTTTCGCTGCCTCGGGTGCGGGCGTCTTGCTCTCCGTGACAAATTCCTTGAGAAACACTCGCTCCTCGCCGCTTGCATCCAACAGAACCCTAACAACGGACGTTCCGCTGCCCGAGATTTCCTCCCCGATTACTGTTGCCAGTCCCGCCGTTGTGTTACAACGAATCATTGCTTCATCCCTCCGGTAAAGTGTCTTCAACAAGTGCCAACTCTGCCGACTCCGCTTGTGCCAACTCTTCGGCTTCCCGCCGCGCTATGCGCTGTTGTTCTTCCATACAACGAGCAACCGTTTCGGCGGTCTTCCGGGCGTCTTCCCTGTCTTTCATCACCCGATCAATCGCTGCGTCCAAACTGTCGCGGATTGCGAAACTAGGGTTCGGGTCGTGGTCTAAGGGAATGCGCCCAATGGCTGATTTGATATCCGCCACGGCAATGCCTTCTTTTAGGCGGCGGGCAATGATTGTCTTGGTCGCTTCCTGCTCTTTATCTTTGGAAGCGGGAATGAATTTCAGTGGAGGGTCTAACCCGAGCATCCAAGACCGGACTTCGGACACTTGCCCGTTGATCTGTGAATTTGAGGGGGCGAGGGGCGTCTTTGATTTTGCTTCTGGCGCTCTCTCCCTCTCTCTCTTAGATTGAACATCAAGATTGTTCTTATATTGTTGTCTAGAATTCTCGACAGGATAGCGATAAATCTCGACAGGCCCGTCTAGGATTCTCGACAGGCTGGACGGATTGTCTAGACAGGCCCTCTCGTCGCCCTGTCTAGAATTCTCGACAGGGGCTTCCGGATCATGGGCAAACTCGGAGACTTTGCAAAACGAGTCTCCATATTGCGCTATCCATTCTTCGTGTGAAAGAAAGTAGTAGTCAGCAGAAATCCATTGCCCGGTTTTCGGGTGTCTGCGCTTCGGGCGAAGTTGTTTAGCCCAACCTTTGCTTTCCAAACCATCGGCGATTCGGTAAATTGCGTCCTTGTTGGTTTCGAAAAACTCTCTACTTATATTCCGACCGCTGAGGTACACGACTTTTGATTTGTTAGAGACGGTGCGCCCGTAGGTCCATAGACCATACTCCTCCGGCGTCATGTGAACATGGGCGTAACACGATTGCGTCATTAGCGGCCCCCGTTCTTGGGAGTCGCGGTTGCCGTCTGAATTCTCTTACGAAGTGCCCGAAGTTCGAGATGGTAAACCCGTGCGGAGTCTACGGGGTCGTTTCCGTTTATGAAGGCAAGTTCAAAATCTCGGCCCTTGTTTTCAGGATCATCAAAGCAAATATCGGCGGGTTGCGATCCGTGGGGTTCAATATGAGTGAAGCGGAGTTTCTTAGCTGCAATCAGCCACGCAGCCAAGGCGAGGTTATGAGTTGAAAACATCTTTGTATCCTTTGAATACCGCAAGCGGTTTGATTGGTGTTTCTACTTCGTACTACAGACGAACTAAAGCCAGTTGGCGCTTGATGGCCGCGACCGTTATTTCCTTGTCTGTACGTCGCTTCTTTGCTTCAAACCATTCGGGATAACGCCAATGACTGCGGGCCGCGAGACTTCGCCCGGATTGCGCTCCGAGAATGCGGGCAACTAGATCGCAATATCCTCGCTGCTCCGCGTTGAGCAGATCAGCATTTCCGGCGATCTGCTTCGGGTTGTGGTAGAACTCAGGAAAGACCGGACCCATAGGCCACGCTTCGCAGCGGTCTTGGAAAGCGGGTTCACCTGTCTTCGCGATGCTCATACGATGAACTGCGTACAGGAGCTTGTGGCGGGCAACCATTCCGAGCGTTCCCCGCTTAGGTTCGATTCGCTGGCGCAATGCGGCATCAAAATCGTAGACTGATGGCATATTTCCTCCATGAGCGCAGCCCGAGCCAAGGCTCGGGGCGGACTACTTACGTTCTTATAAGTGCAAGTCACTCGCCACGGCGCTTCGTGTGCTGAGTTGGGACGAGTCTGTCTCAGTCGGATAGCGTGGAAACAAATGGAACCCCCGGCGCAATCTTTTTCACTCGTTGTCTTTGGATTTACCGCTGCGCGATTTACGGCGCGATGGCCACGGTTGGAGGTCCGAGGCTTAACTTACCTAAGGCAACTTAGTCCATTGTCCGTACAAAAGGCGAAAAAGCAGGCCCCCGATTGCTCGGAAACCTGCCCTGTGGTAGATCGCCCTTCGGTTTTCCGAAGATTGTGAAAGTTGCGCTCCTACCACAGAGCTATACTACTAATGAACCCGAATCAAACAGACACTTAGTTACTTCGTTGTTTCGGAGAGCGGGCCTTCTTTCGGCTGGCGATGGCAGACCTGTTCCAACGGGCAGCCTCGGCGTTTGCCCGAGTGATCTTTTTGTAAGTCTCCGACAATGCCCGCATAAACAGTCCCTTCACTCATCGTCAAAAGTGGTGGTGGAAAATAATCTGGCCAGCGCTCTGTATAATGTTTCTTGTCTCTTCACTAAGGACACTTTGACAGTCTAAGTCGTTGAGAACACACGAAAGTAGCTTTCGTACCACCAAACTCCAAAAACACGCTTGTCTTGGGGGCCTAAAGTGCCCGAAACCTTGGGCATGTGTAAGCGTTGTTCCACTTAGGCGGTCAAGAAAACGGGTGTGTCCCACTTAGGCAAGTGTGCTCTAAAGAGTTAGGTCGCTTGCGATCCAGATTTCAGTCGCGAGAGAAATCATCCAAAGTATTGTTAAGAGATAGGAAAAAGTTACACGACTACCTGTACGTTATCCGTACAACTGTTGCAACGTGCGGCCAACGTGCCCGCAACGTGTGTTCAACGTGCGTTCGCAATACGGTCGCATCTGGACGGGCATTGCTGTGGCATTAGGCAAGCACAAGCTAACCGGGCACTCCGGACGCCTCCGGGACGAGGCCGGGACCGGGACAGGGCCTCCTTAGCATGACGCCAGAAGCGCCAGCAAACCGACCGCGACACAAAACCACCCGATCCAACGGCGCTCGTTGGCGACCAAAACTGCCCCGCAACAGAAAATCATCGCCGCGCCTATCACTGTTGTTTCCCCAACGCGAACGGAGCGCCATTTGCGGGGCCGCAATTCGTTCCGCTGCCCAGAGTGATGGAGCCGGAAGCGCCCACGTTGTTATTCGCCATAGAACCTGCGAGCAAGAGCGATGCCGGGTTTGAGGCTTGTACGGAAAACGTATAATTCGCGTAAATTGCTCCGGCGACGGGCAAGGAGAAGTTGCATCCCTCGGTACTCGTCGCCGTGCCCGACAGGTTGCCCGAAGAATCTTCGGTCAAGACGAGAGTTAGATTGGGTGTAGAGCCTTGCAGGTTGACGGTTCCTGTCCACGTTCCGGCGATGTTCGGCAGAGGCGACCCCGACCCAGAGCTTGTTGCCTGTTTCGTTGGCGATCCGCAGCCCACGGCGAACACAAGCGCGGCGATAATAAGAGTCATTGTTATTTTCATTGGATCCGTGATCCTTTCCGCCGTTTCGCAATCCAACTTGCTAACTCGGGCGACAGATACTCGTACCTGACATATCGTCCTAGCCTGACGCAGGGCAGCGGATCGGTTGCCCGTCGCCGCGAGTTTTCCCGAATCCAAGTCTCGGGGACGTTCAGTTTCGCCGCGAGTCCTACCGCGTCGAGCATTTCGTAATCTGCCATCGGTGCTACTCCTTCGGTGTGTACGCGTATAAGAGACTTGTTCGTGACCACCTTGAAAAAGATACCATCGGCGTGTTAACTTGTCAATATGGGTAGCGTTACCACGTTCGTGTGGGATGTGCCTGATTTAGGGGGCTACGTGGAGGGTTACTTCGGTAACCAAAAGAGAGGCTGCCAGTGAATCACGATGATCTGCGATACAAGGGCAAGATTCCGAACCGGGTCGAACTTGATGGGACTCGGGTGCTGGTTCCGCTCGGTCAAGTCCCGTCTTCTGGTTCTTCCGCGAGGCCATCAAACTTCCGCGACGCAGTGCTCGCCGCAGTCAACGACGCTGTTGACGGCACGCCCGCCAATCCGGAGACATGGCCCGAACCCGTACACGTCGCTTTCGCAAACTTGAACGCCCGCAACCCAGAAGCGCTCGCGCATTTCGTCAGGATTTACGGAACCAGCGGGATGTTCTTTGACTACGAAGAGGACACGGGCAAGTTGATTGTTGACCCCGGCAAAGTGGCACGGGAACAGGAAGAGTTTCGGCACGTATGGGACGTACGTGGAGCGGCGAGCAATCTCAATATTCGGGGAGGAACTGACGATCTGTCGGCGGATTTGTCGGGAGGCGTCGTTAAGCTCAGTGTGAGAGACCTGAAAACTTTTATTTGGGTTAGCTACCTGATTGATCGTGCAACCGGGAAAACCGAGGTCTGTCAGTATTCGCGGTGCCCGCGTCAACGGTATTTTCTGAAGGTTCGGTCAGATCAACAATTTTGCTCTACCGAGTGCCGATCACTACATCACATGAAGGTGTGGCGCTCCGATCCGAAGAACGCCGAGAGAGAAAGAAAACAGCGAAGAAAAACCGCCCGCAAAAAGCGAAGAACGAGCGCGGCTCTATAGCCACGAGACCTGTGGGGTCGAATGGCGTTAGAATCTTGGCGTGCTTTCGCAACGAACAGTCGGGAAACTTCAGCGTCTCTTGGAACTGATGTTCTCATCCGGACTCGCATACGGAATGCCGCCTGCGTTGAACACTGCTGAGTATCATCGTCGTCTTTATGAAGCCGATGTCCGTTCCGAACTGCTGGATTACATCGGCCACCAGTACGGTTACAATCCCAGCCTCTTTGTTCGTTCTCTGCACGAAGGACAACCAATCGACTTCGTGAACAGAACCATCGACTGGAATCTTACGGTTTCAGAGAGCGCAACCAGAGAGATTGGAGACACGTACTTGCTCGTATTTGCAGCCGTTGCTCTGCGACGCTTTGAAGAATTAGCAAGTGTTCAGCGTGATTTCATTGCTGAGGCGGCGCACGATTTTATAACGTCGCTAGGCAATGACGGTTTTCAATACAGTGGTGGGATAATCCTGAATCACAGCGGGGCACCCGTCGTGCCTGTGCCATTAGGCGGACCATCTGAGCAAGGCCACACGTCTCCGCCCCAAAAGCGCACAGAACCGCAGACAAGGGGCGAAAACCCGACGCCACGCTTTGATGTTCGTCGGGACCAGACGATGCCACAGAAAGAACAGAAAGATAAGCCTGTAGCAGTTGCCCTAATCAGTGCTGCGGCGGCGGTGATTGCCGCGCTGATTGGGTACTACGGTATTGTTCACCCGAGCAAGCCTGACAAGACCGAGCCGGTTCTCATTGACTACACAGGAACAGTCAAAGATGCGAAATCCCTTAACCCAATTGCCAATGCACGCGTGGCGATAACCGAAGACCAGAAGCCTCCCCAAAGATTCAATGCGGATTCCAATGGTGTCTTCCATGGACAAGTGTCGAAGGACACGAAAACTATGTTCTTGGAGGTCAAGGCGGACGGCTATAGAGATTACTCAGCGAACGTACCGACAATCCGTTCTGGCAGTGAGCCCATTCTTCTTGAACCCGTGCCTTTTCAGCAACCTGAGAAGCAGCCAGACCCGTTAGTAAAACCTGTTCCCGCTCCTACGGCGCAAGACTTCGAGGATAAACAGAAGGAAGCCAAAGCCCACGGCTATGAGGCCTATGGAGACGATGCCGCTGAGCGCTCAATCGCATACATGTATTGCGGCTTGCAGGGTTGTAACAAGAAACCGCCAAATCAGGCCGATGTCGAGAATGCGCGAAAATTATGGGCATATGCAATTGCTCAATGGACGCGTGCTTATAACACAACCCACAATAACGATTACTCCGACCGCCTTCGTGAGAAAATCCGTCCAGAGAGTGGTGTGAGTTGTGACGACCATTCCTGCGAATCCAATTCCACACATGAAAACCGAAGCTTTGGGATGCACATTCCGACCAATCTATTTGACCCGCAATGAACCTTAACTGCGGACAGCAGATAGAGAAGCTGTTCAACGAATTCGTGTCGCAATCGCGAACTCGGGCCGCAATGGTCGAACCGCGCAATCTCGCCTCATGTGTTAGCAGCCACGCCTAGCCATACGCGGAGAAATCGCTTCACAAGCCGCCCCGCTGAGCAACGGTTAGAAAGCACCGTCGCTCTAAATTTCCTTCTGAACGACGGTCAACTTTTCAGGCGCAACCGTCGCTCAAAAACCTGCGATTCATACTGCACGTTGTACTGCATGAAACGTCCCAACTTGGGTGATTTGCCCCAACTTGGGCGCATTTGTCCGACTGTAAGTTGTTGATTCCGCATAGGATGACGGTGCTGAGGCGCTTTATGAGACCGTCGCTCTAACCACCTGAGCTACACCGCCACGGTTGAAAGGAAAGGACTTACAGTAGGCCGACAGATTGTTGCCGCTCCTCGTTGGATTCCGGTCTGGAGCGTCACGGACTGTTTCACGCCCGCCACTGCACGACTGAGATTGTAAACGGTAAGCAGAAGCGGGCGCAACGTAATGGAGCTCGCGGTCGCCCTCCTTCTGCTTGGTCTGCTACGCTACCAGACTGGAACCCCGTGCCACAGGAGACTCGCGCATGAACTGGAACGGCGTCATGCCTGCCATCACAACCTGTTTTGACAGAAACGGTGAACTGGATTATGGCTTCGTCGCCGGACACTGCCGGTGGCTGCTGGAAAATGGTTGCACCGGAATCGTCGCCCTGGGTTCGCTGGGTGAGGGAGCCGCTCTTTCTTCCGACGAAAAGCGCGCCGTGCTGCGCACCTGCGTGCAGGCAGTGAACCGAAAGGCTCCGGTTGTAGCTGCCATCGCCGGACTCTCCACGGCTGAAACCATCAATCTGGCAAAAGCGGCCGCGGACGCCGGATGCGACGCCCTAATGGTTCTGCCGCCTTACGTTTACAAGGGCGATTGGCCGGAGATGAAGGCCCATGTGGCCGCCGTGTTCAGAGCCACTCCCCTTTCGTGCATGTTGTACAACAACCCGATTGCCTACGGAACCGACTTTTTGCCCGAGCAGATTCAGCAACTCGCGGCAGAACACGCGAATCTGGATGCGGTGAAAGAGTCCAGCACAGACGTAAGGCGGATCAGCGCCATTCGCGCCCTGACCGGCGATCGCCTGAAGATTTTCGTCGGCGTGGACGACGCCATCGTGGAGGGAATCGCCGCAGGCGCGACCGGTTGGATCGCCGGCTTGGCCAACGCATTTCCCCGCGAATCGGTAGGACTGTTCAACTTTGCCCTGCGGGGCGATCGTGAGAAGACATTTGAACTATACCGCTGGTTCTTGCCCTTGCTGCGGATGGATACTGTTCCCAAGTTTGTTCAGTTGATCAAACTCGTTCAGGCCGAAGCCGGAGTAGGAAATGCTCGGGTGCGTGCCCCGCGGCTGGAACTGGCTGGCCAAGAACTGGAGCAGGCACGGGAGATCATCCGCACCGCTTTGCCTAGCCGGCCGGAGGCGTTCGCCAGCCTGGGCAGTCCCGTGGCGCTGTGAATGTTCAGGCGCGCGGTTCAGCAAGATTTTGCATAAACGCGAGGCTCTCGACGCGAGCCGGAAACACCGGGGGCCGCACCGACTCCGGGTCCCACTGCAACAGGAAATTGGTCGCCGGTCCGCACACCCGGCCCTGGCACGGCCCCATACCGCAGCGAGTTTGCAGCTTAGCCCCCTGCCACGAAGTATGCTCACGTAGGCTCGAATAGCGAACATCTTCACACCGGCAAACAATCGTTTCGGGAGATGGAAGACTTCGCAGTTGCGGGCGCAGCCGGAAAGCCCGATCCAGCGCTCGCACGAAGGGCCGTAATTTCTCGCGTTGCCGGAACAGTTTCTGCGCTTCGGAATCGCGACCTGTTGCAGCCAGACCCGCGATCTGTCCCTCGATGAGCGCCAACTCGACCCCACCGATACCAGTCGGCTCGCCCGCACAGAAAATACTTGCGATTGAGGTTCGCTGAAGCACATCGGCGCGCACACACCCATTCTCAATCTCGCAACCGAGCAGCAGCGGCAGTTCGATGTTGGGCACCAGATGAAAACCGCACGCCAGGTAATCGCAGCGGATTTCTTCCATCCGCCCGTTTCGCGAAACCGTTACCCGTTCAATCGCCGCCTTGCCACTAGCGGCCACCGGCCAGCTATTCGCGCTGAACGGCACGGCCGCCAGTTCTTTCTTCAATTGAATTCCCTGCGCCACTTTTCCTGGCTGCCGTAACAGCGCCAAACCGAACCGGGCCAGACTGCTCCACGTAGCCTGCTCGCAGATCATCACAATCTGGGCTCCGTGCCGCCGGAGGTAAGCCGCAACCGCGAGCAGCAGCGGGCCGCTGCCCGCAACCACCACCCGTTTCCCTTTCACCGAGAGCCCGCCCTTCACCATCGCCTGCATCCCACCCGCGCCCATCAAATTTGGGAGGGTCCAGCCGGGAAAAGGCAGAAATCGCTCTCGCGCCCCAGTCGCCAGCACAAGCTTTTCAAATTTCAATGCGTAGAGTTTGTCCTCACCCTCTGCCAGCAAAACACCGGGCTCCGGCTGTTGGAAGACTCTGCCGCGAAGCACCTCCGCTCCGGCAAGACGCAACCGCTCAGTCCAGTTCAAGGACTCCGGCTCCGGCGCCGCGCCCAGGCTGCTTCGCCAAATCTGCCCGCCCAGCGTGGCGTTGTCATCAATGATGCCAACCCCCAGGCCGCACTCCGCGGCCCGAGCGGCCGCGGCCATCCCCGCCGGACCTCCGCCCACAACGAGGACGTCGAACTCCTGCCGCAGAAGGCTATTCATCGGTCCTGATTTCCATCCCGTGCGCACATAAGACTTGGCAACTTGGGCGATGCGGCGATCCGTCAATCGCAGCGCGGCATTCGTAGCAGATTCCCATGCCGCACAACGGACCGCGCGGTTCGCCGCCTACCGAAGTCCGACAGGCTTGTCCGGCAAGTACAATCGCGGCCGCGACCGTCGTGCCCGGCGGCACCACAATCTCGGTTCCATTCACCGTCACTCTTAACTGGTCAGGCATGTGCGTGTTCCGGGACAATCCGTGAAGGCAGGTAAGGCTCAATTGGAATCTCGGGCTTTTTCCCCGTGATCTGATCCACCAGAATCCTCGCGGTCCCGAGCGATGTTGTGATCCCCAATCCTTCATGCCCGGTGGCCACGAGCAAAGAGCGGTCTCCCGGCCAGGGACCGATCAGAGGTAATTTGTCAGGCGTGGCTGCGCGGAATCCGGTCCAGGCGCGGATCGCCGACATTCGCGCCAGGACGGGCATGTATTCTTCAGCCCGCCGCAGCATACGCGCCAGAATCAGCTGATCCACCTCCGGGTGTTCCGCTCTGTATTGCCGGGACGATCCGATCAGAATCTGACCGGTGCGCCGCGGTTGCACGTTGAAAGCAACCGAGTCACTGCTGACCGTGTGGGCACTCTTCAAGTACCCAAGCTCGACCAGTTGGTGATTGAGGAATCCGGGATACCGGTCCGTAATGACGAGGTGCCCTTTTCTTTTCTTGATCCCCAGACCGGGCGTGAGGTCGGCAGCGCCCGCCCCCGCAGCGTTCACTACCCATGTGGCGCCGATCTCCGCGCCGTCGGCCGTTCGCACTCGCCCTTGCCCCCCGTGGGTGACGGCCTGCCCGAGATGAAGCTTCGCTCCGTGCTTCAGGGCACGGTTGATAAGAAAGGCGGCTGCGCACGGAGGATACAGAACGACGTCCTGCAGCACGCGCAGGCCTCCGGACATGCCTGGCCGCAGGTTCGGTTCAAGGCTCTGGAGAGCTTGGGGGCCGAGTACCTCCGTCGCAACGCCCCGCGCGGTGTAGAAATCCCGCTTGCGCTGCACTTCCGCCATCTCTTCTTCATCGGCCGCAACCCAGATCGTGCCGCAGGGTTCATATTCGACTTCCAGCGGCAATTCCGGCCTGAGTTCCTGCCAGAGGCGCTGCGAGTAACGCGTAAGCGCAAACTGCGCTTCCGAGTCATCCATGACCACGATGTGGCCCATCCCCGCGGCCGTCGCGCCGCCGCCGACCAGGTCGCCCTCCACCACCGCAACGCTCATCCCACGGCGCGCGAACTCGTCGGCGCAGGCCGCGCCCACAATGCCCGCTCCCACAATGGCCACGTCATAGGCAGGCTGACTCATGCGCGGATGCCCAGGCAAAACGGATCACGCGGGTCCAGCACTAGGGTCGTTTCCGCATTCACAAATGCCCTTCCGGTGATGCTCGGATGAACCACGCCGCTCCGCACCGCAATGCGGCCATCAAACACACTGCCGAGAATGCTTTCCTGCCGCCAGACTTCACCCTCACGGATTTTCCCGTCGGCATAGAGGCAAGCCAGTTTGGCGCTCGTCCCCGTACCGCAGGGGGAGCGGTCGTAGGCCTTGCCGGGACAAAGAACGAAATTCTGGCTGTGAGCGCCAGCGGATTGAGGCGGTCCAAACAGTTCGATGTGGTCAATCTCCTGCTTCTCTGCGCCGGTGATGCCCTGGTCGCGCAGCGCCTGCCGGATCGCCCACGTAAAGTCCGTCAGTTTCTCGACATTCCGCAGCGCGAGATCGAATCCGTGATCCTGCACGAGGAAAAACCAATTTCCGCCCCACGCAATGTCTCCGCGCACTGAGCCATAAGCCGGCACGTTGACCGCGACATTCGCGGCGCTGCGATAACTTGCGACATTATTTACGGTCACCTCGCCGTTCGCGTGCAGCGTGGCTCCCACGGCTCCTACCGGCGTTTCGATCCGGTGCTCTCCCCGCGCAATTCGTCCAAGGTAGGCCAGGGTGGCGACCACGCCGATCGTCCCATGACCGCACATGCCCAGATACCCGACGTTGTTGAAGAAGATCACTCCCGCGGCGCAAGCCGGATCGAGCGGCTCACACAGCAGCCCGCCGACCATGACGTCTGATCCCCGAGGTTCGTTCACCACCGCCGAGCGGAAATCGTCGTGCTCGCTGCGAAAATGCCCAAGCCTCTCCGCCAGCGGCCCCGGCCCCAAGTCCGGGCCGCCTTCGATCACGATCCGTGTGGGCTCGCCCCCGGTGTGCGAATCAATCACCCGCACCCGTCGAACTGCTTCAGTTGTCATGACGCTGCGTCCATTCCCCTGGCCTCAAAGGCTCTTCTCCACGGTACGCGCATTTTATGGATACAACCTGCCACCGTCAAAACCACGAGGCACTGCGGCTCACCAGCAGGGATATACTCTCTCTACCATGATTACCGGCGCGCACTTTCTGCTCTACAGCAAAGATCCCGAAGCCGACCGCGCCTTTTTCCGCGACGTCCTCGGATTCCGCTATGTCAACGTGGGCGAGGGCTGGCTGATTTTCGCCATGCCCCCGGCGGAGGCGGGGATTCACCCACTCGAAGGCGAATTTTCGCAGCATCATGCCGGGCATGACCTGCTGGGCGCAGTCCTCTACTTGATGTGTGACGATCTGCACGCATTCATCGCCACGCTGAACGCGAAGAACATTCATTGCACCAAGGTGGAGCAGGCGCCCTGGGGCAGCGCGACCACGATCCCTTTGCCCAGCGGCGGCAACATTGGCCTGTACCAGCCCACCCATCCCACAGCTCTGAACCTCAACTCAAAATGACCGGACCGTCCGTGAAAGCCATCGCCGTCATCCCCGCCCGCCTGGCCTCGACTCGTCTGCCGCGCAAGATGCTTCGGCAGATTATGGGCAAGCCGCTGATCGGTGTGGTGTACGAAGCGGTCCGATCTTCACCGTTGCTTGCCGACGTGATTGTCGCCACCGACTCCGAAGAAATCCTGCAGGTCTGCCGCCACCACGGATGGAAAGCGGAGATGACGTCGCCAGCCCATCGCAGCGGCACTGAGCGGGTACACGAAATCTCGAATCGCGAAGCCGCCGACGTCTACATCAACGTTCAGGGAGACGAGCCCCTCACGCGCCCCGAACACATCGCCACTTTGCTTAATGTTATGAAGAATCCTTTGGCGCAGGTGGGTACCGTGATGACTCCCGCAGCCGGAGAGGACATCCCGAACCCGAACGCGGTAAAACTGGTGGTGGATCTCCACGGACGCGCCCTGTACTTTTCCCGCGCCACGATTCCCTTCGATCGCGACGGAATGCGCCCCCACTACTTCAAGCACCTCGGCCTCTACGCCTATCGCAAAGCCGCGCTGGACCGGTTCGTAGCCCTGCCTGAATCAGCGCTGGAAAAAAGCGAGCGGCTGGAGCAATTGCGTTTTCTGGAAAACGGAATACCGATCTACGTCGGTGAGACTCCTTATGACAGCGTAGGGGTGGACACCGAAGAAGATCTGCAGCGCGTGATCGAGATCATTCGGAAACACTAAGGTCGGATTCCCGGATGCTCGCCCTGCGTACTGCCCCACTGTTCAGCGGCTGCCAGGCGGCGGGAGATCGAAGGATGCGAGTGGAAGAACCACTCCACCCATTTGGAAGGCGTGCGCTCGGCCAGGTTCTGCTCCGCCAGTTTGTTCATCGCCGACACAAAAGGCTCAACCGTGGCCACCGACTCGAAGGCATACTCGTCCGCCTGCCGCTCGTTGTAGCGCGAGTACGCATTCAGCGCTGGCATGAGCAAGAAGGAAAGCACCACCGAAACCAGCGCCAGCAGCGGCAGGTTGGCGAAATCAGACAGCTCCTCGAACATGCGCCGGTCCACCGAATAATGCAGGGCCCAGTTAGCGGCCCAGAAACCAACCAGCGTTATCCCGGCCTGCACCAGAATACTTTTCAGAATATGGCGATGGACGTGGTGCCCGAGTTCGTGGGCCAGGACGGCCTCGATTTCGTCAGGCGTGTAGTTGTCGAGCAGCGTGTCGGCCAGGATGATGCGCCGAGTCGCGCCCAGGCCGGTAAGCGCCGCGTTGGCTTTCTTGCTTTTTTCCGAAAGCTTCCAGCGGTACACGCCGCGCACCCTCGTCCCCGCGCGTTCGCTCAGCACTACCAGGCGCCGCCGCAGGTCTTCATCGTCGAGCGGCTCAAACTTGTAGAAGATGGGAAACAGCACCACCGGCGCAAGCTGCGCCAGCACAACGAACAGCACCATGAATAGCACCCACGCCAGCAACCACCAGTGCTGCGGCCATTGCCGGATCGTGAAGTACAGAAGTTCCACCACCACTCCGCCCAACACCAAACCCACCAGAAAACCTTTGAACTCATCCCACGCCCACGAACGGAATCTCTGGTTCGAAAGCTTGTACCTGCGTTCCAGCCGGAATCCGTAGTAGTCGAGTCCAATGCCCAGCGCTTTGCTGATGACGAGCAGAGACAGCAGATAGAGAAAAAGGTTCAGCGCATAATGTTGGCCAACCACCTTGATGGACATGTCCCGCAGCCAGCCGGACCATCCCGTCACCAGCAGGACGACCAGAAAAACGAAGCCGATCACAAAGTCGGCAATGCCCAGCCACCGCCGGATGCGGTTATAGCGGCGGGCCTCAGGCGAGTCAGCCTGAACCGGAGCCCCAACTGGAGCCCCGACGGGAGTTGGATCGTTTGCCATCATGCCTGGTTGTAGAAGATGCCTAGTCAGAAGTATCGCATTATTCCAGGCCAGAATTCGCGAATCAGCCCTTGAGCACGAAGCTTTCGCCGGTGGCCAGGAGCTCGGCGACCAAGTCTCGCGATGACGCCTCGGTGTAAAGACGCAGCAGCGGCTCGGTCCCCGACGCACGGAACAGAACCCACGCTTCCGCCCCATTTCCGTTGGTGGGCGCGTCGAGGAAGAATTTCACTCCATCGAGATGTTCTTTCCTGAGCACGCGGTAGCGGCCCAGAGTTTGCGTACCATCTGCCCGGGCGCGCTGTATCACATTCTGCTTTATCTCTTCGGCAATGTGCAGATCGCGCCGCCCGTAATAATGCGGACCGTATTCACGTTGCAGGTCCGCCACCAACACTCCGAGCGGCTTCCCTTCCTCCGCCATCGCATTGGCCAGCAGCAGGCAGTTCAGCACGCCATCGCGCTCGGGCAGAAAGCGCGAGTAGCCGATTCCGCCCGACTCCTCCCCGCCAATCAGGATTTCGTGGTCCATCATCAGGTCGGCGACATACTTGAAGCCGATGGAAGTTTCGTGCAGTCTGCGGCCATATTTGGCGGCAATGCGGTCGATCATGCGCGTCGTGTTGAAGGCCCGCGCCACGTCGCCCGGCCATTTCTTGCGCTCCAGCAGCCAGCGCAGCAGCACGCAGAAGATCTTGTGCGCGTCCACGAAACTGCCGTCCTCCGCCACCGCCCCGATGCGGTCCGCGTCGCCGTCGGTGGCCAGGCCCGCATCGCACTTCTCACGGACTACGGTTTCCTGCAGCATCCTGGTGTGGGGCTCAATGGGCTCTGGATTGATTCCGGGGAACAGCGGGTTTAGTTCCTGGCGGATGGCCACGTGCTGCACACCGCACCCGGCAAAGATCCCGGTCAGAACCCCGCGGCCGGAGCCGTACATGGCGTCCACCGCAAACTTGAATTTCGTCTTTGCGATCAGGTCCATGTCGGCGAAACGGCACACCGCCGCGACGTAGTCCTTCTTGAAATCCACTTGCTCGACCGCGGCCTTGCTGCCCTTCGGCGCGGCGCCTAGGGCAAGCTCTTCTTCGATCTTTTTCATAATCGCGGGCGTGGCCGAGCCGCCGAACTTCGCCTTGAACTTCACTCCATTCCAGTTCCACGGATTATGGCTCGAAGTCACCATCACTCCGCCCGCAGCACCCTGCTGTTTCACGGCATAGGAAACTGCGGGCGTCGGCGTGTAGTCGTTGGCCAGTTTCACCGGAATGCCCGCGGTCGCAATCATCTCGGCTACAACTCGCGCCGCAGCCGGAGAGGCAAAGCGCGCGTCGTATCCCACGAACACGCCGCGTTGCGGCTCTTCGTATTTCAGCACGTAGGAGGCGATCGCGCCGGCCACCCGCCGCACGTTGTCAAACGTAAAGTCGTCGGCGATGATTCCGCGCCAGCCGTCGGTTCCGAATTTGATTTCCTGAGCCATGTGTTTTCGGTTTCCAGCAATCAGTGGCCAGTGGTCAGTGATCAGCAAAATCGCCACGGTCTTACTGGCCACCGACCACTAGCCACTGGCCACTTTCTTCACACCAACTTGTGCAGCTTCTTCTCGTCCAGATACTTCACGACCTTGCCCACATCCTGCGCGTGCTGCCGGGTCGTGATCAGCAGAGCATCGGGTGTTTCCACCACCACCAGATCGCTCACGCCGACTGCCGCGACAAATTTTCCCGGAGCATGCACATAGTTGCCGCGTGCGTTCAGCAAGAACACCCCAGAACCCGCAACCAGATTGCCTTCCGGAGGGCTGCTCTTGCTGGTGTGGTGCTCATGCAGCGCCGTCCAGGAACCCAGATCATTCCAGCCAAAATCCGCCGGCAGACAAAAGATGTTTCCCGCCTGTTCGCCCTTCGCCGATCGCGGCTCCAGCACAGCATAGTCCACGCTGATGTTTTCACACCGCGGATAAAGCCTGCGAAAAGTCGCGGCGAACTTGCGCGTGCCAAATGCCGCGGCGATTTCTTCGAGTAACGCCGCGGTGCGCGGGAGATGCTCCCGAAGCGCCCCGGCCAGGGTGCGCGCGCTCCACAAGAACATTCCGCTGTTCCAGAAATAATTCCCCGCCGCCACAAATTCCGCAGCCTTGGCCCCGTCGGGTTTCTCGGTAAAGCGGCGCACGCGCAGCGCCTCGCCCTGAAACGCGCTCCCCGCTTCGATATACCCGTACCCGGTTTCCGCGCGATTCGGGCGGATGCCCAGCGCCACAATATTCGCAGCCGCTGCCGCTATCGCGATCCCGTGCTCCAGCGTTTCGCGATAGCGCTTCTCGTCGGCAATCACATGATCGGAAGGAAACATTCCGATCACCGCCTCCGGATTCTCGCGTAGCAGCAGAAACGCCGCCAGTCCGATCGCGGGCGCGGTATTTCGTCCCACCGGCTCGGCCAGCACCTGCGCCTTCGCCAGCTTTGGAAGCTGCTTCATGATCGCCGGACGCAGATCTTCGTTGGTGATGATCCAGAACTTTTTCGCCACCGCCAGCGGCAGCAACCGCGCCACCGTCTGCTGGATCATCGTCTGCCTGCCGTCGAGCGCGAGCAACTGCTTGGCGCGCTTCTTCCGGCTCAACGGCCAGAATCGCGTGCCCCGCCCTCCAGCCAGGATTACGGGATAGAAATTCGAGTTCTTAGCCACAAGCTTTCCCAGATTTCAGATTGCAGATGTTAGATTTCAGATTTGCACCGTCGTCGAATCTGCGATCTGAAATCTGCAATCCCTCACATCCTCGTTTCCGGCTCAGGCAGCGCCTTCCCCGGCACATAGGCCCGCAGAAATTCCAGCGTCCACTGCGGACGCACGCCGAAATTGCCCACACCGGCCGGAACCACGACCGCGTCGCCCTTGGTTAGCGTGACCGGATCCATTCCGCTCACCTCGATCACGCCGCACCCTTCGATCGCCACCAGAATCTGCACTGAACTCCGCCCGGAATCATCGCGCGTCGCCAATTCCAGCGGTTCCTTCGCCTCAAACATATCCACCACAAAGTAAGGAGCTGCGACCAGCGGCGCATGCCGGCTCTTGCCGCCGTGGATCTGCGTGGGCGCCGGGCGCACGACTTTTCCCGAATCCGTTTTCTCTTTCACCGCTGCCATGCCGTCCTTCAAATGCAGTTCGCGCGGACGCCCGTAATCATACAGGCGATACGTCGTGTCCGACTGCTGCTGCGTCTCCACGATCACCGATCCCGGCCCCAGCGTATGCACGGTGCCGCCGGCGACATAGATCATGTCACCCGCATAAACATTGATCCAGTTGAGCAACTCCTCCGCCCGCTTGTCGTGAATAGCTTTTTCCAACTGCTGCGCGGTCGCGCCCGGCTTGAGCCCCAGCGCAATCTGCGAGCCCGGTTTCGCGTGGGCAACGTACCAGCATTCCGTCTTGCCCCAGGGCTCGCCCACACGCGCAGCCTGCGCATCGTCGGGATGCACCTGCACCGAAAGCTTCTCGTGCGGAAAAAGAAACTTCAGCAGCAGCGGAAACCGCCTGCCGTCGCGGGCCCCCTCGCCCACCAGTTCGCGCTGATACTGCTCGCTCAACTGCGCCAGCGTCTTTCCCGTGAACGGACCGTTGGCCACCTTGCAGTCGTCTCCGCTCAGCCAGGCCTCGCCGATCTTTTCCTCGAACTTGTGATTGGGATAAATCGGCGAGAGATCCTGCGTGCCCCACGGGCGCGGGTCAAATGCAGGAAGCATCAACAATGGATAGAGGTTCCCCATACCAGACTTGCGCTAACAGAAAGGCCGCTCGCAAGCGGAACGGCCTTTTGCCGAACCTGATCTTCATCAACCAGCAAACCGAAAACAAGCTACAGCGCAGCAAAGAACTTCCGCATGCGTTCCAGCCCGCGGTCCAGTTCGGCCTTCGAAGTCGCATACGAAACGCGAATGTGCTCGCTTGTGCCGAACCCTTCCCCCGGAACCGTGGCCACATGAGCTTCGCGCAAGAGCCGTCCGGCCACGTCCGACGCAGACTTCAGCCCCCCCCGTCCCACGAAAGAAGAAATATTGGGATAAGCGTAAAACGCTCCTTCCGGCAGCGTGCAGGCCACGCCAGGAATCGAACGAAGTCCCTTCACCACATGGTCGCGCAGCTGGATGTATTCCCGCCGCATCTGCTCCACGCATTCCTGCGGCCCCTTGAGCGCCGCCACTGCAGCCTTCTGCACAATCGAAGTCGGGTTCGACGTGGACTGGCTCTGCAGCTTGGCCATCGCGCTGGTCACAGCCGCCGGCGAAAGCGCATATCCCAGGCGCCAGCCCGTCATCGCATACGTTTTCGAGAGCGAGCCCACCACCACCAGCCGTTCTTTGTATTCGCGCAGCGACCCCACCGAAAAATTCTTGCCCCGGTAATTCAGGTACACGTAGCACTCATCGGAGAGCACCCAGATGCCGCGCTGGTGCGCCAGACGAACCACCTCGGTCATGTCCTCCGCGCTCATCACCGCGCCCGAAGGATTCGACGGCGAATTCAGAATGATCACCTTGGTGCGCGGCGTGATCAGGCTGGCCACCATCTCGGCCGTCACGCGGAATCCCTGCGCCTCGTCCGACTGCAGCAGAACGCAATTCCCGCCCGCGTAGCGCACGATGTCCTTGAACGAAACCCAGTACGGCACCGGCAGAATCACTTCATCGCCGTGATCCACCAGCACCTGAATGGCATTGAACAGCGCGTGCTTGCCGCCGGTCGAGGCGATCACTTCCTCGCGCCGGTAATCCGAGTCGAAATCCACGGCATGCCGGTGCACAATGGCGTCCCGCAATTCCGCGGTTCCGGGCACCGCCGTGTACTTCGTGAAGTTGCCCTGGATCGCTGCAATGGCTGCGTCTTTGATGTGCTGCGGCGTGGCGAAGTGCGGCTCGCCCGCACCGAAATCCACCACGTCAATGCCCTGCGAGCGCAGCTTGTCGGCCTCGGCCACCACCGCCATGGTGGCGGAGGGCTCAATGCGGTTGATGCGGTCGGTCAGTCTCAGCGCTGCCGTCGTTTCTGTAGTGGCCGTGGTCATGCCTTTTTCTTCCTTCTTCTGGGGACTTCGATCAACTGCGTTTCCCGCAGCTTGTAGGCCGGATCGAGCTTCTCCCGCAGTTTGTGTTCAACGAGCTCCGGAACCAGGCCCTTCACCGGGCCACCTGCCTGCGCCACTTCCCGCACCAGCCTCGAACTGACGTAGGAGTACTTGTCCGCCGGCATCATGAACACCGTTTCCAGCGTGGGCTCCAGCTTGCGGTTCATCAACGCCATCTGCAGTTCATATTCGTAGTCGCTGATGGCCCGGATGCCGCGCAAGATGCAGATCGCATCGGTGGACTTGGCATATTCCACCATCAGCCCGTTGAAAGTGTCTATGCGGACGTTCTTTAGGTCCGCCGTCAGCTCCCGCAGCATCTCCAGCCGCTCCGCCACGCTGAACATCGGGCTCTTCTCCGAGTTGCGCAGGATCGCGACCACCAGTTCTTCAAAAATCTTGCTGCCCCGCTCAATCAGATCGAGGTGCCCGTTGGTGGGCGGATCAAACGAACCGGGATAGACAGCGATGCCCTTATTCAATCGTCCTCACAGGAAGGCCAAGGTTCAGAAATATGAGCGATCGTGGAGCACTAGAGATTTTATGCGGGCAGGAGCAACAATGGCAATCGCCGAATGGAAGTTGAGGAGTCAAGCTCCATTAAAGCCTGTCATCCCGAGCAACGCGAGGGATGACAGGCCGATTTGAACTCTACCGCTTCGCCGCCACGGGTACCTTGACCGGCTCAGCCGGGGCGCTCGGCATGGTCGTGACCCGCGCGCCCGTAGCTGGAGCCTGCGTCGCGGTCTGCGCCGGTTGTACCTGCGCCACGGTCAATCCCAGCGCCTTGCGCACTTCGGCGTCGAGCTTCGCCATTACGTCCTTGTTGTCTTTCAGGAACTGGCGGGCATTCTCGCGGCCCTGGCCAATGCGTTCACCTTTGTAGCTGAACCACGAGCCGGACTTCTCGAGAATGTTATTGTTGACCGCCAGATCGAGCAGATCCCCTTCGCGCGAAATGCCCTCACCATAAAGGATGTCGAACTCCGCCTCGCGGAACGGCGCCGCAACCTTGTTCTTCACTATCTTTACCTTAGTTCGGGAACCGGTCACGATGTCACCTTCCTTGATGGCGGCAATGCGGCGAATGTCGATTCGCACCGAAGAGTAGAACTTCAGCGCCCGCCCGCCGGTGGTCGTCTCCGGATTGCCGAACATTACGCCGATCTTCTCGCGAATCTGGTTAATAAAGATGAGGCAAGTTCTCGACTTCGAAACCGTCCCCGTCAGTTTGCGCAGCGCCTGCGACATCAACCGCGCCTGCAATCCCATGTGGCTGTCGCCCATCTCGCCGTCGAGTTCGGCCTTGGGCACCAGCGCCGCCACCGAGTCCACCACCAGAACGTCAATCGCATTCGAGCGCACCAGCGCTTCCGTGATCTCGAGAGCCTGCTCGCCGTAGTCGGGCTGCGACACCAGCAGATTGTCTACATCCACGCCCAGCTTCTTGGCATAGCCAGGATCGAGCGCGTGCTCGGCGTCCACGAATGCGGCCATGCCGCCCATTTTCTGCGCTTCGGCGATCACTTGCAGCGTGATAGTGGTCTTGCCCGAAGACTCCGGGCCGAACACTTCCACCACGCGCCCGCGCGGAAATCCGCCCACGCCCAGGGCCGCGTCAAACGAGATCGAGCCCGTCGGGATCACCGCGATGGGCACGATCGCTTCCTTCGACCCCAGTCGCATGATCGAGCCCTTGCCAAATTGTTTTTCAATCTGTGAGACCGCCAGTTCAATCGCCTTGCCCCGTTCATCCGCCATGGGAGTGGCTCCTTTAGAAGTGCAGCGTGAAAAGTAATCTGGCCGGATTATACATTCAGATTGAAGCGAAGAAAAGGCGAATCAAGAGAATAACGGTGGAAATCGTTCCGAATTGGGTCAGATCACCTCGGAGAATCTAGTTGCAAAATATGTAGTGTCGCCGCATATTTGCACCGAACCTGCGGGCCGGACAAAGAGCTTTGATTCCCACACAGCGGAGAGCCCGTGAATTCATTTCTTATCACATTCAAGCCGGATACTGAGAGCCCGGAGCGCGGGTGGCCAATTAAGTCGCTTCAAAAGCTCGTTCGGCGGCTAGAGCGAGGTCAGGCCGTTACTGAACCGTGGCGCTTTCTAAACAGAAGGGACGCGTCGGCTGGGGATCGAGCGTTTCTCCTCCTGCAAGGGAAGCGCGGGCCAGCGATAATTGGATACGGCAGAGTGGCCCCTAGGGGCGGGCGCACCTGGAAGAACATTCAGTTTGAGGCCCTCGCAGACCCGGAGACCCCTCTCCTCTCGAAAGACGAGCTTCTCTCAATCGATGGCCTTGCGAAATGGCTCCGGACTCAGGCTAGCGGAGTACGGTTGCCGGAGCATCTTGCCGCCGAACTAGAGGCCCTCGTCGTCCCAAGGGAGGTCGGTCGCGCGAGAAGCGAAGTCATTGCAGAAGGCTTGAGGCCAGCGGACGGAATCTTCGAGGCTCCAGAGGGACGCGTTCTACTGCGAAAACACTTTGCTCGGGAAAGGGACCGTAGATTAGTCGAAAGCAAGCGCAACGAAGCCTTGAGAACATTTGGAAAGCTGTCGTGCGAGGTTTGCAATCTAGACTTCACGGCACTATATGGCGATTTAGGCAGCGGAGTGATCGAATGTCACCACACAAAACCCATTGCCACACTTTCCAGTGGGTACAAGACTCACATAGACGATCTTGCCTTAATCTGTGCGAACTGCCATCGAGTGTTGCATAAAGGCAACTACACGATCTCTTCCCTTCGGGGAATAGTCCGACGGGAGATTAGCTGACAGCGCTTGACGCACCTCTTCTACCTCTGCAGCAAATCCACCGGCGCCGTCACATCGTGCACCCGGAAATACTTGGCCAGCGCTGGATACTTCCGCGCCACTGCCTCATACATGGCATACGCCACGTTGCGATAAGAAACATGCCCCGCGGGCGTAGTCCGCAACTCGGAAATGTAAACCGCCTCGGCAAAGTCCATCTTGAACAGTGCCCGCTTCTTGAACGCCAGCGGAATCGCATACTGCGAATTTTCTTCTGCTTCGGGAGTTTTGCCTGCAGCCAACTTCTCCACCGCCGCCTGCACCCGCCGCATGGCTGCATCGAACCGTCCGCGCACGCCCGCATCTTCCATATCCATCAGCATCTCGTAGCCGTGCTGCGTGGTGAACCCCTGCATCACCTGAATGCACCGCCGGTGCCGGTGCATGTCGCGGAACCCGCCCGTATCCATGAGAATGTCGAAGCGGAACTGCTGCCCCGCGCGGAATCCGCGCAGCATCTCGTCGTGCTTGCCGCGATGCCGTAGCCCCAGATCAATGATCTCCCGCCGCCGCCGCTCCCCCGCCACCTGCACCGCCTGCCGAATCTGGCGGTAGGAGTGATGGCTGTGCTCGTAGAGCAACGTGGTCGCGATCTCCACTTCGAGCGGCTCTTCGTCGAGCAAATCCACAATCGCCTTCGACGGCGCCAGTTGTTCGTGTGCCATCAACTCCCGCGCCGCTTGCCGTAATTCGCGCCGCGTCGCCATCTCATACTCATTCGGATCGGCATACTTCACCAGCGTGGGCGCGACTCGAACTTCGCGCAGCAATTCCTGCTCGGCCCGCGCTCCCAACTCAGGATTCACCGCCCGAATCTGCTCCACCAGATCGCGCAAACTCTCTGCGTTCACGTTATACGCCGCCCCGGTGGCCGCCCTCTTCAGCGACTCGCCCAGCACCCGCACCTCTCTATGCGTGTGCGAGAGCAGATGCGCCACCTGCGTCTCCAGCGTGCGCGCATTCACAATTTCACCCAACGAAGTATTCGTGGCCAGCGGCAGCAGATAGCGCGTGATGTCGAACGCCCGCGCCTTCAGCGTGCGCTCGTACGCCTCCTGCTTCATGTCGGCCGGCTTGGGCGTGATGCTGATCAGGTAATCGGCCATGTGCGCCGAAAGCGCTTCGTACTCGGCGAGCAAAAAGTCCAGAGTCTCGCGGTAGAGCTTGCGCGCTTCATCATCCGCGCCAAACTCGGGAGTGTAGTAGCCGCTCTTCTTGAAATCCTGATAGCGCGTTGAGCGCTCCTGCCCGTCCCAGCGCTGCTCATCGGCAACTTCGATGGCCGCCAGAATCGAGAGCCTCTCCACCGCCAGCGCAATATGCGCCAAATCGGCGATCGAGCGGTGCCCGTACTGAAAATAAAAAGTGTTGAGAAACTTCTCCGCCTTCTGCGTGCTGATTTCGCGCAGCGACTCCTTCATCGAAAGCGCCGACCGCGAATACTTGGCCATGGCATAGGCCTGGATTTCCGGCTCCACACCGAACACGGCAAAAACCTCGGTCGAAGGCGCGTCTGAGGTGGCGCGGGCGCTCTCGCCCGCGCTGCCCGGAGCTGCATCAGACGCCGCATCCGGCTTCTCCGCAGCCGACGCCCGCTGCGTCGAGCGGTGTCCGGAGCCGGCGGATGCCACGTCCGCCGCGGAAGAGTTCCTGTTAGAAGGGTCGGGCATCACAATCACTTGGTTCGTCACAGTTTGAGGCATGAGTGATGGAATGGTAATCGGCAACGCGGCGTCGCGCAATCGTTAGAGAAATGACAACTCAGTCGGACTCGCAGTTGTAAACTCGCGACATGCGAAAAGTCGGCGTCGGACTCGTCGTAGCAGCTTATGCCCTGCTGCTTTTCCTTTCGTTAACGTCGCCCGGATACGCCCGGGCGCATCCGCACATGGATCCCGTCATGCTCGCCCAATACGCAACGCCTTGGCCCGTGGCGCTCGCCAGCGCGCTCGTAGTCGCGGGCATCATGCTCGCCGTGGTCCCTCTTCGACGCGGCGAACGTTGGGCCTTGTGGACGGAACTCGCCATATTTGTGATCCTGTTCATCACGCGGGTTTCATCCGACCCACGCTGCCTGGTCGTCCTCGACCCGCACCAGCACGGTTGCCACAGTTTCATGATCGCGGCGCTTCTCGGCATCGTTGGGCTCGCCTTGGCTTGGCGCTGAACATCGCGAATGCCCTCTCCCTGCCGAACTGGCGCCACGCCGCGTATAATTCGGCGTTTCCGCATTCATTACATAAGCAACCGGGAGAACTCTCATGTCCCTCTCAGGACGAGTAGCCCTGGTCACCGGCGCCTCGCAAGGCATTGGACGCACCTGCGCCCTCCGGCTGGCCAAAGACGGCGCTGCCGTCGCCGTAGCCGCGCGCAATCAGGAAAAACTGAACCAACTGGTCAGCGAGATCACCGCCGCCGGCGGCAAGGCCGCCGCATTCGCGCTCGATGTCGCCGACGAAGAACAGGTCAAGTCCACCGTCAAAGCCGCC